>ENA-OWPN01000186-OWPN01000186.1-human-gut-metagenome-genome-assembly--contig:-NODE-186-length-109742-cov-5.831147_pt1 | contig 109742 bp, 90 predicted proteins | sample MGYA00248266_ERZ651850 | MGnify/ENA primary metagenome ERZ651850 (study PRJEB26924, sample SAMEA4378296) | human gut metagenome | biome: human gut; feature: human-associated habitat; material: faeces... | reverse complement strand
TCAGAAACCTATGTGTCATTTTTTATAGGTGTTGCACTTGTATTGTAAATTCGCCAAATAATACACTGACAACGCCGGATGGTAATGTGCTAGATCGTAACCTTATGTATGGTAACCAGTTCAATAATCCGGGTATTCAAGGCGGAACAAGCGCAGGGACGACGGCTATTGACAGTTCAATGGCTAATGCAGCAGGGATTGGCGCTTCGAATCAATTGCTGGGAAATGGACTGGGGAATGGTACTGCACAAGAAACGGCTCAACAGATGGCCGACAGTGCCGTACAGCAAGTAGCGCAGCCTGCTATTGATGCGGCAAACGCTGCAGGTAAAAATATTGAAGGAAGTACGGGCGCGTTAAGCACGGCAGGAGGATTATTAACTGGTTTAAATGGGGCGCAATCATTAGTAAACCTTGGCGAAGGAAACGCTAACTTGGGCGATTTGTTTAACATATACCGCATGGCAACTTTTTTTGATCCAGCCGCCACCGGCGAGAACGGCACGGCGGCTAGTAAAGAAAGTACTGAACGGAAGAAGGGGCCGCAGTATGTCGCAGGTAGTAATATTCCCGGAATGATAGAAGCGGGGAATATTGATATTGCAAACCGCCCGGTAGTACGAAATCCGGACGGAAGCATATCCACGGTACGCTCTATTACTGTTGAAGCCGATGGCAAATACGTTGTTTTACCTACTATTGACCCAGAGGGAAATAATTTAACGCCTGACCAGGCTTGGGACCGGTTTGTACGGACTCATGAAAACTTAGGCGTATTTGATAGTCAGCAGGCGGCAGACAATTATGCGCAATCGCTGCATACGCAACAGGAGCAGATGTATGTACCCAATGATGCCGCGTCTAATGCCGGAGAGGACTTGTCCTTCCTTGGACGCGGCGTAGATATTCGCGATTTGGCAGGAACGGCGATGGAAGGGCTGCAAACGGAACCCACGCCGCTTGATTATCAGGGTCGTCAATTAGCTAATGAGCTAATAGCTTATAAGCAGGCTTATGACATAGCTAAGAGCCAAAATAACGAGCAAGGAATGCAGCAGGCTATAAACGGAGCCAACGCGATTAGACAGCAAGCTGGTCAAATGGGGATAGATTTATCGCCCTATGATGCAGGGAGAACATTAGCTCAGGCACAAGAAGCGTTCATGTCTGATACGAACCGTGGGATACGAAATATTTTGCAGCGAGATAGAACGAGCGATGAATATTATAACGATGTATATAATCATCTTCGGGAAAATGGTATTCCCAGGGATTTGGCCCAACAGGTTGCTGCTAGACAAGCAGGGCAGTATCAGGCGCAACGTGTAACGCGTCTAAATGATGCGCTTGTGCAGTATGGTATAGACCCATCAAACTACACATTGAATGATTACGGCACAATGATTCTTATGCGTATGCAGCAGGAAGACCCGAATGCGGCCAGTGGTTTGGCACGGATGTATGGCCTTCCCGCTGACTTAGCCAGCGAAGTTATACAAATGAACGTGGCAAATAATAATGCGAGAAACAGCTTGAATAATGCCATGACTACGAACGAACAGCAATACCGTTTGAATCGGCAGCAAGCGCAAGACGAGGCGCAATTACAGGCGCAGTTAGCAGCGTATCAAAATGAATTAGACCAACAAAATATTGCGTATCGGTACAATGTAGCTATTCAATATGGGCTACCGGCTGAACAGGCGCGTGAATTTGCATTAACTGGCAAAATTAGCAGCGGAAAAAAGGGAGGTACTAATAGTGGTAATGGTAGAAGCCAATCCTCTTCTACGGCAGATGCCAGAGCTATTATAGAAATGGCTAATAAATGGGATGAAGATCATCCGGGCCAGGAATGGGCTAATCCATACAGGCAAGATGCGGCAAATGCCGAACAAGCTATCCATAATGCATATGACAACACGTTCAGCTCATATTTAGATGAAAATGGAGAGATTACGGATGCCAGAACGGCATACAGTGCGGGTACGTGGTTGTTGGAAAACAATGCCAAAAATAATTACCCAGCAAACCAACAAGAAATGGAAGCTGTTATTAGAAAACAAATTCCTCGTTTTGCTGATGCGTTGATTCAGCAGTGGAGAAATGATGGAACGTTGGCAAAATATAGTGCGTAACTCCAAAGGAGATATACCATGAATGAATTTCAAAAGATTTTATTGGGGGCAGGCGTAGACCCGTATAAAAAAGAGCGAGAAGCGCAACAACCGCGGCAAGAAGAATCTAAAGGCCTTCTTGCCGGGTTGGGTAATATGCAAGAAAAATTTGCTGGATATGAGGCGAGCGACGCTGATAAGTCGGCAGGGGAACAAGTTATCCAGAAGTGGATGGATGAAAGTAAGGATAGTTATGTTAATCAAGCAGCATTGAATGCTGCTACTGGGGCAATGAATGTTGCTGCCGGTATTTCATCAGCGTTTGGAAACGATACCTTATCAGATGCCGTAGAAAAATATCAGCAAATGCAGCCTCGTCGTCCAGAGTTTGATTACACTGGTTCGGAGTACTGGACGAGTCCTCAAGGTGCTTGGGCAGATCTTTGGCAGGGATTAGGATCGAGTGTTCCGATGCTTGGGGCCGGCGCATTGGTTCCCGAAGCGGCTGCCGTTCGTGGAGCTGGATTATTGGGCCGCGGTCTTGGTCGTGTAGGGCTGGGCAGAGTGGCAAGCAGTAATGCTGGAAGCGAAATATTAAAGGATATCGTTCGCGGTGTCCCCGGCGCATTTATTGATTCCGGGTCAGAATACGGCAGCGTTGCGCATGATTTGCGTCAGCAAGGTGACGATAATGCAGCTATTAACGCATTACCTGTATTAGGGGCTAACCTTGCGTTAAACCTGTTTACGACACCTGTGGAATATGCCTTGATGAAGGGAGCAGGATCTCGTATTTTCAGTCCTAAAGCAGGTGAAGGCGTTGTAAAAAGAGCCGGTATGGCCGTGCCTCGCGCTATGCCGGGCATCGCTGCTAGTGCAGCTATCGAAGGGCCGCAGGAATTATTGCAGGAAACTATTTCTGGAATTGCGAAGGGCGAGCAAGTAGGAAATCCACTGAATCCGTATTCATGGACACCGGAACAGTTGCAATCCTTTGTGGCCGGGGCAGTAGGCGGCGCCGGAATGGCAGTCCCTGGGAATATTGTTGGAGGGTTGCGTAGTCCTGGAGAGATTATAGAAGAATCTATTCGTGATAATGCGCCGGCGGCTGACTCTGGCAATGTAAATACGGGCCTGAAAACGCCGGAAGAAATTATCCGTGATTCCATGCCGACGCAACAGATGCAAGAAGATGAACCGGGCACATCGCAAGGCGTTTCTTCGTCCGCTTCGGCTCAGCCGACAATGCAAACAAATGGTAATGAATACCGGTCGGCCATTGTACAAGCAGCTCAGCAATATAATATTCCGACTGATATTGCTCTTGGTATGGCTGCGCGCGAGACGGGCGGCGACGATATTAACGCTATTCACATGGCCGATAATGGCGGACTTATGCAAATTACGGAAGAGTCAGCCCGGGATTACGGCATTAATGAAAAATATCCAAACTGGCGTACCGATCCGAGTCAAAACGCATTGGCCGGTATGGACATATTGTCTCAGAAAATTAAAGAAAATAACGGCGATGTGTGGGCTGGCGTGCGCGCATACAATGGCGCAGGTCCGCAAGCTGACGCATATTTGGAACAAGTGCGGCAGAATGCGCAGAATCTGGGCGGCATGCATGATACAAATATTGGCTTCAGTACGTATAACCTGCCGACACAAGGAGCAGATATTGACGAACAGATTACGTGCCTTACGCCGGAACTTCGCGCTGCGTTGCCTGCAATCGGCGGCATATTAAACGATATGGGATTGGCCGAAGGTTCCGCTATTTCGTCGGCAGCCCGCTCAGCAGAACATAACGCCGAAGTGGGCGGGGCAGAAGGATCGTATCATATCGACAGCGGAAACGGGGGGAATGCCGTTGATATTGTTCTGCCGGATGGTACGTCACAGGAGCAGGCCGAAGCTGTCGCAGAACGGTTCCGGCAAACAGGAGCTTTTGAAGAAGTATTATTTCACGATGCCGGAAGCGGATATCATCTGCATTTAGGCGGTTACAAAGGCGGATTAAACGGACGCGCCATAAATACGGGAACAAATACGGCAACTTCTTTCCAGGATGATTTGCAGAAATTTGAAGATGCGGAAATTCCGGATTTTGCCAGCTCGATGAAAGACACGACCACGAATGCCGAAGAATATGATTTGTTCGACAACATGTTTACTTCCGACCGCAAAGGCCGCGATAAGTTCGTCAACACGCCGGAGAACCGTCGTATGATACGGGAACGGTATCAGGACGCGTTGGAAGAAGCAGCGCTTCACCGTATGGCAAACGACGTGCTGGAACGACCGGCAGGCCGTCTTGATTCCACAGCAGCGGCGAACTTATCAAATGCCGTAAAGACGGGCGATGCAGGGGCAATCAGGAAGATTCTTACTAATATGTACGACGTCAATAACCGAAATCTTACGCAGGCAGAAGCCCGTCAAGGCCGTGACTTGCCGGTGGAACAGATGTCGCAGCGCATCCGAACGTATTTGGACAATACTGCGCTGGAAGATATTGGGGAAGAACGGTACAATTCTTTGTATGATGCGCTGAGAGGCGGCGACGATACGGCGCTTCGCGAGGCGTATCAGGCTATTCAATCCAGACAGGGAGGCGTAGATAATGCGGGTACGGGCACGAGTATCCATACGGCGCGGCCGGCCGAAGGTATTCAGAATCAAAATGGACCTGCCGTTCCTCAAGGAGGCGAAGGCGCGGCAGAACAAGGTCAAGCAATTGCCGGTCAAGGCAGTCAGGCAGCAGACATTTTAAGCCGGAATCGGCAGGTTATCAGCCAGCGTCCCACGGGCACGGCGGAAACTATGCGCGCCGACGATCCGAAGGTACAATTTACAGGACAATACCGGCTTGTGTCGGCAGACGACCTGATCACTTCGGACGGCGTCGGGTATCCGCAGCAGTATCAGCCGCGCAACCGTAACCGTGCGGTTATGCGGGCGCAGGTTGCCAACATGGCAAACAACCTCAATCCTTCGGCTGTCGTAGATGCAACCGGTAACGTGAATCTGGGTTCTCCGGTCATTGACGAAAGCGGCGTAGTGCTCAACGGCAACGGACGTACGATGGCGATCCGGCAGGCGTATCAGCGTAACGGACAGTCAGCGCAGGCCTATAAGCAGTATTTGAAAGCACATGCCGATGCATTCGGTATGACTCCGGATATGATTGATAGTATCGAAAATCCGGTATTGGTGCGTCAAGTAGGCGGCGACGCTCCTATTACGGACATCATTCACAGCACGGCGGGCGGCGCGGATATGAGTGCCGGCGAACAGGCCAAAAGCGACGCAGAAAAAATTAAAAAGACAACGCTCGATCTGTACAACGAAGAATCCCAAAGCCTTACATCGGCTGGGAACCGTGAATTTGTCAAAGCGGTATTGCGGGATATATCGACCGGCCGGGATGCGAACCGTATGTATACGGAAAACGGGCAGTTCAGCAGCGATGCTATCCGCCGTGTGCAGAACGCTATTTTTTCAAAGGCGTATAGCGATAATCATTTATTGAACCAGCTGTCGGAAAGCAACGACAATAATATCCGTAATATCATCAACGCCATGCTCAAGGCTGCGCCGACGGTAGCGAAAATAAACCACGGCATTCAGCAGAAGGAGTATTATTCCTATCCTATTTCTCAGGTCGTATCAGATGCGGCGAAGACGATTACCTCTTTACGCGATCAGGGGAAAGAAGTATCATTTTACTTGAACGAAACCTCTTTGTTCGGAGAATCGTTCCGTAATCCCAGCAGTGTGAAGGACGTCATGGCCTTTTTTGACCAGAACAAGCGTAATTCTCGGAAGATTTACGAATTTATCGACCGTCTTTGCGAACGTGTCATAGGGCAGGGTAACCCGCGGCAGCAGTCGTTATTGCCTGCGCCTCGTCCGAAGCTGAACGAGATTATAAATCAGACGATAGGAGAGATGAATGATGGATTACGATCATTATTTGAGTCCGGAAGAACTCACGAGGCTGCAGAAGCAGGCGAAAACGTCGGACGAATGGCCGATGGGGTTCTGCAAGGTACGCCCGGAAATACGGGAGCTGTTCAGGAAGCAGGACGAAGAAATGGCGAGGAAGAAGCGCGAAGCGCAGAACAAGTAACGGCCGCGCAGGAAGCGGCGCCGTCCGAGCCGATTACGAACCGCCCGACCATTAAAGAATCGGAAGTTGAGGTCAGCGACGATAAAGCCGGCGACATCGAAGCTTTGCGGCAGGCATTGGCCCGTAAAGGGGAAGCTGTCTTTAATATTGAAGACTATGAAAAAGCTCGCCAGGAACAGGGGGATGGCTATACCGTTTCCGATTACGCCAAAGACTGGATGAAACAAAAATTCCCGAACGTAGCAAGAGACAACGAAGCGTACCGCGAAATAGAACGGCTCGTCGCTGAACAGATGCAGGCTGCCGTCGAGCAGGAAAGCCAAGGGGCGGCAAGCACACGTGCCGCACTGGACCGGGTGTTGAATGAGGATAAAGCACCTATGAGTGTAGTTGAAGCGTATAAGGCACATGTAGAGGCGGTCCTCAACGACGTCGAACGCGGCCGCATGTCTGCGCAGGAAGCCCAAACGGAAATACGGGATTCTTTCCGGGCCGTGCGGAAATCTTCTTCGTGGGATACTATCCAAGGCATGGACTTTATGTATACGCAGGTGCTTACTGCAAGTGAAAAGGCCCATAAGGAGCTTCAAGGGAAGATCGCAAGCCAATCTGCAGAATCCTCAAATGAGGCCCTCGGCACTCCTGCCGTTAATAAAACAGTGGCTTCTCCAAAAGAAAATGCTCAAGAAGTTGTGAAATTGACGCCCGAAGAAAAAGCGGCCTATAATTACTTGAGAGAGCAATATAATAAGGGCTTAACCAACAAGACTGAGCTACGAATGGCATTTATTCGCAAGTTCACGCCATCGAAACTCAAATTTTTTGATAACGCATATAACGCGCTGCTGGATAGTACTTCTACACACATTCAAACGAATGGCTATGGAGAGGCAACCGACCGAGAAGTAACAACGTCAACGTACAAGCGGGCTATGAAGCGGCAGGAACAAGACGTAAATAACTGGATGGCCAGTAGAGCGCGTAGCAATAACTCCATGCCGGAACATGTATATGGTAACCATGAAGAACGGCGGCAAGAATTAGAAGCCTTGTTAGCGGCACCCGAGCCGGAAAATGAACGAGAACAAAAAGATCGCTTTGGAATTGCAGAGACATTTAGGACCTATGTACAAGATTTGCGTGAAGACGTAAAATCTGGACGAACAACGCTTAAAGATGCAAGCAATGACTTAAATGATACATACCAGATGCTCACGAGTTCGCCTATTTGGGCTAAGCAAAACGAAAATGTAAAAAATCGTGTAGAGGCTGCTTTGGGCTCATGGAAAATGTTTAAACGTATGCACCGCTTGCGTGCGCAAAACGAAGGAGGTAATTCAAATGCCATTACTAACAGCGCCGGTGCCGTGGCTTCACGAGTTGGACAAGGGGGCGCAAACGAACTGGAAAAAACTGCTGGAAGCGGACAGTCCGACGGAAGAGATGGACAAGGAAGCCAAACGACTGGAGAAGGACAACAGTTTTTGGGCAGTAGCGGCGTATCTGGACGTGGGCCTGCTGCTGGCAGAACGATTAGCGATAGCAGAATACAAACTCAAAAATCCGATGATAACGCCGGTAGCGCCGGAAGTCCTCAGCTATCAGGAAGCGTTAGAGATAGCTTTGAAGGAGTACCAAGCGATGAGTCGAGAAGACCTGCAGAACTTGTTGACTCTGCTACAAACGGACGAGCTGATGCAGCCAATCCAGTAGATAAAGCCCGACAGGAAAAACGATACAAGAATATCCGTAAGTCCTTGCCGCAGCTTTTACCGGAACAGGCCGGAGATGTTGTGTTCGCTGAAAAGCGATTTGTGGATGCTAATGGCAAAGGCGTACTGTTTACGAATGGAACAGGAACCGGCAAAACATATACCGGCATGGGCATTGCAAAGCACTTCCATAACCAAGGGAAAAAGAACATCCTTATTGTGGCCCCAAGCGATAACATCATCAAACAGTGGGAACAGGCCGCGGAAAAAGATTTTAAAATGCCATTGCACCATCTGGCAAGCACGCAGGATCGTGGCGAAGGTCCCACGATTGGAACCTATGCTAATATCGGGAAAAATGAAGATCTTGTTACAAGAGATTGGGACTTGATTATTTGTGATGAAAGCCAGAACCTTATGAATAGTGAGGCTGGTAATGTGACGAATGCATTGAGGGCTGTTCGGGCCATGTCTGGACACGAAGAAGGGTTCAATAAATGGTTTGCAGTTACCCATAAAGCAGAAATTGCGGAGAAAAATGAAGCAGAATTAAAATCCAACGAAAATCCGAAGGACGAGTCTTTGAAAGCAAAGGCAGATGAACTTGACAAAGCATTAGAGGCAAAAAAGGAAGCAGTGAAAAACGACTATCTTGGTAAAAATACCAAGGTAGTTTTTTTATCGGCAACTCCTTTCGCTTATGTTGCTGATGTTGACTATGCGAACGGGTATTTGTTTGAGTATGGTGATAAAAAGTCAAGCGGATATAATGATGCCAATGCCAAAGAGCAGTTCTTCATTGACAATTTCGGCTATAGAATGCGTTATAATAAACTCACTAAGCCGGATTCTGATGTAGATAACAGTGTTATGGAACAGTCGTTCCATGATATGCTGGCTCAAAGCGGTGCTCTTTCTGGCCGCGTGCTGACGATTAATCAGGACTATGACCGCGGGTTTATTCTTGTTGATGGTGGGATCGGCAAGAAAATTGATGCTGGGTTTAACTGGTTATGGGAACACAAAGGCTATGAAGAACTGCGGGAATATCTGAATAAGCAGTTTAACTGGTACTCAAAGATGTATTTGCTGGAAGCCGTCAAAGCAAAAGAATCTATCCCTCTTATTAAGGAATGGATAAAGAACGGGAAGAAAGTAGTTGTATTCCATGATTATAAGAAAGGTGGAGGGACGCATCCGTTTAAGATTGATACTGAAAAACTGCCGGTATTCGGAGGAACTAGAGATCGCATTTTGCGACAATACGAAGATTTCAAGAGCAAGAATCCAGAATTAGTAAATTTAAATATGGACTCTTTGAAGTCTCCTATAGAGCTTTTTACAGAGACATTCGCCAAGGATGAGCTTGCTGTATATAACGGCGATATTTCTAAAAAGGATCGAGTCAAAGCGCAGAAAGATTTCAATGACGATGATGGCAAGGTCAAAGTCATATTAGTCCAGTCAGATGCAGGACAGGCAGGCATAAGCTTGCATGATACGACAGGGAAATTCCAGCGTGTAGAAATCAATTTAGGACTTCCCACACGTCCCGTAGCAGCCATACAGGAAGAAGGACGTATCTATCGTGTTGGTAACAAAAGTAATGCAATTTTCCGGTATCTTAATACCGGCACAGCTATGGAGCAGATTGCTTTTGCAACGAAGATTGCTGAACGAGCCAGTACAGCAGAAAATCTTGCTCTCGGTGGACAATCCCGCACATTGAAAGAATCTTTTATTGCCGCCTATGAAGAATCACTTGACGGCGACGAATGGAAAAAATATTTGCCGGGTAGCAAAACAGAAGGCACCGGCGGCAGAGCACAAGACTACGCACGCAGTCAGGAAATGAATGCATTTGACAAGGCCAAGTCTTATTATTTTGCACAGCAGAAAAAAACGAGTAGTAGCAAATCCAGAGAAGGAAACGACTATTACGCTACTCCTGAACCATTGGGCGCTAAAATGATTGAATGGGCGGACAGCAAAGCCAATGAAAGCATGCTGGAACCGTCAGCCGGACATGGGGCTATTGCGCGGTGGATGCCTGCGAACACAAATAACACGGTAGTAGAGCCGTCGTATAATTTGATGCCAAAACTCGTGCGGTCTACACCTAGTGCAAAAGCCATTAACGGCACATTTGAAGAACTGAGTCTTGTCAATAAATTTAATGGAATAGTTATGAATCCTCCGTTTGGTACTGGCGGTAAAACTGCCATTGAACATCTGGCAAAAGCATTCCGGCATTTGAACGACGGCGGCCGTATCGTTGCGATCATCCCCAACGGCCAGGCTACACAGAAACGGTTTGATTCCTGGTTCTATGGAGACGAAAACGGCAAAACAAAGGCCGAGCGTGACGGCGTAACCAACGGCGTGCTGCGTGCGACTATCAACCTTCCGGCAGTAACGTTTGAACGCGCCGGGACGAAGGTTGGGACGAAGATTGTCATCATCGACCGCTACGACAGCCGCACCATGAGGGAAGCAGCGGCTGCAGATGTGGAAGACCTTACGATTGACGCCAAATCCATCAACGAATTATTCGATCAAATCGAAAATCTGGATATGCCACTGCGCATTGTTGCGGACGAACGTCAGTACTCTATCGCCCAGAAGACGGACGAAGAGCTGCGCCGGTCTGTCGACGAACTGAAAGCGGAAATAAAAGAAGCCTTCCCCGGCGCGAAGAACGTCGAAGAAAGCTCGAATAGTTTGCGCTTTGAGATGCAGAACGGCGCAAAGATTACCGTCGATATGCGCAATCAAATTGTGGCGACGCAGGAAGAACTAGACAGGGCCAAACAGGAACACGGCTACAATGCAAATGATAATGTCGTCGTCGAAGGCTTTGCCGAAACGCACGGCAAGGAAGCGTATATTGCATTGTCCCAGGGCAGCCGTAAAGGCACGGGATTCCATGAAGCGTTTCATGTCGCTCGCTCCATGGCGCTGACGGACAAAGAAAAAGCCGCCCTTGATAAGTACTACAGGGGCGACGAAGAAAAGCAAGCTAATGCCTATGCTGAATGGATAGAAGCTCGCAGAAACGGCCATGGCACGTTGTTTGGCAAGCTGTGGCATAAGGTTCAGGACATGGCGAAAAAAATCCAGTCTTTATTTACTGGCGTAGAAAACGTACACAATGTATTCCGCAAGATGGAAAGTGGAGAAGTGTGGAGTCGAGATGCATCCATAAAAATAAAATGGAAGAAGCATCCCGAAAAACATCATGCCGACAAGGGCCTTCTGGATACGTCCGAAACCGCTCCCGGGAAATCATCTTCCACTACATCTAATGTAGCACTCGGTGATAAGTACGTCAATGAAAGGCGGGGAGAAAAATATTCCGTTACCAACGAAACTATTACAGGAGACACACAGATACCAATCATTGATGTTACTGGGCAGCCTATGGTTAATGTCAACAGCAATCAAGAAAAGGCCCGAATTGCAAAAAGTTTGATTGGTAAAACTTTTACTATTGTTGGTAGTGATGGAACTGGCCGTGTCGCGAGTATCAAAGATGGAAAACATTTGATTAATTCTTCTAATAATCCTGCGAGAAATCATCGAACCCGACGCCGGGCATTGTCATTGATAGAAGATATTTTGAACAATTCAGTGTATGTAGAGAAACATCCGGACGCTAAACATGGAAGCCAGCAGCCGTATATTGAATTATTTGCCGTTGTAAAAGATGGCGATAAGCTCGTTAGATTTAGAGTCATAGCGAAAGAAGGCAATTTAGCCGCTGGAGAATATGTCGTTAGTGACGCCAAGTTTTACGACATAATAAAAGAAGATAGCTTGCCTACAAACACATCAAAGGATGTGCATCAATTCGGCAAGCTATCTTCTGATAACATCAGTGTAGCAGAGCTGTTGAAAAACGTCAAGGACAGAAACGGAAAGCCGTATGTCAATAAAGATGGAACGCTTAATTATGAAGCGGGTGTCATGAAAAATGATAATAACAGGAAATATTCTGTTCGTGATGAACGCAGCGAGGTTGAAAAAGCTGCTGAAAACTACGTGGCTCCGGAAGATTTACTCCAAAAAGCGAGAGATATCGTACCCATCTACACGGGGGCGAAAGTGAATAAGCAGATGCCGGCATATAAGCGCTATAACAACAAAGCCAGAGGAGGACTTATTAGCGCCCCCAATGCTAGTGAATTAGCATCTATTGTAGCTATGCATGTCCACAATGTCCTTCGCATCAAAGGCGCCAATGTCGAATTGACTCGTTCTGTATTGCAGGAAGCTGAAAATGCAGATCCATACTTGCGATTATTCGATAAGAACGGCAAAGATATTGGCTTGACTCCGGCTCAGGCGTTGCAAGAAGGAGTATCTATTTTTGGCAGATATTATTTTACCGATCCGGAATTGGCAAGAGAACGCTTCCCTGAATACCACAAGAAGTTCCAAGCTGCATTGAATAGCGATGAAACATTAAAAAATAAAGTAGAAGCGTTTCAAAGTGCCGTCGAACAGCTGCAAAAGCAGGATGTGCTGTTGCGGGCCAGAGGGGGATTTGTTCGCAAGGACATGACGCCTAGGACGTTTAGGGACCGTGTTGTAGATGGGCTGCGGGATTTTTATGGACACTGGGTTGATGACACCGATCCTATCGGCAAGGCTGTCAAAGAAGCCGAAATCCAAAACGGGCAGAAAGTGGCTTTCCACATGGACGCTCAAAAACAGGCTTTGATGGCTAGAGGTAATGCCGTTGCCAGGGCAACGTTAGTTTTAACCGGCGGTAAAGACGCTAAGGCTTCCTTTAAAGCCTTGAACAGCGTGTATGGCAATGTGTTTAAAAGTGAGAAAACACTTAAAGACGCTGCCGAGATTTTGCACGGCATGAAAGAATCTGAACTAAAATCCATGAAAGCAAAGACCCCGGACGAGGCGTTGGATAAGTATCTCACGGCCATGCGAACGGAAGAATTGGTAGCGCACGATGAAAAATACTGGGGACCGCCCGGATATGAAACCGAAAAGGAACGGAAGCAAATTATTGATGCTGCTCCTAAATCTATTCGTGATGCAGCCCAGATTTGCTGGGACCTGAGTAGGGATATGGTCGATTTCATGGAGCATGAGGGACTTGTAACGGCAAAGGCTGCCGAAACGATGAGAGGCTATAAGTACTATTGTCCGATGTTCCGACAGGTTGAAGGCGCCGACTTTGGCGACGATATCATGAACACCTTCAATAACTGGAATCAGTATGTGAATCTGGGTTCAACGATTCATCGTTTAGAACATGGCGGTCCGCAGCAGATACGTTCGCCCTTTGAATCTATGATCAAAATGGTAATGGCTACCATGGATAAGGCAGAACGAAATAACGTGGGTAAAGCGTTGGTTAAACTGGCAACTGATTCCGAAGGACTTGGGAAACTTGTCTTGAGGGACACTACGTTGAAAGCCGCAAAGCCTTCTGTAGGGGCCTTTTCCGTATGGATCAATGGTAAAAAGCAGATATACCGTACAACCCCGGAACTGTATAAGGCATTAACAAGTACAGATGAGTCGTCAGCAAGAAGTTTATTCAGCATCTTCCGCAGCATCAATCGCATGATGCGCCGCGGCGCTACGATTTCGCCGTCATTTATCACAAGAAACTTTATTCGTGATACCCTGACTGCTGGTATCAATAGTAAGACCGGCTTTATCCCGTTGTGGGATAGTATTAAAGGAATGAAAAAATTACTGACGGATGCAGATTTTGCGGCTGAGTTCTATGCAAGCGGCGGCGGAATGGGAACGTATACCTTGAATGAGATTCATTCCAGCAAGGACATCGTTACAGAGCTGATGGATAAGAATCATAAAGGAAAGGTTCCCGTAATCCGTGATATTGCTCGTGTGTTACGTGTTGCCTTCAATAAGTATGATCGGTTTGCCAATATCATTGAAGATAGTACACGCGCCGGCGAATTTGCCAGAGCGAGAGAAAAAGGATTAAGCATTCCGGAATCTGGATATCTGGCAAAAGAAGTGACCTTGAATTTTGGGCGACATGGTTCGTATGGAAAGATAGCGAATCAGTATGTTGCCTTTTTTAATGCCACTGTGCAGGGGACAGATAAATTTATCCGGGCATTTAGAGAACGTCCAGTACGTACCGCATTAATGACTACACTGTATTTGGTACTTCCTACAATTGGATTATGGCTTATGAATGGAGATGATGATTGGTATAAAGATTTAGATCCTAATACTAAATACATGAACTGGTGCATCAGTTTGGGAGATGTACATTTACTGATTCCGAAACCGCAGGAAGCCGGCGTATTGTTTTCGTCCGGCGTAGAAGCGGCACTTAATTATTTATCTGACCAGGACCCCGAAGCAATGAAGCAATGGCGTGCTATTGCAAGGGATGTCGTGGCTCCGTCTGTGATACCTACGACTGTTGTTCCACTGTTGGAATGGTATACAAACTATAGCTTCTGGCGAAATCGGCCGATTGTGTCCCAGCGTATGAAAAACAAGCCGACGGAATATCAATATACTTCCAGTACGTCGGAAGTCGCCAAATTGGCTGGGGAAACGGGCCTTATATCTCCTATGATGGTGGATAATTTTATCAGCGGGTATTTTGCGAGTGCTGGCCGGTTAGTAGCCAATAGCTTGAACCTTCCCATCCGGGCGGCCAAAGGCGTTACCAATCCGCAACCTGCGCAAGAATGGTATCAGCTTCCCTTCATAGCATCTTTCTTGCGTCCGCACGGACAGAACTCAGAATACGTGAACCGGTTTTATGAAATGTCAGATGACATGGAAAAAGAGTTCAATGCACGCAAGGAAGAAACTGGCAAAAAGAATTTGAGTCCCTCTCATAATTTGAAAATCGTAAGGAAGGCAAGACAAACTATCACAAAGCTGAATAAGGATATTTACGATACGCAGGACAATCCGAAGCTATCTGCAGAGCAGAAGAAACAGCGTATTGATGCAAACCGGGCTAAAATTCGCATGTATGCAAAGAAAGCCCTTGATGCGGTACAAAAGTAAGCGAGGTGAAATATCATGAAGCTGATTCGTGCGCCGACCCCTTAAATACATGACCATTACATAAAAAAGGAGATGATCATCGTGGAATGGCTAGCCATCATCGGACCGGTGACAGGGCTGCTAGGTATACTGGGAGTAGTGTTTAATTATAGCGTCATTAGGCCGTTAAACATTGCCATCAACAATTTAAATATAGCTATTGGACAAATGCAAAAGCAGCTACATGAAGTCGACGAAAAACGGCAGGACATGGATAAACGGCTTGTCAATGTCGAGTCGTCCGTCAAGTCCGCCCATCATCGTCTTGATGAGATTGCGCAGCGGCTGAACGAGTAAAGGAGGTGATGCAATTTGCTTGAGAAGGTCCAAAACGCATGTATAAAAGCGTTGTCCAAAGTAGATAAACTAGAAATAAGAGGTATGCCGCGTGTGATGGTATATCTCTTTTTGTTTATCGTTATTTTCTGCCTGCTGCTGTTTCTGGCAGCATGGATCTGGCAATGGCATGACACCGGCAATGCCGAGCTGTCTATCCTAATCCAATTCGTCAACGCCATCACGTCTGTTTCCTTTATCGCCGCCGTTGGCTTTTTCGGCCGGGCCATGTTGGATAAAGACGATAATGGTATTCCGGATGAGTTTGAGAAACAGCAAACAACGACGGTTGCAACATATTCTACGCAAAGGAGTGGTATGCGATGAGGAAAGTCATCGATGTAAGCTACTGGCAAAAAGACATTGACTGGCAGGCTGTTGTGGCCGCCGGTGTGCAGGGCGTCATTATTAAAATATGCGAAGGCTGCACGCCGGAAGAAACGTTCTGGCAGCATTTGAATAACGTAAAAGCCTTGGGGCTGGACTGGGGCGTATATATCTATTCCCATGCGACGACAGATGCAGAAGCTGCCGCAGAAGCAAACGAAGTCCTATACATCCTGCAAGGTGACGTACCGCCTATAGGCGTATGGTTTGACTTTGAAGCGCCGGAATGCCTGTCTTGTGCTGACCCGACGGCAGTCTGCAGCCGCTTTATTTCCGACCTGAACGCGCAGGGCCTGAACGCCGGTGTGTACGGGTCGTTGAGCACGCTGACGGATGTAATCAATGTGAATACCCTGGCTGATTATGTACCATGGTGGTGCGCTCAGTACGATGTGCAATGCGACTTTAAGTCGTATTATCCCAACAAGATCCTTGCCGGTTGGCAATACAGCCAAAGCGAATATATTGGTAATACAAATGTTGACATGAACGAATGGTATTTATAGACTAGGAGGCATTATCATGGACGAACAGAAATTAAACGAACTCAAAGAAGCGTTGGAACAGAAGATTGATGGCGTAAAGGATGATATGGAGAAGAAGGTAGACGAAGTAAAAGAGTCCTTTGAGGAAACCTATCATGGTACGGGCTGGGGAAATTATTTCTTCCGCGGTGTCGTATTATTTTTGCTGGCATTAATCGTATATCGTGCGTTCCAGTAGGAGAAAGGCTGGTGATCCTTGGTATCTTTCGCATGTAGGAAGGGTGATGAAAAACGAATGCCGATAAAAAGAAATTTGTGTGCGGTATTGTTATCGTGCTTGTTGCTGTTGCCGTCGGCTGGCTGGGCTGCCGATACTACGACAGCCAGACCGATGCAGACAGTGACAATGCAGCAATCACAGTACAACAGGCTCAAAGAGATAATCAATCAGCAATCGCTGATATTGGAAACGCTGCAGCTCAAATTGACGACGCTCAGTCAGCACTCGACGGCGGACAAGCAGACCTTGATGCAGCTGCAGGACGAGTTAACGAGCTGCAGAGCCGAGCTGACGCAGACGCAGCAATCATTGCTGACTGCCAAAGCATCCTTGATGTCGGCAGAAAACAGCTTGCAGAGGCAAGAAAAATCTTTGCAGATGTTGACAGAGAAAATAAAGGTGGAGGAACACAAAGCTATGGTAGCACGTAGGCAAAGAGACACCTATGCGATGTTAGCAGGTGTTCTGCTTATTTACGTATCAATAAAATAAATGTATAATAAAAGAGGCAGAGTAGGGCATCGCCCTAACTGCCTCTTTTTTTGACGGCAAAAATTCGTCAAAAATAGTTTATTTTTCTTGATTATTCTATATATTTTGATGTAACATGGCTTATACCACAAAGCCCTATTTTATGCGCTATTATTAGATTTTATGTAAAGGTGGATTAATGAAACTGTTCATCGCAGAGAAGCCCAGCATGGCCAGGGAACTGGCAAAATGCCTCCCGCAGCCGCAGCGGCAGGAAAAGGGCTTTATCCGTACGGGCGGCGGCATCGTCACCTGGGCCTACGGCCACATGCTGCAGCAGGCGGAGCCGCAGGATTATAATCGGCAATACAAGCAGTGGAAGGACGCCGATTTGCCCATTATTCCAGAGCATTGGAAGCTGCTCGTCAGCCCGAACAGCAGGGAGCAGTTCGACGTCATCTGCCGCCTCATCGGCGACGCCGACTCCATCGTCCATGCCGGCGACCCTGACAGGGAAGGGCAGCTTCTGATTGACGAAATACTCGATTATGTAGGCAATACGAAGCGCGTCGAGCGCATCCTTTTAAATGCCCTCGACGAAAAGAGCATCGGTGAAGCCCTTCATGATTTGCGGGATAACGGCGATTTTTCTCATCTCAAGGAATCAGCTTTGGCCCGCAGCCGTGCCGACTGGCTCATCGGCATGAACCTGTCGCGGGCTTATACGCTGGCCGCCCGCCGGCAGGGACACCGCGTCGTATTTCCCATCGGCCGGGTTAAGACGCCGACGCTGGCCTTAGTCGTCCGCCGCCAGCGGGAAATCGACAATTTCAAGCCCGTGACCTATTACGTCGTCAAGGCGCAGTTCAATCATGCCAAGGGCGTCATTACAGCCCAGTGGCAGCCTGGCGATACGCAGGCCGGCCTCGATTCGGAAGGGCGCTGCATCGATAAAAAGAAAGCTGAAGAAATAGTAGAAAGGCTGCGCGCTCAGCCCGATGGAACGATTGCCGAAGGGAAGAAGACGAAAAAGAAGGAAGCGCAGCGGCTGCCCTTGTCCTTGTCGTCCCTGCAGGTGCTGGCAGGTAAGCGCTACGGCTACAGCCCCCAGCAGGTATTGGACGCAGCTCAGCAGCTGTACGAGCGCAAGCTGACGACGTATCCCCGTTCAGACTGCGAGTATCTGCCCTTGAATCAGCGAAAGGACGTGCCGGCTATTTTAGCTAATTTAGGCCGCCTTTCAGATAAAACCTTGTCCCAATGGGCCGGGCGGGCCGATGGCAGCATCAAGAGCCGGGCCTGGAACGACGGCAAGATTACGGCGCACCACGCGATCATCCCGACGACAGTGCCCTGTCCGTACGATAAGCTGACAGCTGTCCAACGAAATATATATTTCCTCATTGCCCAAGCCTACATGGCGCAGTTTTATCCTGTCCACGAATATATACAGAACCGCGTCGTCATCGCCGCCGCCGGCGAGCAGTTCGTCGCCCACGGCAAGACCGTCGTCGTATTGGGTTGGAAAGAGCTGTATCAGTCCGATGCAGACGATGATGACGAAAAAGGAGAACTGCCGCCGGTCCGTAAGGGCGACGGCGTCCGGTTCCGCCGCGGCAAGGTCGAAGAAAAGGCTACGAAGGCGCCGCCGCGGTTTACCTCGTCGACGCTTCTTCAGGCGATGAAGGAAATTTATAAATACGTCAAGGACGATTCGCTGAAGAAAAAGCTCAAGGAAGTGCAGGGCATCGGTACGGAGGCGACGCGGGCCACGATTATCGGCGAGCTCATCGAGCGGAAATTTTTAGCCGAAGAAGGGAAAAAGAAGTACCTGAAACCGACGGATATGGCCTATCTTCTCGTCGATTCCCTGCCGGACGAGCTGCTGTATCCCGATGAAACGGCTGTTTGGGAAGAACGGCTGTACCAGATGAGCCTGGGAAAGGACAGCCTAGCCGACTTTCTCGGCGCTCAGGAATTATTTTTACGCAAGCTTATTGCGGCAGCCCGGAACAATGACAGAACGCCGCAGCCAAAGGAAGGGCGCGTATGTCCTCAATGCGGCGGCGCCATGGTATGCCGCCATGGAAAGTACGGCGATTTCTGGGGCTGTACCAACTATCCCAAATGCCGCCATACGGAGCGCATCGACGCACCGCCTGCGTCGGCGGCAGGCGACGGGGAATCTTATGTTTGTCCGCGCTGCAAGGAAGGAATCTTTGTCCGCCGCAGCGGCCCATACGGGCCGTTTTGGGCCTGCAATAAGGAAGGCTGTCGTACGACCTGTGCCGACGTGGACGGTGTTCCCAGCATTTATGCCGCCTCGTCCGAAAAATAAACCTGTCGGGGACGGCGTACGGCGTAAGCGTCTGTGCCATATAGTACAGCAGAGGAGAGGAGGGATGAAGGATGGATACAGCGCAGGCCCGGCAATGGTGCCGCCAGCAGAAATACGACCAGGCAGCGGCTATGTACGCCCGGCAAATTGCCGCAATGGATGCATGGGGGCCGTGGGACTATTACTACTACGCCTACAGCCTGAGCAAACTGAAAGAGTATGCCGAAGGACGGGAGATTTCCCGCCGGTGCATCATAGCCTTTCCCGGCTTCACCCAAATCCGGGATGTATACGGCTGGTGCCTGTATCATCTGTACGTGCGTCCTTTTATACCCGGACAGTCTGACGAAGACGATTTCCGACGGGCCGTCGAGGCCATCGTCAAGTATACCGAGCAAACGGCTCAATCCCCTTATGAACGGGCCGTCTGGAAGATGATCGACGTGCTGCGCCGGCAGAAAAAAGCTTCCGCTGAAGAGATAGACTCCTGGCTGACTCTCCTTAATCCCGACAGGCTGTCTTTGCAGCCGCAGGAGTACGTCAAGGACGGCGAATGGCTGAGCGGCGCGTCGTACCGCGAGCGGTGGTATGCTCTGAAGAGCGGCGTATTGGTCAAGAAAGGGGAATACGACGCCTGCATTGCTGTCTGTAAAGAAGGGCTGCGTATTTTTACGGACTTTCACTATGACAATGATATCTGGTTCAAATATCGCATCGCCCTCTGCCGCCTCCGCCTCGGCGACGTAGACGGCGCAGAGCGAGAATTTTCCGCCCTTTTGCAGTATAAGCAGCATTGGATTATATACCGTGGGCTTTTCTACACAGGGCAGGCGCAGAAAAGCCTGCGGAAGATGAAACAATACGGCGCCGCAGCCCTGCTCCTGCCGGGGGATATGGCTGATAAAGTCCAGTTCCTCGCTGAATTTGCCGATTCCCTGGCGGGCCAGGAGGACTTGCGGACGGAGCGGGCCCGGCACTATGCCCTGGCCCTGCGCATTCGGCAGGAAAAAGGCTGGTTCGTTCCGGAGGCTCTGCGCAGGCAGGCCGCGACGTATGAAGGGCAGATTCCCCGTAAGGCGGAGTTGCTTCGCTCGCTGCAGGCATTCTGGATACGGTGCCGGCACGACGGCGAAGAAGAAAAGCAGGGCTTTATCTCGGCCGTTCTGCCGGGAGGACGGGCCGGGTTTATCAAGGAATACGGCGGGCCGTCCTATTATTTCAAACGCGATGCCCTCCTGGGGCTGGACGCCGAGGCAGGGACGTACGTCACCTTTTTCGTCGAAGTCGGCCAGGATCGCTTTGGCGGCAAGGCGTCGCGGCGGGCTGTCGATATCCGGAAAAAAGAAAGCCTGTTCTGACGATGAGTTTTTCGCATATACTTTCTCATTTTGTATGGCGACGCGGCCTGTTTTGGTATATAATTTTGGTATACCACATGGAAAGGTGAAGGCACAACATGATTTTATCAGGCAAGGAAATCGTAAAGCATTTGGGTAAGGAAATTATCATTACGCCCTTTCATCCCGAACGGGTCAATCCAAACAGCTATAATTTATCGTTATATAATCAGCTGATGGTATATGATGACTACGAGCTGGACATGGCCAAGCCCAATCCGGCGTCGATTATCGACATCCCCGAAGACGGCTACGTACTGCAGCCGAATAAGCTCTATTTGGGGCGGACAAACGAGTATACGAAGACTGACGGCTATATTCCTATGTTGGAAGGCCGCTCGTCTGTCGGCCGTCTGGGCGTGTTCATCCACGTGACAGCAGGCTTCGGCGACGTTGGCTTTGCCGGCTACTGGACGCTGGAAATCTTCTGCGTCCAGCCGATCCGCATTTATCCCAACGTGGAAATCTGCCAGATTTACTACCACGACATCGACGGCGAGTACGATACATATCAGCACGGCAAATACCAGAACAATTCGGGCATTCAGCCGAGCATGCTGTGGAAGGATTTCCAGAAGAAATAATATAAGCAAAGGATATAAAGCATGTCTGCGCGCAGATATGCTTTTTTGCGAAAGGAGAAAGGCTATGAAAGAAATTGCATTGCAGGATATTCAGGGATTTCGCATCGGCAGCGCCCAGGATGAGCAGGGCGGCACGGGCTGTACTGTCCTTATATTTCCTGACGGCGCGCCTTGCGGCGTCGATATTCGCGGCGGTGGGCCGGCCAGCCGGGAATCGGAGCTCCTCAATCCGACGGCGGCGGCGGAAAGAATCCATGCCGTATTGTTAAGCGGCGGCAGCGCCTTCGGTTTGAACGCTGCCGGCGGGGTCATGCAGTATCTGGAAGAAAAGGGCATCGGTTTTCCGACGGGCATCTGCAACGTGCCCCTCGTCGTAGCGTCGTGTATTTTTGACCTGGGATGCGGCGACAACGTCCGTCCCGATGCAGCCATGGGCTATGCGGCCTGCGTCGAATCGGAGAGAAACGTGATTCGCGAAGGCAATTACGGCGCAGGAACCGGCGCGACAGTGGGCAAGCTCTGCGGCCCTAAAGGCATGATGAAGTCCGGCCTCGGCGTATACGCCGTCCAGGTCGGCGAGCTGAAGGTCGGCGCTGTCGTCGTCGTCAACGCCGTCGGCGACGTATTGGATGAACATAATGAAATCATCGCCGGCATGCTGAACGACGACGGCACGGGATTTGCCGATACGCGCCGCGTCATGCTGGAAGAATACGGCATGCACGATACGCTCTTTTCCCTGCGGGCGGCGGCCGGTACGACGAATACGACGATCGGCGCTGTCGTCACGAACGGCAAGTTCGATAAAAGTCACATGAAAAAAATCGCCGCTTTGGCCAGTAACGGCTTTGTGCGGACAATCCGGCCGGTCAACACGACAGCTGACGGCGATTCCTTGTACGCCCTGAGCGTCGGCGACGTAGAAGCCGATGTCAGCACGACGGGGACGATTGCCGCTTACGTCGTAGAACAAGCCGTACGCCGCGCCGTATTGACGGCGGAACAGGCATACGGCGTTCCGGCGGCTAAAAGCTTAACTACCTATTAATAAAAAACGGATTTACCATGCAGGCGTCTGATTCGCCAGGCTGCAGGTAAATCCGTTTTTGCGTTTTATATGAGTTTGATTAATACGACGCCGGCAATCATCGTCGCTACGCCGCATATGCCCAGAGGTCGTATGCGCAGGCCGAAGAAGCGGGCGTCTACAGTCGTCGTCAGAATCAGGCCCAGGGCGCCGAACATGGCGTAGGCGATGCTCAAATCCATGATGCGGATGAGATGAGCCAGGCAGAAGAATGACAAGACGACAAAGGAGAGAGCGGCTATGCCGTACCGCTTTTGCGTAAATCCATTCGACTTTTTCAGACAAATATTGGCGCACAGGTCTAACCCGACGGCGCCGACGAGGAGCAGTATGCCCAAAAGATTAACTGTCATGAGAAGCAGCCTCCTTTTCCGGCAGGGACGTGCCCAGTTTAATCATGGCGAGTCCTGATAAAATGACAAAAAATCCTAATAGTTTCAGCGGCGGCATGGGTTCGTGAAATACGGACCAGGCGATGCATACTGTGCCGACGAGGCCGACGCCTTCCCATACGGCATAAGCCAGGCTGATGGGGATGCGGACGACGGCTTTACTGAGGACGAAATAAGACAATAACATACAAGAAATCATCGTAATATAGCCTTCGGAACCGCCCTGCATGGTAAAGTATTTCATCGACGACGTGCCCGTCAGCTCCAGCATAATCGCTAAAAACAACATAAACCAACAATATGCTGCAGTGTGCTTCATAGATAAAACATCCTTTCTGCTATCCTGTTGCCTTTTCTAGTTCCATTGGCTATACTAAGTATAAAGTATGGTGCAGCACCATAGTCAAGAGGTGAGTTTTATGTCAAAGAAATACCTGAAAACAGGAGAATTTGCCAGCTTGTGCGGTGTGACAAAGGATACGCTGTTTCACTATGACGACATCGGCCTGCTCAAACCGGCCCGGGTCGGCGAGAACGGCTATCGTCTCTACGGCCTGTACCAGCTGGATACGTTCGATTTAATCAGCGTGCTCAAAGAAGTAGGGCTGACCTTACATGAAATCAAAGCGTATATTGAACGGCGAAATACGACGGAGTTTTTGCAGATGCTCAAAGAGCAGGACAAAGCCCTGGCGGCGGAAATTGAACGATTGAAACGCTTGCGGCGTATTTTAAAAAATACCATAGAGACTACGCAGAAGTCTCTTCATGTTCCTATCGACACTATTCAGTTTGTAGAAAAAGAGGAAGAATACTTTATCATTACGGACGGCCAGCGGAAGCAGGATGAAAAGTCCGTCGTAGAGGCAATCAGCGAACACTTCAAATACTGCAACGCCCACCGTACGTACAACACCTTTACAATCGGCGAAATCATCGGGGAACAAGCGATTGCAGATCGGACCTATTACACGCAGTATTATTGCTCTAAAATCGACAAGCCCGTCCGGAGCAGGCACTGCCACGTCAAGCCGGCCGGCTTGTACGCCGTCAAATACATACAGGACTCGTACGACATGCTGCCCGAGGCGTATCGGCAGTTTGTCAACGAGGTGCAAGCCTTGGGATACAGGCTGTGCGGCAAGATATATGAAGAGGATATGCTCAATTATTTGACGGAAAAAGACGACGAAAACTATTTGCTGCGAATTGAAGGGCAGGTAGAGCCTGTGACCTGAGCGATGTATACGAAGAAAGCTATTGACTTTTGCAGACAAAAAAAGAAAGCATGAGGACGACGATGCGTATCTCATGCTTTCTTATATTGGTGACCCAGTAGAGATTCGAACTCTAGACCCACAGCTTAGAAGGCTGTTGCTCTATCCAGCTGAGCTACTGAGTCATAACGAAAATGGAGCGGGTGATGGGAATCGAACCCACGTAACCAGCTTGGAAGGCTGGCGCTCTACCATTGAGCTACACCCGCATGCTGCGATATGGTCGGAGCAGCAGGATTTGAACCTGCGACCCCCTGGTCCCAAGCCAGGTGCGCTACCAAACTGCGCTATGCCCCGCCAACAAAAAGTATTATATCGTGAATGAGTAATTTTGTCAAATTATTTTTTCACAAAGACGAGGACTATCGTATCGGCCCTTATCTATCCCAAAGCAATAGCCCGGCGAGGTTGGGCTCGTCGGGCTATATTGCTGCGTGATGAAAGAGCCGGCGTGACGCAGCGGGCGTTTTGTACGTTTACAAAATGCGTTCCGGCGCGCGGCTGGAGAGAATTTTAAATGCCAGAGGAGAAATTTTCAGGATCTCCCTGTCTTCCGGCGCTAGCTTGGTACGGATTGCTTCGTCGTGCCCGTTTAAAAGCTTCGCAGCCCAGTTCGGGTCGATTAGGGCGGAACCGCCGACGGCGGCGATATCCGAGTGTTCGAGGGCCTGCTGTACGTCGCTGCGGGTCTGGATGTTGCCGACGGAAATGATGGGCAGCCGGCCGCGGATGGTTTCGTCAATATGCGCGAGAATCGGCTTGCCGCAGTATTCCGGCTCGGTAACCGTGCTGGTAATATGGCTTTGGGAAATATGCAGGTAATCCAGCTTCAAAGAGGCGAGCTTGTCTACGAGGTACAGCGTATCGCCGAGGGCAATGCCCGGCGTCCATTGCTCGCGCGGAGACAGGCGATAGCCGACGATAAAATCTTTGGCTCCCATTTCCCGGACTGCGTCTAAGACGGCGTCGGCGACGGCCAGGGGAAAGGCGGCGCGGTTTTCCAGCGAGCCGCCCCAGCAATCGGTCCGATTGTTGGAATGGGGAGAGAAAAACTGATGGATAAGATAGTTATTGGCCCCGTGGATTTCTACGCCGTCAAAGCCGGCTTTCATCGCGCGGACGGCGGCGCCTTTGAAATTTGCAATGACTTCGGCAATTTCTGCATCAGTCAAGGGACGTGGCGTACGGTATCCTTTCAAGGGCGCGGCGACGTCGCCGGCCGATACTAAATCATAGCCGAAAATAGCATCCTCTTCGGCCATGCGGCCGGCGTGGAAGATCTGCATGATCGCCTTAGTGCCGTTTCGTTTGATTGCAGAAGCCATCTTGGACAGGCCGGGAATAAATGAATCGTCGTAAATGGCTTCTTCACCGAGCCAGCCGCGGCCGTTCGGCTGGATGTAGGAACAGCCTGTAATGTACAGGCCCACCTCGCCCGTACGGGAGGCGTAATAGTCGACTTCCTGCGGCGTGACATAGCCGTGGGGGTCGCTGAGGCAGACTGTAAGCGGAGCAATGGCCAAACGGTTTTTCAGCACAACGCCGTTGGGCAGCGTCAGTGTATCGTGGAATGAACGCATCGTATCACCTCTCTATACCATATAAGTTGATTAAAAAAGTATAAATTTATAGGGCCATTATATCATGAAACAGAGGCGATGCAAAGAGTGCCGATACAGTTCGTCATAAAAGGCACCGTCATTGTCATAGTGAAATCAGAAGCAATCAATGATACAATAAGAAGAACACCGAATCTTGTTGTCGTCGGCGAAGGAGGCATAGCTGTACGGTATGGAACAGAATAAACGCGGGGGCGCGGCGCCCGACTGCATTCAGATACGGGGCGCGCGAGTCCATAATTTAAAAAATCTCGATATAGACATCCCTTTGGGGAAGTTGGTAGCCATAGCCGGCGTATCCGGCTCAGGGAAATCGTCGCTGGCCTTGGGCGTATTGTATGCCGAAGGGTCGCGGCGGTATTTGGAAGCCTTGTCAGCCTATACGAGGCGGCGCATGACCCAGGCGGCGGAAGCGAAGATCGACAGCATTGAAAACGTGCCGGCGGCCTTAGCCCTTCATCAGCGGCCGGCTGTGCCGGGTATCCGCAGTACCTTCGGCACGGCGACGGAACTGCTGAACAGCCTGCGCCTATTGTTTTCCCGTCTCGGCAGCCATCGTTGTCCCAACGGCCACTATTTGGAGCCGTCGGCTGCCGTGGCTATGGGGAAAAGGCTCGTTTGTCCTGTATGCGGCGTTGCATTTGACGGTCCGGCGGCGGAGGATTTTTCTTTCAACAGCGGCGGAGCCTGCAGGACCTGCGGCGGCACGGGCATCGTGCGGACTGTCGACGAGGCGTCGCTGGTTCCCGACGAATCCTTGTCCATCGACGAGGGAGCTGTCGCGCCGTGGAATTCTCTCATGTGGTCCCTTATGACCGACGTGTGCCGGGCTATGGGCGTCCGTACAGACGTGCCCTTTTCGGAACTGACCGATAGGGAACGGGACATCGTCTTTCACGGCCCGGCAGTTAAAAAGCACATCTTTTATAAGGCGAAGAGCAGCAACCAGGCCGGCGAACTGGACTTTACCTATTACAATGCCGTGTATACCGTAGAAAATGCATTGGCGAAGGTCAAGGACGACAAGGGTATGAAGCGCGTAGAAAAATTTTTAAAGCAGGACGTCTGCCCCGACTGCGGCGGCACCCGCCTTAGCGAGCGGGCCCGGTCGACGCGCCTCTGCGGATTGGATTTGGGTGAGGCCTCGGCGATGACGCTGGATGCCCTTATCCCGTGGGTCCAGGCCGTACCGGCGGCTATGCCCGAATCGCTGCGAGACATGGCTGACAGTATAGCGGCTCAATTTCTCCATACGGCGAAGCGCCTTGTGGAATTAGGTCTGGGATACTTGTCTATCGACCGGGCCGGCGCGACGTTGTCTACCGGCGAGCGTCAGCGCGTCCAGCTGGCCCGGGCTGTTCGGAACCGTACGACAGGCGTGCTGTACGTGCTGGACGAGCCGTCTATCGGTCTTCATCCGGCTAACGTCGACGGCCTTCTGGGGATGCTGGGCGATCTGACTGCACATGGAAACTCCGTCGTCCTCGTAGACCACGACGTGCAGGTCCTGAAAGCGGCGGACTGGCTCATAGAAATGGGCCCTGGAGCCGGAGCGCACGGCGGCCGCCTCGTCTGCGCCGGTACGGTGCAGGACGTAGCTCTGAATCCGTCGTCGCACATCGGGCCCTTTCTTGCAGGGAGCGGCTCGCCAGTTGTGCGCCGGCGGGCTGATAAAGAAACGATGTTTGATCATGGAACGATACGCATGGTTTCCGGGCCGATTCACACGGTTCAGCCGTTAGACGTCGCGCTGCCCAAAGGAAGGCTAGTCGCTGTGACCGGCGTGTCCGGATCAGGCAAGACGACGCTGATTTTGGAAAGCCTGATACCGGCGCTGCAGCGTCAGGCCGACGGGCAGCCTCTGCCAGGACATGTCCTGGCCATAGAAGGCGGCGGCATACGAAGGGTCCACCTGATCGATGCCGCGCCGATCGGCGCAAATGTCCGCTCGACAGTAGCGACGTACAGCAACGTCCTGGACGACCTGCGCCGGGTCTATGCGGCCCTGCCGGCAGCGAAGGAAAAGGGCTATGGCATGAAGGACTTTTCTTACAATACGGGCTCGCTGCGCTGCCCGGCCTGCGACGGCACGGGACAGATTACGATGGACGTGCAGTTTTTGCCCGACGTAGCTGTGACTTGCCCGGCCTGCGGCGGCTCGCGTTACGGCAAAGAAGCCGCAGCCATTAGACGTCCGGCAAAGGACGGCGGCCAAGGGCTGTCTCTGCCGGAATTGATTGCACTGACAGTGGAACAGGCTTTGGAAGCCGTAAAGAACGTGAAAAAAGTCCGCGACCGCTTGCAGACATTAGTGGATTTAGGACTAGGGTACTTGACCCTCGGCGAAGCGACGCCGGCCTTATCGGGCGGTGAAGCCCAGCGGCTGAAGCTGGCCGCCGAAATCGGCAGGGGACAGGACGAGGCGCTCTTTGTCTTTGACGAGCCGACGATTGGCTTGCATCCCTTGGACGTGCGCAGCCTCATTGCGATTTTTCAGCGCCTCATCGACCAGGGAGCGACAGTAATCGTCATCGAACACGACCTGGACATGATTGCCAACGCCGACTATATCATCGACATGGGTCCCGGCGGCGGTGCGCAGGGCGGCCGCATTGTAGCGGCAGGGACGCCAGGAGACATCGCGGCGGCTCCGCAGAGCGCGACTGGACGATATCTTCGCCCTTTGCTATAATCAGAGCGGCGAATGGTAAGCCGATGAAGTTATAGATATGAAATTGGAAAGGAGCATGACGGCATGGCCGAATATATTATGCTGCAGGGGACGAGTTCCCATGTCGGCAAGAGCGTATTAGCCGCGGCACTATGCCGCATTTTTCTGCAGGAAGGAAAGAGCGTCGTCCCTTTTAAGGCGCAAAACATGGCGCTGAACTCCTATGTGACGGCTGACGGCCGGGAAATGGGCCGGGCCCAGGTGGCGCAGGCCGAAGCGGCAGGATTGGAGCCGGCTGTCGATATGAATCCTGTCCTGCTCAAGCCTACGGGAAACTCCTGCTCCCAGGTTATCATCGACGGCCTGTCCGTAGGCAATATGTCCGCTAAGGAATACCATAATGGATATGCCTTGGAGGCCTTTTCGGCAGTACAGAACGCCTTGTCGCGCCTGACAAAGGCCTATGACACTCTGGTCATCGAAGGGGCCGGCAGTCCGGCGGAAGTAAATTTGAAACCATACGATATCGTAAATATGCGCGTAGCTAAATATCTGCATGCGCCGGTCCTTCTCGTAGCCGACGTCGACCGGGGCGGTTCGCTGGCAGCCTTGGTAGGTACGCTCGCATTATTGGAGGAAGACGAACGGGATTTGGTCAAGGGGCTCATCGTCAATAAATTCCGCGGCGACGTATCCTTATTTGCCCCGGCCGTAGACTTTTTGGAGAAGAAGACCGGCAAACCCGTCTTAGGCGTCATTCCCTATATAGAAAATTTAAACATTGACGACGAAGACTCGGTGTCATTGGAGGATAAGCCGGCAGATAGACAGGAAGGCGATCTGGATATTGCCGTAATCCGCCTGCCGAAGATTTCCAACTTTACCGATTTTGACAGTCTTCAAGGCGAAGGGGACGTATCTCTGCGCTATGTCCGCGAGGCGGCCGATCTGGGCCGTCCCGACGTCGTCATCCTCCCGGGAAGCAAGAATACCATTGAGGATATGGCCTGGCTGCAAGACAGCGGCATGGCGTCATCCCTTTACCAGGTGCTGTCAGCAGGCGCGCCCGTCGTCGGCATCTGCGGCGGATATCAGATGCTGGGTCGGTATATTTATGACCCGGAGCATACGGAGTCGTCGACGGAAGGCATAGGAGGATTGGATTTGCTACCCATAGAAACGACCTTTACAGCCGGAAAGACCTTGGCCCAGGTCAAAGGCGAATGCTGCGGCCTGCCGTTTTTAGGGCAGGTGCTGTCGGCGGAAGGGCTGGAAGGCTATGAAATCCATATGGGCCATACGGCTGATACCGAAGCAGGGCTGCTTCACCCCATCGTTGTGACGGAGCAGTCTCAGCAGGCCTGCCATGTCGTGCACGGCACGGCGCGACGCGACGGCTTGGTTTGGGGGACGTATATGCATGGTATATTTGACAACGACGCCTTCCGCCGGGATTTCCTCAACTGCCTGCGGCGGCAGAAGGGACTGCAGCCCTTAGCGGTGCGGCGGAATTTCCGGGCGGAAAAGCAGAAGAGCTACGACCGGCTGGCTGCCGTCGTCCGCGCGCATTTAGACATGGATACGCTGCGGCGCATCATGGCTGGGAGGGACTGATCATGGCGGTTATCTGGGCGCTGCTGTTCGACACGCTGTTAGGCGACCCGCGCGTCAAAATACATCCTGTGGCGCTGATAGGGTCGCTTATTGCTTGGCTGGAACGGATATTTTACCGTTCGGCAGCAGGAAAAAAGGAGCAGTTCCTTGCCGGCATGGTCTTGTCTATCATTGTTCTGCTGGCCGTATATGATATCGTTTACGCTGTCATGCTGGGGATATCGTATATAGACAATGCCTATGTATCCTATGCGGCCGAAGGATTTATCTTGTTCTGGACGATTTGCCCCCGCAGCCTGGCCCAGGCGGCCAACGAAATCCGTCATTATTTGCTTCATCACCGCCTGCGCATCGCCCGGGCGAAGGTAGGATGGATTGTCGGCAGGGATACGGAGAACCTGAGCGAGGGCGAGGTCGTGCGGGCGACGGTCGAAACGGTAGCGGAAAATACGATCGACGGTATTTTGTCGCCGCTGTTCTTTTTTGCCCTCGGCGGCGCGCCCCTGGCGGCATGTTACAGAGCGGCGAATACCCTCGATTCGATGATTGGCTACAAGAATGACAAATACTTGTATTTCGGCCGGTTTGCTGCCCGGCTGGACGACGTGCTCAATTACATACCAGCCCGCATCGGCGCATTGCTGTACATCCTGATGGCCGCGTTGCTGCGCTATGACTGGAAGGGAGCGTGGCGCATCGTACGGCGCGATGCGTCCAAGCACCCCAGTCCGAACGGGGGCTATGCAGAAGCTGCCGTAGCCGGCGCGTTAGGCATTCGGCTGGGCGGATATAATTCCTATTTCGGCAAGGTTTCCTTCCGGGCCTATATGGGCGATCCCAGGCACGAGCTGGGGCCCGGCCATATTCGTCAGGCCGTCCATCTCATGTATGCTGTTGCGTTGTCTGCGGCGGCGCTGACGGCGTGGTACTGCTGGCAGGTGGCGTGATGGAATTGATCGTGCGCGTTCCCGGTTCATGCGGCGAGCTGGCGCAGGGCTACGCCAATGGAGAACCTTTTCTCATTACCTGTCCTATCGACCGCTGCGCCGAGGCCGTTGTCAAAGACGACGGCCTCAGATGTATTGCCGCCGGGGAAAAATCGCGGGCCGCTTTGGCAAAAACGCTGCAGTATCTGGGCGTCAGTCAATTTCCGTTCAGCCTGTATGTGACGTCGGAGCTGCCGGCAGGGAAGGGGATGGCGTCGAGCAGTGCCGACATAGGGGCCGTTGTTGTAGCTGCGGCAACAGCTTGCGGACGGTCGATAACGGAACAGGAAATCGCCTCCATCGCCGCGTCTATCGAGCCGATAGACGGCGTATTCTGCCGCGGCATCGTGGCAATAAATTATCAAACCGGCAACATACTTCATTCTTTTGGCGTCATGCCGGCCCTGGCTATTGCTATGTTCGATTTGGGCGGGACCGTCGATACGCTGGCCTTTCATGAACAGTACGATGAAGCCGCCAGGATGTACAGCATTGACGCGGAGCAGATACTGCCGCTGCTGACGCCGCCATATACGGCGGAAAAGCTGGGAGCTGCCGCGACGCACAGCGCCCTGGCCCATCAACGCGTTGTCTGTAAGCCGCAGCTGCCGGCGCTGCTGGAACTAGGGAAGGTATTCGGAGCTGTCGGCGTGAATATCGGTCACAGCGGCACGGTTTGCGGGTTGCTGTTTCCAGAACGTTGCTCTTTACAATGGCTTGATGACTGCGTGGGGCCATACGCAGCGGAACGGTTGGCGGCGGACTATATGGGTGCGGCTTCGTTAAGCGGCGGCGGATGGACTATCGAGAGGAGATGAGGGCCTTGCCCGAACGATTTGAACACGGCGGAAATATATATATACCTATTGATGGTGGGAAGTGGCTGGATTTCAGCGCTAACATCAACCCGCTCGGCCTGTCGGACTCGGTTCGCGCGGCGATTGCGGAGGAAATCGATACCGTCGTCCACTATCCAGACCCGCAGGGACGGCGGCTCAAGGAAGCTTTGAGCAGCTATTACGCCGTGCCGGAAGCCGAGCTTTTGCTGGGGAACGGCGCGGCCGAACTATTTTACGTGTACATGCACTGCTTTCGGCCGAAGCGCGTCCTGATTCCGGTTCCCTCTTTTAACGAATATGAGCGGGCGGCGTTGGCGGCGAGGGCAGATGTAATTTATTGCTATATGAAATGTGAAGATGGCTTCGCCATGCCTGTCGATGAATTGCGCCGGCAAGCCGGCAATGCAGACTGCATTATGATCGGCAATCCCAATAACCCAACGGGGACGCTGACGCCGACGAGCGACATAGAGTCCTTGGTATGGACGGCGCGGAAGGCCGGGACAGACGTCGTCGTCGACGAGTCCTTCCTCGATTTCCGCAGCGATAGCGAGCAGTACGCCGCCCGTTCGCTGGTAAAGCAGTACGACAACTTGTTCGTCGTACAATCCCTTACGAAATATTACGCCGTTCCCGGCCTGCGCCTGGGCTTTGCCGTCGTGTCGGAGGGGAAATGCAGGCGGCTGGAAATGCACAAAGATGTGTGGAACGTCAATTGCCTGGCCCAGTCCGCCGGCATCGCCGCCCTGAAAGACAGGACGTATCAGGAGAAAACGCAACAATACGTGCGGAATGCGGCAATGCGCTTGTACGAAAAAGTACGAGCCATACCTGGCCTGAATCCGCTGCCGCCGACGGTTAATTTTATGCTGACCGACGCTGCAGGAACGGGACTGACAGCCTATCATATCGGCGCCGCGCTTCGCAACGAGGGTATACTAATTCGCGATTGTGCTAACTATCCTGGCCTGACGCCCTTTTATTTTCGCCTCGCCGTGCGGACAGAGGAAGAGAATGAAATGCTTTGCAAAGCTCTTAAACATGTTGTTTCTATTGAAAGTTAAAGGACGGTATTTAAATTTTACCGTCTTTTTATTGCTCAACGTAAGTTACAAAAATCACGTATTTATTAAATTAAAATTAAAATGAAATTAGAAGAACATTAAAAGTAGGGTTTGCAAATGATTTTTTTTTGATTTTATGATACAATAACATCATAGATTAGATAACGTAATCGCAAAGATTAAATTATTTAATGTATGCTACACTTTATTCCCGTCCTTATTTATATGTAGCGAAAAATTTAAAAGGGTTAGGAGGAATTCATATGGGAGAAAAGAAACAAAACAGAACCGTAGCTATCGGGTTAATGCTGTTCGCCTTGTTCTTTGGCGCCGGCAACTTGATATTCCCGGCATCTATGGGGCAGAACGCAGGCGTGAACGTCTGGTGGGCCGTTTTGGGCTTTGTTCTGACAGGCGTTAGCCTTCCGCTGCTGGGCGTACTGGCTATCGGCTATTCGGGCTGTAAAGACTTGGAGGAGCTGGCAGGCCGCGTGCATCCGAAGTTCGGATTGTTCTTCGCAGTTATTTCATCGCTTACGATCGGGCCTTGCTTTGCTACGCCGAGAACGGGCAGCGTTTCCTATGAAATCGCCGTTCGTCCGTTCTTGTCCGACGGCGGCAGCGACATGGTTATGACCATATTCCTGGTCGTTTTCTTCGTCGTTTCGTGGTGGCTGTCCGTATCGCCGAGCAAGCTCGTCGACCGTATCGGCAAGATTCTGACGCCGACCTTGCTGTTTGTCATTTTAGTTCTTATCGTTAAGTCGTTCATTACGCCGCTCGGCACGCCTCTTGAAGCGACGGAAAAATACGCGACGCCTATGCTGGCGACCGTACAGGGCTTCATCGACGGCTACGGCACGATGGACGCCATCGCATCGCTTATCTTCGCTATCTTGGTCGTAGAATTCGTCGTAGAAGACGGCGCGTCTACGCCGGAAGAAGTGACGAAGGAAGTATTTAAGGCCGGCATCATCGCCGTCGGCTGCCTGGCTTTCGTCTACATCTTTATTTCCAAGATCGGCGCCGACAGCGTTATGGCATTCGGCATTCAGGACACGGGCGCGCCGGTACTTTCCAAGAGCGCTATGATCCTCTTCGGCGACGTAGGGGCTATCATCCTGGCTATCATCGTATTGCTGGCCTGCTTGTCCACGGCTATCGGCCTGATTTCGTCCTGTGCGAGATACTTCAACCGCTTGATTCCGAAGATCAGCTATAAAGGCTGGGTAACGATTTTCTCCGTTTGGTCCTTCGGCGTCGCTATGTTCGGTTTGAAGACCATCATCGTTGCGGCTATTCCCGTTTTGATGTTCATTTATCCGCAGGTTGTCGCCATCGTATTCCTGACGTTCCTGCATAAGTCCTTCGGCGGCCGTCAGTGCGTATACGCCTGGACGATGGGCCTGACGATTATTCCGTCCCTCATCGCCGGTACGCAGACTGCCGGTATTTCCCTCGGCGGCATCGATACATTCTTTAATACGATGGTTCCGTTCCATTCCATCGGTATGGGCTGGATTTCCTTTGCCATCGCCGGGTTTATTATCGGCCTGATTTGGAAGGGTGCAGTAAAATCTAAAGCAAGTTAAGAAAATTTTGTTGTCAATTGCCAAGTGACATGATATACTTTTAAGCAAGCATAACAAAACAGCTCTTAGGAATCCTAATTCTTAGGAGCTGTTTTGTTCATTACGCTGAATTTATAGTGTAAAGGGGAAAAAAGCATGAACATTTTGCGCCGTAAGTCCTTCGAAGATTTGATGGAGACTACGGAAGAAAAAAAATTGACGAAAGCCTTGGGAGCATTTGACATTACCCTCATGGGTCTGGGAATTATCATCGGGACGGGAATTTTCGTCCTGACCGGCATTGGGGCTGCTAAATATGCCGGACCCGGCCTGATGCTGTCCTTCGTGCTGGCAGCCGTTACCTGTACCTTCGTTTGCCTGGCGTATTCGGAGTTGGCCTCGTTCCTTCCTGTGTCAGGGAGCTCGTACACCTATGCCTATGCGTCGCTGGGTGAAGTATTCGGCTGGTGGGTAGGCTGGAGCCTGATTTTGGAATATTCCGTTGGAGCCAGTGCCGTCGCCGGCGGCTGGTCGGCATACTTTGTCGGTATTCTTCATTCGTGCGGCATCGATTTGCCTAAAGCGCTTACGGCCGTGCCGGCTGAAGGCGGACTCATCAATCTGCCGGCAGCCTTTATCGTCCTCGTCACGACGGCGCTGCTGGTCATCGGCGTAAAGGAAAGTACCCGTGTAAACCGGATTCTCGTGTACATCAAAATCGGCACGATTTTCGTATTCCTGTTTTTAGCAGCTCCCCATATTGAACCGGCGAATTGGCAGCCCTTCCTGCCGTACGGCATTCACGGCGTCGCCGCCGGCACGGCTGTGCTGTTCTTTGCTTACCTTGGTTTCGATGCCTTGTCCACAGCGGCGGAAGAAACGAAAAATCCGAAACGGGATATGCCTATCGGCATCATCGCCGCCTTGGCTATCTGTACGATTTTGTACATCGCCGTATGCGCCGCTATGACCGGCGTCGTGCCGTATCCCCTTCTTGATACGGCTGCTCCGGCATCGTTTGTATTGGAATACATCGGCCTTCATTTAGGCTCGGCTGTCGTCGGCACCGGCGCATTCTGCGGGTTATCGACAGTTGTACTGTGCATGCTCTATGCGCAGAGCCGGGCCCTCTATTCCATGAGCCGCGACGGCCTGATGCCCATGAGCTTGTATAAGGTCCATCCGAAATTCCACACGCCGTATATTATTCAGATTGTCGTCGGCATTCTCGTTGCGTGCATCGCCGGTTTCACGCCGATTCACATCGTCGCCGAAACGTGCAGTGCCGGTACGATTTTCGCTTTCCTGTGCTCGTGCGTCGGCATTCTCGTTCTGCGCCGCAAATACCCGGATAAGCCGAGAGGATTCCGCTGCCCGGCAGTACACGTCATTGCTCCCTTAGGGTTTATATTCTGCGCCTTTGTCTTTTCCCAGCTGTCGTGGCATACGCTCGTGCTGTTTGCCATCTGGTCTGTTTTGGGGTTGGCCATTTACTTGACCTACGGTTACAGACATAGTACGTTAAACAAATAGAGGTTGGAAGAAGCAGAAGAAGCTTTAAGCGATATATCTGTAAAACTGAAAACACCGCATCCTGCAGTTGCCCTGTGCGATGCGGTGTTTTTGGCTAAGTAAGACCACTAGCCTTGAAACTTTGTGCAGCCCGTTTAGAGGAGCAGTACCTTTCAAAGGAGTCTTTGCAGGTAATAGTATCGTTTTCTTTTTCTCCTGTTTTCAAGCGTTTGATCTATTGTGAAGCTATGAAATGACGTTTTTGCTAAGGGAATGGCAGGAAAATTAAAAATAGGACTTGTAAAACTCCATGAATCTTGTATAATAAATACATGTCATGGGGATGTAGCTCAGCTGGGAGAGCGTACGGTTCGCATCCGTGAGGTCGAGGGTTCAAGCCCCTTCATCTCCACCATAGAAAAGACCCTGAGCGGGGTCTTTTTTTTGTGAAAAAATTGAATGCAGCTAGTAGCATTCTGCCGTGCGGCATGCTATAATACAGTAGCTTACTAGAAATCATTGCAGGGAGGAAGACAAGCCGAATGAAAGTACAGCAGCGAGTACGAGTTGCCATGTCGGTTTCCGTACCGGGAATAGCCGCGCTGAAGCGGATAGAATTATATATGCGGCAAAATCCGGATTTGACGATAGCTTCGTTGTTTGCCTTAGCGACGACGATTGCCGTTCCCGTTTCGCCGGAGCAGCTGGTCGGGAGCATCAACGCGCCGCTGCTGGCGACGTTGTTCTGCTTGATGGCGATTATTGCCGGCTTTCGCCGCGGCGGCGTCTTGACCTATGCCTACGGCCGATTGTTTTCCGGAGCCGTATCGGCGCGCCGTCTCGTGCAGTTTTTCGTATTCAGCTGCTTCTTTTTCTCCATGGCCGTGACGAACGACGTGTCGCTCATCATCTTTGTGCCCCTGGCCATTGCCGTACTTTCGGCGGCAGGCATGGAAGACCAGCTATTGTTTGTCCTGACCTTTCAGACGATTGCGGCGAATATGGGCAGTATTCTAACGCCTATCGGCAATCCGCAGAACCTGTTTATCTATTCCTATTATCAGATGAATTTAGCCGAATTTCTTCGTATTACGGGGCCGCTGACGGCGTTCAGCGGGCTGCTGCTGTGGGCTGTTACGTATTATATTCCCAAGACGGCTGTCTCCGTGCCCGACGGCGAGGCGCCGACGATGGGGCGGCGAAAAGGGCTGGTCTTTGCCCTGTTGTTCGGCGTGTGTATCTTAGCTGTCCTGCGTCTGATCACGCCGCTGGTGATGTTTCTCATCGTCTGTCCGGCCTTGCTTTTGGCGGACAGGCAGGTATTTCGCGACGTCGATTACAAGCTGCTCTTGTTGTTCATCTTTCTATTTATCGGCGTAGGCAATATCGGCCGTCTGCCGATTATGGCGGCAGGCCCGGCTCAGCTGCTGCAGGGCCATGAATTTATGCTGTCCTTACTGCTCAGCCAGGTTTTGAGCAATGTGCCGACTGTCGTTCTCCTCGCTCCCTATACGGATGCAGCGCGGGAACTGCTGCTGGGCGTCAACGTCGGCGGCTTGGGTACGATTATCGCTTCCATGGCCAGCATCATCTCTTTTAAGGCCTACTTAGGAACAGCTCATTGCCGTCCTCTGCGGTATTTGGCCTTTTTCACGGCGGCAAACGTCGTGTTTTTAGCCGCTGTCTTGGCAATGGAAAGCGTTTTTATCTAATTCAATACGAATCTACTAAAAGTCATCTGTGGACTTTTCCGGACATTGTCATCTTTTAGCCACACGATTGTCGTCATGCAGTCGTGCGGCTTTTTTGCGTGTAGGAGGTAATTGTATGAACGAAACCTTTATGAAAGAGAAACCGATACTGTCGCTCATCGCGTCTATGTCGCTGCCGGCTGTCGTATCGATGATCGTCAATTCATTATATAACATTATCGACAGCTTTTTTGTCGCCATGATCAGCGAAGATGCCCTGACTGCGGTATCACTCGTATTTCCCATGCAGAACTTCGTCAACGCCGTGAGCATAGGCTTCGGCGTCGGCCTGAATGCGGTCATTTCCATCTGCCTGGGAGCTAAGCAGAACGATACGGCCCATACGGCGGCGACGCACGGCATGGTACTGTCCGTCGTCCACGGCGTCGTGCTGACAGCCGTGACCTTCGCCCTGATTCCGTCTTTCCTGCGCATGTTTACCGACGACGAAGCTGTCGTATCCATGGGGTTAACCTATGCCTATATTGTCTTTGGATTTTCTACGATATTGACCATCGGCCTGGCCTATGAAAAGATGTTTCAAGCCGTCGGCAGGATGAATGTGACGATGATAGCCCTTATCTGCGGATGTCTGACGAATATTGTCGGCGATCCCATTTTGATTTTCGGTTTCGGCCCCATTCCGGCTATGGGGATTGCCGGCGCGGCCTGGGCGACGGGACTGGGGCAGACCGTATCACTGGCTGTATACCTTATCGTATGCCGGTATAAGCCTCTGCAGGTACGTATTTCGTCGGCCTATTTAGTATGGAATCCCCTGCTGGATAAGCGGCTCTACGGCATCGGCATTCCCGCCGTGCTCAATATGGGCCTGCCGTCGCTGCTCGTGTCGGCTCTCAACGGCCTGCTGGCTCCCTTTTCGCCGATATACGTCGTCATCCTCGGCATCTACTATAAGCTCCAGACCTTTCTGTACATGCCGTCCAACGGCATCATTCAGGGCGTGCGCCCTCTTATCGGCTATAACTTCGGCGCTGGGGAATACGGCCGCGTCGGCGCGTTGTATAAGACGACGTTAGGGCTGAACAGCCTCATCATGATCGGCGGAACCATTGTCTGCTTTGCCGTTCCGGACGTACTCATGGGCTGGTTTACGGAAAATCCCGAAACGGTACGCCTCGGCGCGTCGGCCCTGCGTATTATCAGCTGCGGTTTTATCGTATCGGCCCTGTCCGTTACGGTGTCGGGAGCTCTTGAAGGACTGGGGAAGGGCGTGCCGTCCCTGATGATTTCTCTCCTGCGCTACGTCGTCGTCATTATTCCGGCAGCGTTTATCTGTGTCGGCCTGTGGGGACCTGACGGCATCTGGCATTGCTTTTGGATAGCGGAAAGCGTTGCGGCTTTGCTGGCCTTCTTCATCTACAGGCGAACCGCGTCGGCCGCCATGGGGAAGGCTGGTAAATAGCTGGTTTTTTCAGGTGTTTTTCTGTATAATGGTAACGATGTTACTTGTATGTCGGCAAGGAGGAACTGCGATGCTGCAAGAAAAAAACGGTATTTTTTATATTACCTTTGATATATTTAAGGCGCTGCCGAATGTGACCGCCGCCGTATCGGCGCGGAAGGGCGGCGTGAGCGGCGTGCCCTTTGGGTCTCTCAATATGAGCTTTTCCAGCGGCGACGATCCGCGGCATGTCCTGGAAAACCGCCGTCGCTATTTGTCGGCCCTGCACGTCGTGCCGGAACACATCATCTGCTGCAACCAGGTGCACGGCGTCAACGTCGTTCAGGCCGGACGAGCTGACCGGGGCCGCGGGGCCTTGGAGCGGGAGAGCGCGATTCCGTCGTGCGACGGCCTGATGACCGATGAAACCGGCGTGCCGCTGACGATGAATTTCGCCGATTGCACGCCCTTGCTGTTCTGCGATCCCGTGCACCATGCTGTCGCCGTAAGTCACGGCGGCTGGCGGGGAACGGCGGGAAACATCGCGGCGGAGACGCTGCGGCGCATGGGCGAGGCCTACGGCACGGAGCCGGATGACGTGCTGGCCGCCATAGGGCCGGCTATCGGGCCCTGCTGCTTTGAAGTAGGGCAGGAAGTCGTCGATGCATTTGCTAAGCTGTTTTCGCCCTTGGAGATGAAGGAACTGACCCGGCCGGCAGGGAATAAATACTATTTCGATTTGCCGAAGGCAAATCGGCTGCTTCTGCTGCGCGCCGGCATTCGGGCGGAGCATTTGGAAGACGCAGGCCTTTGCACCTATTGCCGCGACGACCTCTTTTTCTCGTACCGAAAAGCCAGCAAGGCCGGCGAACAGACGGGCCGCCATATGGCGGTTATCATGTGGAACGAAGGAGACTGAGCTGTGAAGGATATTCGCATCATTGCAGGACGAGATATTCGGCCTGACGCCGCGGCGTCCCTGGCCTTGGCCGGATATGGAAAGGACGAGGCCAGTCAGGCCCAGGGCAAGGCCTTATTTGCCGAGCTGGAGCGCCCCGTCCGTCAGGTTGTCCGGCCGAAAGCCGCCCTGGCCTTTGCCGACGACGGACAGGGGCGTATGGGATTGTACGCCGTCCTGACTATAGGGGCTGCCGTGAGCCGGCAGAGTGCTATGTACGTCGCTCGCAAGGAGTATTCGGAAGCCGTCCTGTTCAGCGCCATGGCGGACAGCTGTCTGTTTTCTTTCGAACGGCAGCTGGGCGAAGCGATACGGGGCCTTTGCCGTGAAAAGGGCTGCGGCATTGCCAGTCGGCATGAGGCCGGCGTGGACTGCGGCTTTTCCCTGCAGGAACAGGCGGTGCAGGCCGTCGAAGCCGGACGTACCTTAGGCGTGACCCTGACGGAGCATCATATGCTGCAGCCCGAGAAATCCATGGCAATTTTATATGAATTGACAGACGCCCCGGACGTATTTCATATAGAACACGATTGCCGGCGCTGCGGCAATGCGTCCTGCGCCTTGCGGAAGGAAGAGACGCAGGAAGAGTATATTCGTTGTCCCAAGGGCATGCGTATCAGCCGATGGCTGCGGCAGCAGGGATATATGGACAGCTTTCCCTGCGGCGAAACGGGCCGGTGCGGAAAATGCCGCGTCCGCGTCGCAGAAGGGACGGTCGCCGCATCGCCGGAGGACCGCGAACTGTTTACGCCTGCCGATTTAGCTGCCGGCTGGCGGCTGGCCTGTAAAGCCGTACCGTCAGAAGATGTGCAGATTGTGATTCCCAAGGGGAACCGCGGCGTTCTGGCGGCCCTTGGCCAAGATGGCGACGCCCATGAAGCAGACGCCGGGCATTCGTACGGCCTGGCCGTCGATATCGGCACGACGACGCTGGCTCTTTCCTTGGTAGATACGACGACTGGCCGCACGGTTCATACGATTACGGCGGCTAACAGCCAGCGGGCCTTCGGAGCCGACGTCGTAAGCCGCATACAGGCAGCGAAGGGCGGCAAGGGGCCGCAGCTTCGCAAGGCTGTCTGCCATGATTTGCAGCAGATGTTTCACCAGATGTGGGATACATATCCGCAGGCTAAGGAACGATGCCTGAAGGCTGCCGTTGCCGGCAACACGACAATGCTTCATTTGCTGATGGGCTGGGACTGCGGCGGGTTGGGTTCCTGGCCCTTTTATCCTGTCTCCTTAGGCGGAGATTGGTACTTGTGGAAGGATGTATTCGGCAAGTCCGATGGGTTTTCCAGTCAGCCCGTCGCCTTGCTTCCAAGCATCAGCACCTACGTAGGGGCTGATATAACGGCCGGCATTTGGGCCTGCGGCCTCATGAAGCCGGAAGAAACAACGCTTCTGATCGATTTAGGGACGAACGGCGAAATGGTTCTGCGCAGCGAAGCAGGCCTTCTGACGACGGCGACGGCTGCCGGTCCGGCATTGGAAGGAGGCAGCCTGCAATGGGGAACGGCCAGTGTACCTGGGGCCATCTGCGGTGTGACGATGAACGGCATCCGGCCGAAAGTGCGGACTATTGACGGCGCGCCGCCTGTCGGCATTTGCGGCACCGGCGTTATCGAGGCTCTGGCGGGCCTCGTCGAGACAGGTCTTGTCGATACGACGGGAAAGCTGAAGGAACCGTATTTTCGACGGGGTTTTCCCTTGGCGACGACGCTGGACTGCGAGCAGATCGTCATGACGCAGAAGGATATCCGCGAGGTTCAGTTAGCAAAGAGCGCCATCCGTGCCGGTATTGAGACCCTTCTCTACGAAGAACGGATGACCTGCGAAGATATAGACCGCGTGTATGTTGCCGGAGGGTTCGGCTATTATTTGCAGCCGGCCAAGGCCGCGGCCATTGGATTGCTGCCGCCGCAGCTGGTTTATAAGACGGCAGCGGCCGGCAATACGTCTCTGGCTGGAGCTGCCGCCGTACTGGCCGACGAAGCTGTTTTGGATGATATGAAGAATATCTGCCGTCATGCCGATGAGGTCATACTGGCCAATAACGACTTTTTTCAGTCGGCATACATCGAATACATGAATTTTTAACGCTGCGGCGTTATATATAAGGGGTAATGGATGATGACACGAGAAGAATTTCGCTGCCTGCTGGAGCAGGGAATCGTAGTCCTGGATGGGGCGACGGGGACGAATTTGCAGCAAGCCGGCATGCCTGTCGGCGTATGCCCGGAGCAGTGGATATTGGAACATAAGGAAGCCCTGCTGGATTTGCAGCGCCGCTTCGTGGAGGCAGGGACGCAGATCCTCTATGCGCCGACCTTTACGGGAAACCGGCTGAAGATGGCCGAATATGGTCTGGAAGACAAGCTGACGCAGATAAACGGAGAACTCGTCGCCCTCTGCAAGGAAGCGGCCCAGGGCAAGGCCTATGTTGCCGGCGACATGACGATGACGGGGCAGCAGCTCTATCCGATGGGCGAGCTGACGTTTGACGAATTAGTATCTATCTATAAAGAGCAGGCGAAGGCCTTGTATGACGGCGGCGTCGACTTGTTCATTGTCGAAACGATGATGAGCCTCCAGGAAACGCGGGCCTGCGTGCTGGCCATTAAAGAAATCTGCGATTTGCCGATTATGGCCAGCCTGACCTTTGAAAAAGACGGCCGTACCCTGTACGGTACGCCGCCGGAAGCAGCCGTCGTCGTGCTCCAGTCTCTCGGCGTCGACGCAGTCGGGGTGAACTGCTCGACGGGACCGGAAGACATGGCAGCTATGATTCGGACGATGTACGATTACGCTGATATTCCCTTGCTGGCCAAGCCCAATGCGGGATTGCCGGAATTGGAAGACGGCCGGACAGTGTACCGCATGACGCCGGAAGAATTTGGCTGTGACGGCAAGCTTCTCGTCGAAGCGGGGGCCCGCATCGTCGGCGGCTGCTGCGGCACGACGCCGGAACACATCAAAGCTTTGAGCGGCGCCGTACGGGATATGCCGCCCCGACCGATTCGGGCCGTACGCCGCCGCGTACTGGCCTCGGAACGGCAGGTGACGGAAATTTCCTTATCCGGGCCCTTTCAGATCATTGGTGAACGCATCAATCCGACGGGGAAGAAGGCCCTGCAGGCGGAACTGCGCCAAGGGAAGCTGTCGTTAGTCCGCCAAATGGCCCGGGAACAGGAACAGAACGGCGCGGCGATTCTCGACGTCAACATGGGCACGAACGGCATCGACGAAAAGGATATGATGGTCAAGGCGATTTATGAAATCACGGCCGTATCGGGATTACCCCTGAGCATCGACTCGAGCTATTCTGAGGTCATTGAAGCAGCGCTGCGCATATATCCCGGCCGTGCCCTGATCAATTCTATTTCCTTTGAACGGGAGAAGATCGACAAGCTCCTGCCGATTGCCAAAAAATACGGAGCCATGTTCATCGCCCTGCCCCTGTCGGACGAAGGCATCCCCGCTACGTTGGAAGAAAAGCATGCCGTATTGGATTCTCTGCTGGCGGAGGCCTACGCCCAGGGCTTTACGAAAGAAGATATCGTCGTAGACGGGTTAGTCGCCACTGTCGGCGCGGCGCCGACGGCGGCCCTCGACTGCCTGGCGACGTTTGTCCACTGCAAACACGGCCTGGCCCTGCCGACGGTATGCGGCTTATCCAATATTTCCTTCGGCCTGCCTGGCCGGGCCTACGTCAACATGACCTTTTTGGCGATGGCGATTGCCAGCGGCCTGACCATGGCGATTGCCAATCCGTCGCAGGACATGCTCATGAACGTCGCCGCGGCATCGAATATGCTCATGAATAAAGAGGGCGGCGATATGGCGTATATCAAGCGGATGCAGTATTTTACCGCAAAGGAAGAAGAACGAAAGCGGCAGGAAGCGGAAACGGCACAGCGCTCTCAGGCAACTGGAGGGCAAACTGCTATCCTATCTTCCGATAAAGCGGCTGCCGATCCGGTATATCAAGCCGTCCTCGATGGGGAACGCGACGCCGCTGTCCGCTATGCTGAAGAAGCCGTAGCTCGGGGCATGTCGCCGGAGCAGGTTATCGACGAGCTCCTGATTCCGGCCATTAACCGCGTCGGAGAGCTGTACAACCAGCAAGTGTATTTCCTGCCCCAGCTCATCGCCAGTGCCAGCGCTATGGAACGGGCTATTGCCCTGCTCGAGCCGCTTATTGAAAGGAAAGGCCAGAAAGAATCGGCTACGGTCGTCATCGCGACGGTAGAAGGCGACGTCCACGACATCGGCAAGAACCTCGTCGGCCTGATGCTGCGCAACTACGGCTACCGCGTCGTTGATTTGGGAAAAGACGTGCCCGCTTCGGCCATCGTTGCCGCGGCGCTGGAAGAAAAGGCTTCGATTATCGGTTTATCGGCCTTGATGACGACGACGATGATGCGCATGAAGGACGTCATCGCCGAAGCGGCGGCGAAGGGCTACGGCGGCAAGATCATCATCGGCGGAGCCGCCGTAACGGCCAGCTTTTCCGATGAAATCGGCGCCGACGGCTATTCGAAGGATGCGGCGGACTGCGTCAAGCTCGTGTCGGATTTGTTGTCCTGCTAGGAGGAAACGCCTGTGAAGCTGCGAATATTAGTAGACAATTATACCTTTATCGACCAGTACTACGTCGGCGAGCCCGGCCTTTCCTACTATCTGGAAGAAGACGGCAAGACTTGGCTGTTTGACGCCGGCTATTCAGATATATTCCTGAAAAATGCCTTTTCCATGAATCTGCCGATGCATGCCCTCGACGGCGTCGTCATTTCTCACGGCCATAACGACCACACGCGGGGCCTGCTGTATCTGCACGAATGGTATGAGAAGCTGGGACGCTACGGCGTGCCCCTGCTGGCCCATCCGGCGGCCTTTGCTCCCAAACGCGTCGGAACGCTGGACATCGGCTCGCCAATGACGGCTGAAGCCCTTTCAGGCGTTTTCGCCCTGCGCTTGGAAAAGCAGCCCTTATGGCTCAGCCCTAAGCTGGCGTATTTGGGAGAAATCGAAAAGACCAATTCTTTTGAAGGCCATCGTCCTATCGGCAAGACGAAGGTCGGCGGCCAGTGGGAAAGCGATTTCGTTTGCGACGACACGGCGCTGTCCTATCGGTCGGAAGATGGGCTGGTCGTCATTGCCGGCTGCTCTCATGCCGGTATCTGCAATATTATCGAGCAGGCCAAGCGCGTCTGCCGGGACGAGCGGATTGCCGCCGTCGTCGGCGGATTCCACTTGATGAATCCGGATCCAGATGTATTGGAGCAGACCGTTGCCTATTTTAAGGCCCTTCAGCCCGGCGTCGTCTACGCTGCCCACTGCTGTGATTTCCCGTCGAAGCGCGCCTTAGCCGACGTCGTGCCGGTCAGGGAAGCCGGCGTAAATTTGGAGTTGGAATGGGTATAGGAGGACGTTATGAATCAACTGCGGTATAACTGGGCGATAATCGGCTGCGGTACTATTGCCCATGAATTTGCCCAAGGTGCGGAACGCCTCGGCGGCCGCATATACGGCGTAGGGAACCGGACCCAGGAGAAGGCCGCAGCCTTTGCCCTGCAGTACGGCATAGAAACAGTGTACGACCGGCCGGAAGACGCGGCGCACGATCCCAACGTAGACATCGTCTATATCGCCACGCCCCATAATCGTCATATCGAATACATCCTGCCGGCGCTGCAAGCGGGAAAGCACGTCTTATGTGAAAAGGCCATTACCCTCAACAGCGGCGAGCTGAACCAGGCCATGGAAGCGGCACAGGAAAATGGCTGCATTTTAGCCGAAGGCATGACATTATATCACATGCCTTTGTATGAAGAACTGCGGAAGCGCTTCGAAGGGGGAGCGTTAGGCCGGCTGCGCCTGGTGCAGGCCAGCTTCGGCAGCTATAAGCCGTACGATATGACCAATCGCTTTTTCAGTAAGGAACTGGCTGGCGGCGCGCTCCTCGACATCGGCGTGTACGCCTTGTCCTTTGCCCGCTGGTTCTTATCGGCCAAGGCGACGCAGGTCCTTTCGCAGGTTGCTTTAGCGCCGAGCGGCGTAGACGAGCAATCCGGCATCCTCCTGCAGAATGAAGCGGGAGAAATGGCTATATTATCCTTATCCCTTCATGCCAAGCAGCCTAAGCGGGGCACGGCCGTTTTCGACAGGGGATATATAGAAATCTATGATTATCCCCGCGGCAGTAAGGCTGTCGTTACGTATACAGATGACGGCCGCCAGGAAATCATAGAAGCCGGCCATACGGACATGGCTTTATGTTATGAAATCCTGCACATGGAGCAAGCCGCAGCAGGCGAAGGCAACGCCATGTATTTGCAGTATACGGCCGACGTGATGGAAACCATGACGACGCTGCGGCGGCAATGGGGATTGACTTATCCCGAAGAAGCATAACGATAATCATGAAAAAGGCTCTGATCAGGGCCTTTTTTTGTATGCTTTTTGCCAGCAAAAACAAAAAATATGGGAATGTCTAAGTGATTTGACAGAAAAAACGCAATCTGTCCTGTTTACCGTGGTGTTTTATTGTAATAAAATTAGGTACAGATTAAAGAACATCGTCTTGTGCCGGCGTCGAGACCGAAAGGAAGGATGCGTTATGTATTCGCACACAGCAAGAAGACAACAACCTGTTTCGACAAAATCACTTTGCATGACTGCCGTTTGTATGGCTGTCGTATTTATGATGACGTTTATGCCGCGTATTCCCATTCCCTTTGGCTATGCACACTTAGGCGACGCCGTTATTTTTCTGCTGATCCTGTTTCTTCCGCGCCGTCAGGCTGGATTCGCCGCATCTATCGGTTCGGCATTTTCTGACTTGTTAGGCGGATTCCCCATATGGATTCTTCCGACGTTGGTCATTAAATGGGTCATGGTAGAGATAGTTTTCCGTATGGCTGCGATACCCGCAGCGGGAAAACAGCCCTCGGTCTTGTCTATGCAGATGCTGCTGGCCTTTTCTGTATCGGCGCTGTGGATGGTCATTGCCTATGCCGGGTCGGGCGCCTTATTATACGGCAGCACCGGAGCCGGCTTGCTCATGACGCCGGGACTGATCGGTGAAGGAGTGATTAACGTCGCAGCGGCTATGGCCGTCGGAGCGGCATTGCAGAAGGCAGCGGCGTGTTTTTAGGGAAACGAGGTAGCGTATGAAGCATCAGAAGAAAATTGCCTTGATCAACGACGTGACAGGATACGGACGCTGTTCCGTCGCCGTAGAACTGCCGATTATTTCAGCGCTGAAAATACAGGTCTGCGTATTGCCGACGGCGATCTTGTCGGTTCATACGGGATTTCCGACGTACTATATCGACGATTATACGGACCGGATGAAGTCGTACATGGAAAATTGGAAGGAAAACAATTTGACCTTTGACGGCATATCGACGGGATTTCTCGGCTCGGTGCAGCAAATCGAGCTGGTGCTGGACTTTCTGCGGACCTTTAAGAAGGAAGGAACGACGGTCATCGTCGATCCTGTCATGGGGGATTACGGCAAGCTCTATTCCTCGTATACAGAAGAACTGTGCCGCGGCATGCGGCATCTGCTGCCCTATGCCGATGTCATCACGCCGAACCTGACCGAAGCATGCCGACTTTTACAGATTCCTTATCCTGAAGATGGCCGTACCACGCTGGCAGAGCTGCGCGATATGGCCGGAGCATTATCGGGGTTAGGGCCGGGAAAACTGGTCATTACGGGGATTCACTGCGGGGAAGACATCGGCAATTATATTTATGAACGCGGCGCAGAGCCGCAGCTGCTGAAGACAAAGAAAATCGGCAGCGACCGATCGGGAACGGGCGACGTTTTCGCCGGCATCGTGTCAGGCATCGTCGTGCAGGGCCGTCCGCTGATAGAAGCCGTCCGTACGGCCGCCGATTTCATCACTAAGACCATGATATACACGGAAGAATTAGACTTGCCGCACAACTGCGGCTTGGCTTTTGAAGAATTTTTGACAGAATTGAAGTAGGGAGGAAATACTCATGATAGTGTATGCTTATGACAAGGGAGAATATATCACTCTCGAAGAAAGCTTAAAACGCCAGCCTGAAGGAAAACGCGCCATATATGTGAACCTGACCAACCGCTGCACTTGCTCATGCACCTTTTGCCTGCGCAGCATGAAGAAGATGGCTGAAGAAACGACGCTGTGGCTTAAAACAGAGCCGACTGTCGCCGAAGTCAAAGCCTTACTCGACGTCGCGCCGTGGGACTACATCGGCGAAGTCGTATTCTGCGGATTCGGCGAACCGACAGAACGGCTGGAAGATTTAAAGAATTTGCTGGCTTATGTAAAGCAGACCCATTCCGATGTGCTGACGCGGCTGAATACGAACGGCCTGTCTGACCTGTCCTATGGCCGCGATACGGCACCGGATTTTAAGGGCCTCCTCGATACCATTTCTATCAGTTTGAACGCATCCAATAAAGAACGCTATTTGGAATTGACCCGCAGCCGCTTCGGCATACAGTCCTATGACGCCATGCTGCAGTTTGCCCAGCGATGCAAGCAATACGTGCCGAACGTCGTCCTAACCGTCGTCGATCACGTCGAAGACAGCGAAGAAATCGCCAAATGCCGGGCCATATGCCAGGAACGAGGCCTGACGCTGCGCGTGCGTGTCTATGAAGACTCGTAAAACGTTGTCGCATTCACAACTGCATATCGACGACTCATATACTGTTCAGATTAATCTGGACAGTATTTTTTATGGCAATTACTATTTTGCTGAAAGATATAGTTAGCATAGAACACAATGACAATCGTTTGACAATCAGAAATATGATATGCTATTCTCAATACATGCAGCAGGTTACAGCGACGGCTCAATATTTTTAATCAAGTATAGTATGCTGGCTTCAGGAGGAGATCATAGATGATAAAGGTGCTTTTTGTCTGCCACGGCAATATTTGCAGATCTACCATGGCGGAGTTTGTCATGAAGGAATTGGTGCGGCAGCGGGGGATTGCTGATTTGTTTTATATTGCTTCAGCGGCGACGAGCCGGGAAGAGATTGGCAACGATACTCATTGGGGAACGAAGGAGAAGCTGCGCGAGCAGGGGATTCCTTTTACGAAGCGCAAGGCCGTGCAGATTACCAAGGCCGATTACGAGGCGTACGATTATATTGTCGGCTTTGACCGGGAAAACGATTATGAAATTCGCCGCATTTGCGGGCCGGACGATGACGGCAAGGTATACTCTCTCTTGTCCTTTGCCGGACTTGACCGCGAAGTAGCCGACCCGTGGTATACGGGGAATTTTGATAAGACCTATGAAGATGTCGATATGGGCTGCCGGGCGTTATTAGCGTATATATTGCAGAATAAGTAGGTGGAAACTGTGAGACGATGGTGAAGCTGATGTTTTCATGAGGGAGGGAAGAAGATGCGGGAGGTAAGCTGTTGGGACGGCTTGTGTGTCGGCATCAGCGGGACGACGCTGAAATGGCTGGCCTTGATTTCCATGACCATCGATCATATAGGCGTGTTTTTCTTTCCCGGATGCATGGAGCTGCGTATGATTGGCAGGGCAGCGTATCCTATCTTTGCCTATATGGTAGCCGAAGGCTGCGCTCATACGCGTCGTAAGCAGCGATACTTTCTTTCTGTTTTGGGAGTAGGACTGCTGTGCTCTGTCGTCAGTTATATAGCCGATGGTAATTTGTACCAATCTATTTTCATTACCTTTGCCTGTTCGATTGCCCTTATTTTCGGATTATCTTATGTGATGCAGTACCGTCAGGTCCGACGGAGCGCTTGTCTGGCGATGTTTGGAACGGCAGGAGGCCTCGTTTTCTTATATGTTCTGTGTCATGCTTCCTTTGTGCCGGGCTTTGTTATAGATTATGGGTTTTGCGGCGCCGTTACGCCCGTCATGATTTGGCTAGGAACGACGAGGACGCAGAAACTGGCTGCTCTGACGTTCGGGCTGTGCTGTATTTCGCTGGAGCTGGGCGGCGTTCAGGTCTTTTCCTTAGCGGCACTGCCTCTTTTAATGTTATATAACGGCCGGCGCGGAACGAACGGCAGGAAATATATATTTTACCTGTATTATCCGGCCCACTTAGCCATTTTGTATGGCATTGTTCAAAGGCTTCGGCTATGATACCGGGATTGGCTGTTGTATAATATGCGTAAATTGTCTTTTTTCTCTTTTGTTATATGATATAATAGGTATACGTAAGGATATTCCGTTATAGAAAGAGGTGCCGTATATGGATAAGCAAATATTGGATTTTGTAGTAGAACAGACGCATGCGCTTATGGCCGCCCCGTCATGCAGCCAGGAAGCGAAAGCCGCGGCCCAGGCTTGGCTTGATGCCGTTGGGACAGACCAGGAAGCGGAAGAAACGAAGAAGTATATTGCCGAGCTGGAAGGGGATATCATGCCGATCGACATGCTGATCCAGTTTGCTGAATCAGACGGCGGCGTCCAGGTTTTCGGCGAAGAAACGGCGAAAGCTATTGCAGCCCATGCCAGAGATATTCAGTCTAAGGGCGCTGTATATTGTGATTGTCCGGCCTGTTCGGCGGCTGCTGCAATTTTGGAAAAGAAAGACAGCCTGTTATAATTCAATATAGTTTTCTAAATGACACCTATCTACGGTGTCATTTTAGTATTCAGATATAAATTGATATATGAGATTGGAAGGATGGTACATAGTGGAAACATGGCTTGATTTGCATATGCATACGAAATACAGCATGGATGGGGAGTTTGAGCCGGCTGATTTGATGCGGCAATGCGCTGACGCCGGTCTGCGGGCGGCAGCCGTTACGGATCACGACGCCGTAGGCGCTCTGGACGAGGCAAAAGCCGCGGCGTCAGCCTTGCAGCTGTCCTTTATTCCGGGAATCGAAATCAGCTGTCAGCATAAGGGCAAGAATTTCCATTTGCTGGGATATGGCATTCGCTATCAGGCTCCGGTCTTTGCCGAATTGGAACAGGATCTGCACGCCCAGCGGCTGGCTATTTCCGAAAAGGTCCTCGATGCCGTTGAAGGGTTAGGCATTTATCTGGATCGGCAGGCCATATGGGACATGGCTTCCAGCGGCGTCGTCGCTTCGGTCAATATTGCTAAAACGGCGTTAGAAGACCCGCGCAATGACGGGAATCCCCTGCTGGCCCCCTACCGGCCCGGCGGCGCTCGCAGCAATGCACCGTATGTCAATTTCGGCTGGGATTTCTGCGGCCAGGGAGGGCCGGCCTTCGTTCCTATGGTCCTCATGCCGTTCTCCCAAGCCGTCCGCATCATACAGGAACACGGCGGCGCTGCCGTGCTGGCCCATCCGGGAGCGAATATGAAGCAAAATCGGGACATAGCGGAAGACTTAATCGCTCAAGGCATAGACGGCATCGAAGCGTACTGCAGCTATCACGACGACGATACGGCAGCTTTTTATGCAGCTATCGCTAACGAGCACGATTTGCTGGTTACGATTGGCAGCGATTATCACGGACGGGCTAAACCGCATATTCGCTTGGGGCAATACGGTCATCCTGCGCCGCAGGCTACGTTCGACGCGCTGTGCCGCATCATTCAGGACAGAGACGGGGACGTATGCCTATGAGCCAGATGAAATTTTATATACACGCGCTGGTTTGCTGTATCTGCTGGCTGGGCGCTCTAACTGTCGCCGGTGCTGAGGCGAAGCCGGCAGATGCAGCTGCTGTACAGACAGAGGCAGTACAAGCCATTCCGGACAAGGAAAAGCTGCCGCATGCTAACAGAAAAGAAGAAATGCGCCGATATGATCCCGCTGCTGACAGAAGCCCAGCTGAAGACATTCCCGTTGTCGAAACGAATTTTTCCTTTGCCGAACCGCTTCTGGTGCGGCCCGATACGAAAGGGATCGTCATCCATCATGTAGGCGTGCCGTCCGGCGACACGTCGGCAGAGGCCATTCACAAGGCCCATTTGGCGAAAGGCTGGGCCGGCATTGGCTATCATTACGTAATCCGAAAGGACGGTACGATTGAACGAGGCCGTCCATTGGCTGCTGTAGGAGCCCATGCTCAGGGCCATAATTTCGACACAGTCGGCATCAACGTAACGGGGAACTTCGATACGGAACGGCCGACGGCTGAACAGCTTGCCTCGCTGGAGCGGCTTCTGGTGTTTCTGTGCCGCATATACGATATCGAGGCGGGCGTTACGACGATCGAAGGCCATCGCGACGTGAACGCGACGGATTGCCCCGGCGACAACTTATACCGTCTGCTGCCGCAGATACGCCGCGACGTCAAGGTGCAGACGGCAGAAAAAGAGCTGGAAGACGCCGATATATGGGAGCTTCTCAAGAAAGACCGGTAATCCCGGCAAGTCATGCCTATGCGTTTAGCAGGAAAATATGATATAATACAAACCGTGTATATAGTAAGACAACGTAAAACATTACTAAATAGGGCTTTAGCGTACTGTCTAAAGCCCCATTTTCTATGAGGTCAAGCAATGAATCAAGTATTTCAATGGATGAATGACGATGAAAATATTAAAAAGGCAGCGGAGCAGTTTCATCTGCCTGGGCGGCACAGCATTTACGGGCTGGGCGGCTCGGCAAAAAGCGCCTTTACGGGAAACGCGCTGGCAGACATAAAGGGGCCGGCGCTGATCGTCGTGCCGGGAAAAGAACAGGCCGCGGCCTGGCAGACCGATTTGCAGTTCTGGCTGCCCGACATGGCGGTTTTGGATTTTCCTTTTGTCGACAAAGCCGTCTTTACGACGACGGCGAAGAGCATCGAACGGTCGGCGCAGCAGATGCGCGTTCTCGGTTTTCTGCGCGAAGGCCGGCCCGGCGTCGTATTGGCGACGGCGGAGGAAGCTTTTCAGTATGTACTGCCGCCGCAGCGCATTGACGACGGCGCAGTCGATATAAAGACCGGCGCGGAGTACGAACGGGACATGCTCCTGCAGCGTCTCGTAGACGGCGGGTACGAGCGAGTCGATCTCGTCGAGCGGCGCGGTCATTTTTCCGTTCGCGGCGATATTATTGATATATATGCGGTCAACCAGCAGGACCCGCTGCGCGTCGAGTTTTTCGGCGACGACATAGACAGCCTGCGCTTTTTCGACGTCAACAGCCAAAAGTCGAAGGAAGCGGTGGAACAGGTCCGCCTGCTGCCGATTTCACTGGAAGAAGAACAGGACGAACGGGCCTGCACGGTTCTCGATTACATCGGCGACGGCGTCATAATCTGGGACGAGCCCAACCGGATACGGGAAAGCCTGAAAAAGCTTTTGAAGGAGTCCGACGATTATAAAGGCCGCCTCTGTCCCTGGCAGAAGGCTGTGACGGCAGAACGGGCGGCTAGTCAAATCATGCTGTCCCTTATGGCCCAATCCGTGCCGGACATGCCGGCTGACTCTTCGTCGAGCTTCGCCGCAAAGATGATGGCAAGCTTTCAAAAGCAGTTTACCCTGCTGAAGGATGAGCTGAGCCACTGGCAGAAAAACGGCAATACGGTTCTCTTCGTATTGGGCAGCCGCGAGCGGACGGCGTCTTTGACAGCTTGGCTCCGTCAGCAGGACGTGGAGCCGCAGTTGTATGCCGCAGACAAACCCTTGCAGAAAGGGGCCGTGTACACAGCAGACGGCGAAATCCGCAGCGGCTTCGAGCTTCCCTACGCCAAGCTCGTCGTTTTGGCCGAGCGGGACGTATACGGCATGCAAAAGCGCCGCCTCCGCCATCATGCGGCCAAGGGACAGGAAATCAACGTATTTACGGACCTGAAGCCCGGCGACTACGTCGTCCACGAGTCCCACGGCATCGGCCGGTACGAAGGCATTAAGACCATCGAGCTGGACGGCGTGCATAAGGACTACTTGGAAATCCATTATGCCGGTCAGGATATCCTGTACGTGCCGACGGATCAGCTGAAACTGCTGCAGCGCTACATCGGAAACGAAGGGACGACTCCGAAGCTGCACCGAATGGGCGGCAACGAGTGGCAGAAGGTGCGGAAAAAGGCTCAGAAATCGATTACTGATTTGGCGGAAAAGCTCGTCGCCTTGTACGCCAAGCGGGAAATCGTTCCGGGATACGCTTTCCCGGCTGATACGTCCTACCAAAAGGAATTTGAAGACGCCTTTCCCTATGAAGAAACGGACGATCAGCTGCGGGCTGTCCAGACGATCAAGAAGAGCATGGAAAAGCCCTTTCCCATGGATTGCCTTGTCTGCGGCGACGTAGGCTTCGGCAAGACCGAGGTTGCCATGCGGGCCATTTTCAAGGCCGTAATGGGGGGCAAGCAAGTCGCCGTCCTCGTGCCGACGACCGTATTAGCCCAACAGCACTTTCAGACCTTCAGCGAACGGTTCGGCCCCTTCGGCGTAGCCTGCGATGTGCTGAACCGTTTCCGCTCGTATAAAGAAAAGAAGGACATCTTGGCCCGTACGCTCCGCGGCGACGTCGACGTCCTCATCGGCACGCACAGCCTGCTGAACAAAAAGGTAAAATTTAAAGACTTAGGCCTGCTCGTCGTCGACGAAGAGCAGCGTTTCGGCGTGGCCCAGAAGGAAAAATGGAAGGCCTGGGCCGCCAATATCGACGTGCTGACCTTGAGCGCGACGCCGATTCCCCGGACGCTGCACATGTCCCTGGTTAACCTGCGGGAAATGTGCATTATCGAGACGCCGCCGACGGACCGCCTGCCGGTGCAGACCTATGTGACGGAGTACAACGCCCGTATCGTCCGCGACGCAGTCATGCGTGAAAAGCGGCGGGGCGGACAAGTATTTTTCGTCTACAACCGCGTCGAATCCATCGAGACGATGAAGGACGAGCTGCAGGCCCTGCTGCCGGACATTACCATCGGCATCGCCCACGGCCAGATGGCAGGGACGCTGCTGGAGCAGATCATGTTTGATTTTTACGAAGGAAGATACGACGTGCTCCTGTGCTCCAGTCTGGTAGAGAATGGGCTGGACGTGGCTAACGCCAATACGATTATCGTGTACGATGCCGACCATTTCGGCTTGTCCCAGCTGTACCAGATGCGCGGCCGCGTCGGCCGGAGCCATCGCATGGCTTACGCCTATTTCCTGTATCGCCGCGATAAGGTGCTGTCGGAAGTGGCAGAAAAACGGCTGCAGGCTATTAAAGAATTTACAGAGTTGGGATCAGGCTTTAAGATTGCCATGCGGGATTTGGAAATCCGCGGCGCCGGCAACCTGCTGGGCCGGGAACAGCACGGCAACATTGCCAGCGTCGGGTTCGCCATGTACTGCCATATGCTGGAAGAGGCTATTGCCAAGGCCCAGTCCGGCAAGCCCGCCGAGCCGGAACGGCAGGATACGGTCATGGAAATCCATGTCGACGCGTTTATTGACGACGAGTATATCAGCAACGGCGGCCAGAAAATCGAAATGTACCAGCGCATGGCCCTGCTGCGGACTGAAGAGGAACTCAACGCCCTGGCGGCAGAGCTGGAAGACCGGTACGGCAAGCCGACGAAGCCCGTGCAGACGCTGCTGCAGGCGACGAAGCTGCGCTTGCAGGCCCAGGATCAGCACATCGTGTTGATTTCGCAGAAGAGGGACGTGCTGGAACTAAAATGGCAGTATCCCAACCTGCTTCCCAAAGCGAACCAGCTGGATATATCCCTGCGCCGCCGCGTGCGGCCCGTGCCGGGTAATCCGCTGATGCTGCGCGTGTCCCTGGCTAATACGCCGGATATACTGACGCTGCTCTCCGAGCTGCTGACTACGTTTTCGAAGCTGAGAAAGGGGAATCCCCTTGAGTAAAACTTCTTTTTTGCAAGGCGCTATGGTTCTGACCGTCGCCGGTATCGTCGTAAAGATACTCGGCGGCGCGAACCGCATCCTGTTGTCCCGGCTGTTGGAAGGCGAAGGCATCGGCTTATATCAGATGGCCTATCCCTTGTATATCTTATTTCTCAGCATTGCCGGCGCGGGTATACCGATCGCCGTCTCCATCATGGTTGCCGAACAGACAGCCAAGGGGAATTACAGCGGCGCCAAGCGTATTTTCCATATTACCCTGGCCGTCATGACCCTGGCGGCCTTAGGCTGCGGCGTCGCCATGGCTTTTGGGGCGAAGGCCCTGATTGCTTACGGACTGGTCCGCGACGACCGGGCGTACCTGCCCCTGCTGGTACTCGCGCCGGCCTTGACAATTTCCATTGTAACGTGCTGTTTCCGCGGCTACTTCCAGGGGCTGCAGCTCATGACGCCGACGGCAGTGTCGCAGATGGTCGATCAGTTTGTCCGCGTGTGCACGATGCTCGCCCTAGCCTGGCTGCTGTTTCCGTACGGATTGGAGATCGCGGCAGCCGGCGCAACCTTCGGCGCCGTACCGGGGGCGGCGGCCGGATTGGCTGTCATAGCCTTCTTGTATTACCGTTACAGCCGCGCGCCCTTGCCGGCTGACGAGGGGCAGTTTGCGCCCTGCCGGGCCGTTTCGGTTATCCGGCGGCTTGCCGTCCTAGCCGTCCCCGTCGCAGCGGCAAACATGCTGCTGCCGGCCGTAGCGAGCATCGACCTGTTTATCGTGCCGCAGCGGCTGGAGGCGGCCGGATATACGATACACGAGGCGACGACGCTGTTTGGCTATCTCACCGGTATGGCCAACGGCCTCGTCCAGCTGCCGACGATATTGACGATTTCCCTGGCGACGAGCCTGGTGCCGGCCGTTTCGGCAGCCTATTCCAAGGGACAGACTGATCTGGTCTTGAAGCGGGCCCATACGGCTATGCGCATCGCCAACATCATCACGGTGCCGAGCTGCTGCGGCCTGGCCGTATTGGCCGTGCCGATTTCGCAGATGCTCTACGCGACGCCTGAAGCCGGCCCGGCTATCTGCGTGCTGTCCATATCCGTCTTTTTTATCGGCGTGCAGCAGATTACGAGCGGCCTGCTCCAAGGCATGGGGCATACGGCCATTCCTTTGCTCAACATGGCCGTTGCCGCTGTATTTAAAATCTTATTCAGCTGGCATTTGACGGCGATTCCCTGGCTGGGGGAAGTCGGTGCGGCCTGGGCTACGAATATTGACTTAGCCGTAGCGACGATTTTAAATTTGTATTTTGCCCATAGGCTCATCGCGTACCACGTGCAGTGGGGATATGTTGCCCGCTTGTTCCTGTCGGCTGCGGCTATGGCCGGGACGGCCTGGTTTGCATATCACGGATTATTGCTGTTTTTGGGCAATACGGGGGCGACGCTCGCCGCGATCAGCGCGGCCGGAGCCGTATACCTCCTCTGTCTGTTCTTATTCCGTGCCGTCGCCGCCGACGATCTGCGCCGCGTGCCTGTCGTAGGCGCGAAGGTGTCGTCGCTGCTCGGCAGGCTGGAAAAATAACTTGGAAAAAGCCTGAAAGGGGGATACGTCATGGGAACTATTGAAATCATTCCGTTAGGGACGGATGCGGCTGGCTGGGAGCGTTCGTTCGAAGAAACGTACCGGCCTGTCGTGGACTATTTAGTCAAGACGTCGTATGTGAGAGATGTCGTGCATACCGTGCCGGGCGGACCGGCTATGGCCGAAAAAGTCCGCCAGATGATCGATGACGCGCTGAAGGAGGAAGCGGCGCAGGGGCACATGCCCTTCGATATGATGCCTATCGTAGACGTCATGGCCAGGCTGCGCGGCCCGAATGGCTGCCCGTGGGATATTGCCCAGACCCATCGGACGCTGCGCCGGTTCCTGCTGGAAGAAGTATACGAAATGCTCGACGCCATCGACCAGGGCGACGACGCGGGAATGCGGGAAGAACTGGGCGACGTGCTGTATCAGGTCGTCATTCACTCCCGCATTGGCGAAGAAGAAGGGCTTTTCTCTGCCCAGGATATCGTCCGCGATATTACGGAAAAGATGATTCGCCGCCATCCCCACGTTTTTAGCGAAAAAAGCCTTGAAAACAAGGGTGAGAGTGTGTTAAACTGGGATAGATTAAAGCAGGGCGAAAAGCGCCAGCATCATGACCAGATGCTGGACGGCGTCGTCAAAGGACTTCCGTCTCTGCTGCAGGCCTATAAGCTTCAGGAAAAAGCGGCCAAGGTCGGCTTCGACTGGGATAAGGACGAAGACGTGCTGGCTAAGCTGGACGAAGAATGGCAGGAGTTTCAGGAAGCCCTGCAGGAGCAGGACGGAGACCACGCGGAAGAAGAAGCGGGCGACGTGCTATTTGTCTTTGCAAATGTATGCCGGCATTTTCATATCGAGCCGGAATGCGCGTTACATCGAGCGAACAGCAAGTTTCGCCGCCGTTTTTCTCACGTCGAGCAGCGCGTTAAGGAATCGGGCCGTTCGTGGAACGAGTTTTCCTTAGACGAACTGGATTCCTTTTGGAAGGAAGCCAAGGACTTGGAACGGCGCGGTTGCGGCGACGGGGAATAGGTTGGCTGTGAAGATAGATGTAACCAAATAAAGGAGGACTTGTAATGAACAAAACAGAATTAATTGCGAGTGTCGCACAGAAATCCGATCTGACGAAAAAAGATGCTGAAAAAGCGGTAAAGGCTGTATTTGAAGCTATCAGCGAAAGCTTGATCGAAGGCGATAAAGTACAGATTATCGGTTTCGGCACTTTTGAAGTTCGCCAGCGCAAAGCCCGTGAAGGCCGCAATCCGCGCAACAACGAACCGATTCAGATCGAAGCTTCCAAGACACCGGCATTTAAAGCTGGCAAACAGTTAAAAGACTTGGTCAACAATAAATAATGTCGTAAAACGAGGGCCGCATAGTACACGGCCCTTTTCTTTACTTGATTTTTGTCGTAACATAGAGATAGTAAGGTAATCGTATCTTCTACCCAAAAGAAGGGATTTGTATGACGAAGAAAAAGGTCCTGATCATGTCGGCGTCGATCGGCACAGGACATACGCAGGCAGCGCGCGCAATAGAAGAATATGTGAAAACGATTCCTGCCGACTGGGAGGTAGAGCACGTCGATTTTCTTTCTAACGACGTCTTGTCTATCGATAATATCGTCAAGGAGACGTATATCAAAATCCTGGACTTATTCCCTTTATTATACGATTTGATGTACTACTCTTCTCAGGGCTATAAGAAGGGCATGGCAGTTAAGACGCTCATTTCTTGGGGGCTGAAGCGCCGCATGCTGCGCGTTTTAGCCGACAAGAAGCCGGACGTCCTCGTCTTCACCCATCCGTTTCCGGCCGGCGCGGCGGCTCTGCTCAAGCGTCAGCGCCGCTTAACGATTCCCCTCGTCGGCATCATTACGGATTTTGCCATTCATCAGCTGTGGGTATACCCGCAGATCGACGCGTATTTTGTTGCCGCGTCTCCCCTGAAAAAGCTGCTGACCGAGCAGGGCATCGACGGCCGGAAGATTACCGTGTCGGGAATTCCCGTCCGCAGCGCCTTTAAGCAGGGCACGTGGTGCTGGGATGAAGACCATCAGCGCAACAAAAACGTCCTCATCATGGGCGGCGGATTGGGCATGGGGTCTATCCGCCAGTCTCTGGTACGCCTTGACAAGCTGGACGATGTCGATAGCTTTACTGTCGTTACGGGATATAACGCCGATTTATACGATGAAATTTATCAGCTTCGCCGCGAACTGCGCCATCCCGTCAAGGTACTGGGGTATACGAACCGCATTGCCGAGCTCATGGCGAAGGCGGCCCTCCTGGTCACGAAGCCGGGAGCGCTGACGTGCACGGAAGCGGCGACGGTTCAGGTGCCGATGGTGTTGTACAGCCCCATTCCCGGACAGGAAGAGGCGAACGCCATGTACATGCAGGAGAAGGGCTGCGCCCGCTGGGCGAAGGGACAGGAAAATCTGGCCGTCATTACGGCAGATTTGCTGCGGCACCCGGAAAAACTGCAGGCTATGTCGGAGGCCAGCGTGTCGTGCCACCGCGACGGAGCGCGTATTATTGCGACTCATATTCGTCAGATTGTATTTCCGGACGATGAGGAATCCCTGTCGGTCTGCGGCAGCGAATATTCTCACGAATCAATATAACTAAGCCGGATGGCCCATAGTCTTCACTATGGAAGCAGCATCCGGCTCTTTTTATAGGAGGAATGGCAAGTGAAAAAGACTACTACACGGCGGCCCCGCCAGACCAGACAGCCGCGTCGTCCCAAGGGCTCGTCATCACGGCCGTGGGTCGTCCTGCTGTGCCTTATCGCTTTATGCATCGGCGCGTATTGGCTTGCCGGCGACAAGGATACGGGCAGGGAAACGTCGTCGGACCGGCAGATGGAACAGATAGAAACGGTTCGCGACGACGGAAAAGACGCCGTATATACAGATACTTCCCAGGAATTAAGCGATGCCATTGCGGCTTGGCTCAAGGAACAGGGGGCCGACGTACAGGAGCTGAAGCGCGAAGAGCGGAGCGAAGACCGGCAGGCGACGGGCGGCGCGATTTACTGGACGACGCGCAGCACCGCCGTGACGCCGTCTGAGCCCTTCTCCCGGGAAAAATTGGAAAAATTCCTGCAAAAGAGCGGCGGCAAAGCGTCTATATACCGGGTGACCCAGACGAAGCTCGACGGGAAGGACGCGGTGGAATACGATATCGCTTACTTCGATACCCTCGACGGCGATCCGCTGTACCTGGTGACGGACAAGCTGTACGTTTTGCCGGTGCAGGAAAAGGGCGGCTTAGTCAAGAATATAAAGGACATATTCACAGAATCGTCTTCGCCTGACGATGAAAAGAAGCAACAGGCAGAAACGAAGAAAGCTGTAACGGAATCGAAGCCAGAGCAGACTGAGCCGAAGCAAAGTCATCCGGCTCAAGTACAGGGCCGTCTGGCCATCGTTATTGACGACTGCGGCGTCGACCTCGATACGTTGTCGCGTATGAATTCCATTCCCGTCCCGCTGACATATGCCGTCATGCCGTATAAGGCTCATACAGCCGAAGCCGCCGCCAGCGGCTACAGCGCGGGACGCAAGATATTTGTGCACATGCCCATGCAGCCTCTGAACACGACGTCGTCGGAAGAAATATTTATCGGCGGCGACATGAGCGACAGCAAGATTCAGGCTACGGCTAATGAAATCCTCGATCAGGTGCCCTATGCCGTCGGCATGAACAACCACCAGGGATCAATGGCCACGGCAGACGAACGCATCATGAAAAGCGTCATGTCCGTTATGAGGCAGCGCGGGCTGGCCTTCCTCGACAGCCGCACGAACAGCGCCTCCGTAGGCGAGCAGACTGCTTCGGCTATGGGCGTCATGACAGGCCGCAATAACCTGTTCATCGACAATGATTCCGATGTGGCTTCTATTAAAGAACGGCTGCGTCAGGGCGGAGACATGGCGATACGAAACGGCAGCGCCGTCGTCATCGGCCACTGCCGGCCGAATACGGCGCAGGCTCTCAGCGAAATGGTCGATGAGCTCCATGCCAAGGGCGTCGACATCGTATTTGTAACGGACTTGATGTCGTAGCGGGGGAAGACTATGGATATAGGGGATAGTACGATTTCTATATACATTCTGATATTCGTCATGGGCGGCGGATTTTTGGCAGGCTTCGTCGACGCCATTGCCGGAGGCGGAGGCCTTATTTCCCTGCCGGTGCTGCTGGCGACGGGCATGCCGCCCCATCTGGCTATCGGTACGAATAAATTTTCCGCTACCTTCGGCGCCGTCATGAGCGCCTGGCAGTTCTGGCGGGCCGGCAAGGTAGACGTCCACCTGATGAAGATAGCCCTGCCCTGTACCTTCGTTGGAGCCGTGCTGGGCTGCGCCTGTATGCTTCACCTGTCGGCCCAATGGCTCCAGCCGATTATCATCGCGGCCCTGGTGGCGACGATTCTCTTTGTTTTCAGCCGGGGAAGCTCTATGGGAGCGGTCAATACGTATCAGGGCGAGACGAAGAAGAACCTGGCCTTAGCCATGGCCGCAGCCGGCGCTATCGGATTTTACGACGGTTTCATCGGTCCCGGCACGGGAACCTTTCTCATCGTGGCCTTTGTTTCCCTGGGCTTTGATTTCATCATCGCCGCCGGCAACGCCAAGGTGCTGAACCTGATGAGCAATCTGACCAGCTTCGTCCTCCTCGTATACTGGGGAAAAATATTGTATATTTACGGCGCGGCGATGGCCGTTTCCCTGTTTGCCGGCGCATATTTCGGCTCCCGTCTGGCCATACGGCGCGGTACGGCCTTTGTCCGGGCGATTATGCTCGTCGTGACGACCGTGTTAATTGTTAAGCTGGCCTTGGATTACGCCGGATTACTATAGCGAAGGAGGAAATGCGATGATGGAATCTGCTCAGAAAACGGTCTTCATCAGCGGCGGCACGTCGGGCATCGGCCTGGCGGCAGCGGAAATTTTACTGGAAAGAGGCTGGACCGTCGCGGTCAGCGGCCGCAGCGCTGAGCGGGGCAAGGCGGCTCTGGACTATTTGAACGCCGGCAGCCGTGCCGTATATATGAGCGGCGACGTAGGCAATGATGAGGACTGCCGCCGCATGATCGGTGAAACGGTTCGTCAGTTTGGACGGCTGGACGGCCTCGTTACGTCGGCAGGATATTATGAAGAATGCCTGCTGGAATATACTGACGACGAACAGGTGCGGAAGATGTTTGCCGTCAACGTGTACGGCACGATTTCCTTGTGCAGATATGCTCTGCCGTATCTCAAGAAGACCTGCGGCAGCATCGTCACCGTAAGCAGCGACGCCGGCCTGCAGGGAAACGTAGCCTGCTCGGTTTACGGCGCGACGAAGGGGGCCGTCGTGGCTTTTACGAAATCCCTGGCACTGGAGGCGGCGCCCCATCAGGTGCGGGTTAACTGCGTCTGTCCCGGCGACGTAGAAACGCCGCTTTTGGAAAAGCAGCTGCAAGGCGACCCGTCCCTGACAATAGAATCCATGAAAGAACAGTACCCCTTGTACCGGCTGGCGAAACCGCAGGAAGTGGGGAAGGCCATCGCCTTTTTGCTCAGCGACGACGCGTCGTTTATCACCGCTGCGGCTCTTCCCGTCGACGGCGGTTTGACAAGCTGGTAAAAACATGGGAAAATAAATTAACTCATCAAATTTGCGCAAATGAGGTGGTATATATGTCAGAAGAAATGAAAACAGTAGAACAGCTGCAGGAAGAAATTGCCAAGCTGAAACAGGAATTGGCCGATTTGAAATCCAGTCAGGCTCCGGCTCAGGAAGCTGAGCCCGTCGCTGCGGCCGATCAGGAAATTCCCGGCGGCGAAAGCGAAATGGCCCTGCAAGTCCTCCAGACGATTGAGCAGTCTACAGACGATGTAGACGTTAAAGTCGAGACGCTGTGCCGCTGGGCGGCGGCCCGCGCCGGTGCGATTGTCGTCGCACCGCTGCTGGGAACGGTGGCTCTCATGGCGAACGAAGTATATCTCGTCAGCCGCATCGCCCGCATTTACAACGTCAAGCTGACCGAACGGGCCCTCATCGCCTTCCTCGGCGCCGTCGGCAGCCGCATGATCGGCACCCTGCTTACGACGCTCATCCCGTTCAGCGTCATTCAGGTTCCCGTAGCCGTAGGCATTACGTACAGCCTGGGCCGCGTGACGCAGCGCTGGATGAAGGACGGCATGCCCAGCGACATGACGCCGTACGTCGAAATGATGGGCGAATGGAAGGACAAAGCACGCGAACAGGTCGACCGCCTGCGTGAAAATCCCTTGAAAAACGTTCCCCTCGGCGACGAAACCGTCGATTTCATCAAGCGGTGGGGCGGTACGGCTGCGGAAAAATTCCAGGACGTCAAGGAAAAAGGTCAGGAATTATACCACAATGTCCGCCATAAGGACGATTTAGTAGAAGAAATTATCGAAGAAAAAGCGGCGGAAGACGCGGCGAAGGCCGTCGCTGCAGAAACGGCGGCCGAAGCTGCCGACGACGCGGCAGAACAGGCTGCGGCAGCCGAAACAACGGAAACAGAGAAAAAGACTACGGTAGAAGAACAGGTCAAGGCCGCCGTAGAAGACGCCAAGATTCCGCTGGATTAAAAAGGGACGATGCGTATGTGGAAACTGCTGAGCTTTTTCGCCCGTTTTTATACGCCGGGAAAATTTATTCGCTTTATACGGGGAACGGGACGGCGCCTTCATTTCCTGCCCAAGCTGATGACAATTTTTTACTGCATGCAGGATAAGGATACGCCGAAGTTCGTCAAGCTGGCCCTGATGGGGGCCCTGGGGTACGTCATACTGCCTCTGGATTTAGTGTCCGACGCCTTTATCGGCATCGGCTGGCTCGACGACGCCGCCGTCGTAGCGGCGGCCCTGCGCTTGGCCGGAACGTACGTCAAGCCGGAGCACCTGGAAAAGGTACGCCGCATGTTTCCCTTTGCCAACGTGTGACGATATAGACAATTCCGATACGGATATCCGTGTTGGGATTGTCTATTTCTCATGAATTGGCGAAATTCCTTTGACAAACATACATACTCATCGTAAAATGATGTGAGTGTGCTATATAGGAGGATGAATTGGCATGGTTACTGTTACGGAAAGAGTGCGGTTTTATGAAACCGATATGATGGGAATCGCCCACCACTCCAACCACATCCGCTGGTTTGAATGCGGCCGCTGCGAGTATTTGAAACAGGCCGGCATAGACTTGTTCGAGCTGATGGACGAGGGCATATTATTTCCCATAAAGAACGTCTCCTGCGAGTACGTCAGCCCCATTAACTACGCCGATACCATCGTGATTGAAACGCGTCTGACCCGTCTGTCGCGGGCCCAGATGACGTATTCATACCGCATTGTGCGCAAGGAAGACGGCGTCCTGCTGGCCGTCGGCACGTCGCAGAACGTGTTTACTCATAAGGATACGGGGACAGTGGCCCGCTTGGACGACAGGCACTACAATAAATTGAAAGCATGGTATGAGCGGGAGGAAGCTTCTGCCCAATAATGGAGGAATGACAAGTGGAGCGGAATAGACAGCCTATCGGCGTATTCGATTCCGGCGTCGGCGGTTTGACTGTCGTAAATAAGCTGCGCATGCTGCTGCCTCATGAAAATATCATTTATGTCGGCGATACGAAGCGCAATCCCTACGGTTCGCGCACGCCGGAAGAAATATTTTCATATACGAGAGATATACTGCGTTTTATGAGCGAAAAAGAGGTCAAGCTCGTCGCTATCGGCTGCAATACCGTAACGGCCGTGGCCTACGAGACGGTGCGGAAAGAAGTGCCGTATCCCCTCATCGGCATGAGCCGCGGCATTCGTACGGCCCGGGAAATCAGCGCCAAGAAAAAAATCGCCGTCTTCGCGACGGATTTGACGATTGCCAATCACAGCCATAAAAAAATGGCTGCGGCCATCGATCCGGACATCGAAATTGTAGAACAAGCCTGCCCGGCCTTGGCCAATCTCGTCGAGCGGGGCGTCCTGTCCGGCGAGGAGATCATGGAGCCCCTTCGTCGATATACGGCCCCGGTCATTGCGTCCGGAGCTGATACGGCCATTTTTGGCTGCACGCATTTTCCCTTTGTGCAGCCTTTATTCGAAGAGCTGTGCGGCGATACGATTGCCTTTGTAGACCCGGCTCACGAAATGGCCTTGCAGACGCTGGAAGTATTAAAGAAGGGCGGCCTTCTCAATCACGACCGCCTGCCGGGATATCTGCGCCTTTGCTTTACCGCCGAGGCCCGGCGCGGCGGCAAGCTGGCCGAACATCTCATTCCGGCCAACGAATTTACAGTTGAAGAAATATCCTTTGCCTGAGGGCGGAGAAAATTACGGCCTTATCGGATAGATAAGGCATCAAAAAGGAGTCTTGCGCCGTGTTATTGTATGTATTGATCAACATCGTCATTGCCGTTATCGGCATCGTCGCCGTACTGTATCTTCTGTTCCGCTTGTTTGCCTGGAGGCAGGGCGACGCCCGCTTCGTCATCGAGGCGCGCCGCCGCAAGCCCTTTGAGCTGAAGCAGATGACGGCTGATACGGCTGTCTTTGAAACGGAAGTTCCCTTTCATAATGCCGGTCGTCAGTTAGGCACGATCATGGATTTTTATCCCCGTACGCTGCTGCCGAGAGAACAATACGACAAATGCGTCGTCCATTCGCAGCTGGCTAATAAAGAAGCCGAACGGGACGACAACTACTGGGAATCTGTCATTTACTATCCTGGAAAAGGAAGCAGCCTTCGCGTCACCATCGCCCTCGTCAGCAAGAGCGGCAATATCCGCGAAGATTTGAAGACTTTCCCCGACATGCCCATCGATTTGGTATACCAGGTCGTGTCGAGAAGCGAATGGTACATCCACAAAGCCCGCATTACCCTGAAGGCTTCGGAAGTACAGCACGCATTGGAACTGCATTAGGAGGTATATGGAAATGGCAGAATTAGAACTTGTACCGATTAAGACGAGAATCCTTACGGATAAAGATGACATTGTCGATGCCATTGAAGAATATGCAAAGGATATTGTCGGTCCCGACGATATCGTATGCACGGCCGAAAGCGTCGTAGCGATTACGCAGCGCCGCTATACGCGCCCGGAAGAGCTGACGCCGTCGTGGCAGGCCCGCCTCATGCGCCGCTTCGTTCCCGGCGAGGGCAGCATGGCCAGCCTCTACGGCATGCAGGCCGCTATGAATCTGGAAGGGGAATGGAAGATGCTCTTCTGCTTCATCATCGGTTTCCTGGCGAAATTAATCGGCAAAAACGGCGTCTGGTACCAGCTGTGCCGCCAGGCATCCCTGACAGACGACGTCACGGGCACGATGCCGCCCTTTGACAAATGCATCGTCTACGGACCGGCTGAACCGGATAAGGTAGCGGAAAAGATCAAGCAGCGACTGGGCTGTTACGGCGCCTGCGTCGCCGACGTCAACGATTTGAAGCGCTCTGCCGTCCTCGGCCATTCAAAAGGCCTCAATCCCAGTGAAATCGCCCGCATTCTCATCGACAATCCCTTCGGCAACGCGTCGCAGAAGACTCCTATCGTCGTAATCAAGAATTACGCGAAGTTCGTTCATCAAAAGCCCGAAGCTGCGGCGGCAAACTAAGGAGTGACGACGGAACTATGAAACAGACTATCGTCCTGGCAACGCATAACGCCGGAAAAATACGGGAATTCAAAAGCGTATTGGAACCCTTGGGATATACGGCGACAGCCGTCCGCGACTTGTGTCCTCAGCTGCCGGAGCCGGAAGAAACGGGGACGACCTTTGAAGAAAACGCCCGCCTGAAAGCGGCGTATTATATGAAGGCCACCGGGCTTCCCTGTCTGGCCGATGATTCCGGCATCATCGCCGACGCCTTAGGCGGACGCCCCGGCGTCTATTCGGCCCGCTATGCCGGCCCGGAATGTGACGATGAAAAGAACAACCAAAAGCTGATCGACGAATTGTCGGCTTTCCCGCCGGAAAAGCGGACGGTTCATTACGCCTGCGTGCTGGCCCTGCTGTTTCCCGACGGACGGGAAATCGTCAGGGAAGGCCGCTGCAGCGGCGTGCTGCGCGATTTTTATGCTGGTACGAACGGCTTCGGCTACGATCCGTTGTTTTACGTGCCGGAAAAGGGCAAGACCATGGCCGAGATGACGATGGAAGAGAAAAATGAAATCAGCCATCGGGGCAAAGCTCTGGAGCTGCTCGTCGAGGCCCTGTCATGAAGCCCGTCCTCATAGGTGTCGTCAGCGACAGCCACGGCCGCTTTCGTCCGCTGGAACGCATGGTATCGCAGGCGCCGGACGTAGCGGCGTGGATACACTGCGGCGATTACAGCGACGACGGCGACGATTTAGCCATATATACAGGCGTGCCCGTATATTCCGTCAGGGGCAACAACGATTTTATGAGCGACGCGCCGGCGTGCCGCAAGGTGACCATCGGCGGCGTGAATATTATCGCCGTTCACGGGCACCAGTGGTACGGCGAAGCGCGGCTGGCTAAGCTTCGGCAGCTCGGAAGAGAACACGAGGCCCGGCTCGTCCTGTTTGGACATACGCACCGCCGCTTTTGCCAGCGTGACGACGATATGACCATCGTCAATCCCGGCAGCGTTTCCCTGCCCCGCGACGGCAGGGTGGGCACGTATGCCGTGTGCGCCATAGCCAACGGCGTGCTGACGGATATACAGTTTTATGAACTGACAAAGTAACTTTTATTTGGAAATTTTATTGAAAAGGTATGATGAAATGGCAACGAAAACGAATAAATTAAAATTGTATGGCTTCAATAATCTGACCAAAACGCTGAGCTTCAACATATACGACATTTGTTATGCCCTCAGCGAAGAGTCGCGCCGCCAGTATATCGAATATATTGATGAACAATATAACGCAGAACGGCTGACGAATATTTTAAAAAATGTCTCGTCTATTATCGGCGCAAATATTTTGAATATTGCCAGCCAGGATTACGATCCCCAGGGGGCCAGCGTGACCATCCTCATTTCGGAAGAGCCTGTCGAACCGGCCGACGCCGACGTAGTTTGTCATCTGGATAAGAGCCATCTGACAGTTCATACGTATCCGGAAAGCCATCCCCAGAAGGGGATTATGACCTTCCGCGCCGATATTGACGTATCGACGTGCGGCCGTATTTCTCCTCTCAACGCGCTGAATTACCTGATTGACAATTTCGACTCCGACATCGTAACCCTCGACTACCATGTCCGCGGCTTTACCCGCGACGTGAGCGGCAAGAAGCTGTTCATCGATCACCGCATTAATTCCATCCAAAACTACATTTCCCAAAGTACGCGCAGCCGTTATAATATGATAGACGTCAACGTATATCAGGAAAATATTTTCCATACGAAAATGATGCTGAAGGATTTTGACTTGAACAACTACCTGTTCAACATGACGGCTGACCAGCTGACAGAACGGCAGCGCAATCAAATCCGCAAGCTCGTGTATCAGGAAATGCTGGAAATATTCAACGGCCATAACATGCCGACGATGCGTTAATTTTTTATCTCTATAAACAAAACTGCCTGTTGTCTTAAATTAAGACGGCAGGCAGTTTTTCTTTTATAATCTTGATATTCATGGTATAATACCTGTAACATCCAATAGACAGAAAGGAGCTGGTTTCCTGTGAATATAGTGCTGCAACTTCGTCGGCGAAGCGTCGATAGTATCCGCCGCTTTACGGTGCCGTTTATCATTTCCCTATTATTGTTTGCCGATGTAGCCTATCTGACTTGCTGGCCGTCGGACGAAAAGCGGCCTGTCTATGGCGCTATATCTCTGTGTATTGCTGCTATGTTTTCTGTCTGGTGGCAGCTGGTATTGGAAGCGCGTCGGATCACAGGGACGAAGGCCTGGCTGTGGCAAGGCGCGTCCCTTGTCGTATGGGCTGGCTCGTACGGTACGTGGATGGCCGTACAGGACATGACCTATATCATCTTATATGGCTCCGGTATATTTCTGGCCTTGACAGCCAGTATTCTGGCCTGGCTGACGTATTATGCCGGTGAAAGCGCCTTCAACCGCGTATTCTGCGGCGCCCTGCAGGCCGTCGGCGTCGCCGTCGTCGCTGACATATCCCTGTCTATTTGCGCCATGGCTCTGCAGACGCTGCTTCAGCTGTCCTTATCTTTTTCCAACTTGTACGCATTGATTTTCTATGCGTCGTTTTTGGTCGTCGGGTGGAACGTATTCTTGTCGTCTGTTCCCAAAGTGGGATGTCCGGCATTGCCGTCCAAGCCCTTCGGCAGCGTCATGGCTTACGTCGTCGTGCCGGTCTACGGCGTATTACTGGCGATTCTGTACATATACATCGCCATGATTTTCTTTAAGGGAGAAATGCCTGTAGGGAAAATGAACTGGTTTGCTTCCATTGCGCTGCTGGTATACGCCTTTTGTTATTTGACCTGCAGCGGTTATGACAAGCATGCCTGGCTGCTGCGTTACCGCCGATGGGGCGGTTTGCTTCTCCTTCCTGTCGTAGCCGTACAGCTTTGGGGCGTGTATATTCGTCATGAAGCCTATGGATTGACAGAGCTGCGCTATTTGTCCATGGCCTGCATAGCCTTTGGTATTGCCGTGATTCCGGCGGCCCTGCGCCGTCTGTCCGGAACCTGGTTGTTTCTGTTGGCCGCGGGTATGACGCTCATCATTTCCGTAACGCCCCTAAATGTGCTGGACACGCCGTACCGCAGTCAGGAAAAGCGGCTATTGGCGATGATGGAAGAAAAGGGAATGCTTCAAAACGGCGTGGTCTCAGATGCCGCGGATTTATCTCACGAAGACAAAGAAGAACTATACAGCACGTACCGCTACGTGAAGAGCTATACGGGCCAGAGGGACCCGGCTGTTGAAGTTATTCTGCAATCGCCGGTCATGGAATCTCTCCGCTATGCCGGGCCTTATTACCAGTCGCGGTATTTCATCAATGACAGCACAGCCGTGTCGGTAGCCGGATACGCGGCGATGTACACCGTAGAAAGGACTGCCGGTAAAGACGGAATGCTCACGGTTCAAACGCAGGCGGGAGACATAGCGATTTCCTTGCTGCCCTATGCCGAACAGCTGTGCCGGCAGTACGAAGGCGCCGGTCAGATGGCCAACCGAAATGTGGCGAATTTGTATCTCCTTCCCGACGATGGCCATTATCTCTTTATACGCACGATGAATGTCGATTTGGCCGACGATGTCGTTCAGAGCATTTCCATATCGGCTATCTTGTTGGAAAAATAAAGTTGCCTCAGGCCGTAGTCATGGTATAGTATACATAGATGGACATGAAGGAGTGTTATATATGGATACGAAGAAAAAATTGTGTAAAATCGGTGAAAAAATGAAGGAAGCCGGCCTCGTCGCCGCCTGCGACGGCAATATCAGCTTCCGCAATCCCAATGGAACAATCGTCATCACGCCGTCGGGCCTTCCGAAGGGCGAATTGAAGCCGTCTCAGCTTCTGGTCATGGATATAAACGGCAAGGTGATAAAAGGAGAAGGCAAGCCGTCGTCGGAAACGCCTCTTCATTTAGAAATCTATAAGGCTCGTCCCGATGTCAACGCCATTATCCATGCTCATCCCATCGTCGCTACCGCCGTAACCGTCGCCGGGCTGGCCTTTCCCAGCACCATTGTAACCGAAGGCGCTATCGTCTTGGGGAAATCCGTGCCGACCGTGCCGTACGCTGCGCCGGGCAGCGCCGAATTGGCCAAGGCCTGCGCCGAATACGCCAAGAAGGTCAACGTATTTCTCATGGAACGCCACGGCGCGACAGCTCTGGGTAAAGACCTGAAGGAAGCCCTGTACCGCATGGAAACGCTGGAGGCCGTTGCCAAAGTCTACCGGGCGTCGCTGGCCTTCGCCGTCAATTCCCGGGCTTTGCAGGATATCAGCCGCAGCCAGGAGCTGGCATCGTTTTTCCTGCGCTAGTCAATTCAGATTAACTTATACAATACAAAAAGCTGTTCAACCTATCATCGGCTGAACAGCTTTTTGCTGTTTTTATGTGCCCAGTTATTTTTTAGATTTTTTAATAAAATGCCTCTTTCATCAGCGGATTCACAGCAGGGGAGGTGTTTCAGTTACTTGCTCCAATCCTTCGGCTCTACGACGTAGGTCGTCTGGTTTTCAAATACGACGAAGCCCGGTGCGGCGTGGGCCGGCTTCTTGACGTTGCGCACGAGGGCGCAGTCTACTTCGGCCTTCGACGTGCCGCGGGCCTTACTGTAATAGGCGGCCATCTGGGCGGCCATTTCGATTTGCTCGTCTGTCGGCGTCACATTGTGGCAGGCTAATATGACGTGAGAGCCGGGCTGATTTTTGATGTGGAACCACAGGTCGTAGGGATGGGCTTTCTTCTGGGTCAGGAAATCGTTCTGCCTGTTGTTGCGGCCTACCCAGATGGGGATGCCGCCGGCGTCGGCTGTCAGGATTTGCTGGGAAAATTCCCGCTTCATCTTATCTTTGGATGTAGAGGAAATAAGCCCCATTTGCCGCATTTCGGCCTTGATATCGACAATTTCCGCCTTGCTGCCGATGTTGTCCAGGGCGTATTCCAGCGAGTAGAGGTACTGGAGATGCTGCTCGTTTTCTGCGATGAGCTCGGCCGATTTCTGCTTGCGGTTGCGCATCTTCGTGTAACGCTTGTAATAGCGATTGGCGTTGTCCGTCATGGAATAGGCCGGTTCGAGGGGAATGGTAATCGGTTCCTGCTGCTCCGACAGGAGATTGGCGACGGTGACGCTCTTTTCGTGGTCGTGCTTTTCGTAGGCGTAAATCATGAGCAAGTTGCCGTAAAGCTTATAGGTATCCATCTTATCCGTCTCTTTCAATTCGGACGAAATGCGCTTGATCTTTTTCTTTTGCTTTTCGATGAGCTTGGCGACGCGCTTCTGCATGTCTTCCTGCTCGCCGTTGAGGCTGCCCTTGCTGGCGGCCTGATAGTCGTCGAGGTATTCTTCGATGGACGAGAAGCGGCGGCGCGGATAGGCGGACAGGCTTTGCAGTTCCAGTGGGAAGATGATTTCCTTTCCCTTGACCATATAGACGAAGGCTCCCGATACGCCGTCAAGCTCTTGGCCTAGGCGTTCGATACAGCGGCACCAGGAGAATTTGTCGGCCGGCGACAGGTCCTGGACGAGGGCGTTTTTATCGAGGCCGCTTCGGACGGCCAACTCATCGAGGACGACGGTGCTCATGCCATTGAACCGCTTGAGCATCCATTTTCCCAGTGGTTCGTCCGTACCCGTTTCCATCATGGCGGCTAATTCTTCAGCGGAAAAGTCGAAGGGGTTCATGCGCATGAAGTTGGGTGGGAAATCATAAGGCTCCTTGGGGAAGATAGTGCGCAGGGCCTGCTTATCCTTGCGGGTCTTGATGAGGGCTTCGATGATGACGCCGTCTTCAGTGAAGATGACGTTGCTGTATTTGCCCATGAGCTCGACATGGATCTTCCGCGTCGCCAGCTGGCCCGACGTGTCTAGGACGTCGACGGCAATTTCGATGAGCCGGTCCATGTGGAGCTGGCTGATCGAGGCGATGCGGCCGTTTTCATAATATTTGCGCAGAAACATGCACAAGCCTGTCGGTACGTCCGGCGTCGGCGGCATCTGCCGCGCGACGTACAGCCGCGGCGAATCGTCCAAGGTCATGATGAGGTGGTGGACGCCCGTGTCGTTGAACACGCGGAAGTAAAGAGAGCGGTTGTCCAGCTGGTATATTTTGGAAATCTGACCGCCTTTTAATATATCTTTTAATTCATTGGTAATGCAATGAAGCGTAATGCCATCGAGATTCATAATGACAACTCCTATTCTTTCACAAAATTACTCTATTCTGACATCATACCATAAATACGGAGCCGTGAGTAGATAGGCCTGCGGCTGGACGCGGATTTTTGAGGGGAAAAGTCGGCCTTTTGCGCAAAAGCATATAGACCTGCGGCCGGATTTACGTTATACTAATACATTAGATAGAACGATGCTGTAGAGGAGGTCATCATAGTGCGCAGCATGACCGGCTTCGGCCGAGGTACGTACAGCGATGAGCACGTCAGCGTGACCATTGAAATGCGTGCCGTCAACCAACGATTTTTAGAGTTAAACATCCGCATGCCCCACGCCTATCTGGCGCTGGAAGATAAATTGCGGAAGGGCATAAAGGAGACGCTGCACCGCGGCAAGGTCGACGTATACGTTACTGTCGGCGAACTGACGCCGGCGGCGCCGCAGATCCGCATCGACTACGCGGCCCTGTCAGCCTGCAAGGCGGCGCTGGACGACGTAAACCAGTCGCTGTTCGGCGGAGAAAAGACGACGCTGCCGCTGATCATGGGCTTGACGAAGGACTGGTTCGTCCAGGAACCGCCGGCAGTCGACGCCGAAGAGGTATGGCCCGTTTTCGCCCAGGCTCTGCAGGGCGCCTTGGACGGCATGGTGGCCATGCGGGATAAGGAAGGTGCTAATATCCGCCGCGACTTGCTGGCGCGGACCGACAAAATGGCAGCCATGATCGACGCCATTGAAGCGAAGAAAGAAGACGTCGTCGCCCGCTATAAGGAACGGCTGGAGAAAAAAATACTGGCTCTGTTCGACGCGGCCCGTCAGGTTCCCGACCAGGACCGGCTGCTGCAGGAAGTAGCCACATACGCCGACAAGGTGGATTTTACGGAAGAAGTTGTACGCTTCCGCAGCCATGTGGTACAATTAAAGGGCTTTCTGGAGCAGGACGGCGACGTAGGCCGCAAGCTCGATTTCCTCATCCAGGAAATGAACCGGGAAGTCAATACGATCGGCTCGAAGGCCAACGATACGGACGTGACGGAATATGTCCTGCAGCTGAAAAACGAAATCGAAAAGATTCGCGAACAGGTGCAGAATATCGAATGATGGTGAGTCTATGAATTTCAACTTATTGAATATAGGGTTCGGCAACATGGTAATGGGCAGCAAAGTCGTAGCCATTATCAGCCCCGAATCGGCGCCGATCAAGCGCATGGTACAGGAAGCGCGGGAGCGCAATACGCTCATCGACGCGACCTTCGGCCGCAAGACCCGCTCGGTCCTCATCATGGACAACGGGCAGATCATCTTATCGGCCCTGCAGGCGGAAACCATTTCCCACCGCATTTTGCAGGTCGACGGAGAAGGCCAGGAAGAACCAGAAGAAGATTTATAAGAGAGGATGGAGCGACCATGATCGATTCAGGTCTGCTTATCGTCGTCTCCGGCCCATCCGGCGCCGGCAAGGGGACGATATGCGACGCACTGCGGGAACATTTTCCCAATATCCACTATTCCATTTCCATGACGACGCGCCAACCGCGGCCGGGCGAAGAAGACGGCGTCAATTATTATTTTACCGACAACGGCCGTTTTGAAGAGCTGCTGAAGGAAGACGCGTTCCTGGAACACGCCAAGGTATACGACCATTACTACGGCACGCCGAAGGAATACGTATACCAGATGCTCCGCCAGGGCAACCACGTCATGCTGGAAATCGACATTCAGGGAGCTATGCAGGTAAAGGAAAAGTATCCCCAAGGCGTCTTTATCTATATCGTGCCTCCGAACAAGGCCGTCCTGGAAGAACGGCTCCGGGGACGCCATACCGACTCGGACGAAGTCATCGCCGCGCGGCTGGCGAAGGCCCGGAACGAACTGGAATGGATTGATAAATACGACTATGTCATCGTCAACGACGATCTGGGCGAAGCGATTCAGAAGGCCGCCGCCGTGCTGAAAGCCGAGGAGTGCCGAGTCATGCGCAACGCCAACTGTATCGAAGAGACCAAACAGGCGTATCAATAGAAATTTGTATGCAGTAAAAGAGGAGAGATGTTCTTATGTTGATTAAACCGACGTTGGAATCGTTAATGAAAAAAGTAGACAGCAAATACACCTTAGTCACGCTGGCGGCGAAACGGGCCCGCGAATTGACGGACGGCGATGAACCGCTCGTAGACGTAGAAACGACGCGCGTCGTTTCCATCGCGATGGAAGAAATCGACCAGGGCAAGATTACCTATGAAAAGCCTCAGGGCGGCATTAAATAATTGCGGAGGACATCATCGCCATGTTATTAGAAAACAAGAAAATCGTCTTGGGTATCAGCGGCGGCATCGCCGCGTTTAAGGCCGCCGAAATTGCCAGCATGCTGCGCAAGCGCGGCGCCGAAGTCAAGTGCATTATGACCGATCACGCGACGGAATTTATTACGCCGCTGACGATGCGGGAAATTTCCGGCAACCCCGTCGCCGTATCCATGTTCGGCGATATTCCCGAATTTAACGTCGAGCACATCGCCCTGGCCCAGTGGGCCGACGTGTTCGTCATCGCTCCGGCTACGGCCAACATCATCGGAAAAATTGCCGGCGGCATCGCCGACGATATGCTGACGACGACGGTCATGGCTACGACGGCTCCCGTCGTCATCGCCCCGGCTATGAACAGCAACATGTACACGAATCCCATCGTGCAGAAAAATATCGCCGCTCTCAGAGAGTACGGCTATGAAATCATCGAGCCTGCTACAGGTCATTTGGCCTGCGGCGTTACCGGCGTCGGCCGCCTGCCAGAACCGGAAGATATTGTCGACTACATTGAATTTGCAGCCTGCCGGACGGACCTGCTGAAAGGGAAGAAGGTCATCGTTACGGCCGGCGGCACGCGTGAGCCTATTGATCCGGTCCGCTTTATCGGCAACCATTCCAGCGGCCGCATGGGCTTTGCTATCGCTAAAGCCGCAGCCTTTGCCGGCGCAGACGTTACCTTGGTCGCCGGCAGCAATGACCACCTGAAGACGCCGGCCGGCGTAGCGCGCCGCGTCGACGTAGGCAGCACCAACGACATGAAGGCCGCTGTCGATTCGTATTACGACGACTGCGATCTGGTCATCAAGTCGGCTGCCGTCGCCGATTACCGTTCGGCTCATCCGGCAGCGAATAAGATCAAGAAATCCGACGAAACGCTGACCTTGACGATGGCTAAAAACCCGGACATCCTGTACGGCTTGGGCCAGCGCAAGGCCCATCAGGTTCTCATCGGCTTTGCTGCTGAAACAACGAACCTCATCGAGTACGGCACGGCTAAGTTAAAGAAGAAGAACCTCGACATGCTCGTCGCCAACGACGTCAGCGCCGAAGGGGCCGGCTTCCAGGGCACGACGAATATCGCCACCTTCCTGTTCCCTGACGGCTCGATGGAAAAGCTCGAGAAAATGGACAAGGAAGACCTGGCGGCGGTCATCGTAGAACGGGCCGCGGCGATTTTAGCCAAAAAAAATCAGTAATCGAGGCCATGATTTTTCGAATAGGTCTTGCATAATTCCTCTTGTTAGTATACAATAGGTCAAGTGAATAAAATATTTAACCATCAAGAGCTGTGGAGGGATTGGCCCGATGATGCAGCAGCAACCTTCAGTGAATGAAAGGTGCTAAATCCAACAGTGTAGCGTACTGAAAGATGGGCTGATACATACCCCTCTTTTCAGAGGGGATTTTTTTTGAACGCATAAGGAGGATATAATGGCAAAGAATCGTGAATTTTTTACGTCTGAATCCGTAACCGAAGGCCATCCCGACAAAATGGCCGACCAAATCTCTGACGGCATTTTGGATGCAATTTTGGAAAAAGATAAAAACGCCCGCGTCGCCTGCGAAACTCTCGTAACGACGGGCATGGTACACGTCGTAGGCGAAATTTCCACGACGTGCTACGTAGATATTCCGCACATCGTGCGCGAAACGGTCCGCAGCATCGGCTATACCCGCGCAAAATACGGCTTTGACTGCGATACGTGCGGCGTCCTCGTCTCCCTGGACGAACAGTCCCCGGACATCGCCATGGGCGTCGACGAAGCGCAGGAAAAGAAATCCGGCACGACGGATAAATTTGATTCGATCGGCGCCGGCGACCAGGGCATGATGTTCGGCTATGCGACGAACGAAACGGACGACTACATGCCGCTGCCGATTTCTCTGGCTCATCGCCTGTCCCGCCGTCTGGCCAAGGTCCGCAAAGACGGCACGCTGCCGTACCTCCGTCCGGACGGAAAGACGCAGGTAACGGTTGAATACGAAGACGGCAAGCCCGTCCGCATCGACACCATCGTCATTTCGGCTCAGCACAGCCCGGAAGTTACGCGCGAACAGATTGAAAAAGATTTGCTTGAATACGTCATCAAACCGGAACTTCCTGAAGGCTTGTTCGACGACCAGACGAAACTGTTCATCAACCCGACAGGCCGTTTCGTCATCGGCGGTCCTCAGGGCGACTCCGGCCTTACGGGCCGCAAGATCATCGTCGACACCTACGGCGGTATGGCTCGTCACGGCGGCGGCGCTTTCTCCGGCAAGGACCCCACAAAGGTCGACCGTTCGGCAGCTTACGCAGCCCGCTATGTAGCGAAGAACATCGTAGCCGCAGGCTTGGCGGATAAATGCGAAATCCAGCTGGCTTATGCCATCGGCGTAGCCCATCCCGTTTCTATCCACGTAGAAACCTTCGGCACGGGCAAAGTCGAAAACGAAAAGATCGTCGAATTGATCCGCAAACACTTCGACCTTCGTCCGGCCGGCATCATCGAAATGCTCGACCTGCAGCGCCCGATTTACAAACAGACGGCTGCTTACGGTCATTTCGGCCGCAACGATCTGAACCTGCCTTGGGAACAGCTTGACAAAGCCGACGTTCTCCGTAAGGAAGCCGGCTTATAAGACTGGGTTATCTCAGGTGAATCATGCCTTCCAGGTGGCATGGCTGAATTAAATATGATACAATGTATAGGGGCTTGCTTCGTCAAGTCCCTATCTTTATGTTATACAAACGCAGGAGCAGGGCTATGGTAGCAGACATCATCATCAATACGACGGCCAAACGGCTGCAGCAGACCTTTTCCTATATCGTCCCGGACGGCATGGCTGTGCACGTCGGCAGCCGCGTGCAGGTTCCCTTTGGACGGCGGCAGGAAGAAGGAATCGTCGTCGCCGTCAGCGAGAGGAATGCAGGCGAATATGCATACGAGCTCAAGCCGATCAGCACCGTGCTGTCGGCGCAGGCGGGGTTTCAGGAAGAAATGATCGAAACGGCTTCCTGGATCAGCCGGTATTATCTCTGCAACCTTGCCGACGCCCTCCGCCTGTTCATGATAGAAAAGAAAGGGCTGGAAGTCCGTCTGTATGTTACGGTTGGAACGAAGGCTCCCGCGTCGGCGGAAGACGCCGATGTCGCTGCGTACGTCCAAGCGAAAGGCCAGGTGGAAAAAGCGGCGCTGTCGCGGAAATTCGGTGCCAGGCGAGTAGACGATTTGCTTGCGGCAGGCGTACTGCAGGTAGAGAAGGGCTGGAAAAATAAAATATCCGATAAAACGGAAAAGTGGTTATCTTTTGTGCGGGATGATGCCGAGGGCCTGCTGGCGAACCGGCGGCGGCAGGCGGCCTTGCTGGCTGAATTGAAGCAAGCAGGCAGTGCGCCCGTATCTGCTTTTATCGGAAAAGGATACAGTGCCGACGTCATCCGCCGCCTCTGCGGCACGGGACTGGCGGCTATCAGTGAAAGGAATGTCCGGACGAGGCAGCTGCTGCCGACGTTGGAACAGAGCCGTCCTCTGACGCTGACAGACGAGCAGGCCCGGGCCGTACAGGCTGTCCGCGGCGACACGACGGGACGCACTTATGTGCTGCACGGCGTTACGGGGAGCGGCAAGACCGAAGTGTATATGCAGCTGGCCGAAGACGTATTGCGGCAGGGAAAGCAGGTCATCGTCCTCGTGCCGGAAATCGCCCTGACCGGCCAAATCGTAAGGCAGTTTGTCCGCCGCTTTGGAAACGACGTCGTCGTCATGCACAGCCAGCTCTCGAAGGGCGAACGGAAAAACAACTGGCTCCGCATGCTCCGCGGAGAAAGCCACATCTGCATCGGAGCCCGTTCGGCCGTCTTTACGGCGGCGCAGCATCTCGGCCTCGTCATCGTCGATGAAGCTCACGACAGTTCGTACAAACAGGAAGAATCGCCGCGCTATCATGCCGTCGCCGTAGCGCAGAAGCGCGCCGCCTATTACTGCTGCCCGGTCATATTGGGCAGCGCCACGCCGTCGGTCAGCGATTACTACGCAGCTCTGCAGGGAGAATATACGCTGCTGGAGCTGAAAGAACGCATCCACGGCCGGCCTTTGCCGACTGTAACCATTGCCGACATGCGCGACGAACTAGCCAGGGGCAACTACCGCGTCGTGTCGGACGCCATGGTTTCCCTGCTGGAAGAAACGCTGGCAGCCGGTCAGCAGGCTATCATCCTGCTGAACCGCCGCGGATTTGCCACCTTTGTCATGTGCCGCAAGTGCGGCTACGTCGTCAAATGCGACACCTGCGACGTGCCCATGGTCTACCACAAGCAGAGCGACCACCTGCAGTGCCACTACTGCGAGGCATCCAAGCCGATTCCAACAGTATGTCCGGCCTGCGGCAGCAAATACATCAAGTTTTTCGGAACGGGGACGGAAAAGGTCGAAGAGCAGCTGGGCGAGCTGTTTCCCAGCAGCCGCGTCGTCCGCCTGGACCAGGATACGGCCAGCCGCAAGTACAGCGGCGAGCAGATATTGGAACGGTTCCGGCGGCATGAATATGATATCCTCTTAGGGACGCAGATGGTAGCGAAAGGCCATGACTTTGCCAACGTCAGCGCCGTCGGCATTTTATCTGCCGACAGCCTGCTCAACCTGCCGGCCTATTGGGCTGGCGAACGGACCTTTCAGCTCCTGACGCAGGCCGCCGGACGGGCCGGACGGGGAGACGCGCCGGGCAGGGTCGTCATGCAGACCTATGCGCCGGAGCACTACGTCATTCAGTGCGCGCAGAAGCAGGATTATCACGCCTTCTACGAGCAGGAAATCGAATTTCGCCGCGCCCTGCAGTACCCGCCCTTCCATCGCATCATAAAAATCATCCTTACAGACGAAGAGGAGCAGCCCCTGTGGCGGCGGGGAAACGATTTGGCGGCGTCACTGCAAAGCTGGACGCGCTGGGAACACAGTCCCGTCGAAGTCATTGGCCCCTTTGCCGACATCATCAAGAGGATACGCGGCAAATACCGCCTGGTTATCTTGATAAAAGGCAAATCCCTGGATGATATCAAAGACTATATGCGCCGTGAGCCCCAGTGCTGGGCCTCCGGCGTCGTCATCGACGTGGACCCGTCCTTCTAAAACGGAAAAGGCCATATCTGTAGAGATATGAAAAAATATGATATAATAAAGAGAAAAATGTAAATATACTATAGTAAGCTATGAGGTGAGAGAATGGCAACGCTAAAAATCATTGAAGCCGGCGCGCCTATTTTGAAAGAAACGGCGAAACCGGTTGAACATATTACGAAACACATTAAAAAACTGCTCGATGACATGGCTGAAACGATGTACGCTGCCGAAGGCGTCGGCCTCGCAGGCCCGCAGGTCAACGAATCGCTGCAGCTCGTCGTCCTCGACGACGGCAACGGCTTAATCGAGCTGATCAATCCGGAAATCATCGAGCGTTCGGAAGAAACGGACGACGGCGATGAAGGCTGCCTGAGCGTTCCCGGCTATTATGGCACGGTAAAACGGCATCACCGCATCAAGGTCAAGGCCCTAAACCGCCGCGGCAAGACGGTGATATACGAGCCTGAAGGATTCCTGGCCCGTATTTTCCAGCATGAAATCGATCATTTATACGGTACGCTTTTTATTGAAAAAGCAGAAAATTTACGGAGAATAGGCTAATGGCATCGTTACGAATCGTATTTATGGGGACGCCCGATTTTTCCGTGCCGTCCCTGCAAGCACTGCACGATCAGGGCTTTGACATCGCCGCAGTGTACAGCCAGCCCGATAAGCAGCGGGGCCGCGGGAAAAAGGTTTCCTTTTCACCCGTGAAGGAGAAGGCTCTGGAATTGGGGATTCCCGTGCTGCAGCCGGACACGCTGCGGGACGAACAGATTGTAGCTGAGCTGGCAGCATTTCAGCCCGACGTCATCATCGTCATTGCCTACGGCAAGATTTTGCCCAAGGCCGTACTGGATATTCCTAAGTACGGCTGCCTGAACGTGCATGGCTCGCTCCTTCCGAAGTATCGGGGAGCCGCGCCGATTCAGTATGCCGTCAAGGACGGCGAGGCCGTAAGCGGCGTGACGATCATGCTCCTCGACGAAGGCATGGATACGGGGGCTATCCTGAAGAAAGCGGAAATAAAGCTGGACCCGAAGGAAACGACGGGATCGCTCTTCGATAAGCTGTCCGTATTGGGCGCACAGGCGCTGACGGACGTATTGGCCCATATTGAAGAGTATGAACGAAATGCCTGCCCCCAAGACGAATCTCAGGCTACGTATACGGCAAAAATCGACAAGGAAACGGCGCAAATCGACTGGACGCAGGACGCTATTGTCATCGAGCGGCTTATCCGCACCCTTGATCCTCATCCCGGCGCTTATACATGGCTCGACGGCAAACGCCTCAAGGTGTGGAGCGCCGACGTCGTTGACGGAGCCGACGCTGAACCGGGGACGATCATCGCCGTTACTAAGAAGACCTTTACGGTACAAACCGGCAGCGGCGCGCTGTGCGTGCGTGAAGTACAGCCGGAAAGCCGGAAGCGCATGCAGACGGCCCAGTTTCTCCAAGGCATTTCCTTGCAGCCTGGCGACGTCTTAACGAGGGAGTAAACTCGTGAAGGCAGCGTGCAGGCAGACGATTTTATTTTTAAGCGGCGGCGGTATCGCTGCCGCCGTCTTTTTAGCTGGATTTGCCGCCGTCTGCGCGCTGGTCAAACCGGGACTGTCCCTGTATGTGCCGTCCGCAGCGGCTTGGTGGGACTGGGCCGTCCGGCTGTGCTTGGCGGCGGCCGCTGCAGCTTATGGGTTTACGTGGGTCTGTGTACTGGCCGGAACGCCTTCAAACAAGCGGCTTCGCCAGTTGTTATTTGTCTGCCTTCGCGTCCTCTTTTCCCTCGTGCGCTGTATCGGCAAGCTGCTGTATGCGGAAAGCGCCATAAGCCGGGCCTATATCCAGGTCCTGAATCACTTGATCCTGCGCCGTCCGCTCTGCCTGCCGCCGCGGCAAGTCCTGCTGCTGGCGCCGCACTGTCTGCAGTGGGACCAATGCCCTCATAAAATCACGCGGAACGTGCAGAACTGCCGGCGGTGCGGCCGCTGTCCCATCGGCGAGATGACAGCTCTGTCGGAACGCTTGGGCATTTCTTTCGCTGTCGTTCCCGGCGGAACGCTGGCCCGGCAAGTCGTCGCGGCCTGTCGTCCGAAAGCGGTAGTAGCCGTCGCCTGCGAGCGCGACTTGATCAGCGGCATGCAGGACGTAGCGCCTTTGCCGGCTGTCGGCTTGCTGAACAAGCGGCCGAACGGCCCTTGCTTCAATACTGACGTCGATATACGAGCCTTAACAGAAATTTTATCTGCAATGATAGGAGAAGATGCATGAACGTACGTGAAATAGCCCTGCGCAGCCTGCTGGCTATCTGCAAAGACGAAGGATACAGCAATATCGTTGTGTCGCAGGCTATCCAAAAATATAAAATGGAAGACCGGGACCGCCGGTTTTACACGGAATTAGTATACGGCACGCTGCGGTATATCAATTACTTAGACTGGATCGTATCAAAAATCAGCACGCGCAAGCTCAATAAGCTCGATCCCCTGTGTCTGGCCATCGTCCGCTTAGGCTTGTACCAGATATTCGGCATGACCAAGGTGCCCGAGTCGGCGGCATGCAACGAATCGGTCAAGCTGGCGACGCGCCTCGGTAATAAAGGCATGGCCGGTTTCGTCAACGCCATGCTGCGCAGCAGCCTTCGCCGCCGGCAGGAATTTTCTATTCCGACGATGGAAGAAAATCCGCTGCTACATCTGACGATGACGTATCATCAGCAGGATTGGCTGGTAAAAGCGTGGATTAAAGAGTACGGCCTGGCTGAGACAGAAGCGCTGTGCCGGTATTTCGACAGTATACCAGTACTTTGCTTGCGGACAAATACGGCCCGCGTTAGCCGCGACGAGCTCATTGCCCAACTGGCGGAAGAAGGAATTCAGGCTGAAAAAGCCGCCTATGCGCCTGAAGGCGTATATTTGCCGGAAATCCCTAACATCGGCAGCGTTAAAGCCCTGAAAAAAGGACTGGCTATCATTCAGGATGAGCCGTCTCAGCTCGTCGCCCATGTGCTGGACCCTCAGCCTCACGAACTCATTTTCGACGTCTGCGCCGCGCCGGGAGGAAAGACGACGCACATCGCCGCCCTGGGCGGATCGACCTGTACGGTCTACGGCGGAGATATTTACGAGCATAAGCTGCGCCTCATCGAAAGCAACGCCAAGCATCTGGGCTTGGCCAACGTGCGCACGATTTTGCAGAACGCCTGCACTATCGGCCAGTCCTACGCCGGCCGTGCCGACCGGGTACTCGTCGACGCGCCGTGCTCCGGCTTGGGCGTGCTGCGTCATAAAATCGACTTGCGGTGGCGCAAGAAGCCCAGCGACTTACGGACCCTGCCGGTACTGCAGAAGCGCATCCTGGACAGCGCATCCCAATGCGTCAAGCCCGGCGGCGTCCTCGTGTACAGCACCTGCACGATGCACGATGAAGAAAATATCCAGATCGTACGGCAATTTTTGCAGGATCACGGCGACTTCCACTTGGAAAACGCCGCAGATTTCTGCCGCCTGCCGAATCACGACGGGCCGTGCATCCAGCTGCTGCCGCAGCGCGACCACTTGGACGGCTTTTTCATCGCCCGCATGAGAAGAGGAGAGTAATATGGCCGATATATTCGATATGACCAAAACGGAGCTGCAGGAGTTCCTCGTAGCCCGGGGCATGAAAAAATTCCGGGCAGACCAAATCTTTCACTACATCTATAAGCAGCATATTTTTTCCTGGGACGACATGGTCCTGCTGCCCAAGGGCGACAGGGAGAAGCTAAAGGCCGAGCTGCCCATCTGTTTCCCCGAAATCCTGTCTAAGCTGGAGTCGCCGGACGGTCAGACGGTCAAGCTGCTTTTGAGCCTGCACGACGGCAACACCGTCGAAACAGTCCTCATGATGCACGACTACGGCAATTCTATCTGCTTATCGTCGCAAGTGGGCTGCGCCGTAAACTGCGCCTTCTGCGCTTCGGCTAAAAACGGCTTCGTCCGCAATTTGACAGCCGGCGAAATGGTAGCCCAGCTCATGGCGTTCCGCAAATACGTAACGCCGGAGCTTCACTCTATCGTCATCATGGGGACGGGCGAACCCCTGCTGAACTATGACAACGTCGTCCGTTTTATGAAGATGATCCATGAAAAGGACACGCTGTATCTGGGATACCGCAACATGGCCCTGTCGACGTCGGGCATCGTGCCGCGCATGTATGACCTGGCCGACGAAGGCATCCCTATTACGCTGGCCGTGTCGCTCCACGCGCCGAACGACGAGCTGCGCCGCCGCATCATGCCGATTACGGACACCTATCCCGTCGCCGACGTACTGAAGGCGGCAGACCATTATTTTCAGAAAACAGGCCGCAAGGTGACTTTTGAATACATCCTGATACAGGGCGTAAACTGCAGCACGGCCTGCGCCCACGAGCTCGCAGAGCTGTTCGGCGGAAAAAATATCCTGATTAACGCCATTCCCATAAACGATAATTACGACGTCGGCCTGTATCGTCCGTCAGCAGGAGAAATCAATTCCTTTATTGCGTATTTGCAGAAACGCGGCATAAATGTCACGCTGCGCCGCGAAATGGGAAGCCAGATCCAGGCCGCCTGCGGGCAGCTGCGTATCAAGCGTGAAAACATTTGACATGTCCTAGGGAATATGATATGAATTATGTGTATGTAATAACAACGCACCGCGAGAGGACGTGAGACTTTGGGCACATACGGCGAATCACGAATCGGTCTGGTGCGCAAGGTAAATGAAGATTCTTTTTATATAAGCCGCGAACGAAACGTCTTGGCCGTCGCCGACGGCATGGGCGGGTACGTCGGCGGCGAAATAGCCAGCAAGACGGCCGTAGAAGCCATCGCCTATTATTTTAAGAACTTTACCTTTGCCGCGCCGGTACAACTGGAAAAAGCTATTCAATACGCAAATTCCTGCATTATCAGCAAGACGATGATCGACCCGTCGCTGGAAGGCATGGGAACGACTATATCTCTCGTAACCCTGGCCAAGCAGCACGCCTTTTGGGGTCACGTCGGCGACAGCCGCATTTACTTGTACCGCGGCGGCCGGCTGCAGCAAATATCCGTAGACCATACGATCGTCCAGGAGCTGCTGGAACGGCATAAAATCACGTCAGAAGAGCTGCAGAACCACCCGCAGCGCCACGTCCTGACCCGCGCCGTCGGCGTCGATAAGACGCTGCTTGTAGACAGCGGCGCCTTTGCCGTAGAGCGGGGAGACCGGATACTCATTTGCTCCGACGGCCTGACGTCGTTTTTGGACGAGCAGGTCCTGCGCGACGCCGTCGGCGATTACAGCCGCAGTGAACGCGATATTATCAACGATCTTTTTGCCCAGGTATACGATAACGGCGCAAAAGACAATGTTACTGCAATTTTAACAACCATATAATCGGGATTGACTACTATGAAAGTGGTGGAGAATCTAAAAATGATTGGTCATATATTAGACAACAGATACAAGATATTGGAGGAAGTAGGCACCGGCGGCATGGCCGTCGTCTACAAGGCCCAGGATATTTTGCTGGACCGTATCGTCGCCGTCAAGATCCTTCTCGCAAAATACGGAGACGACCACGATTTCGTCGTCCGGTTCCGTCAGGAAGCGCAGGCGGCGGCCAAGCTGTCCCATCCCAATATCGTAAATATATATGATGTTGGTTATGACGAAAATGTGCATTACATCGTCATGGAATACGTCCGCGGCGAAACGCTGAAGGAATATATTGAAAAGCACGGCCATCTGCCGATCAATACGTCCATACAGATTACCTTCGATATCGGCGAGGCTTTGGAAAATGCCCATAAAAACGGCATCGTCCACTGCGACATCAAGCCCCATAACATCCTGGTGACTGAAACGGGACGCATCAAAGTCGCCGACTTTGGCATCGCCAGAGCTATAAATTCCAGCGCGACCAACAAGGATGACCACGCCGTGCTGGGCTCCGTCCATTATTTTTCGCCGGAACAGGCCAGCGGCGGCCCCGTAGACGAACGGACGGATATCTATTCCTTGGGCGTCGTCATGTACGAGATGATGACCGGCGTCGTGCCCTTCGAAGGCGAGACGGCAATCAGCGTCGCCCTGCAGCACGTGCAGGATGATATTCCCTTGCCGACGAAGTATAACCGCCGCATTCCCCGACTGGTGGAACAGTGTATTTTAAAGGCCATGGCCAAGAATCCCGACGACCGGTTCCAGTCGATTGCCGAAATGATGTCGGAGCTTCGCCTGTCCCAGGGATTTGTCAATACCAATAAAGGGGCTATGCCGATTATCAAAAATAATTTTGCGACCCAGAAGATTCCGCCGCTGAAATCGCCGGAAGAGGAGCAGAAGAAAAATATCTTTTCCCGCATGCTCGATTCCATCAGCAGCCATTCGAAAAAATCCATTATCATCGGTATGCTCGGCGTCTTTGTCGTCGCGTTTATGTGGGCTTTCTTTTCCTTCGGCAATTTCTGGAGCACTCAGGATATTACCGTTCCCGACGTAACAGGCAAGCAGGTGGAAATCGCCAAGGAAATACTGTCCAAGGAACACCTCAACGTTTCGGTCAACGAAATAGAAAGCGATGAAGTGCCTGTCGGCGAGGTCATTACCCAGACGCCGTCGGGAGGGGCCGTCGTCAAGGAAAACCGGACTATTTACCTGACCGTCAGCAAGGGCAATCAAGGCTCGGAAGTCCTCATGCCCGACCTGCGGGACCTGACGCTGGATGAAGCGAAGAAAAAGCTGTCTGAAATCGGCCTGACCATCGGCTCCGTCCATTACGCCGAAAGCGAAAAATATGAAAACGGCAAGATCATCAGCCAGAGCCCGGCCTCGCCGCGCAAAGTAGCGAAGGGCTCGTCGGTCGACGTCATTATCTGCCGCAAGGCCGAAAAGAAGAATGACGCTAAAAACGGACAGGATGCGCCGACCGTCAGCGGCATGACCTTGGATACGGCCATGAAGACCTTGGAAAACGCCGGATATATCGTCGGCAACGTGACCAATCTGGATGCGTCCAAGGACAACGCCCTGGCTAAGGTTGTCAAACAAAGTCCGCGCAGCGGCAACGTCGTCGATTTGACTGTCGAATACGGCGCAGCGGCGGCTGTTCCCGACGGCAGCGCCAATAATCAGGAACCGGCCGGCACGCCTCATTACGGCACGGTGAATATCAGCGTTCCTTCCGGCGCGTCGAGTCAGCACGTGCAGATCGTCGTGACGGACGACAACGGCACCCGTGTCGTCTATGACAAGAACCAGTCCGGCGGCGACAGCATTACTAAAAATATCAGCGGCGTAGGCAAGACCCGCGTCAAGGTATATATCAACAATTCGTTAGTACAGGATCAGTACATTTAATTGAAGGAGGATCATGACTACAGGCCGCGTTATAAAAAATTACAACGGATATTACTACGTAGATATCGGCGCCGGACAGCTCGTCGAATGCCGTCGCCGGGGAAAGGTCAAGGCGAAAATACTCGTCGGAGATGAGCTGGAAATTACGGAATTAGGCGGCGGAAAGGGCGTTGTCGAAAAGCAGCTGCCGCGGCGGAACAGCCTCCGCCGCCCGGCCGTAGCCAACATCGATCAGATGTTTGTCATCATGGCGGCGCAATCGCCGGACCCCAATCAGTTTCTCGTCGACAAGCTGCTCATGACCTGCGAATACGGCGGCGTTCATCCGAAGCTGTGCTTTAACAAGTGCGATTTAGACCGTGAAACAGCGGAAGCTTATAAAGCCTTTTATGAAACCTGCGGCTATGATGTCTATCTTGTGTCTGCCGTTACCGGCGAAGGGCTGGACGCCATCAAGGCTTTGCTTCCTCATAAGATGACCGTATTTGCCGGGCCGTCCGGCGTCGGGAAGTCGAGCCTGCTGTCTCAGATTTTAGGGCGGGACCTGTCTGTCGGCTCGGTCAGCGAAAAAATCAAGCGGGGCCGCCATACGACGAGGCACTCGGAAATCATGCAGATGGAAGGCGATACGTATGTCATCGATACGCCGGGATTCAGTTCGCTGGAATTCGACCATCTCGACAAAGGGGAGGTCTTCGCCTTATTTCCTGACATGACGCCTTACGGCGGACGCTGCCGCTTTTCGTCATGCCTCCACTTGTCGGAGCCGGACTGCCCCGTAAAGGATGCCGTTGCCGAAGGCAAGATACAGAAAGAACGGTATGAAACGTACTGCAAAATCGTCAATTCTATTCTCGAAAGGAACCGATAGGTATGATACACATTTGTCCTTCTATTTTGTCCGCCGATTTTTCCCGGCTGGCTGAAGAAATTAAAGACGTAGAATCAAAGGGAGCAGACTGCATCCATCTCGATATGATGGACGGCCATTTCGTGCCGAACCTGACGTTCGGCGTGCCGATCATCGCCGCCTTGCGGAAGCACGTTTCCATTCCCTTCGACGCCCATCTGATGGTCGAACATCCCGACGTATACGTAGACGGCCTGGCAAAAGCCGGCGTGCAGTATGTTACAGTCCATCAGGAAGCGTGTCCTCACTTGGACAGCACGCTGCAGCATATCCGCAACGCCGGCATGAAGTGCGGTGTCGCCTTGAATCCGGCTACGCCCGTATCGTCGTTATCCTGCGTGGCGGCGCAGCTCGATATGATCCTCATCATGAGCGTCAATCCCGGTTTCGGCGGCCAGAAATTCATTCCGTATTCGCTGGATAAAATCCGCGAAGCCAGGGCGCTGCTCGATTCCGTCGGCAACACGGAAGCCGTCGTAGAAGTAGACGGCGGCGTCAACGCCGATACAGTACAGTCCGTCAAGGAAGCTGGCGCTACCTTCCTCGTCGCCGGCAGCGCCGTATTTGGAGCGGCAGACCGGGCTGCAGCCATCGCCGCGCTGCAGTAAGAAGTCTGTACTTGTATTTCTATCCCTTATGTGCTAAAATCATAGGTGGATATGAATAATAGTCTTTGGGGCAAGGTGAGAAAGGGCAGCTTTCAATTCCTGACCGGCGGTATAGTCCGCTAGCCTGGCGTAAGCAGGGCTGAACCGATGCGATTTCGGTACCGACAGTATAGTCTGGATGGGAAAAGACGACGTTTCGTTTATTTTTGTTGTGCGCAAAAGGCTATTGGGTTTCCATACCCGTAGCCTTTTTATTTTTTATAACAAAATCTATCAGGAAAGGAATGACAGATTTGGAACCGGTAGATTATATGAGAAAGGCCCTGGAGCTGGCAAAGCTGGCCTTAGGGTATACAACGCCGAACCCGGCTGTAGGCTGCGTCATCGTAAAAGACGGCGAAATCGTTGGCACGGGCTATCATCGCCAGGCAGGCACGCCCCATGCGGAAGTATGGGCCCTGCGCGAAGCCGGCGACAAGGCAAAGGGCGCGACGGTATACGTTACGCTGGAACCCTGCGCGCATTACGGGCGGACGCCGCCCTGCGCCCGCACGCTCGTGGAAAAGGGAGTCGGCAAGGTCGTCATCGCCATGCTGGATCCTAACCCCCTCGTAGCGGGAAAGGGCGCGGCCATTCTCCGGCAGGCCGGCATACCTGTCGAAATCGGGCTGCTTTCCAAGGAAGCCGCTCAGCTGAACGAAGTATTCATTAAAAACATGATGGTGCAGAAGCCGTTTATCGCCGTCAAAATAGCGCAGAGCCTCGACGGCTGCATCGCCTCGCGGACGGGAAAATCCCAGTGGATTACGAATCAATGGGCCCGCAATTACGGCCACTACCTGCGCTCTATCTACGACGGCATCCTCGTCGGCATCAATACGGTCAAGCTTGACAATCCGCTGCTGACCTGCCGCATCCGCCGCGAAGCCCATGACGAGCCTCACCAGCCGGTACGCATCATTATGGATTCGCAGGGCCACATTCCTCTCAATTCTCTCGTCCTGACGGATAAGACGTCGCCGACCATCGTCGTGACGACGTCCCTCTGCCCGGTAGAAAAGATGAGAGAATTGAAAAACATGGGCGTCACCGTCCTGCTGGCTCCGCTGAACAAGGATCGTCACATCGATTTGCCGGCCGCTCTGGACTTACTGTACAAGCAGGGCCTGCAGAGCATCCTCGTCGAAGGGGGCAGCAAAATTCAGGGGACCTTCTTCGACCACAAGCTCGTCGATAAGATATACGCCTTTATCGGCGACAAAGTCATCGGCGGCGAACAGGCCCTGTCGTCTGTCGGCGGCCATGGCGTCGATTCCCTCGACGAGTGCCTGCCCCTGTCTTACGATTCGGTCGAGCTGCACGACGGCAATATTTTGATTACAGCGTATAATGCGAACAGGGAGGGAGCTTATGTTCACTGGCATCATTGAGGAATTGGGCACCGTCGGCCAGATGGACCGCCGTCCCGACTCGATAAAGCTGACGATTCAGGCCCGTAAGGTACTGGAAGGGACGCAGCTCGGCGACAGCATCGCCGTCAACGGCGTCTGCCTGACGGTGACCTCCATGACGGATTCGTCCTTCACGGCCGACGTCATGCACGAAACGATGCGCCGTTCGTCCCTGAGCGACATCAAGAGCGGCTCGAAGGTCAATTTGGAACGGGCTATGCAGGTCGGCGGCAGGCTGGGCGGCCACATCGTCAGCGGCCATATCGACGGCGTCGGCCATATCGCCCGCATCGCCGCCGACGGCATCGCCCGGGTCATTACGATTTCCATTCCCAAGGACATGGAGCCGTTCATCGTCGAAAAAGGCTCTATAGCCATCGACGGCATCAGCCTGACCGTCGTTTCCGTAGGCAACAGCCAATTTTCCGTTTCCATCATTCCCCATACGATGGCCAATACGACGCTCATCGACAAGCATCCCGGCGCCGTCGTCAATTTGGAAACCGACGTAATTGGGAAATATGTCCATAGTTTTACAACAGCCCATACGGGCAAACGTTCCGGCATCACAATGGAAACGCTGTTGGAAAATGGATTTTAAAATACTATTTCAGAATAGGAGAGTGTTCTACTATGGCACACATTAAAGAAGGTCAATTAATTGGTTCTGGTTCTAAGTTTGGTATCGTCGTAGCGCGTTTCAACGAATTTATCTGCAGCAAGCTCCTCGGCGGCGCATACGACGCCCTCCATCGTCACGGCGTAAGCGACGACGACATCACGACGGCCTGGGTTCCCGGCTCCTTTGAAATTCCCCTCATCGCCCAGAAAATGGCCGAATCGGGCAAATACGACGCCGTCATCTGCCTCGGCGCAGTCATCCGCGGCGCGACGAGCCACTACGACCTGGTCTGCAATGAAGCAGCCAAGGGCATTGCTCAGGCGTCCCTGAAGACAGGCGTGCCTATCATGTTCGGCGTCATTACGACGGAAAATATCGAACAGGCTATCGAACGGGCCGGCACGAAAGCGGGCAACAAGGGCTTCGACGTAGCGACAGCGGCTATCGAAATGGTCAACCTCATAAAAGAACTGTAAGAAAACGCAAGAGGCTGATGCCGAAGAATTTCTTCGCGCACCAGCCTCTTTTATACGCTGTATGCAGTTATTCTGCCGCAGGCTCCGTATCGGGCTCGTCTTTCGTCGTAAAGCCGATGATCCGCCGCGGCTTGTCCGTATCGTCGGTCCGCTTGACGGCGACGAGAAGCAGGTTCAGCTGAGATAAGTGCTGAACCAATTCGACGTGAGAGCCGTCAGATAGTTCGCCATAGAAGACGATCATGTTCGGGTCCCAAAAGCCTACGTCCTGAATGCTGAAGGTAATGTTGCCGGCCGATACGAGGCGGCCGCCGGCCTGCATGTCGTCGGGCATGTCCGATTCAAAATTGTTGATGAGCGCGACGATGCGCCGGTACATATCCGAAGCCAGGTAGGGCGTTTCCGGATCTTCGTCTTCCGCCGTATCCAGCGGCGCCGACGGCGGAATGATCAAGATATCCCGGCCGTCTGCCGCCGTATATTCCTTCTTTTCGTCTGCCATAGTAATGCCCCCTTTTTCCGTTTCTTATATACATAATTCCATGCGGAAGGGAGAAATCCTGCCGGCACGGCGAAAGAGTCCGGCAGCGGGCAGCACAGTTTTTCCGACCTGCCAAATTAGTAGTGAAAAATACTCGCAGGTGTAGTATAATTAGATTCAGATTTTATGTAGAAAGGATATCAGAACAGGATGCATATTGAAGACCAGATCGTCCATTATACATCAGACGAGTTAATTCGCGTTTCTATCGCCCAGACGCGCCGCATAACCGAAACGGCGCGGCAGCGGCATCATTTGTCGCCTGTGGCCTGCGCCGCCTTGGGCCGGGCCATGACGGGAGCGCTCCTCCTGGCCGGAGACTATAAAAATCATGAAGGCGTTTCCCTTAAATTTGCCGGCGACGGCCCATTAGGAGCCGTTCACGTCGACGCCTTCGATTCCAATAAAGTACGGGGCTATATCGACAATCCCACAGTTGATTTGCCCCTCAAAGCAAACGGAAAATTAGATGTAGGAGCCGCTGTAGGCCAGCACGGCCAGCTGACGGTAACGCGCTTTACGCCGGAGCAGATGACCTATACGAGCCAAGCCGACCTCGTATCCGGCGAAATTGCCGAAGATTTGGCTTATTACTTATACACGTCGGAGCAGATTCCCTCGACGATCAGCTTAGGCGTCCTCGTCGACCGGGACTATACGATTGCCGCGTCAGGCGGCTTTCTCGTCCAAGCGCTGCCGGGAGCGAAAGAAGAAGACTTAGCGCGGGTCGAGGCCAACATTACGCAGATCGGGCCGATTACGACGTATTTGAAGAATCATCCCGATGGAGAAGGGCTGATCGACATTATTTTAAGCGGCATGCATTTTAAAGAATTATTCCGCAAGCCTGCCTGGTGGCAGTGCACGTGCTCGCGCCAGCGCATTGAAAACGTCCTCCTGTCCCTGAGAGCCCAGGATAAGGAGGAACTGCTGCAGGACCCGCAGGTAGAGATGACCTGCCATTACTGCGGTGAAAAATACGTCATCAGCCACGACGAATTAGTTACTTTATTCGAAAACGCACATAAGGAGTGATAGTATGGGCTTAATTGCCATCATCGGCGGTACGGGCGTCTGCGATATCAAGATGCTGAAAAACGCCAAAGAGCATCACATGGACACCTTTTATGGCACGATCCATTATGTCCGCGGCACGTATGAGGGAAAAGAACTGATTTTCCTTCCCCGTCATGGTAAAACCCATTCCATACCGCCTCATCTGATCAACTACCGGGGCAACATGCTGGGCTTAAAGCGGTTAGGCGTTACAGCCGTTATTTCGACGACGGCCGTCGGGTCCCTGAACCGCGACTTTAAGCCGAACGAATTTGTCCTGCCCGACCAGTTCCTCGATTTTACGAAGTCGCGCCATACGTCTTTCTTTGACGGCGGGGAAAACGGCGTCGTCCACGTCGATATGACCGAGCCGTACTGCCCGACCCTGCGCCGTACCCTCATGGCAGCGGCTGACGAACTGGGAGGATACGCCCTGCACAACGGCGGCACCTACGTATGCACGGAAGGACCACGGTTTGAAACGCCGGCGGAAATCAAGATGTACGAAAAGCTGGGCGGCGACCTCGTCGGCATGACCAACGTGCCGGAAGTCTGCCTGGCCCGGGAAGCTGAAATCTGCTACGCTACGGTTTCCATGGTTACGAACTTTGCCGCCGGCATTTCTCCGTCCGCCCTGACTCATTCGGAAGTCGTAGACTGCATGGCGGAAAACTCTCTCCGCCTGCGTACCCTGATCATGAAAGCCGTCGAACTGTACGGCGACGACGATTGCCTGTGCCGCCACGCCCTGCAGGAATACGGCGGCTTTACGGTGTAATATGGATACGCTGCGCTGGCAGAACGGCCAGCTGGTCCTACTGGACCAAACGAAGCTTCCCCTGGAAGAATCCTATATTACGTGCACAAAATGGCAAGACGTATACGACGCCATTTCCATCCTCGCCGTACGGGGCGCGCCGGCTATCGGCGTAGCCGCGGCTTACGGCTCGGTCCTGGCGGCCCGCATGCTGGCCGATACGCACGACTATGAGTCGACTGCGGAGTTCCTTGCCGATTTCTCCGAATGCTGCCGCCGCCTCGACGAAGCCCGGCCTACGGCTGTCAACCTGCACTGGGCCCTGGAAACGATGAAAGCCGCGGCGTATGGAGCAGAGGAACAGTCGGTCTCGTCTATTCTCCAGCTGCTGGAAGACAAGGCGAAATCCATGCAGGCCGAAGATGTGGCAATCAACACGGCCATGTCGGAATACGGCGCTGAAGAGTTAGCCGCGGCAGGTAAGCCTCTGACGATATTGACGCACTGCAATGCCGGGGCGCTGGCTACGGCCGGCGTCGGCACGGCTCTGGGCGTCATCCGCTCTCTTCACAAACGGGGGCTGATCCGCATGGTTTATGCCGATGAAACGCGGCCCCTCCTGCAGGGAGCGCGCCTCACCGTATCGGAGCTCATGGCCGACGACATTCCCGTGACGCTCATTACGGACAACATGGCCGCCTGGGTCATGAAGACGAAGGGCGTCGACGCCGTCATCGTCGGGGCCGACCGCATTACAGCCAACGGCGACACAGCCAACAAAATCGGCACCTACGGCGTGTCGATTTTGGCGAAGGAACACGGCGTTCCCTTTTACGTCGCCGCCCCGATTTCGACCTTCGACCTGTCCCTGGACAAGGGGGAACAAATTCCCATTGAGGAGCGAAATCATGACGAAGTGCGTTCCATTCAGGGAGTACCGACGGCGCTGCCGGAAGCCGCCGTCTTTAATCCGGCCTTCGACGTAACGCCTCACGAGAATATCGCGGCTATTTTTACGGAAAAAGGGGTTATCCGCAAGCCTGACACTGCGCAGGTTCATGCATTTTTCAATATATAGAAAGGAAGTCTTATCGTATGGAATCTATTATTCGCGACATCAAATTAGCTAAGAGCGGTCATGAAAAAATCAGCTGGGTTGACCACTACATGCCGGCGCTGAACGCTATCGGCGACGAATTAGCTAAAGAACAGACCTTTAAAGGCAAGACGGTCTGCGTCAGCGTCCATTTGGAAGCTAAAACGGCGTACTTGGCCGAAGTCCTGCACCGGGCCGGCGCCAACGTCATCGTCACGGGAAGCAATCCCTTGTCGACGCAGGACGACGTCGCCGCAGCTCTCGTAGAAGACGGCCTGACAGTCTATGCCTGGTATGGCGCGACAGAGGAAGAATATTTCAATTTCCTCAACAAATCTCTGGACCATCATCCGGATATCATCATCGACGACGGCGGCGATCAGGTTCATCTGCTCCATACGACGCGGACCGACGCCCTGGAAAACCTCCTCGGCGGCACGGAAGAAACGACGACAGGCGTTAACCGCCTTCATGGCCTCGATAAAGCGGGCCAGCTGAAATTCCCCATGATTGCGGCAAACGATTCGTACTGCAAATACCTTTTCGATAACCGCTACGGCACAGGCCAGTCCACGTGGGACGGCATCATGCGCACGACGAACCTCACCGTCGTCGGCAAGAAAGTCGTCATCGCCGGCTACGGTTGGTGCGGCCGCGGCTGCGCTATGCGGGCTAAGGGCCTGGGCGCTCACGTCATCGTTACGGAAGTAGACCCCATCAAGGCTATCGAAGCCGTATTCGACGGCTTTGAAGTGCTGCCGATGGCTGAAGCCGCCAAGGTAGGCGATATCTTCGTCACCCTGACAGGGGACAAGGACGTCATCCGCGGCGAACACATGAAAAACATGAAGGACGGCGTCATCTTGGCCAACGCCGGTCATTTCGACGTAGAAATCAACCGTCCCGAACTGGAAGCATTGGCCGTACGCCATTTTGAAGCCCGTCATAATATCGAAGGCTACGAGCTGCCTGACGGACGCATTATCAACCTGCTGGCTGAAGGCCGCCTGGTTAACCTCGCTGCCGGCGACGGCCATCCGGCGGAAATCATGGACTTGTCCTTCGCCGTACAGGCATTGGCAGCTAAATATATTCTGGAACATCACGCTGAACTGGGAAATCACGTATACGTCCTGCCCCGCGATATCGACATGGAAATCGCTAAGATCAAGCTGCGCTCCATGGGCTACAGCATTGACACCCTGACGGAAGAACAGCGCAAATACTTAAATCTGGACTGATTGGGCAGGGAGGACAGCCGATGAAAACGTTGATCAAAGACGTAGCCTTATACAAAGACCACGTCATTACAGAGCATCAGAACATTGAAGTGACAGACAGCGTCATTACGGGATTTCCGACGTCGCCCCAGGCAGGGGATTACGATGAAGTCCTCGAAGGCCGTTCCATGCTGGCCCTGCCTGGTTTCGTCAATACGCATACGCACATCGCCATGACGGTGTTCCGCAGCTACGCCGACGACATGCAGCTTATGGACTGGTTGGAAAAGAAGATTTGGCCGGCAGAGGACAAGCTGGACAGCGACGTCGTATACGCCCAGACGATGCTAGGCATCGCCGAAATGATCCGCTGCGGCACGACGAGCTTCGCCGACATGTATTTCTTCATGGACGACGTAGCCAGAGCCGTAGAAGCCTCTGGCATCCGGGCCGCCCTAAGCCGCGGCTTGACGGGCGTGACGCCCAATGCCCAGCAGGCGCTGCAGGAAAATAAGGAATTTTACAAGACGTGGCATGGAAAGGCGGACGGACGCATTACGGTCATGTTCGGTCCCCACGCCCCTTATACGTGCCCGCCCGACTACATCCGCCAGGTCGTCGAAGCCGCCGGCGAATTGGGGGCGGAAGTGCACACGCATTTGTGCGAAACGAAGGGCGAAGTAGACAGTATTGTCAAACAGTACGGCAAATCGCCTATCGCCCTGATGGACGAACTGGGATTGTTTGACTGCGGCTGTTTGGCGGCTCACTGCGTGTGGGTCGACGACGCCGACATGGATATTATGGCCAAGAAGGGCGTCCGCGTCGCTCACAATCCGGGCAGCAACTTAAAACTGGCCAGCGGCATCGCTCCTGTACAGGACATGCTGAAAAAAGGTATTGTCGTAGGACTTGGCACGGACGGAGCATCGAGCAACAACAACCTGGACATTATGGAAGAAATGCATTTGGCCGCATTTATCCATAAGGCCCATACGCTGGATCCCTTAGTCGTCCCGGCTGAATCGGCTGTCAACATGATGACCGAAGCCGGCGCGGCATGCCTCGGATATACGGATATCGGCAAATTAGAAAGGGGCTATAAAGCCGATATTACCCTCGTCGACAGAGAAGGGCTCCATTGGTATCCGAAAAACGATTCCATGTCCTTGCTGGCATACTCAGCCAACAGCTTTGACGTCGATACGGTCATGGTAAACGGTAAGGTGTTGCTGAAAGGCAAGGAATTTACGACACTGGATATTGAAAAAATCAAAGCGGAAGCAGAGCGGACCAAAGAAAAGCTCTTTTCCGCTTTATAATCCCATCTCAAGACGGCCGTTCCCTGAAAGGGGGAGCGGCCGTTTTTGCATGCCTCCGGTGACAGAGGAGATAGGGCGCAGTAGTTTTTTACATATATTTCACATAATCGCCTGCATTTCTTTACACAAAAGGCCTAAAGTAAAAGCAGTTAGTATACCTTTGCTAGTTTATAGCTCAATAGGAGATGTTGCAATTATGTGTCCATTTCATGTCAAAAAGAGTAAGAAAGTTGCTGCTGCGTATGTGGCAGCAGTATTATGTATGGCTTCTTTCGGCGTATTTGCTGCGACCGAGCATTGGAACGATGCGTCCCTTACGCCGCAAGTGACGACGAGAACGACCGTTTCAGAAAATACGGATTGGCAGCAGTGGAAAGACAATTGGGATGCCATTAAGACCAATTACGAACAAGTATCCATTGCTCCCGGCGCCGACGCCTCTCAGCTGAATTTCGGCTGGTACTCCAAGGAAAAAGCCGACCGCGCGCAGGTCCGCATCGCCGACAATCAGGCAATGAAACACGCCGTAACCTTCGACGGCTCCTGCCAGGATGGTACGGTAATCAGCGGCGTACCCTATTACACCAACAAGGTTACGGTAAAAGATCTGAAGCCGGAAACGACATACTGGTACCAGGTAAGACTCAATGGCAAATGGCAGGAAGCCCACCAGATTAAGACGGGCAACCCCGATGATTTCACAATCATGTACGTCGGAGACCCGCAGATCGGCGCGTCGTCCGGCCAGATTCCATCAGAAGGAACGGCAAAACAGAACGGCGACATCGCGGCCCGGAACGACTCGTATAACTGGGCAAAAACCTTGAATTACGCCTTGGCTCAGCATCCGGAAATCAACTTCCTCGTATCGCCTGGCGACCAGATTAACGAACCAGCAGAAGACCAGAGCGCCGCTAAGATTCAGATGCAGGAATATCAATATGCCGGCTACTTGTCTCCTGCCGCGCTGCGCAGCCTGCCTGCCGCTACGAGCATCGGCAACCACGACTGCATGACGTCGGGCTATCAGAATCACTTCAACGTTCCGAATCCCTTTACGGAAGAAACGAATTCGACTAAAGCCGGCTACGGTTACTACTATACCTACGGCAGCGCGCTGTTCATCGTCATCAACGCCAATAATTACAACGCCGCCGACCATCAGGCCTTGATTGAAAAGGCCATCAAAGCCCATCCGGATACGAAATGGCGCATCGTCGTCATGCACCAGGATATTTACGGCAGCGGCAAAGACCACTCCGATTCGGACGGCATCCTGCTCCGCACGCAGCTCACGCCGATTCGGACGGCATCCTGCTCCGCACGCAGCTCACGCCGATTTTCGACGCCAACAAGATCGACGTCGTCCTTCAGGGCCATGACCATACTTACGCCCGCACATACCAGCTGAGCAGCGACGGCAAGGATCATGCAACCTTTGACCAGTTCAAAGTAGCCGGCCAGTGCGGCCAGAAGCATAACCTGCTGGATGCAGCCCTGAAAAATCAGGAATTTAAAAACAATTACGTATCCCAGAACATGTGCTATACCATTGCCGACATGAGCCAGGGCGTGCTCCGCAACCCGAAGGGCGTGTTCTACATGTCGTCCAACTCTGCGACAGGCTCCAAGTTCTACGAACTCATTCCGCAGCAGCAGGATTACATCGCCGCCCGCAGCCAGACATGGCGTCCGACCTATTCGGTTATCCGCATTACAAATAACAGCTTTACCATCAATACCTATGACGCTGAAACAGGAACGCCCATCGACAGCTCGTACAGCATCATAAAGGACTAAGCACAGATGATACATTCTAAATGGTTTCGTTTGCTCCTCGTCATCGTCTGTATCGTCGCCGGAGGGTACTTCCTTCAATCGTACAATCAGGTCGATAAACCGCAGATGGTCAACACAGACGGCCGTACCTTTGAAAAGGCTCAGGTCATGGAAATCATTCAGGATAACGTGCAGGAAAATGGAAGCCGCGTCGGCGACCAAATCGTGTCACTGCGCATTGAAAGCGGCATCCATGCCGGGAAAACCGTTCAGGCAAATTGCCCGAACGGTCTTCTCTTTGGCACGGTCTGCGAACCGGGGATGGAAGTCGTCGTCATATCCAGCACGATCGGCCAGCTCGATCTGCACACGGTATATAACATCGACCGGTCCCTGCCGATTTACCTGTACATTGCAGCCTTCCTGATTTTACTGAGCGTCGTCGGCGGCAAAAAGGGCGTCAAATCAGCCGTCGCCTTACTATTTACCTTTATCTGTTTTGTATTTCTCTTTTTCCCCATGATCTTGCGGGGCACAGGGCCCGTTGCTGCTTCGATCCTCACGTCGGGCATCGTCCTGGCGGCGACGATGTACCTCATCAACGGCTGGTCGAAAAAGAGCGTCACGGCCTTTTTAGCGACGCTGGGAGGCATTCTGACTGCCGGCATTTCAGCTATTATCTTTGGCCAGGCCGTCAATCTGTCCGGCTACAACGTATCGAATATTGAAAGCCTCATGTTTGTCGCTCAGAATACGATGATCGACATAGGCCAGATTCTCTTTGCCGGCATCTTATTCGCCAGCTTAGGAGCCGTCATGGATATTGCCATGGACGTGACGTCGGCCTGTGCGGAAATCGAAAAGCATAATCCTCAAATCAGCCGCAAGGCCCTGTTTCAGGCGGGAATGAACGTAGGCCGCGACGTCATGGGAACCATGTCGACGACGCTCATCCTGGCGTTTTTCGGCGGTTCTCTGGGAACGTGGGTATTAGATTACGTCTATGACTTGCCGTACTTGCAGCTCATCAACTCCAACTCGATCGGCATCGAAATTATGAAGGGCTTCTCAGCCAGCTTCGGCGTCATATTTACCGTGCCTATTGCAGCGGCTCTGAGCGCCTTTACCTGGCGTAAGGAAAAGGGCAAAAAACAGTTGTAAAGCTATAAAAACCAGCATCATATGTATTAAAGGCCTCATTTCAATAGGATTACAAGCCTGTGAAATGAGGCCTTTCTTCATATATACTGCAAATAATTTGCAAGTATCTTTCTACAAATGTCATTCTAAAAGAAAGATATCTCCTTATGAAAAACAGGGCATGAACCTATGGCAGAGCTTTTTAAAATACGGACAAAACCGACTGGTCAGGAAGATAGTAGTCAACGCCGAAAAAATAAATGTCTTTCCGGCTCAAAGGCAAGCTGGGCCTCGTAAAATCCGTTGACTTTTACTTAGGGATGCAGTATATATAAAGAGGGGAGAAATCGCTTGTTTTAGCGGTTTATTTAATCTAATCTATATTAATTTATGTTTATTTAGGTTTATTTAGGCTAAAAAATAGAAAAGGAGAAATGAAATATGCAATTTGAAGAGGTTCCAAAAAGAAAAAGGATCATTGACTTTTTCCCCGAAGAAAAGGAAGTGCCTCAAAAAAAGAAGAGAGGCGCCGCTAAAAAAGACGATGAGAAAAAGAAACGCCATCGAATTTCTACCTATTTGACAGATAAGCAATATAAGCAATTTATGGCGTACTGCGAAGACCAAGATCTATCTCCGGCCGAAGCCGTCAGGATGGCCATTCGCGAAACGATTGGCAAGGTCAATAAATAGATTGTTATTCTCAATTTATAAAATTCACACCAGCAGCCAGCTGTAAAACCAATTCTGATATAGTTTGTCGGGCTTATAGATATATTGCCGTTTCACGAAACAACTGAAATAAGTTTTAGTAAAATTTACAGATATGCATGTAAATCCGTATGGAATTACATGTTTATATAGGATAATTGCCGCGCATATGCTGTATGCCAGGACTGAGGACTAATCACGGCAGCCAAAATATATGGTATGGATGTATTAGAAAAAAAATTTAGAAGGGTAATCATCCCGGGATATTGCTTCATGTATTGCTGCATAAATTTATTGCTGGTACACATTATAGCAATCAGGACATCGACGGCCGTATCGGGGGATATATTTAGTTCCGATAACGTTAAATTATCGGAACTAAATAAAAAGAGAAAAATCCGGCAAGTTATAGCTCTTTTAATTGCTTAGTATCTGTCTGCCAGGTCTTTACCTCTCTTCAAATACAGTGTTTTTCGGCATTCTATTGTCGTTTAGTAAATTCATTACTGATTGATATACAAACACGCTGGATTAAATGATATACATACAGACGTCGCTGCACATCAGATTCAAACTTTCAACTTGACATGATATTTCTATCATACCGGTGCTGATTTATACTTCTGTAAAATTCTCTTTGCAGTTTTCTGTTGACTATCTTCATATTTTGGCTTTTAAGCCCCGTTTTGCTCCTTCTATATAAGTTTATATATGACTTTGCCGTTTTTGCACGTAAAAACGCTTTTATAAAGGAGAAACTGTCAGGCGCTATGATAATTTCATAAGCAAAGACCGAAGCCTTCTTATGAGAGAAAGGCTTCGGTCTTTTGTAATCAGGTGATTTTTTTTGTTGTTCAGCAATTAGAAAGTAAATACGAACTGTGCCCGTGTCTGTTCTTCCGGATCGGCATCCGGGCCGTCTTTCGTCTGACTGCCAAAGGACTGCATTACGCTGAACATAGCGTTCTTAGCGAATACATAGTCGATGCCGGCGCCCCAGGACTTGATATTATCCATCTGGCCAAAACGCCAGCTGTTCGTGGAGCCGCCTAAGAACGCACCGTCTTCAGCGTCGAGGTATTCAACCCAAAGATCCCAGGACTTCGGCGTAGCCATGCTGGTTTTGCCGTATGTAACGCGGCCAATCCATACGTTGGCATTGTCATCGCCATTAATATTTTCTTCGCCGTTGACGAAGTTTACGTTTTCATAGTTAGCGAGGACATTCCATTTGGAGCCGAAGTTTACGCTGGCATATGCGCCCCAAAGGTCATCGGCAAAGAAGTCGCCGCCTTCGACAGCCGAATTGCCGCCGCCGACGAAGTTATTGTAATAGACGCCTACAGCCGTATTGTTGCCGAAGAATCCTTCGACTTCGCCATATGCCGTTTTTACGCCTTCCATTTCAACTTCTTCGCCGTCCCATTTTTCCAAGCCGCCGGCGATATCGCCTTCTTTAAATTTACCATAGCCACCTGTTACAGCAAATTTGCCGTTGTTAAACTGCAGCTGAGCGCGGTCGAATACATCGCCGTACTGGTAGCCATAAGAACGGGGGCCGCCGAGAATGTATGCAGAAGTACGGCCGGCGCTGACTTTCCAGTTGGAACCGAAGGCGTAGTCTACATTGATGATGTCGGCAAACACATCGTTGCTTCCGTCATGAGCCTGACCGTTAGCGCCAAAGTTCTGATTGTCTGTGCTGAGACCGACCGTAGCCGTTACGCGGTCGTTAACCTGGGCCGTGCCGCGGAGGCGAATACGGTAATCCCAGGAGTTGTCGTCTTCTTTAGATTTATTGTCGTTCTGATAACGGTAACGAAGACGAGCGTCGCCAGTAAACTTAATATTGCCGACTTTATTTTCCAAGTTCGATACGCGGACACCGAGATTGTTCAATTCATCAGCATATTCGTCAGCTAATTTGTTGATCAGGGCGCGCTGTTCTACCGTAGCGCGATCCATGTGAGCCATGGCTTTAGCTACCATTTCAGCAGCTTCGTAACGAGTAATGTTGCGGTTACCTTCGAAATATTTGCCGTCTACGCCCTGAACAATGCCCGAGTCGGCCAGTTCTACAACGGATTTGTAGGCCCAGCTGTCGGTCGGTACGTCTACAAACGGGTTGGCTGCAAACGCGCACGTTGCGCCTACAGCCATCGTTGCTGCTAATGCTGCTAATACTTTTGCTTTCATCATTAACTACCTCTCTTCTTGAATAAAATAGAAAACATCTTGCTTTGTTACAGGCAGATAGTCTATTTTCTCAAAGAGCATTTGGCGAGTCTCCCTAGTTTCCTCTCTTTTGCTGCGTTGAGAAATTCACATAGTCTATCTTAATTTCGTTGTGCCTGCGGCACTGGTTTCGATGCCGCACCTCAACTTGATGTTCATTGTACAGTATAATATATTCTAATGTCAATAAAGGCTTGCTTTGTAATTTATTAAACTTATATAGTTATAATAAATAATTATATTATGTGTTATTTGTTAATTATTTTCTAGTAAAAATAAAGATATTTCAAAATAATTATGATGTATTTTCGAGATATCTATAAAGTATTTAAGAATAGCGAGAAACCCAATTCTATTTCCTGCGTCGATATCTGACAATTCATCCTTGTACTTACTCAATTATTTAATAATATATAATTATATATTATTAGGTGATGGCATAAAACAAACGACCCTTTTCTGCTGATTCCAGCGAAAAAGGGTCGTTTATGCGTATGTTTTTTTAGTCAGCCCTATTCAATAACCGCTATGTGTCATTACGTATCCATATCCCGATCATACAGGCGACTGTTCTCTAAAAATTCTTCGACTGTTGAAAAGCCCAATTCCTTCAGCAGCTCGATGACATAAGGATTCTCTGCCGGCGTTTTATACAGAGCTTCCTTTCCATAAGCCTGGACCTGCTTTTTGCCTTCTTCTTTAGAAATAATAGCTCGCGGGCCGCCGACACAGCCGCCCTTACAGCCCATTCCTTCGAAGAAATTGCCGCCGTGGTTTCCTGCCAGAATATCGTTGATCATGGCTTTACATTCCGGCACGCCATCGGCGCGACGGGTCTGAATGGTCACGCTGCGGTGCGGATTTAGTTGCCCTACCATTCGGGAAACGGCTTCCGATACGCCGCCGGCATAGGCGTATCCGATTCCCGCTTCAGATGCATGAGGAACCTTGTCCTCTGGCAGAGACGCCAGATCTATGTTGGAAACGGAAAATAAATCGGACAATTCCTGATAGGTCAGTACGTAATCAATAGCGCCAACTAAATCTGACTCTTTCTTTTCTGCCTTTTTAGCTAGGCAGGGGCCGATAAAGACGGTTTTCGCCGTCGGATGCAGCCTTTTAACCGTGCGGCCGCCGGCAATCATAGGCGACACTGAGCCGGGAACGTTAGGAAGCAGCTGATGATATAATTTTTTTATCATGGCAATCCACATAGGACAGCAGCAGCTCGTCAGCTGGAATTGGGTTTCGTCGCGGATATTTTTGTCAAATTCCAGCGCTTCTTTTAACGTCAGGATATCGGCAAACACGGCCACTTCCAGCATTCCCGTGAACCCAAGGCATTTTAAAGCGGTGCGCAGCTTGCCCATCGTTACATCCTTTCCGAATTGGCCCGATATGGCCGGCGCAACCAGCGCATAGACCGGTCCGTCATATTCGCGCAGTTCTTGAACGACAGGGATGATTTCTTTACTTGTTTTCAGCGCATCTAATTTGCAGGCGTCGACGCAAGCCTGACAGCCTACACATTTTTCATCGTCAATCACAACGCCCTCGTCTCCGAGCGCTACAGCGTCCCACTCGCAGGCGGTCTGACAATCCCTTGGGCTGTCTGGCGGACAGAGACAAGGCTTCACGCGCCAAATCAGCGGCTTGTCCTCAGGATGGATCAGGCAACCGATCAGTTTCGGGTCTGCATCGCCGCCGACTGCTAAGGGTTTGCCGTCGGCCCCTTGTTTCAGCAAGTGCCAGTATAGTTCTTCTAACGTCTGCATAGTCAACCTCCTTATAGCTCACAGTCCAGCATAATCTATTTTTATGTATATCATAGCAAATTTTATTGATATTGGCATCTGTTTTTTATATTTTCTTCGTATATATTCCGGCGTCGCCATGATAGCTCTATTCGTATGAACATGATACAAAATGTTTGTTCGGCTAGAAAGAAATACATCGTCCAAACAAATGTTTACGGAAGAAGCCCTTCGGGCCGCCGTTCATATGTTTGACTTTTCTATTATTTCATGATAAGGTTATCATGAACCTGTATATTTCATGCAAAGGAGGACTGCGGCTTTGAAAAAAGAATTGAAGCATTTCTACATTGGCCGGGCCGACATCATCGCCAATAATGATAAGCTGACCGATAAAGCGCGGCAAAGCATTTACACGGCGCGGGCCGACAATACGATCGACGCCTATGAGTCGGACTGGAATGATTTCTGCGATTGGTGCGAATATCATCAGCTGTCGTCCTTCCCTGCCCAGCCGGAGACGATCGTCAACTATATCAACGATTTAGCCGACAATGCCAAGGCCAATACAGTCGCCCGGCGTATCAGCGCCCTGACGGAAAATTTCGATGCCGCCGGCATAAAGGATAATCCCTGCCGATTCCCTATCGTCCGAAACGCCCTGCGCGGTATCAAGCGCATGAAAGGTACGATACAGCGCGGCAAGCTGCCGATTTTATTTGACGATATCAAGGAAATGCTGACCTATCTCGAAGGAGATGAATTGCAGCAGACCCGCGATAAGGCCATCTTGCTTATCGGATTTTACGGAGCTATGCGCCGCTCAGAAATCGCCAATCTGGAAGTAGACGACTTGCAGTTTACCCGCCTTGGGCTCCTGCTTACACTGCGCAAATCCAAGACCGACCAGTTTGACCGCGGCCAGATGATCGCCATTCCCCTGGTACAGGATGAAGAAATCTGCGCCGTACGTGCTTTAAAGCATTGGCTGAAGCTCAGCGGCATCTCGTCGGGTCCCGTATTCCGGGGCTTTACGCGCAATCATACAATCCGCAAGACGAAGATCTCCGATAAAACCATCGCTCTCATCGTCAAGCATTATGTCGGACTCATGGGCATGGACCCGAAGGATTACGGAGCTCACAGCCTGCGGCACGGTTTTGCCACGTCGGCAGCCCAGCACCAGGTCGATGAACGGCAAATCATGAGACAAACCCGTCATAAATCGCAGGCTATCGTGCGGCGGTATATTGACGAAGCAGACCGGCTCATCGACAATCCCATTTTCAAGATAACGGAAACTAAGTGACCATACATACAAAAGAGCGGCGAATAAAGCCGCTCTTTTGTATGTATTCCTTGGCCTCAGTCGTCTCCAGACGGAACGGGGACGTTGAGAATTTGTCCGGGATAGATATCCTGCGTATCTGATAAATGGTTCGTTTCCATAATATCGCTGACGACGTAGCGAATATCCGTTTCGTCGTTCGTACTGCGAGAAGCGATTTCCCACACGGTATCGCCTTTCTCCACGCGAACCGGCGTATATTCTGTTTCTCCGCGATATACCCAGCCCAGCTGAGTGCTGGCGATGGCCAGCAGTCCGAGAAGCAATATATAGCCAAACAGGCGCTGTCTAATATTCTTTTTCTTTTTCATATGGCGTCACTCCTATGCATGCAAAAACAAATGTTTTTACAAACGTTCGTTCGTCGATGGTTATATTATATCGCCAAACAGTTGTTCTTGTCAAGATAATTATGGAACAATCGTTCTAAATCATTCTGTTGAAACGGGCTTGAACAAACGTTTGAATTACGGTATAATATAGACAAACTACTCTGGAGTGATGAAACCATGCTGATGAATGATAAAATGCTGACGACGCGTCAAAAACAAATTTTGGAATATATTCGGGAATGCGTGCATAAATTTGGCTATCCCCCGTCGGTACGGGAAATCTGCAAGGAAGTCGGATTGAGTTCTACGTCTACGGTCCACGGGTATTTAAACCGCTTGGAAGAACAGGGCTTTATTCGCCGCGACCCTTCCAAGAACCGGACGATCGAGCTTCTCGACGAAGGCTCCTGGCGTTCTAAAAAGATCATCCCCCTGCCGCTCGTAGGCCAGGTTCGGGCCGGCGCGCCGGTTTTGGCAGAAGAATGCGTAGAAGACGTATATCCCTTTTCCGCAGAATTTATCGGCAGCGACGAAGATTGCTTCTTATTGACGGTAAAGGGCGACAGTATGAAAAACGCCGGCATTTTTGAAGGCGATATTCTCGTCGTACGCCAGCAGCACACGGCAGAAAACGGCGAAATCGTCGTAGCCCTTTTGGACGATGAAGCTACGGTCAAGCGGTATTTCCGCGAAGCCGACGCCATTCGCCTGCAGCCGGAAAACGACGACTATGCGCCAATTTATACGCAGAACTGCACGATTTTGGGAAAAGTAACAGGCTTATTCCGTAAATACTAGGGAAGGCGTTTTTTTCCTGATTACATACTCACTTTTAATATCCTAAAAAATTACATCCCCGCTTTACAGCAGAAATCTTCTGTCGTAAAGCGGGGATGTATTTTGTCCTGATATTCTTATTTTTTGCTGCGGACCATCGACGGAAGTATTCCGACGATGCAGAGAATCGTAAAAATGATAAAGGCGAGTTGAATATTATCGGTCAGCATAGCTTCTCCGCCCTCCCCGGTCCGCGACATGACCAGCGTAACGATGGCCACGCTGAGGACCTGGCCGACGAGCCGTACCGTGCCGATCATAGAAGAGGCCATACCGACGTATTCTTTCGGAACCGATTCCATGATAGCGTTGTTGTTGGGCGCGGTGAACAGGGAAAAACCGATGCCGATGATAATCAGGCAGGCCAGCAGAACCCACACGGACTGCAAGGGCACGTCATAAGCCAAGAATGCCAGCCCGACGGCAATGCAGCCCATGCCGGCCGAAGACAACAAGGCGGCCGATACATGGTCGGACAGCGAACCCGTGACCGGCGACAGGACGGCCATCAGTATGGGCTGAAGTAGCAGTACCAATCCGGCGTCGCGGGACGTAAAGCCCAAAATACGCTGCAGATACATGGACAGCAGAAAGCTGATAGCAAAGGTCGCACTGTAGTTCAGCATCGCCGCAAAGGATGAACAGGAAAAGGTCCTGTTGCGGAGAAACAGCTGTATGGGTATGATGGGATTGGTCTGCCTTTTTTCCCAGCAGAGAAACAGGGCGAACAGCGCCATGCCGCCTAACAGGACGTATTTGGCATATCCTAAATTCAGGATTTCCGACAGGCCGAACATCATAAGAACCAAGGCGATGGAATAGGCAATCGCTCCTGCCGTATCGAATTTTCCCTTGGCGTCGGCAATCCACTCCTCTTTCATGAAGGCTATCGTCGAAAGGACGGCGACGGCGCAGAAAAAGGCGATAAAGTAGAAAATGCTCTTCCAGCCGCAGTAGTAATTCAGGAAGCCGCCGATGACTGGCCCCAGGGACAAGCCGCAGTATACGGCGCTGACCGTAAAGCCCATGGCTTTTCCACGACGCTCCGGCGGATAGACCAGCGTGATGATAGCGAAGCTCGTAGCGAAGATACAAGCGCTGCCTATGCCCTGCAGCACGCGCAGGGCGATGAGGCCGTAAATGGACGAAATAAGGGAAACGCCTAAGGATGATATCATGAAGATAGATGCGCCCCAGAGAAATACGCGCCGCTTGCCGAACTTATCGGCTAGCTTGCCGATCGGCATGATGCATATCGTCGAGGCGATGAGAAATACTTCGATAACCCATCCCAAGTGGGATTCTGTTACCTTATACGTCAGGCCGATATCCGGCAGGGCTAAATTCAAGGCGCTGCTCGTAAAGGGATTGATAAAAGAAACAATCATGACAATTGCTAAAATGCGGTTTTCATATGAAAGATGAGGAACCATATGCTATCATCGATCCTTTGCTGTCGTTTTTTTTTAGGCTCTGTCACAACAAATGGTTGATTTTGACGAGAAATAGCGTATAATAATAGTA
>ENA-OWPN01000183-OWPN01000183.1-human-gut-metagenome-genome-assembly--contig:-NODE-183-length-111987-cov-4.044089_pt1 | contig 111987 bp, 101 predicted proteins | sample MGYA00248266_ERZ651850 | MGnify/ENA primary metagenome ERZ651850 (study PRJEB26924, sample SAMEA4378296) | human gut metagenome | biome: human gut; feature: human-associated habitat; material... | reverse complement strand
ATTTACCCCTTGTTTATTTACACCCCAGATTCTGTATACCCCACCTTATTTCAGACTACCGAAAAAAACATGCAGCACGGCATTACGCCATTACTACATGTTCTTAATCATTATTCCTGTACTTCAACAGCAGGCTGTTCTGCCGGTACATCCTCACCGTCCATGATCTGCTGAACCATTTCACTGGTCAGACGTTCCGGACCGGCAGGTACGTAAGCCATAAAGTTGTCATCGTCTTCCTTATGGTTGCGCTCCTCACGGATTTCCTTCAGCTCTTTTGCCTTTTCGCCAATAATCAGATTCATTGGACGCTCATCACCTACACCGGTTCCCGCAGGAATCAGCTTACCGATGATGACATTCTCCTTCAGACCGATCAGGTAATCCTTTTTACCCTTGATTGCGGCATCCGTCAGAACCTTTGTGGTTTCCTGGAAGGATGCGGCAGACAGGAAGGAATCTGTTTCGACAGATGCCTTGGAAATACCCAGCAATACCGGTTTAAAGGTAGCCGGTACCTGACCGCTCAGCAGAGCCTTACGGTTGATCTTCGTGATTTCCCTCAGGGAAATCTGGACACCAGGATTCAGATGTGTATCGTTACCTTCCAGTACGACAACCTTACGAAGCATCTGACGAATCATAACCTCAACGTGCTTGTCGCTGATTTCGATACCCTGACTCTGATAAACCTTCTTGACTTCCTTCAGAATATAGTTCTGTACCTGACGTACACCGGCAACCTTCAATAACTCCTTCGGATCGACCTGACCCTCGGTAATCTTGTCACCAGCTTCCACATGAGCTCCCACCTTCATCCAAGGACGAATTGCCTGGATCAGGGTAACCTTGTGGACAATGCTTTCTTTATCATTGGATACAGTAACCTCGTATCCGGTATCTATCTGATGAATATCGGTGATTTCACCTGTGATCTGTGCCAGTACGGCAACACCCTTCGGACAACGAGCCTCAAACAGCTCCTCGACACGAGGAAGACCCTGGGTGATATCTCCACCATCGGCACTTGCCACACCACCGGTATGGAAGGTACGCATGGTCAGCTGGGTACCTGGCTCACCGATTGACTGGGCAGCCATGATTCCGACAGCTTCTCCGACTTCAACATCTTTGCCGGTCGCCATATTGCGGCCGTAGCATTTCTTACATACACCATAGATGGATTTACATGTAAATGCACTACGGATATACATACCCTCAACACCTGCATCCACAACCTTCTGTGCAAGTGCATCGGTAATAAACTCATCACTTTCCAAAATAACCTCACCGGTTTTCGGATCCGTGATTTCCTGCTTGCTGTAACGTCCTACCAGACGGTCAAACAGACTTTCGATGATCGTATTTGTCTTACGGTCAACGATTGCTTCCACCCAATAGCCCTTATCAGTTCCACAGTCCTCCTGTTTAACGATAACATCCTGTGCTACGTCAACCAGACGACGTGTCAGATATCCAGACTCGGCTGTTTTCAGCGCGGTATCGGTCAGACCTTTACGCACACCATGTGTGGAGATAAAGAACTCGGACACATTCAGACCCTCACGGAAGCAGGAGTAGATTGGAACCTCTATGATGGTAGGAACATATTCACCCTTGGCAGACTTGGACTGGTTTGGCTTTGCCATCAGACCACGCATACCAGCCAGCTGTGTAAAGTTGGAGGTATTACCACGGGCACCGGAACGCGCCATCATACTGATTGGATTTTTACGAGGAAGGTTACCAAGCAGCTCTTCGGCGATATCATCCTTGACATCTGCCCACAGCTTATTCAGGTGACGCTCCCATTCCATCATGGTAAGCTTCCCCTTCTTACGCAGTGTTTTCAGCTCTTCGGCCTTCTGTTTACCATATTCCACATGTTCTTCCTTGTGAGGAGCGACCTCGATATCGGACAGGGATACGGTAACACCGGCAACGGTGGAATACTGGAATCCCATATCCTTGATTTGGTCAAGGATCTCACTTGTTTTCTCAGTGGAATAGCGTTTAAAGATTTCACCGATAATTTTTCCGAGGTCTTTCTTTTTGAAAGCCGCAGTAACCGGCATTGCCTTGATAGCTTCCTTTACATCTTTTCCCATTTCCAGGAAGAAACGCTCCGGTGTCGCTACAAAGTTTTCCGCACTGACTTCGTTCAGGAACGGAAAGTCGGTTGGGAACATATTGTTGAAGATGACCTTACCGACCGTTGTCAGCAGGTATTTTCTATTTTGTTCTTCTGTAAAACTTTCTTTGTGTAAAGCACGGGCAGGAATGGCAATACGGGAGTGCAGATGAATCTGCTGTGTCTGATATGCCATCAAAATCTCATTGATGCTTCCAAACACATGTCCCTCATTATCACCGTAACGGCTCCAGATTGCAGCGGATTTCGGGCAGTCAACCGCATTATAGCGATCAGCCTCCTGATAAAATTCCTCTGCGGTTTCCTCCATCGTCAGATAGAAGTTACCCATGACCATATCCTGACCAGGTGTAACGATTGGCTTTCCATCCTTTGGACCAAGGATGTTGTTGCTACCAAGCATCATGACGAGTGCCTCGGCTCTTGCCTCTTCACTCAATGGTACGTGGACAGCCATCTGGTCACCGTCAAAGTCGGCGTTGAAGGCAGTACATACCAGCGGGTGCAGACGCATGGCACGTCCTTCCACCAGCTTCGGCTTGAAGGCCTGGATTCCCAGACGGTGCAGCGTAGGTGCACGGTTCATCAGAACCGGATAGCCGTCGATGACACTTTCCACAATATCCCAGATACGTGGATCCTGACGATCGATCAGCTTTTCCGCTGTCTTCGGATTGCTTGCAATTTCCTTGTTTACGATTTCATTGATGACAAACGGCTTGAACAGCTGAATTGCCATTTCACGAGGCAGACCGCACTGATACATTTTCAAATCCGGTCCGACCGCGATAACAGAACGTCCGGAGAAGTCAACACGCTTACCGAGCAGGTTCTGACGGAAGCGTCCCTGTTTACCCTTTAAGGAATGAGACAATGACTTCAATGCACGTCCACCGGCTCCCGTAATCGGTTTGGAACGGCGTCCGTTATCAATCAGCGCATCCACCGCTTCCTGCAGCATTCGCTTTTCGTTCTGTACGATGATAGCCGGTGTACCCAGCTCCAGCAGCTTTTTCAGACGGTTGTTACGTGTGATGACACGGCGATACAGATCATTCAGATCACTTGTCGCAAAACGACCGCCATCCAGCTGCAGCATCGGACGCAGATCAGGCGGGATTACCGGAATTACCGTCATGACCATCCATTCCGGCTTATTGTCGGAGTTACGGAAGGCTTCCACAGTATCCAGACGCTTGATCAGCTTTTTACGCTTTTCACCCTGTGCTGATTCCAGAGCATCCTGAATATGCTTGAATTCAGCCTCCAGGTCAACCTCTGTCAACAGCGTCAGCGCTGCTTCGGCACCGGTCTGGGCAGTAAAGCTGCCCGGGCCGTAAATTGCCATGTTTTCGCGGTACTCACGTTCAGAGAGTACCTGCTTGTATTCCAGCTTCGTATCCTTAGGATCCGTTACGATCCAGGATACGAAGTACACAACCTCTTCCAGCTGCTTTGGTGTAACATCCAGCAGCAGTGCCATACGGCTTGGAATACCGCGCAAATACCAGATGTGCGCAACCGGAGCCGCAAGCTCAATATGTCCCATACGCTCACGACGAACGCTGGATTTTGTAATTTCTACACCACAACGGTCACATACAACACCCTTGTAGCGTACCTTCTTATATTTTCCACAGTAGCATTCCCAGTCCTTGCTCGGCCCGAAAATTCTTTCACAGAACAATCCATCTCTTTCAGGCTTCTGAGAACGGTAGTTGATCGTCTCTGGTTTCTTTACTTCACCATGACTCCATTCGTGGATTCGATCAGGTGAAGCCAGGCTTACCTGAATTGAGGCAAAATTATTAACACTCATTTACTTACGCCTCCTCTTCATTTTCATCATCGCTCAGCTCAATGTCTTCATCTTCCATGAAGTCATCAGCCACTGCATCGTCATCCAGAAGAATTTCATCTTCGGATTCGTCTTCTGCGACAGCATCTTCCTCTTCTACTTCCAAATCACTGATATCTTCCTCACCGACAGGCTCTGCGGCAGGAATCGGAGGCAGAGTTGCGGCTGCTTCGCTGTTGTCCTCCTTGCTGATGTCTACTTCGTTACCGTCTTCATCCAGCATCTTCACGTCGATGGCAAGAGCCTGCAGCTCGTGCTTCAATACGCGGAAGGATTCTGGAATACCCGGTTCTGGAATATCTTTTCCCTTGATAATTGCTTCATAGGTCTTTGTACGGCCGACGATATCATCGGATTTCACAGTCAGGATTTCCTGCAGAGTATGAGCGGCACCATAAGCCTCCAGTGCCCAAACCTCCATCTCACCAAATCTCTGACCACCGTTTTGTGCCTTACCACCTAACGGCTGCTGTGTTACCAGGGAATATGGTCCGGTTGCACGCGCATGCAGCTTATCGTCAACCATGTGGGCCAGCTTGATCATATACATGACACCGACAGAAATTCGTTCATCAAACGGTTCACCGGTACGACCATCATACAGTACCTGTTTGCCATCCACGGTCATTTCCGCTTCCTTCATGATATCACTCAGCTCGGTGTTGTTGATACCATCGAATACCGGCGTGGAGAATTTCACGCCCAGCTTCTTGGCAGCATATCCCAAATGAATCTCCAGTACCTGACCGATGTTCATACGAGAAGGCACACCAAACGGGTTCAGCATGATATCAACCGGTGTTCCATCCGGCATATAAGGCATATCCTCTACAGGAAGAATCTTGGAGATGACACCCTTGTTACCGTGACGTCCGGCCATTTTATCACCCTCAGAAATCTTACGCTTCTGAACGATGTATACTTTTACTGTTTCATTGACTCCAGGCGGAAGGTCGTGTCCTTCGCTTCTTTTGAAGACGCGGATGGAGTGAACGATACCGGCACCACCATGTGGTACCTTCAGGGAGTTATCACGTACCTCACGTGATTTCTCACCGAATATTGCCAGCAGCAGCTTTTCCTCTGGAGAGATTTCACTCTGCCCCTTCGGTGTTACCTTACCGACCAGGATATCGCCTTCCATAACCTCTGCACCGACCATGATAATACCGCGGCTATCCAGATTACGGCATGCGTTCTCACTCACGTTTGGAATATCGCGGGTAATTTCTTCCGGCCCCAGCTTCGTTTCACGGCAGTCAATGTCGTATTCTTCAATATGAATGGAGGTGTACACATCATCGCGAACCAGACGTTCACTCATGATGATAGCATCCTCATAGTTATATCCGTACCATGTCATATAAGCGATGGTAACGTTTTGTCCAAGTGCCAGCTCTCCCTTTTCCATGGATGGACCATCGGCAAGGATATCACCCTTTTCGATGCGCTCTCCCTTGGAAATGATCGGGCTCTGGTTAATGTTGGTTCCGTTGTTGGAGCGCTGGAATTTACGCAGACGGTATTCTCTGCGGTTTCCGTCGTTCTCGCTGACGATGATTCTTTGAGAATCGACATATTCAACGACACCGTTTTCTTTCGCAACAATACCGACACCGGAATCCTTTGCGATTTTATACTCTACTCCGGTTCCTACATACGGGGAATGCGGCTGCAGCAGAGGAACGGCCTGACGCTGCATGTTCGCACCCATGAGGGCACGGGAAGCATCATCGTTTTCCAGGAACGGTACGCAGGCAGTCGCAACTGATACGATCTGTTTCGGTGAAACGTCGGCCAGCTCTACCTCTTCACGTCTTGCGATGATGGTATCTCCTGCTTTACGTGCTACGACATGCTCGTTAATCAAACGGCCTTCCACTACCTCGTTGGCCTGTGCGATGACATAATCGGCTTCTTCATCCGCAGACAGATAAATTGCTTCTTCCTGTACGGTTCCATCCGCATTTACAATACGGTACGGTGTCTGAATGAAGCCGTATTCGTTAATTTTTCCATAGGTGGTCAGATTGGAAATCAGACCGATGTTTGGACCTTCTGGTGTCTCGATCGGACAGATACGTCCATAGTGAGAGCTGTGAACGTCACGAACCTCATAGCTCGCACGGTCACGGGTGATACCACCAGGCCCCAATGCGGAAATACGGCGCTTGTTTGTCAGCTCAGCAAGCGGATTCTGCTGATCCATGAACTGAGACAGCTGAGAGGAGGAGAAGAACTCCTTGATTGCTGCTGTCAGCGGACGGATATTGGTCAGCTTCTTCGGTGTCAGGGTTGCGATATCCGCAATGGACATACGCTCCTTAACCACACGCTCCATACGGCTTAAACCGATACGGAACTGATTCTGAATCAGCTCTCCGACGGAACGGATACGACGGTTTCCCAGCATATCGATATCATCGGTATCTCCAACACCCTCCATATTGTTCAGATTGTAGGCATAGAATGCATACATATCGGAAATAGTAATGGTGTGCTTGTCAGCGTATGGGTCATTCCCCAACACCTTGACAACTGCTCCATCGTGGTCACGAACCAGGACCTCCTGAATCGCAGCACCGACGAGCCATGCATATAAGACAGCACCGTTGTTTACCTTCGCTTTGATTTCATCAACCGCTGTTACGCTCAGTGCTTCCGGCTTGTGACGAGGCGTGTAGCCATCCACGAAGAAATCGCCTTCCTCGTTGACAACATCTTCCCCATTTGTATCCGTCAAACGGGCAAATGCATACATTCTCTGTCCATAATTGAGGACAGCATTAACATTTTCTCTGGTTAGGGCAACCTTCTTGGCAATGATACCGCCATGAACCGCTACCTTTTCCACACCCTTGACAATCGCTTCCACATCCTGCTCACTCAGAATGCTTCCTTCGTACAGCGTACCATCCTCCAGCTCAACATCGCCTGCCAGAACACGTCCGACAAGACCGAGATGATTGCTGCTAGGTACATAAACCTTATCCGGATGATTGAACAGCGGATTGAACGGGAAGGCATTGACATGCATACCTTTTTCCAGCTCGTTGCGCAGTGCATTTCTCTCATCACGGTTTACCATGGTGCCGCTTGGCATAAACACATTGCCATCCGCATCTAGAATATCCTGTGCCAGATGGTGCTTATCAATACGGTTGATCGCATTCAGCTTTTTACGCAGCTTGTAACGTCCTGCTTTGGTCAGGTCATAACGGCGCGGATCAAAGAACTTCGCGTTCATCAGTGTGATGGAACCATCCAGTGTAGGGATTTCATCAGAACGCTGGTTTTCGTAGATGGACAGTAACGCCTCCTGTGTTGTCTTGACCTTATCTGCCATCAGTGTATTTTCGATTTCTTCGTACTTACCGAAGAAAGATGCATATAATGTAAGGTACAGATTCATGAACTCGCGGTCTTCATCATCCACTGCTACATCTTCCACGATATCTCTTCCCATAGCCTTCAGGAAGGTTTTGATCTGCATGGTATCATGTGCATCCTCACTTCTGTCCAGATCCACAGACATACCGATGGCTTTGAACAGAATTGATGACAGCATTTTACGTTTCCGGTCAATGCTCATGTTTAAAACACGTCCTGTAGACGCTTTTTTCACTTCTGTCAGAAACTCCAGCCATGTTCCACGGCTTGGAATCAGTTCACAGGCAAAGGATTCCTTTCCTGTTTTTTCCTCATATCCAGTGGAAAAGTACGCACCCGGTGAACGCACGATCTGCGAAACGATGACACGCTCCGCTCCATTGATAATAAAGGTACCGGTTTCCGTCATCAGCGGGAAGTCCCCAAGGAAGACATCCTCCCATTTGTTGATAACCTCACCAGTTGTGTTATCTGTTATTTCAAGCTCCATACGGGCTTTCAAAGGTGCCGCGAAGTTACATTCACGATACATTGATTCCTCCGCATTGAATTTCGGCTCTCCAAATTCATAGCCGGCGAATTTCAGCTTGATATTTCCTCCATAGTTCTGAATCGGGTAAATCTCATTAAAAACTTCCCCAATTCCTTCGTTCTTGAACCACTCGAAGGAGTCCGTCTGGATTTCTACCAGGTTTGGCAGTTCCAGATGCCCGCTTACTTTTGAGTAGTCTCGACGCTCTGCCTTTTTACCGGAAGCGACAATACGATAAGGCTGTTTTTTGTCCATGTACGCCATCCTTTCTACAAGTTTCACCTATCAAAATAAGGCATAAAAACCCATTTTAATATTTTAGTATTATGCAATTTATTATAATATCAACTGTTTGTCAAATTGTCAATGCTTTTTTTGCTTTTAGTATGAAATATCCTTTTTCCCTGTGAATGATATCGCAATTTCCAAACACTTCTTTTATTTTCGTTACGGCGCTGAGTGCTCCCTGCTGTTTTCGTATCACGACCCACAGGGTACCCTGATCTGCCAGGTGATTCCATGCCTCTTCGAAGATTTTATAGATGACGTTTTTACCGGCACGAATCGGAGGATTTGTTATGATATCAGTAAAAGTATTCCCACTTACCTGTTCATATACATCGGATACATGAATGTTTGCCTCAATATTATTTTTTTCAGCATTGTCTTTGGCAAGCTCCACCGCTCTGGGATTGACATCCACCATTTCAACCTGCTTGTCTGGCCAGGCCTTTTTGGCAACGATTCCCACAACACCATAGCCGCAGCCCATGTCCAGAAGTTGGTTTCCCAGCTCTTCCTCATGCTCATGCAGCGTATTGAGCAGCACGCGTGTTCCAAAGTCAACACTGTCCTTAGAGAATACACCGTTATCGGTTATAAAAGAAACGTTAAAACACCAAAACCGGAAAGATATTTCCTTCCGGTTTTCTGCTAAATGACGATTATCTGTAAAGTAATGATCCATCGTTATCCCGCCTTTTTAGGTGACAAAAAGCCTTTCGGCTTTTTGTTGTTTGTAAAATGTGTAAGTGTGAATTACTTGATTTCTACAGAAGCACCAGCGTCCATCAGTTTTTTCTTGATTTCTTCTGCTTCTTCCGGTTTGATGTTTTCCTTGATTACGCTTGGTGCCTTGTCAACCAGACCCTTAGCGTCAACCAGACCTAAACCAGTGATTTCACGTACTGCCTTGATGACAGCAACCTTTGTTCCACCGATGTCAGTCAGTGTTACAGTTACTTCGCTAGGTCCTGCAGCAGCAGCGTCGTCTGCTACAGCAGCTACAGCAACTGGTGCAGCAGCTGTTACACCGAATTTTTCTTCGATTGCTTTTACTAATTCGTTAAGTTCTAAGATGGTAGCTTCTTCTAAGTAAGCTAAGATATCTTCCTGTGCTAATTTTGCCATTTTCATTTTCCTCCTGTAAGTTTATTCCTGTGGAGCTGCTTCTTCAGCAGAACCTCCGTCTTTTGCGTCAGCCACTGCCTTAACAGCACATGCGAATCCACGTACTGGAGACTGCAGACAGCTTAACAGCATTGATAACATACCTTCACGATTCGGCAGACTGGACAGTTCCTTAATGGTATCTACACCAACAACTTTTCCTTCTACGATTCCGCTTTTCAATACCAAGTGTTCATGCTTCTTAGCAAATTTTGCCAGAACACGCGCAGGAGCAACTGCGTCACCACCAAATGCGATGGCGTTAGGTCCGATCAGATCCTTTGTAAGATCATCCGCACCTGCTTCAACAGCAGCACGCTGAGCCAGTGAGTTTTTGTAAACCTTGAACCCAACACCTTCTTCGCGCAGATTTCTACGTAACTCGGTTACTTCGGCAACGCTAAGTCCACGGTACTCAACAACAACAGTTGACTGAGATTCTTTCATTTTCTGAGCAATTTCAGAAACGACCGCTTTCTTGCTATCGATAATCGCCTGGTTCATAACTTCACACCTCCTAAATTTATATGTAACAATATACCCTTTAAGAGTGATATAAAAACACCCGCAGACATAGACAGACTACGGGTGAAAGTTTAGTATCCAACTTTTACCTCGGTAACATGATTAAGCCTGACGGCCGTTACTGTCTATGGTATATTGATAACATCTGATATTTTAACCTGCTAACGATACTTTGTCAATCGTTATTTTTCAACAGCTACTTTGACACCAGGTCCCATGGTAGTGGAAATTACCAGGTTTTTGATGTAAGTACCCTTTACAGCTGCAGGACGTGCTTTTGAGATAACCTTCAGCAGTGCATTGAAGTTGTCAACCAGCTTCTCATCATCAAAGCTTACTTTTCCGATCATCAGGTTGATGTTACCTTCTTTGTCTACACGGTATTCAACTTTACCCTTTTTGATATCTTCAACAGCTTTTGCTACATCCATGGTAACCGTACCTGTCTTAGGGTTTGGCATTAAGCCCTTTGGCCCTAACAGACGTCCCAGTTTACCAAGCTCACCCATCATGTTAGGAGTCGCAACGATAACATCGAAGTCGAACCATCCCTTCTGGATGTCTTCCAGCAGTTCTTTTCCACCGACGAAATCTGCGCCGGCATCCTTAGCTTCCTGCTCCTTTGGTCCCTGAGTAATAACACAAACCTTCTGTGTTTTACCAGTTCCGTGTGGAAGAACCATCGCACCACGGATCTGCTGATCAGCGTGACGAGGATCCACGTTTAATTTGAAGCTAACTTCAACAGATGCGTCGAATTTAGCGATGTTTGTCTCTTTTGCTAATTTTACTGCTTCGGCTACTGAATAAGTTTTCGTGCGATCAACTTTTTTAGCAGCTTCTGCATATTTTTTACCGAATTTTGCCATTTTGTTTTCCGCCTTTCTTATTCAAAACCTTCAACTTCAACACCCATGTTTTTAGCAGTACCTGCGACAATACGCATAGCAGCTTCCACATCGTTAGCATTTAAGTCTGGCATTTTGTATTCTGCGATTTCACGCAGCTGATCTACTGTGATTTTTCCAGAGATCTCTTTCTGGTTTCCTGAAGCTTTTTTGATTCCAGCAGCTTTTTTGATCATCATAGCAGCCGGAGTTGTTTTGATTACGAAGTCAAAGCTCTTGTCTTCGTATGCAGTAATGATAACTGGAACGACATCACCGGCACGTTCTTTCGTAGCATCGTTGAATGCTGTACAGAACTGCGGCATGTTGATACCGGCAGAAGCCAGTGCAGGTCCCGGTCTAGCTCCCCCTGCAGGGAACTGAAGTTTACAAACTTTTGCAACTTTCTTACTCACAAGACATTCCTCCTATATTTAAAAAGTCTTATGCAGTGGTCAGAATGAAGGGTTGCCTCCTTCTCCCACGCATGAAAATACCACGAAACCGCGGTACTTAGTATTGTAATATGATTCATTCGGAATTGCAACTGTTTTTTTCATAAATTACATGCAGCAGTCAATATGCGATAGAAAACGATACAATAGGGGCGGTTCCACTAGCTTCATATTCTGGCAGCTCCTAGTTCATTTATATAGTGATGACCTGGCTGTGTATAATAACGCCTTCTATCCATATAGCAGGATGGGGTGCTGGAGGCATATGGATCATTCAAAAATACTCCATGCATACGGATATTGTTTCTACCCCACCTGACATGATGTTTTCCTGGAAAACCTTTATCGGCATACACTCCTTTCATCGAAATCTGATACAGCAGCTTGATCCGATACATACCATGCGCAATATGTAAACGTTTCCACTCGTATTTTTAGCAAATTCATTATATAATATAGATAACGAACGAAATAGATGGGAGCTGACAACATGAGCAAAAAATCAAAAATTATTACCGGGCTGGGGGCAGCGTCCACACTGGCTGCCGCAACGGATTTCTTTTTATGCCGGACATTGTTTGACCAGACGCTGAACCGCAAAAAGCTGAAAAAGGGGAAGCAGCTGAGTCTGGCAGATGCGGATTTAAACGATGAACAGAAGACACAGCGTCACAAGGAGCTGCTGCTGTGTAAGAAATGGATACAGAATGTTGCAGTTGATAAGGTATCCGTGGAGAGTGAGGATCAGGTTCAACTGGTGGGTATGATTTATCCTTCCCCTGACCATACATCCCATCGCTGGGTGATTGCTCTGCATGATTACGCCTGCTGCAAGGAGGATATGCGTCCTGTGGCAAGAGCATTTCATGAACAGGGCTATCATGTACTGACCCCGGATGCACGCGCACACGGAGAAAGTGAAGGCTCATTGATTTTCCTTGGCTGGAATGAGCGCAGGGATTTACTACGCTGGATCGATGCGGTGCTGGAAATGGATTCCCAGGCGGAAATCGTTCTGTATGGCATCTCTATGGGGGCAGATACGATTCTGTTCTGTCCGCAGGAAAAACTGCCTGCTGCGGTACGCTGTATCATTGAAGACGGTGGCTACACCTCTGTATATGACATCCTGTCCTGGCAGATGACACACTATTATAAAATGCCTCCCTTCCCGATTCTGGACTCCATGGGCGTCCTTGTAAAACAGAAAATGAAATTCTCCATCCGCAAGGCAAGCGCTTTGCCAAAGATGGAAAAAGCCCTTCTTCCTACGCTGTTTCTGCATGGGGAAAAGGATGTGCATGTACCCTGTGATATGGCATTTTCCTTATACGATGCCTGTCAGTCCGCAAAGGATCTCTACATTGTGGAAAACAGCGGACACAGAGCCAATATGTATGAGCAGCCAAAGGCATATTATCAAAAGATTTTCCGCTTTCTCGATGAGCATATGAAATAGCTTATACCGGAATTGCTAACACTGAACGTATACAGCAAAAACAATCCTGTGCGCTTCTAAAACAGGATTGTTTTCTTTTGTCTTCTTTAATTATTTACGAATTGGGAAACAAATTTCTGTCACAAATTCCTCCGGATTGTCACACTGCCCCCAGCCCTTGTGATAGATGCAGAAATTTGCGCCATCCAGCTCATAGCCGTTTTCCTTGATCCACATGGTAATCGCCATACAGACCTCACTGATCTGGCTGTAATCACCGGTAAAGGTCACACTTGCCACGGCTTCATCCTTCAACTGACGAAACCGGATATCCTCAACATCCTCATAGCTGCCGACTACCTCAATGGCAATTTCCACATCGACATCCTTTTCTTTAAAGCCCTCATCATAGAAATATGCGCGTGCGTGCTGGGGCTGTGCAAAGGTGACATTCAGATGCTTTTCCGCAAAAATGCTGTACATCCGTTTCCATACCAGATCCTCCCGTTCATATGCGGGAATCACGGTGCGCAGGGTTGCGGCATACACACCCCTAATCTGTTTGACTTCTACAGTATAGTCCATAAACGTATCCTCCTTATCGAGCAGCAGCTGTGCCCGTTCCAGTCGGATCAGTGTATTCGAAATTTTTTGCTGTTCCTCCTCCAGCTCCTTCCTGCGTATCTGAAAATATCGCTGAATCTGCTTTGGGCTGTCGTACTGTCTCATGATTTCCTCCATCATGGCGACACTGAAGCCGGCTTCCTTTAGAAACCGTATTTTAGCAGCCTCAAAAATCTGTTCATGCGCATAAAAGCGATATCCGCTCTCCTCATCCACATGACACGGCTTCAACAGATTATGCTTTTCATAATAGCGCAGCATCCGGATACTGATCCTGGACAGCTTCGAAAAATCACCGATCTTTAACATACAGGTACCTGCCTTTCCTGAGCTCATGTGAAGTATACGCTATGACACAATGTCAGAGTCAATCCCTCTTTTAAAAATATTGTACAATCCGTGTATCCAAGCAGACAACACCCAAGCGGGTATGCATATCATTGGCAGCACAGCCGCAGTCAATGTCCATAATATGAGCTGTTTTCAGATCATCAGTATCTGTCCAGACGGCATACGGGCGGGTATCCTGAAAAAACAATGTCGGTGTATGTCCGATAACCGCCGTGCGGTCAGAAAACGGTATTTCATGCACATCCATGCGGTCCCACACAAACTGCTCGATTGTCGCATCACTGTCCCTGATACTCTGCTGTGTAACGATACCCTGTGTAAATTGCGGAAGAACACTGCCATGTGCAAGATAAAACAGCTCATCCTTCACTCTGAGATCACAGATGGCAAGCGGGAGCTGATCCAGATAGTCCAAAAGCTCACGCTGCTCTGTTTCCTTCAGGCGTTCAAAGGCATTTATGGTCGTAATACAATGATTGCGTTTCCAGCGGTCGATTACCTCCCATGCTGTTTGCATATCGGTTATTACATGGTGTACCGCCTCATAGTACTGCTTCATCATATATTCGTGATTTCCCAGCAGCATCACAACATGCTCACGCGTTATCACATCGCGAAGTATGGCAATCCCATCCGGCCCGCGGTCAATCACATCCCCCAGTATATACAGGGTGTCCCCCTCCTTCAGTGCAAGAGCCTTCAGCATGGCATCATAGCGATCCTTCAGACCATGTACATCACTCATGACATAGGTACTCATAAAAGTCCCTCCTCTCATTAACCGCCAGTTAAATTATTCAACGAAATGTTAACCTTTGCTCCATTGCAGGAAGCTCTGTCCTGCCGTATACTATAGATACAGGTACTTGTAGAAAGCAAAGGTAATATGTATGGATATAGGAAAAAACATCGCCCGTCTTCGTCATGAATTGGGCTATACCCAGGAAGCACTGGCAGCGCGGCTTCATGTCAGCTGTGCGGCTGTCAGTAAATGGGAACATGGCAGCAGCTTTCCGGATATATCTACACTTCCCATTTTAGCACGAATTTTTGATGTCAGTATTGATGAACTGTTGAATTTTGAAAAAAACCTGAGTGATGAACAGGTTAAGGAGCTGTGCGAGGAAATGCTGCAGCAGTTTCAAGCTGCGCCATTTAAAGAGGCCATGGCGTATGTGAATGGAATTTTACGCCAGTATCCCAATAGTGAGGCCCTGAAATTATCAACGGCACGCTTATATATGCAGGTACTTCTACTGGTACAGGAGGAAGCGCAGGCAAACGAATTTCTGGAGCTGGCGAAGCAGCTGGCACAGGAGGTTTTACAGTCCGCAGATTTGGAAAACAAGCAGCTTGCGGGTATTCTCTGCGTAAATTTTATGTCGATGGAACAGCGCTATGAGGAAGGTCTGGAGCTGCTGCAGAGGCTGCCAAGGCTTGCGGATACCTCCGCTTTACAGGGAACGCTTGCTTTACAAATCAAGGATGAGGATGAGGCAAAGCAGATGCTGCAGGCCCAGCTGTTCTCTCATTATAATCAAATCGGTATGATACTGATGAATCTGTGCAATCTGGCAATGCGCCATCATCACCTGGATGCAGTCAGCAGCTATCTGGAGCTGATAGAAGCATTAAATCATTTATTTGGTTTTCCGCTTTCCATCACTACACAGCTATACAGGTTTACAGCAGAGCTGCAGGATGAGGAACGTACACTGCGCTATGTAAAGGAATATATTGCACAGCTGAAAACGATGGATCAGCTTAAGGAGCAGTATATGGCGCAGCTGCATAACAATCCATGGTTTGATCATGTACAGCTGAGTGGCACAAATCTGCCGAAGGGAATCATGCAGCCGCATGTAAAGGAGCTACTGGAGGAGATGTTGCAGTGTGAAGCCCTTTCGTTTGAGAGTGTGCAGGAGCTATTGAAAAAGGAAATACGCATGCTTTCCAGGCAATAGGATAGAACGAGGCTGTGCTGTAAAAGGTATCGGTGTTTCAAAGCAAAAGCATTGTGAACAGGATTCTTGACAGACGTTATTCACGAGTATTTAAAGGATGGCAAAATGCCCGTAAAGCAGAGAGACTGACGCAAAAGGAAATAAAAAGACAAAGGGCAGTGATCCTACAGGATGTGCTTCTTTGTCTTTTTTCATAACCGTATGTAATATGTATATAGCTAGGCTTATTTATTTTGCATATATACAAGCAAAGCGTTTAAGCCGGCTTTGCTTGCGTTTGTTTCACATTAGATTGGCAGCTATAACAACTCTGTTCGCAAACTCAGTTGTTCCAGCAGGGAATTCTTTTTTTCTTCATCCCGCAGCTTGGCAAAAATCTCATCCTCCATACTGCGAATCCAGTACAGATGTACACCCTCCTGTTTTAGATGCAGTGGAAGTGGATCCGCACTTTTATCATCATCAATTAAAACACAGCCGGAATTTCCTTTTACACGGATATCCAGCGTATGTCCGTGTCCGACACAGTCTATGGCATGCCATGGCAGTGAGCATAGACCGCCAATGGACGAAAACAGCTCGAGCTCTTCTTCTTTGCTCAGGGCCTTGCTTGGATATTTTACAGCAAATTCACAGCGTGCATATGCTTCATATTCTGCATAATAACGGTCTGCATTCGGCATGGAAAACATACCGGTGCCGATGGTGAAGGCATAGGTTTCCCCATCCTGTTCAAAGGTCAGCAGCAGTCTGCTGGGAAAGCGATCCTTGTTTAAATCATAGCAGTTGGTAGCTGCTCCGAAAATTTTACTAAGCTGGGAAAAGTACGGTGTATTGTAGTGTTTCCATACTTCATTGAATTCCTGCTTCCAAAACGCCTTTCCCTCCAGGATGCGCTCCACCATAGGACTTGCATCCTTCAGCTTCCAGGCCACCATGCTGTTTTCCTTTGCATACAGAGCATAGCCAGGAAAATTATGTCCATCTGCCCAGGATGGTATCACACAGACAACCTCACCGTTATACAGCAAGCCGGCAATATGCCCCTCCTTACTCCAGACGATTTCCAGCGCTTCCTCATCCCAGGGCTCCTTATTCATATCCTCATCCACAAACATGCCTGGCAATACCGGCTGATGATCCTGTTCGATTTTTTCCTTCTGGAAGGCCTGAGGTGCCGCAATCAGATTTTTCACCCAGCAGGCAGAGCGGGCAATCAGTCGTTCATTTTCAAAATCCAGGTCATACATATAAAAATAAATGCTTTCCCCGTCACTGATTACATCGGCCGCAATCGGACACAGCGGTGAGTCTGAAAATTTCAGACTCGTTTCCTTGATTTGTTTCATGTATAATCTCCTTTATCCATATGCGTTCATTATACAGGAAAACCTGATAAATAGCACTTACAGAAATTGATTCCGGTTATTTCCAATACAAAAACCCCGGCAGGACTGTGGTAGTTCCTCATGCTAGACGATGAGCTTTTCTACAGGCTGCCAGGTATTTTTAAGTCTGAAGCATATGTATCGCAATTTCCTATACGGCAAAAAAGCAATACAGGGTCTTGCCTTTCTATTTCAACGACAGGCATATATACATACCTGCCCTTCTTCCCTTTGATAAAAGCAAGCTGTTATACAAGCAATGCCTGCTTCCATTTTCCACGTCTATAATAGATAATTCCGGCTATCACAGATACAAGTGTTGCCGCAGGAATCGCAAGACCGATCCCGGTAAGATCATGAGTTCCATACTGGGACAGGATGAATACCAAAGGGATGCGGATGCAAAGAGAGGCTGCGATTCCGTTGATCATAGCGAATAGAGTCCGTCCACAGCCATTGAAGAAGCCGTTCATTGTAAATCCGAAGGCAACCAGCAGAAAATCATATCGGAAATAATGCAGATATTGTTGTCCCGCGATGACAACAGCACCCTCTGCCTTGAAAATCCGCAAAATACTCTCAGACGATACACCAGCCCAGATAAAGAAGATCATAGAAGCGCTGAATGCAAATAAAACACTGATCCATAAGGCTTTTCCAGCCCGTTTCCAGTTTCCGGCTCCGATATTTTGTGCAGCTACGGTACTGATGGCGGATGCGATGGCCGTAGATGGCAGCATGGCAAAGCCTTCAAATTTATTGCAGATACCGGCAGCGGCACTGGCAGCGACGCCAAAGCCATTGATGATAGCAGCTATACATAGGAATGAGATTGCCGATATGACCTCCTGCAGGGAAATAGGAAGACCGATTTTCAATAGCAGGAACGCCTTATCCCTTCGTATGTGAAAGCTGGATAAATGAAAATCAAAGCTGAATTTTTGTTTGCGCAGAAAAATGATGGACAAAACCAGCGATACCCCCTGGGAAAGTGTTGTCGCAATGGCAGCTCCTGCAGCCCCCATCTGCAGACCGGCAACCAGCAGAAAATCGAGTACAATATTACATATGCAGGCTATCGTGATAAAATACAACGGACTTTTGGCATCCCCCAGTCCTCTGAGAACAGCACTGACAGCATTATAACCAAAGCTGAAAATAATGCCCATGCTGCATATATAAACATAACTGCAGGCATCCTGGTAGGCTTCCTGCGGTGTCTGGATGAGCCTTAGCAGCTGTGGTGTCATCACCAGCATTACAACTGTTAACAGGATTCCCAGCAACAAAAAAAGGGTAAAGGTTGTCGCAATAGAGGCTTCAATATCCTTGTCTTTTCCATTGCCGGCATATTGTGCAATCAGTACGGTACTACCCATTGTCAGACCGGTAATAAAAGAGAGCAGAAGCTGGGTAATCTGAGAGCCCAGGGATACGGCAGAAATCTGCGCTTCGCTATTATACCATCCCACTACCAGCAAATCGACGGTGCCGTACAACACCTGTATGAGGTTAGCTGCCAGAAAGGGCAGGGCAAACCACAGCAGGGCCGAATATAAATTGCCATGCAGTAAATCTATTTTCTTTTGCATGATGTTCCCTCCTGATCAGCATTCATCAGCTTATAAAATCGTCAAAAGCTCCTGCGGTGTTTCTATGGCATAGCTGCAGGGAAGGGTAACCGGAGTAACACTGCCCCATTTTGCCCAGACAAAATCAACAGCTGCCGCTTTTGCACAGAGCGCATCGTTCATAGAATCTCCAACAAACAGCAGCTGCCCTGAAGAGTATCCGGTTTTCTGCATGATATAAAGGAGCACATCAGGGGCAGGCTTGGTATGAGTAACGACATCCTGGACGCCGATACAGGAAAAGCAGGCGAAGGCTTCCTCTGTCAGTTGGTTTTTCAGTTCGTAAAATGCTGCATAGCTGCGTGAGGTCGCAATACCAAGTGCATAGCCGCGCCTGTACAATTCTATTAACAGCTCATCGATTCCGGGAAATGGCTTTACCGTATTCATTTCGTTCTCACGCTGATGAAAGCAGATATCCTCGAAGCGTTCCTTATCCTCTGGTGGTATTTCCAGATATGTACAGTTTTCCTCATCCGTCTGAAAATAGCAGGGAATAAAATGCTCATATGATAAAGGGCTGCGATTAGGATACATGACCCGATACCCTTCATAAAGCATGGAAATCATAACGGCAGAGTCAACCAGCGTTCCATCACAGTCAAATACAATCATTTCATAGCTTTGCACATTTACAACCTTCTTTCACAATATCGGCGCAATTCATCCGCTGCCTGCTGTTCATCGCTGCCTTCAATTTCAAAGAACAGAATTTCATTCCTTCCTACATTGATTTCCATCAGCTCTACGATTCTGCGTACATTGGCACTTCGCTGTCTGCTATACACCGTTATTGTACTGCTGAATGTTCGTGCCATTGCGGATAGATCACTTGCCGGCCGTGCATGAAGCCCCATGTGGCTCTTTACTGTATATTGGAATGTAATCATTCTGTCACCTCTCATATCATATAAATCATTAAATCATCGTATGAATTTTCTTTTGTATCCTTGAAGACCTTTAGCATAGCATCAATGCACACTACCGTAAATACAGATATACTGGTAATTCCAGGAACAGGAGACTCTCTTATTTCCGTGATGCAAGCATTGGTCAGGATAATACAACATCATTATCCGGAACAAAACGTTTTCCATCTCCTCGCAGAGATTCACATGAACTAAGAAGATGCTGACAAGGCCTCTTTCACAGTGCTTTTGGCATAACGGTATCAGCCATACATACATCAGCCGTTATGGAATTGTACAGCGCTATGGATTTGGCAATTACCAGCATCTCTATGTAAACTGTGTTTATTCCTTATTCATCATGCGTATTAAAGTATTTTGCCTCCGGCATCGGTTCCTCATCCGCTCCAAAAGGCTTAATTATAATTCCATAATCAGAAGCCAGACGTGCTGCCAGAATCTCTACAACAGGTGCATATTCAAGATATGCAAAATCATTTCCGCGAGGCTCAAAGGCAAGATCTCTTTCATCTACAGCATTCATACCGATGACAAACGCATCTCCCACCTCGGTTTTGATATAGCTTGCTAGACCGTTTGCGATATTTTCATTTCTTCCATTATTCAAAATGATTACAGCAGTTTGATTGGTAAAGCCCATCGTCGGGCCATGCATGCCATCATCCATCTCATACCCTACACACAGATAACGCTTTGCAATTTCCAGACATTTTAAAGCGCCTTCCACTGCAACACCATACAGGGCGCCGCTGCCATACAGAGCATAGCCGCTCTTGTTCATTAAACGCCATTTATTCTTGTCGAACCAGCACATAGCAGCATCACACAGTTCACCATGATGCGCCGCTGCAGCTTTTGCGTCCTCTATATAGGACGCATATGCACTCTCTGCTAACGTTCCTCTGGCAAGCCCTATTTCCATAGCAGTGATCATATGTGTAAAGGCAGACATACAATATCCAATCGTACGACAGCCGTATTCTTCATGATCTGTTTCCATCAGAATATGGCAGCCGCCAGCCTTCGCAAGCGGTGAGGACGCATCCTCTGTCACAGCAACTGTCAAATTACCCAGCTCCTTCATTTTCAGCAGGGCTTTTTGTGTTAATGTAGATGTACCGCTTTGCGATGTGAATATGTAAAGCGCATTCGGATTATACACATGCTTCTTTAGGAAGATATTCGGCAGCAGCACGGCTGTTGAGATACCGCTTGCTTTTTCCACAAATTCATGGGATGTCATGGAACAGGTATTGCTTGTACCTGATCCTATCAAAACAATTTCATTGATGGAAGAAAGCCTATCACCCAGATATGTGAACAATCCAGCAGTGAGTTCCTTTCTTTCCTGTATCACCGTATCCACAATGTTAGGGACACGTCTAATCGTATCAAGTAAGCTCATTTTATTTCTCCTCTTTTCTATTAGAAAATACCAATATATTTCCCTGCAATTCCAAGTACCATAATCACAACGATCAGCAGGGTTGGCTTAACATTTTTATTCAGAAGCTTAAAGCAGCCCAGTGTCAGCAGTAACGGAAGCATGCAAGGGAAGATGGAATCCAGCATTTCCTGAATGGATTGTTCTGCACCATTCATTGTAAAGACATAGCCGATATTCAAGGATACCATGGTAGCCGTCATGGCTCCGACCGTCATCAGACCTACAATACTTGCCGCTTTTGTAACAAAGCTCATAATGCCGCTTTCCTCTGCCTGCGTCATAAATTTTGTTCCCATTTTATAGCCTATATACGGGAACAGAATACGAACCGGCTCTGCAAGAAGATTAAACAGCACCAGGAAAACGATTGGACCTAATATATTCCCGTCCTTTGCCATGCTCAAGCCGATTCCCATGGTGATAACACGCCATGTACTCTGAAAAATGGAATCACCGATACCGGCAAACGGTCCCATCAGGGAAGTTTTAACTGCGGCAATCGAAGACTTATCAAAATTCTGATCATGCGCTGCCTGTACCTCCATTGCCGTGCTCAGTCCTGTGATGAACCCTCCAACAACCGGATTCGTATTAAATAATTCATAGTGCCGCTTATAGCCTGCAATACGATCCTCTTCATTATCATACATCGCATTGATGACCGGAATCATAACCCACATATACCCCATAGCCTGGAATTTCTCCCAAGTATACACTGCATCAACCTGGTGAGAACGCCGAGCCACCTTAGCCATCAATTTTCCTTCTTCATTGGTTAAACCAAATTTTTCTTTAATCATTGAATAGCTCCTCCTCATCGGTATCTGTATCAGTGACAAGCTTATTTGCCTGTCTGCGTTTACTAAATTCACCTTCGAAATAAAGGATGATAACCAAAATCATACCGCAAATTGCAATCGCCATCAGCGGCATACCGCAATAGGATGCCATAATGAAGCCAAGGAAGAAATAAACAGCCAGCTTCTTCTGCCACATCATCTTTAACAGCAAGCCGAATCCGACAGCCCCCAGCATACCTGCGGCAACGCCCATACCATCCAGTAAGGTCTGTGGAACATTGTTAATAAATTCCTTCATAACATCTGCACCGAGCCCAACCCCCAATGCACACACCAGCCCGCTAAACAACGAGGTTGTGACTGCAACTAGCGGGAAAAGCCTTTGAATCCCTTTATAATTTCCCTTCTCTACCATTCTGTCGATAAAAGGTGTATACAGGGAACGCAATGCAACCTTCGGTACAAAGAGCATCTGGCAAATAATAGATGTAGGTACTGCCAATGCAAATGCTGTTTCAATACCTGCCCCAAGGATGATTGCATATGCTGTACCCACAGCCGTACCGGATACTGCATCCGGAGGTACTGTTCCACCGATTGCCATAACCCCCATGAATACAAGCTCCAGGGAAGCCCCGACTTCAACACCTGTTTTCACATCTCCCAAGACGATGCCGATCGCTGTTCCAACGATTAGAGGTCTCTCCACCATAGGGAAGCAGCACCAGCATTCGATAAAGCCCAGGATAACTACCGTTAACCCGACTAATAGTGCTTGAATCATAATCATTCCTCCTTTTCTTATAAGTATTTATCAATATTTGTGCGGCTTTCTGTAGGAACCATCCGCAGCTCTAAGCTGTCTACCAGTGTTCTCAGCTCCTTTAAAGCAGCAAGGTCTTCATCGTCAAGACATACAGCGGCTGCAATCATCTTTCCTCCTTCCTTATTTTTTACACCGCCAATGTTTACGCGATGGATACAATCTGTCGATTTTACCAGCTTCAGGGTATCCTGTATCGTTCTTGTTATTAAAAAGATTTTAATTTTCGCTGCATTTGGATTGTTGAGGAGAGCTATTGCATCATCAATCGTTTTGATTGCCAGCTTTACACCGGCAGGCTTAGCCATTTTCAATGCCAGCTTGCTCATCTCATTAGTCGCTGCCTCATCATTCGCAATCAGAATAGCTTCCGGTGCCACTGCCCCAACCCAGGTTACCGCCACCTGTCCATGCAGCAGACGATCATCAATTCTACAAAGTTCTACCATAATTTATCATCCTCGATTCCTTTGTCTATTTCACTTTTTACACTTTGATAGTTAAACAACAGAATGTTTTTTCTGGCATTGTCCATCGTTTTTCTTAAAAGCTCTTCTGTATCTCCACGATCCCGTGTCAGCAGCAGCTCCAATACAATAGACAGCGTCATTCCGGTCATCAGATAGACCCTGGGATAGATACATAAATGCATAAGCTGATTATGAACACTTCCGCCATTGATATCACAGAGCAGGATATATTCCTGTTCCTGATTATTTTCGATTTGATCCTTCAGCAGCAGATAGATATCCTGCGGAGTCTTATATGTATCCAGTCCGTATGCGGTAATTCCCTGCGTACAACCCATGATCATCTGCGCTGCACTCAGCATGCCCTCGGCCAGTGAACCATGAGAAGCCAGTATGATATTTCTCAAGCTCCTCCCCTCCTTTCCTGATATTTCACGCTTCACTTATCTATAAGCAAACTGCGTGCCAGTTTTCATCAAGCCGGCACGCAGTTGTTGTTTTCCCCTTTAAACAGGGGCTTATTTAATTTTATAGAAGGCCTTATAGCTACCGCTAAAAAGTATCATTCAATCGTTTCCCATAATTCATTGACACTGTCATCCACCGCCTTGACACTGTCCCGCTTAAAGATATAGTCGTAAATATAACCGATCTCACTGACTGGAATTTCCACATTGTAATGTACCTCTACATCATGAAATGCCCGTTTGACAATCGTGATAAAATCCCCGTGCTTTTGTATAAACGAATCCAGATCATGAAACTTTGTCACATTCTTATTGATAATCAGCCGTTCAATCAGACAGCTGATATGGATATACAGGCCCAATGTGATATTGCTGCTGAGTACCAGCTGCAGCTCCTTCTGAATCGTTTTAATGATTTTTTCCACACTGTTGATAATCTTATCGCTGTCTAAAATCGTCAGATAATCCAGTAAATTATCCATAGAAAAGTTTTTAATCATATTCTCATTAAAGGCTTCAATCTGATCCGGCCGCATACGCTGGGCGAATGCTGAATTCGTTTTCTCCACACTCTTTTGTTCGATCATTTCCTCCAGGGAAATAAAAGGTATGTCGGCTATTTTTGGATTCTTGGTACCAACGATAAACAGAATATTATATTTTTCAAAAACAGAAGAGCTTCTGCCCGTTTTAATCAGAGAATCAAAATCATAGGGAATAACACTGATGGAGACATGATCCGGTAAGGATGCTTCCATCAGATTGCTGATTTTTTCCGCAGTGCCGATGCCGGTTTCACATACCGATAAGACGGCATCCTGCTTCACCCGGTTTTTGATAATTTCATAATGGTAAGGAAGATGACTGCTGGCCTCACGTAAAATATCCTGTATCGCCATCCCCTCCAGTATCATACTTCCGATATCCAGCGCCAGCTTTGTTGTGACATTGTTGATGATACCGATATCCATGAGCTTTACACTTCCTAGCCGCTGATAGATATCCTCCAGAGAGCCCATATCGACAAGGACGATAACTTCCTTACTGCTTTCCTTTCCTTTTAAATATTCACTCAGCTTTTTTACCACAACATCAAAATCACTCTCAATCGGCATATCGATCGCATCGAATACCCGCTGCTTCAACAGCTGATTGGCAACCTCCGCAATACCGCTGGCTATCGCATAGCCATGGGCGATAATCACCGCAGGGATATCCGCAGCCTGCAGCTCCCGGTCAAAATAGCGGATAAAGAGGAATAAATCAAGAAAACCAAACGGCCCCGGCACAAAATTTAAAGCGTCACTGACAAGCTGCCAGATATCACAGACGATCTCATATTCAAGCCCGTATTCACGATGCAGAAGATTCTGCAGCTGCTCTACATCCTTGCGGTTGCTGATTCTCAGCTGGTTGATGGAAGCATAATTCTGCATATAATCATTCATAAAATGAACAAGCATAGATATTTCATTATTTGAAAATTTCTCAAGGTGATATTTATGAATGACGATATTCATAATGTTCTTTACCAGATGATTCATCATATCGAGCTTCGGTGATTCATAGGTGTTTCCGGCAAAGAGATAATCCACATACTGCTCCAGCTTGCGGCAGCAGCTTTCAATATACGAGGAAGGCTTTAGCTCTGTATGATTCATCGTACGATATTTGTGAATCAAATAGGAATTCAGCTTATACAGATGTCCGTCCTTCTGCATATTTACCAGCATATCGCTGCTGCGTATCATCGTCTTATCATCATAGCTGTACAGCGTCAGATCCTTGCCGGTGCTTTCCAGTAAGTCACTAGGAAGATCATACAGATGCAGCTCCACCTGCTTCTGTTTCTCCTGGCTGCGTAAAAACGCCTTGGCAACACTTGCGCGGATACAGTTTTTCAGACCTCCGACATTTCCGATGAATACGTGACGCTCCAGGGTGCGATAGACCAGATCCGACAGACAGATTTCCCGCTGAATATGCAATTCCTCCTCCTGTATCAGAAATTGCAAAAGTCTTCGTTTCTCCTGCAGGGGCCGCTCTGCAAGGGAGGGTACCTTGACAATCAGGGGAATTCTTCGCAGCAGTGTTTTCAGCAGTACCTCACTTGGCTGCATCGTTGTTGCGAATATCAGTCTCGCCTTGGATTCATACCAGACGTCATTATCTCCTACCATGTGATAAATGCCCTTATCCATGAACAGAAATATCTTTTCCTGACATTCCGGCTTCAGACCATGCACCTCATCCATGAACAGAATACCGCCATCAGCCAGTGCCAGTAGCCCGAGGGTATCCTTATCAGCCCCGGTATAGGCACCCTTTTTATAGCCGAATAAATTAGTCATCAGCATTTCCGGATTGTTTGCATACTCCGAGCAGTTCACCGTTACAAACCGACTGTCTGAAGACAGGATACCCGTATCCTGTCCATATTGAAACATCAGCTGTGCAATCAGACTTTTTCCTGTACCGGTAGGCCCCTGCAAAAGAATGGGAAGTCCATGGTCAGGGTATGAAACAGCCGCTTTGCATTGTTCTACCACATAGCTCAGGCTATCCTGCGCACCAATCAGATTCAAAAACGCATGTTTTTTATCCGCTGTTTTCAATTCATCACGCATTTCATCCAGGGTTTCATAAATATCCGCCTGCAGCTGTACGGAAAAGCGTTCCTCTAATGTTTTCCGCAGAAAGAAGTATACCGGGCGTGTATTGATTTTGATAACCTGCCCTTTCTGCTGCAGCTCACTCATGTAATGGGAAATAAGATTTCGGCTGCACTGAAAATGTTCACTTAGCCAGGCCGCCGTCAATACCTCCAGCTCATCAGGTGACCATAATTTGTCAAAATCCAGAATATTACATTCCCTTTCCAGCAGTTCCAGAATGCCCTGCTTGATCGCATTATCGCTCATGCACTCTCTCCTTTTCTTTCATGAAGTATTCATATTTCATGAAGTGAACCACCCATACGTATTCTGTATAATTTTTATATATTATTTTTGATTATACAAAATACTTCCTGTTACTCTTTATTATACATGAAATTCCTTCGGTTTCGCAGAGAAAGGGCAATAGTTTCCAGACAGGCGCTGTGCGATTTCCAGAATGAAGATTGCTGTATGATTCGTAATCGCTTTTATTGTGGAATTTTTTTGTTATTAACATGTGCCGATACGCATGGACATCCAGCGTGTAACTGCATATGTTTGATTTTAGCCGTGTAGCTTAACATAGATATCGTTTGGTGCTGTTCTCAGTCACGATCCAAAGCAGCCAACACTACGTTCTATGATTTTTATGGTAAACAGGGAGAGCATACGGATTGCAATGTTATATTCCATAGAAGATGGTTACATCTTTTATAAGTATTCTGTTTATGATTATTCTGTTTTTTATCTATGAACCGTAATATCTTTTTTTCCATAACCTCAGCTATTCTACTCGTATAACTACCTATCCCCAGCTTGATTCCTCAAAAGAAATTTTTCTAAAGGATTATCACGGAAGCGTTGTAAAGCTATTTTCTTCACTAAATGCTTTAAAATACCTATTTTAATGGTTCTTCGCTAAAGCGTTGTGAATTTCTTATATAAAAGCTGTTTACCAAAGCGGTATGAAATCTCATAATTTCTGAAAGGCGCTCATAAGAAAAGCATCCCCATATAAAAGCAGGGATGCTTCTCTTATTTTAATTATTTTAACTCCTTTATCGTCTTAATGCCCTCAGCATCAATGTAGGAGATTTTCAGCTTAGCACCATTTTTCAGGAATACAAGCTGATTTTCATACTTCGTCGTAAAGCCGATTTTATAGATGTCGCCCTTTTCCGATTGAATGTAGTACATCGTATTGCCGTCCACATTGACTTTTTCCACACCGGCAACCGTGATATCCGCTGTTTTCAAAGAATCCTTACTGATGGTATCCTCACTGCCGCTTCCCAATAGATTTAAGGTCTTTTTGAATAATGCATCCAGACCCTCATCCGTATACACGGTAGCAACCTTCTGATAATCTACGGCAGAAACTGTCGCATACATCTTGATCAGACCGTTATCCTTCAGCGACATCAGATAAACCGGATTTCCCTTGATATTGATCAATAACGGGAAGGTGGACTGATAGCCGTAATTCTTGACCTCCGACTGTGCACTTTTCATAGCGCTCTTTTCATTGGCACCTGCTGTTGCGATTTTCATAGCCTCATGTGTGCGCAGATTCACCAGAACAAAGCCTAGATTGGATTCATCCGCATTTGCAGAGGTCAGTCCGCTGTACAGCCAGATATCGCCGTTTTTCTCCAGATAGTTATAGCCCTCGGAGGTTACAATAACGCCGCTTTGTCCAAACTGGGAATTCCAGAAGCCCTTTTTCAGACTTCCATTGTCATCCAGTTCTTCCACAACCAGAGATTCCGGATAAATACGGTCTGCCCAGGATGGTATGTGTTTGGTATCATACTTCGTGCTGTCCCCGGTAATCGGATCCAGGAATACCGCACCACTTACCCGCTTTTTATTACCGACACCGGAATACGTATAGGTGGTGCAGATATACCACGGCTTTCCTTCCTCGTCGATTTCAAAGGATGGCTCACCAAAGATTTCTGTCGGGTATTGAAAACGTAAATGCCGGCTCAGATTGTTATTGAAATACGCGGACGGTACATATTTCATGCCATCCAGACCAAGATCCTTTAGCTTTACCAGCTGTGTTTTTCCACTGGTGCTGTCAACGGTGATATAGGCCGGTACTCCGCCGCTTTTATTTTTAAAGTATTTGATAAAGCCGTTATAGGTCAGCGGCGTTACCCGGTACACACTATCCTTATAGGAAATCTGCGTATACTCATTACTTACATCAAACTGGGAAACCCATTCCGTCATGTTTCCCATAACCTTATCCCCCAGACGGATGGAGCTGTCCCGGTCAATGATCGGTGTCTTTTTAAAATCCACCTGCGGAACCTCGCTGAAATCCACATCCTTTGGCTCGATTCGCTGTGAAAAAGCCTTTGCATGAAAAATACGGGAGGTAACCAGTGTAGCGGCAGATGGAAAGACAACCACAAAGATCAGTGCCAGAATGGAAGCCTTGCAAATGGTACCCCAGCGTTTCTGTTCGCGTGACAGATTGACGACATTCTTGTTATGAAAGGTTGAACGCCAGTTCTGAAAGGAATCAATCTGCCGTTTGGTAAAGGAGAACACGATCAGCAGCACCAGAAGCGGCCCGACGCTCAGTGCCAGAAACTTCCAGAAGGCTGGTGCATGCCAGTTTAACGGCGGCAGCATCACATAAAACATCCCGAATATATACAATGCATATACAGGAATCAGAAAATATATATATTTTTTCATTGCTTATCCCTCGCTTTTGAATTTGCTATAAATATATCATATTCCGACCTGTTCGTACACTGTTTTCCTAATAAGTTCGTCAATCAAACAACTGCTATGTAAAAAGCTGCGCCCTTCTTCTCAGCATGCGCCTGTCGCTGACACAGACGGTATTTGGGGATTTATTCCGATATTTTATAGGTATTAAACCCTTTGATAGGATCGGGAGCGATAGATGCGAAGGGTAATATATCCAATAATCAAAGCACCAGGTATCCATATAAGAGGGAGCAGCTTCCACAGGAAGAAGGCATGATGAAACAGATTGCAGGTAAAGCCTCTGACAGCGACACTTGTGGTTTCCATAAATTTAACAGGGAACAGCTTCATCCATGAGGTATAAGAGGACAGTGCTGTACCTGCAAACAGAAACAGCAGACAGATACCCAGCGATACATAGGAGGATTTTACACAGGTGGAGGCCAGTGCTCCCAAAACCGCACAGACGACAGCTCCCAGAGCAAGCACCTCCAGAGATATGAGGAAGCCCTCCTGATAGGTGAATATGGAAACAAGATGCAGTCCCTCTGTAATATTGACCGCCATGTCGCCGAGATTACCCGACAGCCATGCATACAGTGTCACAGGCAGAACCATCAGCAGCAGACCAGCCCATGCACAGGTGATTACAGCAGCCAGCTTGGATAAAAACAAAGAGCTGCCGCCTCTGCTGCAGGAGCTTAACACCTCCAGCATATTCTGCTTGCGCTCCCTGCAGATCAGATTGCTGGAAATCACCAGCACCCATACCATGAGTACGATGCCTACAGTGGAGTAGGTTTCCAGTAAAGAAAACCATTCCTTACTATCTCCATAATGAAAGGATTCCTGCTTATTCATATAGGCTTTCAGCAGTTGAAGCTCAGGCCTGCTTACGTCAAGAGAATATACCGGAGATGCCACCTTTTCATTATTAAAGGCACTGTACATAGTCCCAAATGTACCATCCTCGCTGTTCCAAGGTTTATTGGCAAGCATGGTTTTTCCATAACCCATATACAGCATTAAGACAACCTCATCAGCGATATCCTTTTTGTAATTCGGCAGAGGCTCCTTACGCTGATACAGAATTTTCTTTCCCTTCTTTTGCTCCTTTGCTTCATTCTCACCAGCATAGGCCTTTTTATCCTTCTGATACTGCTCATACCAATCATCACCATACAGGATATTCATTTTCTCCATATCATAAAAATGAGTATCCAGGCGTTTCTCAGCAGCTCTGCTTGCCGTCGTTAACCGCTGCCACCAGTCCGCATCCATCGTGCCTGTCCACTTCAATTTTTCATTGTGTACCTCTTCCTGAATTTCTTTTGTACTCATACGGCTTCCATCTTCATGCAAATAGGGATTCATATACTTCCCGGTATCTGTGATTCTGTTTTGAAAGATTACCACAGGCAAAATCATAAACAGCAGTAAAAGCAGCAGATGAAAGCGGGAGGTCATTATTTTTTTACATTCCAGTAAATACAGTCTCATACCTCTTCCTCCTGAAAATGATACAAATACAAATCGTTCAGAGAAGGCTCCACACTATAGGCATCCTGACTGCCTGCAGCATCCAGGTAACGGACAAGTGTTCCCTGTGCTGATGCACGCTGATAACAGATTGTACTGGTTTTGCGCAGCTGTGCCAGCTCCTTCTGTGAAACATGGCGCTCCTTCACCCTGCCATCCAGTACTGCAAGAAGCCTTTGCGGCGTATCATGAGCAATCAGGCGGCCCTTTTTCATAATCATAATCTGATCAGCTATAGATTCCACATCACTGACGATATGGGTAGACAGCAGAATGATTTTATCCTTTGACAGCTCGCTTAAAAGCTGGGTAAACTGGTTTCGCTCCTTTGGATCCAGTCCTGCTGTGGGCTCATCGAGAATCAGTACGGCAGGATCATTCAACAGCGCCTGTGCAATGCCAAGCCGCTGCCGCATGCCACCGGACAGCGTACGTATTTTCTTTTTCCGCTGAGCCTCCAGGTGAATGGCAGGAAGCAGCTCCTGGATACGCTGTGTGGTATAGGCTTTTGTCAGACCCTTAACAGCTCCCATATATTGTAGAAATTCCTCTACTCGAAAGGTTGGATACATCCCCAGATGCTGCGGCATGTAGCCGATGTTGGCAAGATATTCCTCATGCTTTTCCCGAATGTCGATATCTCCGTATAAAATACGACCCTCGTCGGGAGGCAATACATGAACCATCATACGCAGCAGCGTTGTTTTTCCACTGCCATTTGCTCCCAACAGGCCGATAATTCCAGGCTTTAATATAGCATTCATATCCTGAACTGCCGTTACGCTTCCAAACCGCTTGGACAGTTGTTCCAGTTTTACATTCATATGCTCCTCCATTCTCTCATTTATACGAGTGAAATAATTCTAACTGTAATTCAGTTGCTTATAGCAGTTGTTTCTATCATATCATTAAGCCTCATCCATTCAAAACCCGTATGAAATACCTACGGCATGCGGTGAGTTTTCATTTATATTACCGCATCTTACCGGCAGCCTGTAGGATTACTTTTCAAGAAGACTTCCGCAAGCTGATATAAGCCGGTTTGTTATATATCTGGTGATTTATATTATATATGCAGTTTTGCTTTCCCCGGTATACCGCACATTCTTCTTTTAAATGTCCATGAACGAATACTGCAGTGCTTCCCTATAATTATAGCAATCAGCACTATGCTCAAAAGACTCCAGACAGTCCATAATAGAGGGAGTCGATGATAGAGCTTTCCCAGCACAGCAACCCATGGTGTCATCAAAAGCTGTCCCATCGCCTGAAAGGATAGGAAGTTGGATGGGAAAAAGGATGTCCACGAGGTTTGCAGTCCACTTATGGTTACCAGCATTGGCAGCAGAAAGAACAGCATGCCAAGTGCTAGGGACACAGCCTGTTTTTTTACTGCAACAGAGGTGAATACAGCAAACAGCGTACATACTATACCACTGAGCAGCAGCAGTCCCAGGGCCTGTAGATCAACCTGTGAAAAGGTATAAATATGCAATGTTCTCAGCATCATGAGCGTCGTATCTCTACCGGATAAGTCAAGTGTGAGGGATGTGGATACGCAAAGAATGAGATACAGCAGGGCAGCCAGCATCACTGCCAGGAAAAGGGATACACTCAGCTTGGCACAGGCCAGGTTTTTTCTTCCCTTTTGGCAGCTTTTCAACAGCTCCAGCATGTCGCAGGAATCCTCCTGGTTAAACATGTTTCCAAACAGAAACAGACAGATAACAGCATAGACCCTGGCTGTATTCTCAAATATTTTCATACGGCTGAGCCAGCCCTCATATGGGCCATAGCGCCATGTATGCTGCTCTAAATCCTGACGTACGATGGCAGGTGTCTGCGAATCAGATAGGATGGCATCCCGCATTTCCAGGGTGCGAAAGCCGTCCCAATACGCCTGATCGAGTGTCTGATAGCGGATATCCTCTTTACTGATTTCCTGCTTTAATAATCCTTCCCGCTCCTGTTCTCGTGCGGTAACCCAGCTTTTCTGTACTGTTTCCTGCATATTTCTGCGCAAGTCATCCGCTATGAGCTTTGCTTCCTTTACGCTTACCACGGTATGATAGAGCTGGGCAGAGGGCTGCTGTGCCTCTATATGCAGGGTAAAGGCAAGCTGTAGAATCGGAAACAGCAGCAATATCAACAATAGTACACAGTGCAAGCGGGAATGGAAAAATTTATGCAGCTCACTCTGGCATAGTCTAAGCATAAGCATTCCTCCTGCGGCGATCCCACAGTACATAGACGCTGTATGCCAGCGCAATAAGAAGCAGCTGTCCGCCATATCGTTCCAGCACTGTCATCCAATAGCTCGCCTGGTATAGCTCCAGCACAACAAAACAACCTGCCGCAAAGGCGTATACCGACAGAAACACCTGCAGCACCTGATCATGGATATACAAATGCAGGGTAAAGGCATTCAGCAGCAGAAAAGGAATACAGCCGCTATACAGCAGTGTAAGCAGACGGATATCCGAATGCATGGAAATACAGACAGCGATAATCAGGATTCCCAGAAAGGAAATACCTCCCAGCAACAGCATTTTCCACATTAACAGACGCTGTGGAGAATAAGGTGAAGCCATTTCCAGCTCCTTCATACCATAGATATCACAGCGGAAAACCTCTACTGTAATGGCGACAGACAGCAAAGAGCTTCCCAGTGAAAGAAAGGCAACAGAGTTAACTTTATAGCCACTGGGCAGACACAGCCATACACCAAGGGCAACCAGCAGTGTCAGCGCTGCCTGTATCAGAATACTTTTCCACCCATGTATATGCAGCAGCTCACGCAGAATGCGAAACGTACTGCTTTCATGCTTTTTCACCGGCTGATTACGCAGAAGCTCTTTTACATTCGTAATAACCTCCAGAATATCCTCCTGCAGAATATCCGGAATATCCAATTGCTCCAGCTGTATCTTTTCTTTTTTCACTGCCATCCCTCCTTTTGGGCGCGCTTTTTTAATATACGAAGCGCCAGTGCTACCTGTGATTTCACAGTGGATACATGAATCCCTGTAATATGAGATATATCCTTGAATTTCAGTCCTTCATCATACCGCAGCAATATCACATCCTGCAAATGCGGGGGTAGCTCTGCTATCCAGGAACGAAGAATTATAAATTCCTCCTTCTTCTGAAACAGCCGCTCACCGTTATAGGTTTCATCACGTACCAGTTCCTCCTGCAGCTCATCCATATGGAACCGTTTTGTTTTTGTGTAATCATACACCAGATGCAGGGCGATACGGTAAAGAAAATTCAACAGCTTGCCCTGTTCCTCATATTGATCGAGATGCTTATAAAAGCGGTAGAAGGTTTCCTGTGTCAAATCCTTCGACAAAGCCGCATCCAGTGTTCGGTGATACAGATAGGAATATACCTTCGGATAGGCATCCTGTATAGCTGCTTCCAGTTGTGCATCCGTACGAACAGCATTCTTTTTTATTTTTATCTGCATGACGCCCCTCCTCACTCTGTATAACGTTTACGTTTATAAAAAGACGAAAAAAAGGATACGTTTCTTTCACCTTATGTTCACGGATTGATACATAAAGTAAAATATAACAGAATCCCTATATAATTGACAGAGTTACTATAAGTCTGTGTAAGGCGATATGCACATTTGTATTTTATAATGTATGCAGGCTTTCATGCATTCCTGCGAAATAAAAAAAAGACGTCGTATTTAAAATCTTATTATAAGAAAATAGCAGAGGAATGCTGTATATCAGTCCTCATAAATTTCTTTTCTAACCAATATTTAGACGTCCTTTTTTTCATATGATATAAATAATTATGTAATTTATACAGCCTGTTTATGCATCCCGGCCTTTTGATTACGCAGATTCTACAGGTAAGGCTTCCTTTCCAAACTACAGTCTTATTCTTTTTTCACACGACTGAATAAGGAAAGTGCAAACATCAATTTCAGTGCATAACGGAAACCGCCCGGATAGGATTCCGGGTCATCTAAAAATGCTTTAAATTCCCCTTCCTCCATTTTCAAATACTTTGCTAGTGCACGTTCAGGAATGGCATAAAGTCCGCATATGGATTTCATATACTCCTTCAGCATATGTTCATCCTCTTCATAAAAACCATTGCAATATAAGGTTACGATGAAATTAAAGACCCAGGGCAAATCTTTTCGGTTTTTCGTTTCACTGCAGCCTCCGGGCGTATATTCCTGAAGAAACTCAACAGGCGTATCGCATGCCCTGCTCAAACATTCCAGAGTAAATCCGTCCTGCAGATATCTCCACATAAAATCTTCAAAATCCAGTACTTCACCATTACGCATAATTCTACCTCCTTCATTTATCCCGTTCACTGTCATTTTAACATAAGAAAAAACAGGAATACACGTACATAACACTCATTTTATGCTATCCTACTGTTTTTCAAAATTACAGGTGGATAAGTTTGCTGGTTCTTTCCCAATTAACGGGTATATGAAAGTCATGAAATACAAATAAATCGATGTCTATTCATCCTTTTGTATCTTTTTACCTTCCCTGTGCCTTAAAATCAGAAAGAGCCGTTTTGCTTACATCCCTTTGCTTATATAGGTTTCCTTAGTGATTCATACATATGCTTTTTTTAAATGGACGCTTTCTGATTATAGACTATTTTTTACTGGCTTAACAAAAGCAGATACTGCACTTTATACTCATAACGGCTTCTTACTGGCATATAATCGTATGCTATAAAAATGCAGATAGAAAAGAATAGCGTGGATAAGGAGCATGGCTTGCCAGGTTATGTATTTATATGATGAACAAAAAAGTAACTGTACTCCTTGCGTATTATAATTATAGAAAAGGAAAGTCATAATGCATTATGACTCTCCTTATCCTGATACGAATTTAAAGGCTTCTGTTTTTATAATGCAGCACGGTAAATGTTTTTTACATCCTCTTTTGTGAGTTCAACATAAGCACCCTTGAGATCCGCAGCCGCTTTTTCCGCCATCACATCGAACTTGGCTTCGTCCATGATTCCCACCTCACGCAGGGTTGTCGGAATGCCCATGGCTACAAAATAATCTCTTGTCTTTTCGATTGCTTCATGTGCAATTTCAAATGGATCCTTGTCCTTATCGATGCCCCATACATTAACACCATAGGTTTTAAATTTATCCACAGTTTCATCATTCAGCACGTATTTCATCCAGTGTGGAGTCAGAATCGCCAGTCCCACGCCATGTGTAATATCATAATATGCAGAAAGCTGATGCTCCATCGGATGCACCGTCCATTCTACAGTTTTCCCCAGCTTAATGAAATTATTGATTGCCCAGCTGCTTGTCCACATCAGATTGGCACGCGCTTCATAATCATCCGGATTGTTTACAGCACGAACACCAAATTCGATACATGTCTTCAGCAGTCCTTCGGCCATACGATCCTGCATATATCCCTGCACATTAGAGAAATAGCATTCAAAGATATGACTCATAATATCTGCTGTTCCTGCCGCCGTTTGATATGCGGAAACACTGCAGGTATAGCTTGGATCCAGAATGGATGCCTTGGGACGCATATCATTGTGCCCAGTACCGATTTTATCATTGGTTTCCATATTGCTGATAACGGCAAAGGTATCCATTTCACTTCCTGTTGCAGACAGCGTTAAAACTGTTACGATTGGCAGCACGCTGACAACCTTTCCCGGATCCAAAACGATATCCCATGCATCTCCAGCATAGCTGACAGCACCTGCAATCACCTTGGCACAGTCTATGGTACTACCGCCGCCAATCGGCACTACGACCTCAACGCCCTGCTCACGGCACAGCTTAATACCCTCACGCACTGTGGTAATTCTCGGATTTGGCTCCACGCCGGATAGCTCGCACCATGCAATGCCATCCTCTTTGAAGATGTTAACCACGTCATCATAAATGCCGTTGCGCTTGATACTGCCTCCGCCATATACCAGCAATGCCTTCTTGCCGTATCTGGATACGATATCGCCGATATGAGCAATCTGCCCCTTACCAAAATAAATTTCTGTGGGAATTGAATACATAAAGTTTTCCATTAGCAAAACCCTCCTTGCCTTTATTATACAACGTTCGCGACTTCTTGAACATGGCTCTTTCTTTTATGTTTAACTAATCGGCAACAGATAAATTTCAAAATATCAGCTTACAGATATTTCCCAGGAAATTCATACCATGTGTAAGCCTTCAAGAGAGGTTAGAATTTCCCTTCAGGATACCGTATCAGAATCTCCATTAGAATCTGCTGTTTCTCTGCCATTTTACTTTACAAAATCATCATGCGGTAGTTATCTGGCAAGCTAGATAATAACCGAAAAAGAAAACCGTATTTACCATCTGAGCAGGCAGTGTTTGTTACAGCTGTATCTACGCTGCTAGAGCATACAGTGCCTGATACAATTCGGTTTCCCGCTCATATATAACCTGCACACGTTCTGAAATCATGTCCAGCAGCTGTATATCCCCTGTTTGCGACAGCTTCCACAGCAGCTCTGCAACAGCATCCCATAAAAAAGAAACAGCAATAAACTGTTCTCCCAGCTCCACAAGGCGGTTATTCTGCCAGATACCGGCAGCTTCTTTCAGAAAATCACCATACATTCTGCGAAAGATTCCCCCTCCAGTTCCACCCTTCTCATGAATTTGAAAATAGTTTGTAATACCTGCCAGCCTTCGCTTCTTTTGACTAAAGACCTTCCATCTGCAGACCTCTCTGGAAAATTTCAGAATGCCGCAAACACCTAACAGCTGTGCCGACGGATACAGCATACTTTCACAGGTATCCAATATTGCCTCGCGCAGAACCTCCTGATTCACAGCACGATATCCCTGAAGATCAATGCACAGATATTTATTCTTTGCAGGAAACGGGCGAAAGCTACTGCTGCGGGCTCGTTCGATATCATCGTAATCCACCATATGAAAATCCTCAGCGATCTGCCCGTTTGGTGTATATATCAAAGCGTCATGCTGGTCCCTGTCACTGACCAGAAATTTTTGCTCTTCATCATCGTAGCCAAACAGCACGACGGCATGTCCTCCAAAATGACTTCCATCAGCCAAACCAAGATAAGGAAGAAACGGCATATCCACATAGATAAGGACAGGCTGGTTGGCATCGATCATTTGCTTTGTCATCCGAAATATTCTGTCATAGTTCTTTCCAGCCTTGCACTGAATGGTAATCTGCAATCTGTCTGCCAGCTTTTTTTCAAATTCAAATACCTTGGTACGACCGTTAATCATAGGAGAGGCCGCCTGATTCAGATAGAGAAAGGACAATCCGGAAGCCAGACCAAATAATAATTCCTCTGACATAGGATACCCATAATACGTAAAAATTTGTTTCAGGGAATTGGTAATGCAGTGTTTTCCTCCCTGCGGGACAAAATTCTCCACAACGCTTTTCATAAACGAGTGCTTCCAGTTCTTTCAAAGGGTAAGTATAGTTCAGTCATATATGTGGAAGGATTGCCGCGAAACAGCATTCCCGGACTTTTCACATAGTCCTCCCTGGATGGTGTCAGAATGCGCAGGTCATGTTCATTCGCATAGGCAAACAGAGTCTTATAGGCAGCCCATAGCATATCGTAGCTGCCATAATGCGTAGTATGTAATGCATGCATTTCCGGAAGATATCTGCAAGCTACAGAGGGATGCCGGATTTCCTTTCGCACTGGAATGCATAGCTCTATATCCGCAATCTCCTTACATTCTTCATCATGGTACAGATTAAAATGCTTTCCGCTCGAGTTGTTCTTTACTGCTTTATAAAGCAATGGAAGATAGGTGTCCAAATCACAGTATCTGCCTGTAAAACGAATGGATGCGACTAGCTGTTTTGTGACTGTAACCGTGTCGATCACATAAGCATTTTCTACATGCTCCTCCGATTGAGCCAAGCTATGCTCACGCATTAGTTGAATCAGCTCTCTTTCTTTCCGCATGTTAGCTTCAATACGACTGATTTTTTCCTGCAGAATATAGGAAAGGTCTTCCCCTTTATTGTTCTCCAGAATATCCTTTATCTCCATGATGGAAAAATCAAGGGAGCGCAGATATTGAATCATCCGTGCTGTTTTCAAATCCTCATCGCTGTAATAACGATAGTGATTTTCTGCCTTTCGAAAGGACGGCTTCAGTAGTCCCTCCGTATCATAATATCGTAATGCTTTTACTGTAAGACTGCATAATTTTGAAAATTGACTAATGGTATACATTATGATTCGCCTCCTTCTGCTTTATTGTAAACGTTCCTGTGCGCAGGAGTGTCAAGTAGATTATAGCGTATTTTTTGAAACACACCAAATAACAGAAAAAACAGTATACGCTTCCTTTATCCCGATTTGTATACTGTTTATATGTCTTCAAAATGTGCAATTACCTCTGAGGCATCCCGCATATCCAGCAGTCTTCTGATTTCCCCGTGTTCAATCAAAGCAATCAGCCTGCGATAAAAGTTCTTTATGGAACGCTCGACTTCATTTTTATTGCTTGCGGATATTACCGGCAGAAACACATGCTGTACATACTCATCACGTCCCCAAGGAATGGTCTTCTGTAATCCGGCATACACAATCACTGTATCATTAACATATTGCGCATTGCCGTGTGGAATCGCAACACCTGATCCAATCTCTGTAGATATTTCTCGTTCTCTTTGCATAACGGAAGAGAAAAATGGCTCCTTTACATAACCATTCTTTAGCAGTTTATCACAAATCTGCTTTAATAGCTCCTCCTTGTTTTCCACAGACTGTTCAAGGAAAATTAGATTCTCATCAAACATACTTTCTGCATGCGGCAGACCGTTTTCACTATGCAGAATTTTCTTATCCAATACATGATTTACAATAGAGCGGATGTACAGGCAGTCCTCCTCCTTTAAAATTTCATTAACATGGATTTGAGGAAGATCATCCGGCAGATCAATCGTCGCAATCACCAAATCCCACCTGCGATGCTGTTTTCTGCTCTGGTACTCCTGTAACGTCATAATATCATCAATCCGTATGGCATGATGCAGCTTTTGAACCTGTTCACGCAATATACGAATAACGTTATCATAACGCTTTACAAGGAGACAGACATGTAAATCATAGTCTGTCTTTTCTCTAACGACACCAAGATATAAAGCTATATATGCAATTTCATCCTCTGTAATCGTCACCCTATAATATTGGTCAAATAAAATACTCGTCGCCCAAGTCGCCTGGTAGATGGATGAAAAGCTATTGCGTACCTCATGAAGCAGCGGATTATGAATCCGAACACCGTTTTTCAAACGGATAATCGTTCCTGCCAAATGTGTGAGCAGCCCTTCCATCAATTCCTCCTCACGATCTATGCTGATACTCAGAATACCATTTAAGATATCCAGAAACTGATCTACAAAGGATTGGAAGTGCTCAGTATGCTCCAAATCCTCACGTACCACATCAAACATACTCTCATCCACCAGACCATAAATATCAAGATACAGCTGAATATAGCATTTCTCCTGCTCCGGCAAATGAATATGATATACATCCTCTATCGTCTCAAAGACCTTTAAAAGTCTGTTGCTGCGCTGCTTTTTATGCAGCATTTCCAGTTGTTCCTGCCGCATATCCACCAAAGCATTTTGCTGGACTCGCAGGATACACATGCAAAGATGCAGAAAAACATTTAAACGACTGATATGATCAAGATATACATGACAATCCTTTTCTAACTGCAATATACAGGTTTCAAGTGGATGAAACAAAAATCCCTGAAACAGCTCGTGAAACTGCTTACTTTGCTGCTCATCCAGAATCTGCCCAACCGTTCCCTTTACAAACGGATAATCACTTCGTTCCATGAACAATGCGATAATACAATCGCGGATGTGAAATTCATCTCCGCTCACCACAATACCGTATTTCTGTCGATTTCGAATTTCTATTGAATAATTGCGGCAGAATTCAGAAAGCTCGCGTAAATATCCGTGAACGACGTGGCGACCCGCATGCAGAACCTCACAAAAATGTTTTTCACTCCATACATGATCAGCATTATGAAAGAACAAACTCCGCACAATGAATGCCTCCTCCTGATCCTGTCGTGTATGAAGCAGTTTTTCATATTGCCTGCGTTTATCCTTTCGCAGCTCCAAAGACACTCCGATTCCGCGTTTACGAATCAATATACCGATTTCCTGTTCCTGAAGTATGGTTTCAATAATCGTCAGCTCTGATAATATCGTCTTTTCAGACAGAGAACAGATTTTACACAAGGTTCGTATACTGATATAACCATCCGTATGCTCTAGCTGCTGCAGGATATCTTTCTGTCTTCTGCTCAGCATATGCATTCCTCCTTTTATAAAAGGGGACGAACTGTCCCCTTTCTATGCTTTCCCCTCCTGTTGAAAAATATGCATGTAATGCTTTACCATGTCTTTAAACCCCTGCTGCATGCGGTGATAGACCATATGAATTTCACCAGCCTGTTCGCCTGCTTCGATAGCAGCTGCAAAATTGTCAGTCCCTATATTGATTTTTGATATACCGCAGTGTATCGCCTTCTGTAAATTAGCATCACCACTTCCACTACCGCCATGTAACACCAGCGGAATATCAACGACCTTACGAATTTCACGAATACGCTCAAAATCGAGCTGCGGTGTTCCGGCATAAACACCATGAGCAGTTCCAACAGCGATTGCTAGACAATCCACACCTGTCTGCTTTACGAATTCCGCAGCCTGCAAAGGGTCGGTATACAGACAAGACTCTCTTCCATAGGAACAGCCATCTCCGACATGCCCCAGCTCAGCCTCCACGCTGACCTGAACAGCGTGTGCAGCTTTTACGATTTCAGCAGTATCACGTACATTCACCGCAAAGGATGCAGTACTGCGATCTATCATAACAGATGTAAATCCAGCACGCAACGCCCACATGACCTGTTCAAAGGTTGCACCGTGATCCAGATTTACAGCAATAGGAATTGACGATCGAACTGCCATTTCTTCCAGCATACGTCCCAGAAAAACCAAATCTGGATGAAACACATAACCCACATCCAAAATCAATGGTGCATGCAACTCCTCTGCCGCCTCTATACATACGCGGGCGGTACATTCATTGATAACATTTGGTGCCACCACACCATATCCCTCTTTTGTTGCCTTTTCCAGCAAATCCCTCATTGGTACAAGCATTTTACATTCTCCTTCTTATTTTGAATTAAATTCAATAGTAAAATCATAGTCCTCCTCTGCATCCTCATCAACAGCTGTATGTCTTGGTTTTAACAGAAGCAGTACCCCTGCAGTTACCGCTACACCAGCAAGGAAAGCAACTACAAACAGAAATGGCTCCGTGATAAACGGTATTGCAAAGACTCCACCAGCGGGAATTGGACACAGACATCCAAAAATCACTGCAAGACCGCCGGAAATCGCACTACCCGCCGTACATGCCGCAACAATGCGCAGCGGATCACTTGCAAGAAATGGAAAGACACCCTCTGTGATAAAGCATAAGCCTAATGGAAGTGCTGTTTTCGCTGCCTCATGCTCTGCCTTTGTAAACCGTTTTCTTGCTAAAAATACTGCGATGGCAACACCAACCGGCGGTGTCATGCCGCTGACCATGCTTGCCGCCTTGGGTGCATAGACACCCTGTGTCAGCATTGCGTCACAGAAAGCACCTGCAGCCTGTGCAAACGGACCGCCCATATCAAATCGCATACCGCCAATAATAGCACCCATCAGAAAGCCGGATTCTCCCTGTAAAGAAAGCAGCCAGTCTGTCATCCCCTGCTGTATCATCGCCAGCGGTGTTCCAATCAGATAAATAAATACCAGTCCAACGGCAAGCGTTGACAATACCGGGATGACCAGCACAGGCATCAGACCTTCAATCAGCTTAGGTGGCTTGATATAGGTTTTAGCAAGCCAAGCAAAGTAGCCTGCGATAAATCCTCCTGCAAGTCCTCCTAGAAAGCCTGCACCGACTACATTTGCAAGAGTACCGGCAGCAAGACCCGGAGCGATACCCGGACGATTCGCTATCGAATATGCGATACCCGCTGCAATGACAGGAACTGTAAATCCAATCGCCGCATTACCAATCTGCTCCAATGCGGCCGCAATCGTTCCTTCCTGAATATCCACCCCTCCAAAAATCCTGGAAATTCCCAGACAGATACCGCCGGCTACAACTACCGGTATCATATAAGCGATACCAGTAAGAACATGTTTTTTCAGTTGCAATTTTTTCACTTTCTCCACCTCAGCTTTCTTTCAATTTTTCTTCAATCTGCATCAATAGCTTTTTCGGCGCCTTCATTACCATTTTCATTGGCATATCCAGAATTTTTTTCCCTTTAAAGCGTTCTCTTCCTGATATTTCAATATCTGCTGATATGATGACCACATCTGCCTGCTTGATATCCTGATCATCCAGAATATCCTCAACGCCAATGCTTCCCTGTGTTTCAATCTTTATTTCATGCCCCAACTCCCTCGCCGCATTTACAAGCTTTTCTTTTACTAGATACGTGTGTGCAATTCCTGCTGTACATGCTGTTATACCTACAATTTTCATACATTCTCCTTTCTTTCACTGTCTTGATAAAATAGCCTCCATGACATCCTGTCTGCTTTCCGCCTCATATAGTCGCTGCTTCACGTCGTCATAAGCAAGTGATTTCGCAACGGCTGCCATCATGGATAAATGACTCTGATTTGCATCGTGCTTCTGAGCACAGACCGCAAACAAAATAATCACTTTCACTGGAAGCTCATCAATACTCTCCCAGTAAATAGGCTCCTGCAATATTCCAACCGCTATTCTATTTTCCATCACTCCCTTCGATTTTCCATGCGGTATTGCAATATAGTCTCCAATTCCTGTGATTCCATCCGCTTCCCGTAAAAAGACATCCTTTACAAACACATCCAAATCAATTAGAACTTCATGCTCTTTCAACAGCCTGGCAAGCTGGCGTATCGCATCCTCTTTTGAATCTGCATGCATGGGAATTAAAATATCATCTTCATGCAATATCTTCCTCAGTTCCATATTCCTTCTCCTTATCCACCTTCATTATAGTAAATTTTAAAAATTATAAATTTCGTCTTTTTCCTTTTTTAAACTGGAATTTTCTGCATTATTTAAAAATTGTGTGCACTTACTCTTATACGTTACTTATTACTTTCTATTTCATTCCGATAAATGAGGGCAGTATAAACAATCACGAAATATATGAAAAAGCTGCTGGATTTTATTCTCCAGCAGCATGTACAGTATTTCTTTTTTTATAAATAAACAGAATCAGTATGATTCCCATCAATATCAAAGCAAGACCAAAAAGAATAAGCATCCACAGATATCCATCTAAAAACGCCACAAAAAACTTATAGAAGTATTCCGGCTCCAAACGTATCCGATGCGTATAGCCTCCCAGCAATATACCTGCCGGAAGCAATGTCAGCATCCATCCTGCCCCTCCTGCCGCACTTCCAAGAAACAGAAGGGTATCCTTCCTTTTCAATTTCATACGTATTAGAAAAAACACAGAAAGCAGCAGCAATAACACACACGCTCCAATGGCAAAGGGCAGAACTCTATCCATCATTTGAATTCCCATCACGATATATTGAATGAAGGGAAACTGTACAAATTGTTTATAACCCTTTGCATTTACCTTGATATAGTTTTCCAGCCGCAATTTGCTGTCTTCATCCAGCTTAATATTTTCTGTTTTTATGACCTTTTGCAAATGATCATTGAGCTGCTTCTTAAAGCTTTCCTGATCAACAGCAGCTTCCTTTCCGGTAAAGCTTGTTTCAATATATTGAATTGCCGCTTTTTTCACATCTGCTTCCTTCAGAAACCCATCATACACAGAGGGCTGAAATCCAGCCGCTCCTGCACTCTTTTTAAAATCCTCAGTAAGTGCCCTCGTGACCCCTGTATAATATTCACTCTTATCCAGCGTTGATAATAGGAATCCCTTATTCAGCAGCGTTGCCTTTGATACACAAATAAACAGCAGCAGGAACAGGAAGAATGCAATGAAAAATGAAAATAATCCGCCTAATAGCTTTTCTCTACGTCTCATTTTGTATCACCTACCACGATTGGCCCGCTCACCTTATCCGCATAGACAAACAGACGATCCTCCTTTTCTCCTACCCCGTCCAGCGGATAGCAGGTAAAAAGAATCAGCTGCTCTTTTTTCTGTGTAAGATCATAGGCGGATGAATCACTGGCATCCGCTACCCGTGAACCTGTAATCTTATATTTGAAAATTCCGTAATACGTTTCAATCGTTATGATTTGTCCATTTTTCACAATTCCCAGATTTTTAAAATAAGGAATCGTATGTCCGGCTATCATAACAGGTTTTCCATAACCGGGTTTTCCTGACTGTATGCGAATACCGGCACCGATATACAAACACTCATCGGTAGAACCGTAAATTAAAGGTACATCAATATCCGCATCCTCGATGATCACCTTTCCCATAGTATCACCAATTCTTACGGATTTAATATCCATTGCATTAATTTCACCATCCGTCGGAAGTCCCTTTTTATCCGTATATAAATTTCTGGCAGTGCTGGAGAAATCCGGAGCCTGATTCTGTGCAATCATCTGATACAAGGATGCAATCGGCCGAATATACGGCTGCGCAATCAGAAACATGATCAGGTATCCGATAAGAAGAAAAAAAAATGGTATAGTGAACCACACCATTATTTTTTTGAAGGATTTATTCACGTTATTCTTTAACAGTCTTTTTTCTGGAAGCAACGATACCAGCACCTGCCAGGATTACTGCTAAGCTGCCAAAAATTGCGTATGTACTTGAGAAATCCTCACCGGTATTTTCCAGCTTAGGTTCTGTTTTGGTTTTGTCCTTGATTGTTGGTCCTGGTTTTGTTGGTTCCTCTGTATCTTCCCCATCTTCATAGATAAAGTTTGGAACCTTATGAATTACCTGTCCATCCACAGTCATGAAAATCAATTCATCTGTTGTGACATCATATGCCACCTTGACACCCAATGCGTTCACACCTGGTTGCATTGTATCCAGCATTTCCTGAACCAGTTCCGGAGTCATTGTCTGATCCCAATATTTCTCCAGGAAAGCCTGTGTATTTTTCGCTGAAGTTTTAACGGTATCAACTGCTTCCTGTGAAATATCAACACCATCAGTATTAAAATAATCTTCAACAGCAGCATACACATCTGTGTTCTTTCCATAAGACAGTGTTTCTCCCTGAATCAGAATCCCCTTTTCCATAAAGTCCAGGATTTCCTGTTCTGCCTTGTTAATGCCGCTCGCAGCGTGAATCGGTGCTGCCAGCACGCCCAATGTCATTGCGGCACACGCCGCAACAGCTAATAATTTTTTCATACGTACCCTCTTTCCGTTTGTCATATATTGGTAAGCTCTTACAATATATAAAAACACAACTTTTCTGTACCTTTATCATATAATAAATAAGCTACGAATGCAAGATTACTCCTGTAAAACTGCTCATAAGTTTCGGATAAAAGACTGCTGTTCACCATCCGGTAAAGCGAAAGGATTAAAACTATATGGCTACGGCCTTAACACCTGCTTCTAAAATATTTGAAAAATGAGCGTTCTAGTGTACCTGTATACAGCATGTCATCCTAGCAGTAAATTGAAAATATAAATGCCCTTTGCCATCATGTACCCCTGTAATTCTATAACACCAAATTACAGGGAATCGCATAAAGCAGATTGTTTTCATATTTTTACGCGTTCAGTGACAGCTGATCTATCGGATATCTGATTTTTACTGATACACAGCATGTTACAGTCACCCCCTCAACAGCCTCTTGCGGTGAATTCATCCTTGATTATTTTACGCTGCTTTTCATTATACAGATCGAATACTGTCAGACATAGACTAATGATTCCCTTTTTGAGTTTATCATCAGCACAGGGCAGCTTCAGATATTCCAGAAATTTAACATCGTGCGCATAGGCAGGCGTTGGGCCTCCCAGGGCCAGCTCACTGTACATCATCGGACAGACATGTGATACATTTCCCACATCACTGGAGCCGCTGGCATCTGCATCGCTGTCCACAAAGTCACCGGAGCCGCAAAGCCTTGCGTTTTCCACATAGAGCTTTTGAAAGCTGTCCAGATTGACCAGATCATAATACGTATTTTCAAAATTATGATATTCCATCTGGGCCCCGGTCATCAGAGAAGCCCCCTTCGCTATATTGATAATTTTAGCACTGATTTCCTCCATATACGCCTTATCACGCGCCCGGATATAAAATTTGCAGGTACACAAATCCGGAATAATATTGCATGCTTCACCACCCTTTGTGATAATTCCATGCACACGGGTGTCACAGCGCAGCTGCTGGCGCAGGTAGCTGATTCCCGTAAACATCAGATTCACTGCATCCAGTGCATTGACGCCAAGATGAGGATACGCAGCAGCATGAGCAGCTTTTCCATGGAAGGTGAATTCCAGTGAATCCATGGCAAGCGTAACGACATGTGCATTATTTTCCGCACCAAGATGCAGCTGGAATGCAAAATCCACATCATCAAATGCCCCTTCCTCAACAAGGACACATTTTCCTCCGGTCGTTTCCTCTGCCGGAGTTCCCATAATCACAATAGTTCCCTCCAGTTCCTTTCGCATGTGTGCAAACATAAGTCCTACGCCTGCGCATACTGCACCGATCCAGTTGTGTCCGCAGGCATGGCCGAGCTCATTATGCTGTTCACCATACCCCGGCAATGCATCATATTCTGCTAAAAACGCATAAGTCGGACCCGGTCTGTCTCCCTTTAGCTCACAGCGAAATGCCGTTTTTAAAGAGCCGTACGGAAGCTGTATGGAATAGCCGGCCTCCTTCAGCTGCTCACAGATGTAAGCACTTGATAAAAACTCCTGGTCACCATCCTCGGGATGGTCATAAATCCATCTGCTGATCTCCTCTGCCTTCTTCTGCACGCGATCTGCATAGAGCTGTTCCAGCTGTTTTTTTCTTTCATTTTTCATAGGTTAGCCTCTCTTATTCTTTATTTTTACTATTTTTATAGTTGTTTTTCACTGCTGCTTGCACTGCCTGCTTCATTTCCTTCAGCCTGCGTATTATGAACTGCAGTTATGAATAAGAAACAGAGAGTGTCTCCCTGTTTCTTTCTTATATTATTCGATTGTTACATGTTCAAAATAGAACATTGCTGCCGGTGTACGCTCCAGACCCTTAACACTTGGCTTTTTCAACATAACCTGTGTATTTGTTACCAGTGGAATGAAGTATGCCTGCTCAACGATCATGCGCTTTTCTGCATCATGCAGCAACTGCATACGTTTTGCGGCATCTGTTTCTAGTGCAGCCTTCGCCATCAGGTCTTCATATTCTGCATCATCAAAAATCAGAACCGGCTGGGATTCCTTCTGCCACATACCTAGGTACGCTGCGGCAGGATCCAGTGTTGTTGCACTCAGACCGTAACGGCTTGTTTCAAACTGGCCGCCATCAACCTGCGTATAGAAGACACCCTGTTCCACCTGGTCGATTTTCAGATCAATATAGATTTTCTTGAACTGTTCCTGCAGAATCTGTGCGATATCCATATTCACCTGCTGACCGGTTGTCTTATATTTGATTGTCAGCTTCTTGCTGTCAGAATAACCTGCTTTCTTCATCAGCTCCTGAGCACCCTTAACATCATATTTGATATAGTCACCGGCATCATCTGCTTCTTTACGGAAGTCTTCCTTTTCTCCCTGAATACCATGCGGAACAAGACCAAATAATGGAGTTACATAATCACCTGTATCCAGCACCTTTACAATACCGTCACGGTCAACTGCCATTGCCATCGCCTTGCGGACATTGACATCCTGCAATGCCTTATTGTCTGTGGATAAGGAATTGATGTCAATAAAGTAATTGGATACATATGGGTCTACACGATACAAATCATCTTTTCCCTTATAGTTAGTATATCCTTCATTTGCAACATAGGTAGCGAAATCAATTTCTCCAGCCTCATAGCCCTGATACTGGGAAACACTGTCTTCCATAACCTTAAAGTGCAGCTTCTCCAATGTTGTTTTTTCTGCATCATAGTAATCGGTGTTCTTTACCAGATCTACTGCATCCGCAGGATTTACACTTTCTGCTTTAAATGGACCATTCACTGGTACATCCGCCGATAAAGACCATTCGGAATCCTTTTCCTTTGCGATATCGGAACGCAGTGGTGTATAGATTCCCTGTGTCATCAGCTTGTCAAAGTACAGAACCGGCTGAATCAGCTCTACAGTAAAGGTTTTATCATCCACCTTTTTAACGCCGACATCTTTCATGTCCTTTACTTTCATATCCTTATCGAAAGCCTTCTGCGCTCCAACGATGTACTTTCTGCCATCCTGAGCATTATAGGCATTGTCAGCACCATACGTAAGTCCTCGTTTGATACCGTAAACGAAATCATCGGCCTTTACCGCTTCACCGTCGCTCCACTTTGCATCCTTGATAGTAAAAGTATAGGTCTTCCCATCCTCGCTGACTTTATAGTCCTCGCAAAGATCCTTTACCAGATTACCATCCTTATCCAGCTTGAACAATGTACGATACATGTTTTGAATAACGATCATGGAGTATGTGTCATCCGCACGCGCTGGATCCAGACTCGTGATCTGACCGCCCAGTGCAACCTTGAGCTCCTTACTGCTTTCTTCCCCGCCGCCCCCGCAGGCACTCAGGCTGAGAACACTGATACCCATAAAGAGCGATAACATTAGTTTTTTTAGCTTTTTCATACAGTTTCTCTCCTTTTTACATTTATTATCATACATTCTTTTTAAATATTTTTCAATAAATGTAAATACTTTCAACACAAAACTTATATAAAAGCAATAAAAATGAAGGAAATGTTTATACACTGTTCTATAACTGCCGATATATTTGTATAAAGCCAGTGTATAGAAATCATTCTTATGCATTACATAAAGTATTTTCTATTCAGCTCCTTCATGGATTGCTTACTTTCTTATTCTAATTTTTTATTTCAGTTTGCATATATATCATTCTTCACCAACATAATTAACCTTACACTACCTTAAGAGGGAAGCAACATCATTTCATGCTATCCATACCCTAAATAATTTCTAAAGCGATATGATGCAAAGTTTGTGTATACGTTTCTTTACATCCTTTTCAATAAAAAATAACCCTAAAAGGAAGGATTTTCTTCCCTGCTGGCTATTTCACCGCTTTTTGATAACTAAGCAGTGAAATATGCTAAAGTAAAATAAAAAGCGATTACCCGTCCTTTTGATAATCGCTCTCTCATTATTTCAAATGTGCATCAAACCAGTCTGCCATTTCCTGCAATCTGCGCAGACGGTGCTTAGGCTTTCCACTTCTGCTCAGCTCATGATTCTCCTGTGGAAACAGACACATGCGGCTTTCCACTCCGTGATATTGCAAAGCGGTAAACATCTGCAAGCCCTCACTCAGCGGACAGTTATAATCCTCCAGTGAATGGATAAACAGCGTCGGGGTTTTTACATGGTCTGCATATGCCAGCGGGGATGCCTTCCAAAACCTGTCTACATCCTCCCATGGCGTTGTCTGCATCTCGTTGGGATCAAAGGTAAAGCCGATACAGCTGGTACCGAAATCAGAGATCCAGTTGGCAACACTGCGCTGTGATGCCGCTGCCGCAAAACGCTCTGTGTGGGTAATGATCCAGTTTGTCATAAAGCCCCCATAGCTTCCCCCAAGCACGCCCAAACGCCTGTGATCCAGTGTTGGGGTCTGCTGTATCACTGCATCGGTGAATGTCATGAAATCCTCATAATCATCCGTTCCGTATTTCCCCCGCAAATCCGCATATGCCTCACCAAAGGAATCACTGCCTCTTGGATTCGTATAAAACACCATATAACCCATAGACGCAAACATCTGCATTTCATGATGAAATACATTACCAAAGGCACAGCGCGGCCCGCCGTGAATACTCAACAGTCCCGGATATTGCTTATCAGCCTCATATCCGTATGGATACAAAATCCATCCCCTGCGCTTGCTTCCATCCTTTGCGGCATACACGATTTCCTTTGGCTCCATGCATGCATGCGTACGCAGATACTCTACATTCCACCGGGTAGCACGCGTATTGCATCCATTTGCACATACATAAATCTCCTCCAGGCTGTTCCGTTCCATTTCCAGGGTGAAAAAGCCCTGCTTTCTGATGGCAAAATCACGAATCATATTTGCCTGCGGTGTTATACATGTATCGGTTCCATCCATTGATAAAGCATACAGCAGACATTTGCCCTCCTCATTTTTCAAATGGTATACCGTCTGATTCTTCATGATGATTGATGTCGCAGCGCCTACATGGCAGTCCGTTACGATATTGCAATACGCATAATGCTCACACGCCAGAAGCCTTCTTACTCCCTGTTCGATTGTCCAGGAATAGAAATCCGCAGCTTCCTCACTGCCATAATCCTTCATATCTGTCCCTGTGAATACTACCCTGTCCTGTTCACACACAACAGCATCGATCCGCAATTCATCGCATGAAAGAAGCTGTGTCTGCTTCAGCGTATCGGTGGAAAAGCTGAAAACTCCCTGTGTCAGCGGCTTTTTCGTTGTGTACTCTTGTGCACTGCATACGATTTGCGTATCGGATACCGCAAGGTTTTCCACATGCCAGCTTCCCGTAAATAACGCCGTAGCTTTTTGCGACGTTTCATCAAATATATACAGATGATTGCGTTTTCCACTGATATAGCCGCTTCCGTTATCCCAAAACGGAATCTGCGTCAATACAATGGTATCATCTTCGTTGTTTTTCTGTATGGATTCCTCTGCGAGAAATGCATAGCTTCCTTCTTTGATCTTCTTGATCTGCACGACCATATAGGGTAGGGTGAAGGCATTTGTTAATTGCAGGGTTTCCAGATGCAGGCGCACAAAGGCACTCTTTTGTCCCTCGGTTGGCTTCTGTATGAGCAGGGTGTGTTCATCCTCCCATAAAAAGGAAGCAAACGGCTGTTTCTGATAGATACACCGAGATACCTCGTTTTCCAGCAGCCAGAGGCTTTTTTCATAGCAATCTGCTTCCTCATCCATTTGCGCATGTACATACACCAGCCGCTCTCCACTGTTTGATGCCTGCAGACCACTCAGCAGATGCAGCTGATAGAGGTCATCCTTTTCCACACGCTGCTTCATATGGATTCCTCCCTGTGCTTATGCTCCTTTAACAGCCTGCATATTTCCTGATAGGCCGTATCCACATCCGTATTTTTCACGGTATGGCGAAACAGTGTGGATAATTCCAGCTCGACAAGAGCCTTGGATATCCGGCGCTGTGCACTCGCAGTATCATCCCTGTAGCGCAGCATGATCTGTTTTTCCAGCTCCTCCATACTTTCCGGCTCCACAAACACGCAGAGGGCATCCGGATATTGCAGCTTGATCTGTCCAACTCCCTGCGCCTCCACCTCTATCATGACATTTTTTCCACTGTTTAACAGAAAGTCCACCTGATGCTTCGGTGTTCCGTAATAATAGCCGTCAAACTCCGTATATTCCAGTAATTCACGGTTTCTCAGTGCATGGGCAAATGCCTCATGATCCACAAAATAGTAATCCTTTCCATCCACTTCCTCCTCGCGCTTTGGACGGGTTGTCATGGAAATGGAATAATTCAAATGCAGCTCGTTATCCTGCAGCAGTCGGTCACGGATATCCTTTTTTCCAACACTGCTGGCGCCTGTTAATACAAACAGCAAACCCTTGTTCATGATCCTTCTCCTGATATAGTACACAACCCATATACGGCTGTATCCCATACCTTTTCCTTTCTTTCAAAAAAACGAAAACACATACCCTTTGGCTGTGCTTCGTTTATCCATTCTTATGATCTATTATTTTTCATACAGGAAGCAGGCAACCCTGCGTTTTCCAACATTCACCATTCCCGGCTTCTCCTTTGCACAGCGCTCCGTAGCATTGGGACAACGGGTACGGAATACGCAGCCGCTTGGTGTGTCCAGCGGACTTGGCAGCTCACCCTCCAGTACGATTCTTTTCTTTTCTCTGGCAACACGCGGATCGGGAATCGGCACAGCAGACAACAGAGCCTGCGTATACGGATGCAGCGGACGATGATATACATCATCACTGTCTCCGATTTCCACCAGATTTCCCAGATACATAACTCCGATACGATCGGATATATGCTTCACCATGCTCAGATCATGGGCTATAAACAGATAGGAAATCCCCATCTCCTTCTGAATATGCTCCAGCAGATTGATGACCTGCGCCTGAATGGAAACATCCAATGCACTGATTGGCTCATCACAGACGATAAATTGCGGATTTAAGGCAAGCGTTCTGGCGATACCGATACGCTGCCGCTGGCCTCCGGAAAATTCATGCGGATACCGGCGGATATGATCGGGCTTTAAGCCCACGATATCCAGCAGCTCACGCACCCGCTGTTCACGCTCCTCCTTCGTTTGGAAGATGTGATGAATATCCATCGGCTCGCGAATGATTTCTCCAACCGTCATACGGGGATTCAGACTGGCATAGGGATCCTGAAAAATCATCTGCACATTTCTGCGGAATTCCGCAAGATGGCTGCCTCTGATTTTGGTAACATCCTCACCATGATAATAGATGCTTCCCGAGGTTGGCTCATACAGCTTGACGATGGCCCGTCCGGTCGTACTTTTTCCACAGCCGCTTTCTCCGACCAGCCCAAAGGTTTCTTTCGGATAGATTTCAAAGCTGACGCCATCCACCGCCTTGACCACCTGCTTTTTGGTAAACAGACCACCCTTGACAGGAAAGTGAACCTTCAGGCTTTCCACCTTTAATACTGCATCACTCATTGAGCCTCACCACCTTTTTGTGCCTTGGGATGCTGCAGCCAGCAGGAGCATATATGGCTTTCACTGACTGCTGTCTCCTCCGGCATTTTCAGCTTGCATATTTTCATAGCGGATGCACAGCGATCCGCAAACGGGCAGGTATCCTGAATATTCAATAAATCAGGAGGACTTCCCGGTATCGGGTGCAGCTCCTTTTTCTCCAGCTCATTCGGATTGGATATACAGGACAGCAATCCTTTGGTATACGGGTGCTGCGGGTGTTCAAAGATATCGAATACCGAGCCGGTTTCAACGATTTTTCCACCGTACATGATGGCAATACGGTCACAAATGCTCGCAACAACACCCAGATCATGGGTAATCATAATAATACCGGAATCAATTTCCTCCTTCAGCTGCGAAATCAGCTCCAGAACCTGTGCCTGAATGGTCACATCCAAGGCCGTTGTCGGCTCGTCGGCAATAATAATTTTCGGATCACAGGCCAGGGCGATGGCAATGATGATACGCTGCCGCATACCGCCTGAAAACTGATGCGGATATTGCCGTATTCTCGCCTCCGGAGAAGGAATACCAACCTTGCGCATCAATTCAATGGCGCGTTGTTTCGCTTCCTCCTTCGATATGTTCATATGATTCATGATTGGTTCAATCAGCTGTGTTTCAATACGCAGAACCGGATTCAAAAAGGTCATTGGATCCTGGAAAATCATCGCCAGATCATTACCGCGAATCTGATCCATCACCTGCTCATAATCCTTACGGTCGGAAAACGCCCTTGGTGATATTTCCTTACCGTCGATGGTAATACTGCCTTCCTTCACAATGCCGTTTCCGGACAACAGACCCATCACAGAAAACATCGTCTGACTCTTTCCGGAGCCCGATTCCCCTACAATTCCCAAAACCTCTCCCTTATCCACAGACAGAGATACATCGCGTACAGCATGTACCAAGCCGTTTTCCGTTTCAAAATCCGTAGAGAGATGTTTAATTTCCAGCATACTCATATGTTTTTACCTCCCTACTTCTTTTTTTTCTTCGGATCCAGGGCATCCCCCAGTCCGTCACCGATAAAGTTTAATGCCAGCATCGTCAGACAGATTGCCAGAATCGGCCACAGCGTCTGCAGCGGATAGGAGGTCAGGGTGCTTCTTGCTTCATTCGCCAGCGTTCCCCAACTTGCCTGCGGCGCACTCAGACCGATTCCCAGAAAGCCCAAAAAGGCCTCATAGAAAATTGCACTCGGCACCAGCATTGTAACGGATACGATGATCGGCCCCATACTGTTGATAATCAGATGCTTGAAAATAATACGGCCGGTTCCCGCGCCCAGCACCTTGGCCGCAAGGGAAAACTCCTGTTCCTTCAATGTCATGACCTGTGCCCGCACCTGTCTGGCCATTCCCATCCAGGAGGATATACAGATACCAATCAGAATGGAGCTCATCGAAGGCCCCATGACCACAACGATCATAATGACATACAGCATATCCGGAATGGAATACATCATATCCACAAACCGCATCATCACCATGTCAATTTTACCGCCAAAGTAGCCGGCAATACCGCCATAAAGGACGCCGACACCAAGGGAAATAAAGGCAGCCGCAAAGCCGACGCTTAACGATACACGCCCTCCCCACATGATACGAACCAGAATGTCACGGCCGAATTTATCCGTTCCCATCAGATGCTGAAGGGATGGACCTGCATTGCGTATCGCCAGGTTCTGTCCATCATAGGTATAAGGGGATACCATCGGTATGATGATGGCACATAGCAGCATGAACATCAGAAAGCAGAAGCCTACAAACGCCAGCTTGTTCTGCCGGAACCGGTGCCAGGCATCTGCCAGATAGGTTCGGCTTTCATATGCTATTTTTTCCGCATTTTTTTCAGAATCGTCCAGACGCTCAAACAGCTCGTCACTCAATTCCTCCTGCAGTATTTTCTCACTCATAGCCTTCACCTCCTAATCCAGCTTGATCCGCGGATCAATAATCGCGGACAGGATATCCGTAATCAGATTAAAGGTGATGACAAGGAAACCAAGGAATATCGTCAGCCCCATGATGATCGGATAGTCTCGTGTTGTGATACAGGATACAAAGGCACTACCGATACCCGGTATCGAAAATACGCTTTCAATGACGAAACTTCCCGTCAGCATGAAGGCGAACATCGGCCCTGCATAGGTCACCACCGGCAGCATGGCATTTTTCAGTGCATGCTTAATGACAACCTTCTTATACGGTGTACCCTTGGAGCGAGCCAGAATGATATAATCCTGATTCATAACCTCCAGCATACTGGAACGGGTCAGTCGGGCAATCATGGCAATCGGATAAAATGCAAGGGATAGTGCTGGCATGATGTAGTTCAGCGGACTGTTCAAGCCGATAAACGGCAGAATGTGCAGCTGTACCCCGAATACGATCAGCATGATCATCGCGATCAGAAATGATGGCACACTGACACCGATCGTTGCCACAAACATACACAGGTTGTTCACCCATTTATGCCGGGACAGGGCCGCCCCTGTTCCCAATGCAATTCCGCCAACCAGAGCCAGCACAAAGGCTATCAGCCCCAGACGGGCCGTTACCGGAAATCCGGTTTTAATATAATAGGAAACACTGCGTCCGGTATTGATCATACTTTCACCGAGATTTCCCTGTGCGACCCCCTTCAGGTAGATCACATACTGCTCCATCAGCGGCTTATCCAGATTATACTTTGCTTCTGCAGCAGCCAGTGCTTCCGGTGTTTTATACTTCGCCAGGGAAAATGGTGATCCCGGTGTTGCCTTCATCAGGAAGAAGGTTACGCTGGCTAGTACAAACAGTGTCACAAATCCGATCAGCACACGTTTGATGATATACTTTGGCATCTAAACAACCCCTTTTCTCGTCTCTATATGATAGAAGGATATTCCCTGCGCAGAAATATCCTGTTGTGTTAATTCGGATTTTTGGTAATGCTCAAAACCTTGTATCCATGCTCCTCCAGATCCGCTGCCAATGCGTCCGTCTGGAAGGTGTCGATACGAATGATCATATCCGCAAAGCCGTTATGCTGGGAGTATACCCCCAGATGAGTGATATTGCAGTTATTGCGGACAAAGATTTCCGAGATTTTACCAATCGTTCCCAGCTCATCCTTGACCTCGATACAGACACGGCTTCCGCTTGTGCGATAGCCCAGAATATCCAGGAACGCAGAGAGCACATCATTGCTCGTCAGGATGCCGACAACCTCATTGGCATCGTTGACAACCGGCAGACAGCCGATATCATGCTTGTACATCAGCAGTGCCGCATCCTCCAGAAAACGATCCTCGTGAATTGTAATCACATCGCGAATCATAATCGCATCCACGCTTGTTTTGGAAAGCAGATAGTTCAGCTCATAAATACTCAGACTGGTTGCCTTGCTGGCACCCTTTTTGGAGATCATGCCCTCGGTGACCAGACCGACCAGCTTTTTACCGCTGACGACCGGAATACGATGCAGCTCCTTTTCACTCATGATATCGACAACATCACTGATTTTACTGTTTACATCAATACAGATCGGATGCTTTGTCATTCTGTTTTTTACGTACATAGTGTTATCCTCCCAGGTATGCTTTCTGAATTTCAGGACTGTTGACCAGCTCTGCACCGGTTCCACTCATAACGATATTTCCGGTTTCCATAACATAGGCACGATCCGCAATGGACAATGCCATCTTTGCGTTCTGTTCGACGAGCAGGACGGTCGTTCCCTTTTCATTGATATCCTTAATGATGTTGAATATTTCCTTCACCAGAATCGGCGCAAGTCCCATGCTTGGCTCATCCAGCAGCAGAATCTTCGGTCTGGCCATCAGCGCACGGCCCATTGCCAGCATCTGCTGTTCTCCTCCGGATAAGGTGGAGGCATCCTGTGAGCTTCGCTTTTCCAGAATCGGAAACCGCTGATAGATATCCTGTAAATCCGCTTTGATACCATCCTTATCCTTACGCAGATAAGCCCCCATCAATAAGTTTTCATACACACTCATACCGGGAAAAATATGACGTCCCTCCGGCACCTGTGTGATTCCTTCCTTTACAATATTTTTCGCACTGACCTTGTTCATGGATTTGCCAAGAAACAGGACCTCCCCGCTCGTTTTTTTCAGCAGCCCGCTGATGGTCTGCAGCAGGGTTGTCTTACCGGCACCGTTGGCACCGATCAGCGAAACGATTTCGCCTTCCTTTACCTCCATGGATACATCCTTCAATGCGTGTATAACACCATAGTGGACATTTAATTTTTCTACCTTCAGCATCTTAAATATCCTCCCCCAAGTACGCCTTAATGACGCGCTTGTCGTTCTTGATCACTTCCGGAACACCGTTGGCGATGCATTTTCCATAATCCAGCACATAAATGCGCTCACAGATCGTCATTACCAGCGACATATCGTGCTCAATCAGGATTACCGTCAAATGGAAGTCATCCTTGATCTGATGAATCAGCTTTGTTAAATCAGCCGTTTCCTGCGGGTTCATACCGGCAGCCGGTTCATCCAGAAACAGCACCTTCGGCTGTGTGGCTAGTGCTCTGGCGATTTCCAGACGGCGCTGCTCTCCATAAGGCAGATTGCTGGCAAGCTCATTTCGCTTGTCGTACAGGTTTACCACCTTTAACAGCTCCTCTGCCTGCTGCTCCACACGTTCCTCCTCTTTATAAAAATTCGGTGTACGCAGAATTGCCTGCAGGGTTCCGTATTTAATATTCTTATGCATTGCGATTTTCACATTGTCCAGTGCTGTCAGATTTTTAAACAGACGGATGTTCTGAAAGGTTCTTGCCAATCCCATACGCGTTACCGCATACGGCTTCATACCGCCAATCTCCTTCATCGCACCATCGACACTCAGCTCGATTTTCCCCTCACTGGGCTCATATACACCGGTAAGCAGATTAAACAGCGTTGTCTTTCCGGCACCGTTTGGTCCGATCAGTCCGATCAGCTCCTGCTCATTGATCTCCATGTTGACATTGGATACGGCGCAAAGACCGCCGAAGTTCTTTGTCAATCCACTGACCTTCAATAAAGCCATCTCAACGCACCTCCTTCTTTTTCGAGAACCGTTTTAACAGACCCGAGAAGGTAAATTCCTTCGTGCCAAACAGACCCTCCGGACGAAAGACCATAATCAGTACCAGAGCAGCACCATAGATAATCATACGTACATCCGCGAAGTTCTGCAGATACATATTGATAAAGCCGATGACAACTGCCGCAACGATGGAACCGGTAAAGCTTCCCATACCGCCGAATACCACCAGGATCAGAATGTCCACGGATTTATTGAAGGTGAACAAGTCCGGCTTTACGACATAGAAGTTGCAGGCATACAAGGCACCTGCCAGGGATGCCAGAACAGCACCGATGACAAAGGCAATCGTTTTGTATTTTGTTGTGTTGATTCCCATCGCTTCCGATGCAATCTCATCCTCACGGATTGAGATACAGGCACGTCCGGGTGCACTGCGTGAAAAGTTCAGCACAATGAGCAGTGATACGATCAAACAGAACAGCAGCAGCGGCCAGGTTGTCAGCTTTGGAATACCGAACAGTCCGGCTGCCCCGTTGGTGATGGTCATATTCAAAACAATGATACGAACGATTTCCGAGAATCCCAGTGTCGCAATCGCCAGATAGTCGCCCTTTAACCGCAGGGTTGGAATAGCGACAACCAGTGCAACCAGTGCGGAAATCACACCGCCGATTACAACAGCAATCGCAAAGCCGCCCAGATTCGGCGTTGCCTTTGTGATGATGGCAGCCGCATAGGCACCGATACACATAAATCCCGCATGTCCCAGCGAAAACTGTCCGGTCACACCGATGATCAGATTCAAGGAAATTGCCAGAATCATGTTAATTCCAATGGTATATAAGGTACTCTGATAATAGAAGTTAATCACACCGCCCTGCATGAGCAGCGTAATGATTGTTAACAATGCTGTTGTGAATAAGATCCAGCAAAGGTTCAGCTTACTAAAGATATATTTCATACGCCTACACCTTCTCTTTCACATTTTTACCCAGCAGACCTGCCGGCTTGATGATCAGGATCAGAATCAGAATGGCATATACAACGGCATCCTTATATAAGGAGCTTCCATAAGCCGTGACCAGCGCCTCAACGATACCGATGAAGAAGCCGCCAAACATCGCCCCCGGGATAATGCCGATTCCACCGAATACCGCAGCAACAAACGCCTTAATACCGGGAACCATTCCCATCAGCGGATTGATCGTGTTGTAATACATACCAACCAGAACACCACCTGCTCCTGCCAGTGCGGAACCAATGGCAAAGGTATAGGAAATCGTTGCGTCCACATTGATCCCCATCAGCTTTGCGGCATCCGCATCCACGGATACAGCACGCATGGAACGACCGATTTTCGTCTTACGAACGATAAATTGCAGCGCAAGCATCAGGATAATCGTAATTACCAGAATATAAATCTGCTGCATCTGAATCTGGATACCGAACACATGAAAGGTCTGATTGCTTAATACGGATGGATAGGTTTTTACCCCCGGCCCCATGACCTTCTGTGTGGAATATTCCAGAAAATAGCTGACACCGATTGCCGTAATCAGCGCTGCAATCCGTGTAGCATTCCGCAGTGGCTTGTAGGCAATGCGTTCGATTACAACACCCAGCACACCGCAGACCACCATGGCCATAAGCAATGCCGGGAAAAAGCCCAAATGTAACTGTGCTATGGAGATAAATCCCACATAGGCACCAAGCATGTAAATATCACCATGCGCAAAGTTGATCAGCTTGATAATTCCATATACCATCGTATATCCCAATGCAATCAATGCATAGATACTGCCGATGGAAAGGCCGTTTACCAGCTGTTGAAAAAATTCTGTCATACCTTCACCCCTCTATACTGGAAAATAGGAGAAAGAATATCTTTCCCCTATTCTATACTTCATCGTATTCTGCTATTTGTTTGGATCAACCTCGACTGCATTCTTCTGTTCGCCGTCTACCAGCTCTACAACGAGTGCAGCCTTCTTTGGTGTATGTGTTTCATCAAATGTGAAATCTCCGGTTACACCCTTGAAATCCAGCTCAGTCATAGCCTTCTGTGCAGCCTCTGTATCTGCGCTTCCTGCTTTTTCAAAGGACTGAATCAAAACGTTTGTCGCATCATAAGCCAAAGCGGAGAACATGCTAGGATCTTCATTGTATTCTTTCTTATAGTCTGCGATAAATTTTGTCAATGCGTCGCTTGCATCTACCGTTGTGTAGGCTGTCGTGAAGAATACATCGTTCAGGTTTTTATTACCTGCCAGCTTCACAAGATCGGTGGAATCAAAGCCGTCACCGCCGACGATTGGTACATCAATTCCCATTTCACGAGCCTGCTTGATAATCAGACCTACCTCATTATAATATCCAGGGATATAGATGACATCGAAGTCCATTCCCTTGATTTTTGTCAGCTGTACGTTGAAATCGGTATCCTTAGCCTGATAATTCAGCTCAGTTACAATTTTTCCGCCCTTTTCCTTAAATTTATCCTGGAATGCCTTGGAAAGTCCTTTCGCATAATCGGAGCTGGAGTCGGAAATGACAGCAGCCTTCGTTTTCTTTAAGGTATCCTTTGCATATACTGCCATTGCGGCACCCTGATAAGGGTCTTCAAAGCAGACACGGAATACATATGGATAAACGCTTTCCTTTGTCTTACCATCCTGCAATGTTACATTGGTTGCAGTTGCGGATGGAGATACGACCAGCACCTTGTTATCGGATGCGATCTGATAGGTAGCCGCAGAAGCACCAGAGGTTGCCGGCCCTACGATTCCCTTTACGCCATCGGATGTAATCAGCTTGGTAGCTACGTTTGTTGATTCATCCGCCTGTGATTTGTTGTCCCCTTTTACTGCCTTATAGCTGAACTTGTTGTCCTTGTTTGCGTTTGCCTGTTTGATGGCAAGCATGGAGCCGTTGTATTCCGGCGTACCGTAGTTTGCTGTTTCCCCGGACAGTTCATAGTTTAAACCGATTTTGATTTCCTTTGTATCTCCGTCACCGGAGCCTTCATCACCGCTGTTTCCACAGGCAGTCATTGTTGTCAAAGCCATGCAGCTCACTGCAGCCATGGCCATAAATTTCTTAAAGTTTCCCATGTACCTCTCTCCTCTTTTCCTGAACAATAATCAATTACCGTTAAAATTGATAGTTCTATTATAGGCGTTTACGCATTCTTTTTCAAGTGCTTTCTGCAAATTTTTCACATATTTTCATGACATTATGTAATTTATTACAGCAGCTCTGCCAGAATGCTTCCATATTTAGTAAAAAGATAGAAATATGCAGCTATTCATGATGAAAAGTCCGATATTCCGCCGATCTTATGTCTGGCTATCGGGCTTTAGCTGCCAGGTCTTCATCCGACTCCTTCCTCAATTCTACTGTCAAAAAAAGCCCTGCTTTAATAAACAGAGCTTCGTTCCCCATCCCATGGTTCGATTTTCAGCTTTGTAAAGGTTACCTGCCTGTCTGCACCATAAGAGGATACACCGGTGATAATCTGATTGGATCCCACCTGATCTGCAAACTGGGTATTCATTGCCCTGCCTGCCGGTATCACAGCATCCTCATTTAACAGCTTGTCATTGATGACAATGTAAATGGCGCAGTTTTCATTATCTCTATTATATTTCACAAATACACGAAGCGTAACCGGACAGCTATGCAAAGCAGGCAAATCGGCCTGTAAGATTCGATGATATACCTGATTGTTGGAATATTCCACATACTGATCATGCTGATTTATATTTTTCTGAAAGCCCTGATTGATAATCACAAGATCCCCATTGTCTTCAAACTTCAGAATGTTTCCCATCGCGGTATAATTCGTCCTGCCTTCCTCGCCTTCACTGGTCACACTCGCAGAGCCGCCGAATTGAAAGGCTACTGATTGCAGGGCATCCGGCGTAAGTGATGTCAGCTCCACAGTGGCCATGTAATCTCCCTTCGCTGGCAGTTTGGTGTGCTGAATGAACGCTCCTGCTTCATTTTGCAGGATAATGCTTTTCTGTTCCTTGTCATAGATAGCGGTACTGTTTGCCACGGTATCCACCATTTCATAATGAAAGAAATCATCAATCGTTATTTCCCTGTGAAGGGTAAGCTCGCCATTGTAGGATTGGGAATGAGTATAAATCGCAGAGGTATCCGAAACAGAGGATAACACAATCGCACACAGCAGAACGACAGCAAGCATTGCGTAGCTTCTCATTTTCACATTCCTCCTTCCTCTGTAATGAACCCTTTCTTTTTCAAATAGGCGAGAATCGGTTTGTAGTAATACAGCATAAACGCAGGAATCAGCAGCAGAATAAGTCTTCCCAGCACAGTATTGGCAAACAAAATCACCGCGCCCAGCCATCGGCTTCTACCGCTGTAGCGTCCATAAACGGCATCACGTGCAATGACCTTTTCATAGGCGCCTTTTTTCACAGCATCCGTATACTTCAAAATATCAACGGAAAGCTTTTCTTTCGTTACCTTCTTGATGCTGGCGACCTGCGCTTTGTCATCCTCATGATACAAAATACTCTGTCCAACATGCAATGGCTCCTGTTTGTCAATTGCGTCAAAGAACGCCAGATCATTATACATAATCTGCGGCTCCATGGATTCCGTGTGGAAAACAAACGGTATCACTCCAAAGAAATTGGTTTCCCGCTCTGGAGAGGATAAGGATACAAACAGCACAAACACATTGATCGCTACGCCGCAAGTAATGATCAGAACCATTACCAGATTCACCAGTGTATCCATTCCCTTTCTGCGCTGTCTGCGTACATACTGCTCCTTAACCTCACGATATCCATCCTCCTGAAGAACAACGATATTCACATCCTCTCCCATATCCATATCCCGCTCATAAAACGGGAAATTGGTATACTGGGCAATTCTTTTCGCGCGAATGATAACCACAAGGCTACAAATGATGATCATAATGATAAAGTACATAAGGTAAAAGCTTTGTGATAAATCGAATAAATTGCCAGGTGTGCTCATCCATATACGATCGCTGATCAAATGATAATAGCCACATAGCAGACGCAGCATCCAGATGCATACCGCACTGATGATGATTACATAACGTGCATTTTTCTGACGAGTGATAAACAAGGAGGCACTCATGGTAATCAGGGACAGAAAGATCAAATCAATCAGTCCACATATATATAAAGGAAGCATATATGATACAACAAACGGATATTTCAGAAACATGGTCAGAAACAGCGTAGCCGCAAAGCCAATGGTATAGTAGGCAATCACCTCGGACAAGCGCATCAGCAGCTTGACCACAATCATGCGATGAGGCGCATAACCGTTTTTTGCCAGGGTATACCATTTATTCTGTGAAATTTCCGCATACGTCAGAAAATCATAATAGCGAATCATGTAGGCCGTATACAGGATAAAGGCCATGACGATATACAGAGACAGTGTGGAAAAGTAGCTTGGCATCATCAGCTGCGGCAGGGCTGTGGACAGTACGCTGCGTGTCAGGGTCTGCAGCATGAAATGCAGGGAAAAGGTTAAGAGGGCTACAATGATTCCGTAAAAGAATATCTTATTGCGGCTCTCCTTCCGCTCCACAAACGCCTGCTTCTGTTCCTTTGTAATTATATTATGGTTGTAAATCATGATGGTTTCTTATTTCCTTCCAGGCATTTTCCACACAAGGCGGATGGCGGCGGATGCTATCCGGATATAGCTGATGCTTGGTAAGCACCTGCCAGATGCTGTGATAGGTATCCGTTTTCTGTTCCTGATCCCAGACATATAGCGTTTGATCCTGTTCCAGAATGGTATAGTCGCTGTGTGCCGTTTTTATTGTAGTTCGAATCGCTGTAATATGCGCATCCTGTATAATCGTACTCAAATGATCCCAGGTCTGTACAAAGGATTCTACCGTTCCAGTATATAACAGCCTTCCATCATACAGTGGAGCGATATGTGTTGCACAGCGTTCAATCAGCTGATCGTCAAATGTGGAAAATAGCAGCGTCCGCTTCTGTTTCCGGATTTCTTCACAGATTGCGGCAATCGCCAAAAGACTGCGTTCATCGTATTCCAGCCGTGCCAGATTCCAAATAATCAGTTTACTTTCCGTGAACAGAGATACAAGAAGTGTGACCACAGAGCGCTCAGACGGTGTGAGCTTACCTATAACAGATAATGCGACATAGCCCATGTTCAGCGCAATGATTTTTTCCAAAATACGCTTTTGCCGGATAACCGCATCCTCCTGTTCATGCGCTGTGATATACATCAGGTATTCCAGCACATTCATATTGGTGAACAGCATATTCGTACTTCCTATATAATATACATGTGGAAGGATGGTTCGCTTTTTGCGCATCATGCCTTTTTGCGCCAGTACACAGCGGCCATCCTTATAGGGCCTTGCATTCGCTATAATCTCCAGCAGCAAGCGCACCTCAAACGCACTGGTGCCAAGGACAGCCCATACCTCACCCTCCAATGCTTCGAAGTTAATATCTGAAAACACCTGCTTCGGCTCCTGCTGTGGACTCTGATAATATTCCATGGAGCCGACATGCTCCATCAGTACGCACTGAGAGCGTTTCTTTGTTTGTTCCATAGCAATCACCTAATCACTTTCCGATGTGAACCGGAAGGGAAGCTTCATCACATAAACAGCCTGTATACGATCCGGTGTGAGAATATTGGGGTCTACAGAATTAGCGGGATTATCTCCCTTGGTACGATAGCCAATCGATTCGTTTTCCTGTATCACCTCAACAATACGGTGTGTTATGGTTACCCCATCATCCTGAAAGGTGACAATATCTCCAATCTGCAGCTTTGCCGCGTCCTTTGGTATGCGGGAGAGGATGAGGGATTTTACAGGAATGGTTGGCACCATACTGCCGGTTTTCACTTCATATATCTGATAACCGCATACGGTTGGTACCTCTCCCTTACTTCTTGCATCCTCCACCTGCAGCCATGTGATAAACAGAAAGGCAATGATAAGCACACCCGCCAGATTACCAATCAGCTTAAACAGCTTTTTTCTGGCGATACGCGTATGTGCCTTACTGTCCAGATCATGTGCATGCGCCAGTTCGTCCAGCATTGCCTGCAGCTGTGCTTTGCTGGTATACACATCCTGCCTCATAGTCCTGAATCTTCCTTACTTATTTATTAGCAGGCTTATATTCCGGCTGATTCATATCCTTTAAGGTTTGTGCATCCGTGGTCTGCGTTCCGGTTACCGTTACAGAAATACTGGATAGCTTATCTCCCGGACTCGTCTGTCCGTCATCTTTAATAGCGTTATCACTGCCTATTGCCGTATCCAGTGCATCATTGCTTCCGGCTGTATCCATCCAATAGAAGCCAAGCTTATAGGTGCTGTCTTTTTTATCGTTAGCGGCAAATTCACCGAGCTTCTCTAATTCAATCGCTGTGCTTCCATCTTTTCGTGTTCCGCTTGCCAGTGCAACAGCCTTATCGCCATCTACGCGATATAACGTACATACTAAATCCGGCAGTGCCTTTGCATCCTTCAAATCCACCTTCAGCTTTAGATCCATCGGAACCTCGGTAACGATATCTCCTTGATAATTTGTCACGTGGAAATCCCAGAATTCTTCGTTACCCGGTGCCAGCTTTATGCTGATATCATTCGTTGCTGTGGAGTTTATATAAAACCTCTTTGCGCTGACCGTATCATTCTTACTTCCGGCCAGTGTATCTGCATGAGTGTAAACCGCCATAGTTCCCGCAACCATAGACGTTCCAATCGTCAGTGCTAAAGCACCCATAAATAACATTTTTTTCATTTGTCTCTTTCCTCTCTTTACGTAAAGCTGCAGCAGCTCTGATACTGGACTGCAGCATCCATCACAAGGTTTCCCAAGTCATGGCTCCACATGGTATATACCATTTGGTCTATACCATATAATACAAGGACAGGAAAGGAAATGCAAGCGTTTTCTTGCCAATTTATGGAAGATTGCTGAATAAAATCAAAGGTTATATTTTTAGGCATACATTACAAACAGAAAAATCGTATTTATTTATACATCTTAACCTATTCTTGTTATATGTATTTCACAAAACTAGTGCTGTCACAAAAAGACAAGTAATGAAAATTGAACAGCAGCTGAAGCCGATACTACTTTATGGGTATTGTAAGCTATAGCAATGTTATTTCATGATTCAAATTTATAAATACACTTTTAACATCTATGTTAAACATTTTTTCATGTAATAAGCATATATACACGAAGCTTACTGCTTTATACAAAAGAGGCAGCTGAAAAAGCTGTTCGCATACCAATATCCCCTGCACAGCAGACGGATAGTATTCCCCCTTCTCAGCTTGCTCAAATTATAATCTCTATAGGAAATACCGCACCCTGCTTACTCACCCTGAAGGAAGAGCATTCGTTCCCTCCTTTTCAAACTCTGATTCCAGGAGTTTACTATATTTTCAATAGAATTTATGCTACACTGTAGGTACGAAAAAAAGAGAGGCTGACCCATGAGTAAATTTATAGGAAACACAATTCATCCGCGTGTATTACATACGCAAAAGCCCCGGCCTTTCCATACTTCAACAGACTGCTTGTAGCGTTTTTTCTTATGTTTATAGTTTTCTAGTGTATTCTTCACTTTTCCTGTGTAAAAGGCTGCAGCTGAGCATCGCTTGTCGGCGGCACTAACAGCCCTGATTCCGTTGCACAAATTCCTGTCAACGAAAACAATAGCAGAACAAGAGCTCCGCCCGATTATATTCCTGAAGCATAGATTGCAATCTGAGAAAGAAGGGATATAATTATGAAGAAATATACAGAGGCTGCATCTATTATCACCCATTACAATGATAAAAAGGCATACGATTTGTATTGTAAAAGGCTGTTATCAAATAAACAGATTCTCGCCTATGTCATGAAGGCCTGTATTCCGGAATTTGCAGATATACCATTGAAAGACATACCTTCCTATATCGAAATGTCTTCCATAAAGAATACAGCAGAGTGCGAACATATTCATGATCAGCAGATCGAGGTTACGGATGAGTCCATACCGGGATCACAAATCAAATACGATATCCAGTTTGAAGCAATGCTACCTTTTAAACAGAAGAAAGCAGGTAAAAGCACTTCGACAGAAAAGAGGCTTCGCATGATTATCAATCTGGAAAGCCAGGCAAGGGATGATCCTGGTTATCCCTTGATTAAGCGTGCCTTGTATTATTGCGGCAGACTGATGGCAAAGCAGAAGCATCCTAAGGATGGATTTCAGCATTCCGATTATGGCAGCATCATGAAGGTCTGTTCCATCTGGATCTGCATCGGCCATAACAATCAGAAGAACGATATTATCAATACCTATCAGATACAGGAAACATGTGAAACAAACATATGGCATGCAGCGAAAGAGGATTACGACCTGATAACGGCAGTCATGGTGTATCCAAAAAAGGAAACTGTTCGTAACGGAAAGGCTATACCGTATGCATTGGAGCATATGGATGAGAACAAGCAGAGACTGCTGGAGCTGTTAAAAATATTGTTTATAAAAAATCTCGCTGTAGAGGATAAAAAGGAACAATTACAGAAGGGGTATGGTATACTTATGGAGAGAGAGTTAGATAAGGAGGTCATGAATATGTGCAACTTCAGTGATTTTATTGAACAAAGAGGGATTGAGCAAGGCTTATTAAAGGGAAAAGCCGAGGGTAAGACGGAGGGAAAAGTGGAAGCAACTCTTCTTCACGTAAAAAAGCTGATGCAGAGAATTAACGTCAGTGCAATGGATGCTATGAATATACTGGACGTTGAAGAAGATATTCGACCTTCCATTTTACAAGCTCTGCATCATTCTTAAAAAAGTAATATCCATCCATAAACAAAAGGGCTGTAAATTTTCAGCTCTTTTTCTGTATCCATAGATTTTAATTTATCAGTTTTATACTATCATAAGAATGTATCTATACATGGAATGAGCGTATGAAAACAGCTGATGAAAGCATCCTGAAATAAGATTTGACCTGAGCATTCAGTAAATATTCTTTGTAACATCATGATGCTAAGGCTTATGATGAGGCTTACAAAAGCAATGCAGCGCGTTATCTGTTATGCGCATTTAAAAAAATCTATCAATACTGCTATTAGGTATTGTTGTGGTTCTATCCTTGTTTATGAGTGCATCTATTCAAATTACCTAAAACACGATATATACATAGCATCATAAATTTATAGTTCATCAAGATATGAAAAAGGAACAGAGAATGCTTTCAATTTTAAAGCAGCAGCTAAATCAAAGACACTATCTTAATTCCTTTCATAAGTAAAAGCAGCTAGCTTCTGCTTTAATGGAACACTCCGTTGTATGTATACATAGCTTACAATTTCATAAAAATGTAGATGAAGGTTGGATTTTATATTGTAATGTTTAATCTAATATTTTATACTTCTATTAGAAGCATGCTTTACTAAATTAAAAACAGGAGGATTGCTTATGTTTCAAATTGAAAATTTTACAAATAATGATGATATTCGAACACTAGCGAAATTGGGACCTTTTACCGTAATTGAGTATATACGGGATCTCAGTGTCATGCCTTCAGATGCACAGCAGGCTTATTTCTGCAATGAAATGAATGTCAGAAAGCGTCAGGTTATCTGTGATTTAAGCAAAGCTCACATCACCTTGCAGGCAGGTGCAATGCAATGGATGGCGGGTAATGTGAATGCCACCACAGGTGTGAAGGGTGTTGGAGATTTATTCAGCAAGGCTGTACGGGGAAAGGTGACAGGAGAATCCGCAATCAAGCCTGAATATAAGGGTGATGGAATCATGGTTCTTGAGCCGACTTATAAACACATCCTTCTTGTGGATGTCGCAGAGTGGAACGGTTCTATTGTACTCGACGATGGGCTCTTCCTTGCCTGTGATTCAGCCTTAAAGCATAAGGCTGTTATGCGATCCAATCTATCCTCGGCTGTTGCCGGCAATGAAGGTTTATTCAATCTTGGTATTACAGGAAACGGCATTCTGTGTCTGGAAGCGCCTTGTCCTCGTGAAGAGCTGATTGAAATTACGTTGAAAGATGATGTTTTAAAAATTGACGGCAATATGGCAATCGCCTGGAGCGGTTCTCTGGATTTTACAGTTGAACGATCAGGGAAAACTTTGATTGGTTCTGCGGCATCCGGAGAAGGTCTGGTAAATGTATACCGTGGAACCGGTAAGGTACTGCTTGCTCCCGTAATCTGATTATGAACAGGGAATCTGTGTTAGCATGCACAGATTCTTTTTTATAATTCCCCTCCTTTTGAAGTTAAATTTATAAAAAAATTAAGTTGCATTCTCATGAAAGTATAGTATACTAGTAACAGTTATTATGTTTCAGGGAGGGACAAGAGGAATATAGTAATAAGCGCCTGGGCCTACGGGCTGACGAGGATAACAGTTATCGAAAGATTCGGCGGGTACTGTTACGGTCATGTGTGGATCGAAAGATATCAGACAAAAGCAAGATTATATGCTACAAAACTGATTTCATCACACGTTTTTATACCATCATTCAAGACTTACTGCTCTTTTTATCATGCCTTATCAAAATTTTGAAATCATAATCAGCATGATACTTCATGTAAAACATTTTTTTAGTATGCAAAAATTATCATAAAAGACGAAACGAACGAAAACGGAGGAAAACTTATGTGTGGAATCATTGGCTATGCGGGATTATGCAATATCTCAAATAGTGTTTTAATTGAGGGCCTGGAGGCCCTGGAGTATAGAGGTTATGACTCTGCCGGTGTTGCCGTTGTAAATAATGGAACTGTAAGCATCGTCAAAGCAAAGGGAAAGGTCAGCTTTCTGAAAGAAAAAATGCAGGCTATGAATATGGCTGACGGACAGGTAGGTATCGCTCATACCCGATGGGCAACACATGGAGAGCCGAGTGAAGTCAACTCTCATCCGCACCAAAGCGGTAATACAACACTCGTTCACAATGGAATCATAGAGAATTATAATGAAATAAAGAAGGAACTGGAAAACGCAGGCTATACCTTTCAAAGTGATACAGACAGTGAAATCGCCTGTGCTTATATTGATTACTGCTATTTTCTAAAGCAGGATAAACAACAGGCACTGTCTTGTGCCTACCGGCATTTCCGCGGCTCCTTTGCATTTGCCATTATATTTGCGGATGAACCGGATGCGATTTATGCAATGCGTAAAAATTCACCGCTGGTACTCGGTGTTGCCAGTGATAAGGCTTTTCTGGCCAGCGATATCTCTGCTTTTCTGAAGTATACAAATAAATATCTGCTTCTGGAGCATGAAGAAATCGCACGCTGTAGCAGTGAGGGTATTGTTATCAAGACATTGAGCGGAGAATTTGTTAAGCGTGACATTCTTGTTACGGATATGGATATCAAAGACATTCAAAAGGACGGCTTTGAGCATTTCATGCTGAAGGAGATTCATGAGGAGCCAGAGGTTGTAAAAAAGACCATTGATTCTTTAATGCAGGTGGATATGAAGGATTTACTGAATACGATGCCAAATTTAGCGAAGTATAACGATATTCATATCGTTGCCTGTGGAAGCGCCATGTATGCCGGCATGATTGCCAAATCGCTGATTGAAACGAAAGCACGTATCCATGTGGATTGTGTATGTGCAAGTGAATACCGGTATGCAAATCCGATTTTCACTGACAGCACACTTGTAATTCTGGTATCGCAATCAGGAGAAACTGCGGATACTATCGCAGCGCTGCAGCTTGCAAAGGAGCATGATGTGGATACACTGGCAATCGTCAATGTTGTCGGTTCCACGATTGCAAGAGAGGCGAGCTTTGTCATATATACAAAAGCAGGGCCGGAAATCTGTGTTGCTACGACGAAAGCATATTGTACACAGGTCGCTGTGTTGTCTTTAATTGCCTGTAATCTGGCCTATGTACATGGAAACATTGAAGAAGCAGAAGCATCACGGATAACAAAGGAGCTGAAGGAGCTTCCACAGCATATGCAGAAGCTGATTGCTTCCGACCAGTACAAAGCATTCGCAAAGAAAATATATGAGCATAACGATGTCTTCTTTATCGGCAGGGGGCTGGACTATTCCCTGTCCATGGAGGGCAGTCTGAAGCTGAAGGAAATCTCCTACATTCATTCTGAGGCATATGCAGCAGGTGAGCTGAAGCATGGCACGATTTCTCTTATTGAAAAAGGAACACCGATCATCGCACTTGCAACGGATGAGGATCTGTATGAAAAAACAATCAGCAATATTAAAGAGGTAAAAGCACGTGGTGCCTATGTTCTGCTGCTGATCAGCGATGATCTGGATATCGCTTCTGATTATTACGATGATGTACTGGTCGTACCAAAGGTGGATAAGCTGATTCAGGGAATCCTGACCGTCATTCCATTGCAGCTATTAGCATATGAAATTGCACGGCTTCGCGGATGTGAAATTGACCAGCCGCGGAATCTGGCAAAATCTGTTACCGTAGAGTAAGATAGGTATTTAACGCAGGTGTACGCTGCATTCAACTTCCTGATACTACACACACATTGTACATTTGCGGTTAAATATAGAAAAGAGGGCATGAGAAATGCCCTTTTTATTATAAGAGAAGCATGCTTTCTCTAATGAAGACCTGCTAAGAATATTCAGTTAAGTGAAAATACCAACAGGATTAAAAAGTATTCGCATTAAATCCGAGAAGCACGCATTATAAAAATACACCCTTTTATTGGGTGTAATATGACTTTCAACTGAATGTATGCAACAGCTTCCATGCTCTGCATTCTATGTAACACTAAAATACAAATTCTCTTAACCAAGCCCGGTAATTGTGCTTGCCACCTTTACAAACACATCCAGAATAGCCTCTCTTGCATGAATCAACGGGCCATTTAAAACACCACTGACCAGTAGGAATATCATAAGAAAGGACAGATACATCTCATACTGCATCAGCTTGAAATAGGTTTCCTCCTTTAAAACACCCATTAGGATTTTTGAACCATCCAGTGGTGGAATAGGAATCAGATTGAAAATTCCAAGACCGACATTGATAGATGCCGTTGTACCAATTACCTGAAATAAATAATAAGTAACCTGATTTTTATAAAGCAAACCAAAACGGATGAACAGCATATACAGGATAACCATCAGAAAGCCGACAATAAAATTCATCAGCGGTCCGGCCATAGCTGTCCAAATCATGCCATCCTTTTTATTACGGTAATAATAAGGATCCACCTGCACCGGCTTTGCCCATCCAAAGCCAAAGAAAATCAGAGACAGGGTACCAAACGGATCCAGATGCTTCAAGGGATTTAAGGTAAGTCTGCCGCGTTCCTTCTGCGAAACATCTCCCAGCTTATAGGAAACAAATGCATGTGCAAATTCATGTACGGAAAGCGCAATCGCAACAGCAGGCAGTATATAGATCAGTTCAGCAAAAAAACCACGAATATCCATAAACATTCCTCCAATAGAATATTGTTAGTATACCATATTTTAAAGGAAACACAAGTTCCGGAAATAGGATAGTGTATAAAAAATCTGATTCACGTATGAAAAATTTTAAAATACTATTTCATAAACAATTTATATGACAGTACTTCTATTTTCATATAGATATTGTATAGGTGTTACAACACATATGACTGATGAATAAAAACCTGTGTCATAGGCATGTACACGTTCTTATATTCCTGCAGAGCATACATCCTGTTTACCTTTTCGACAGTCTTGTAAGACACATAAACGAATGGTATGATAAAGAGAGAGAACCCATCCCTGTAATTGTACGCTCTATAGCTGCTTCAGCATACGATTCTGTAATCATCAAAAGTCACATAGAAAGGTGAATTATCTATAGAAAAGATAATGCGAACAGCAAATGAAAAAAATCATATCAAGCATGCTCAGCTTTCTGCTTCTTACAGTAAGCGGCTGCAGCAAGCAGGCAGAAGCAGCTTAGCTGACCCTGAGAAAAGTTCATCCTATGGTCTTCCTGAATTTTTAAACAAAGAGGAGAACAAAGCCATGTTTCAAACACAGAAGATCATCTTCACTCCAATGGATAATCGAACAACTGCCGGACCTTTATCCACGCAGGATTATGCCCACTTTGCACGTGGTGGTTTTAGCTGGTCAACTCCCTGGATGGCAGGTATGTATGCACTATGCCTGCAAATCGATCCGACGCTGACTGCTGAGCAATTTTTGGAAACAGCCTATGCCAGCGGGGATAACATGAAGCTCGTACAGCTGGGTATAGAAACAGATTCCAGCTGTGTCCTAATAAATCCAAAGCGGCTTATCAAGGAAATTGAAAAAGCGGCAAAGCATTGATGCTGCAGCAACCTCCTATTCAATCCTGAAAAAGCCTTATTCTCATACATCTTAACGAGCTAAGGCGCCGCTTCTTCCAGCAGGAATGAAGATTTTATCAGAAGCCGCTGGATATTGAAATACCTTGCATATATTCAACATTCTCACGTACAGCATACATCCTTATATAGAAAAACAGATTTCCATGCAGCTTCATGGGAATCTGTTTTCATATTAACATACATTACATCTGATCAATATTACGCTTGCAGCTCAGATATGCCATGACATAATAACAACTGTAAACAAGAAGGAAAAACAGCAAACTTCCTATCAGATACAGGAATACATTGGCATTTGCATAGGTCATTTGGAAAATGGAATCCACCATCGTAATGATCGGAAGCAAATAAACAAGAGGTAACAGGAGCGGTATGATAAAATATACTGCTATCTGCTTCGCGAGAAGTGCATGCAGTGCTCTTTGGTTCACGCCCATCTTATGCAGCATATCATAGGAATAACGCTGCCTGTGTGCATCCGACATCTGCTGTACGGCAAGAATTGTTGCGCTGATGCAAATAAAAATGAAGGACAGATAAAAGAGTGAGAAGCAGATACTGACAAAGCCAACAGCATTTTCCTCCTGCCATTTTGCCTTTACACGATAGGAGGTATAGCTGTAATAGCTGTCATCCACCTTTTCCTTATTATCCTCGTATACCTGATCCGCCGTATCCTGATACCAGGAAACCTTAGATTTGGGCTGCGTATTCGCCACCCACTCTCGGTAACATGGCGTTGCCTGTTCCAGATACTGATCTGCAACAACAATAAAATATCCGCTGCTCATTGACTGTCCGTATTCCTCATCATCCACACGGGCGAAGGTCAGGCGCTTATTTTGTACAATAACCGGATGCTGCATCGCATACTTGTGTAAAGGCTCCTTGATATCCGCAGCCGCTACGAGCAAATACTCCTCATCAGAGATAGCTATCGGTTCATACCCCTTTACATAGCGAAGCCTGTTAAAATCTGAAAGCTTCATATAATCGGAATGCCGTTCATCGTTGGTATAATAGCTTTTTCCCTTAATGGCAGAAAAGAACGCATCCTCGTTCGCAGACTGGTAGTAAATGATATCTGCAGCTTTGTACGTGATGTGATTGTCATTCAGATAGCGTTCCACTGATTCCATCGTAAGCTGCTCATTTCCGCTTGCCATAATATCATAAGGGGCAAAGCGCGCATCTCCTAATTGCTTAACTTCATTGAATTTTAATGCAATGCAAAGGAATAGCAGCGTCAGCAAGGTTAACAGGGATAGCGTCGCAAGCACAGTCCGGTTGGATCGCAGACGTCCTGCAATCTGTCCATACAAATACATACGGTTTCCCTTGTATTTCACGCGTTTATGACGATTCAGAAAAACACCGAGGACGGCTGCAATCCCGTAAAAAAACAAATAAATGGAAATCACGATAAAGAAAGCCCCCAGCATAAACACAAGTGTGGAAGATCCCTGATTGTTGATCATACTGTCAAGATACTGCTTTGTGAGAAGCAGCCCTGCTACTGCAAGAATGAGCGCCACTAGAAAATAGAATACAGACAAACGCGTCCCCTTCACCGTTTTCTCATTCTTACGCTCAGTATACAGCATACTGTGAATACTTTGCTTCTGAAGTGCCCTGCCTTCCCTAAGCAGCTCCAGCACATAAATGCCAAGAAAGCACAGAAGGGTGCTGCCACACGCCTGCCAGGAAAAGGCAAGCTGAAATGCATATCCATAGCCGAAAATATTCAGCAGCATCGCATGCAGTAGCTCATAAACAAAGACTCCCAGAAAACAGCCTGACAAATAACCCTGCAGGCTGCGCTTCAGATTACGAAAAGCCAGCTTAGCGTACAGCATGAACATCACCGCCCAGCAGCTGCATTACATCCAGGATTTTCTGAAAGAATTCCTTTCTTGTCAGTGCTCCCCTGTATATTTCATTGAATATCTTTCCATCCTTTAAAAACAACACACGCTTTGCATAGGATGCGGAAAAGGCATCATGCGTTACCATGAGAATTGTAGCCTTCAACGACTCATTCATCCTCTGAAACTGCTCCATCAAAAGATAGGAGGAATGAGAATCCAATGCTCCGGTAGGCTCATCTGCCAGAATCAGGCTCGGATCATGGATCATTGCCCTCGCACAGGCACAGCGCTGGCGTTGTCCTCCGCTTACCTGATACGGATATTTGTCCAGAATATCCTGAATCTGCAAAACCTCTGCCAGCTTTTCCACATGGGAATCTATCAAATCCGCTTTTGTTTTCAACAGGGTCAAAGGCAATGCGATGTTTTCCTGCAGGGTTAAGGTATCCAGCAGGTTAAAATCCTGAAAGATAAAGCCCAGCTCTTTTTTACGAAACTGCGCCAGCTCCTGTTCCCGCATGGTACAAATACTCTGCCCGTTGATCTGAATATCTCCGGCACTTACGCTGTCAATCGTGGAAATAACATTCAGCAGCGTAGTCTTTCCACTGCCGCTTGCCCCCATAACCGCTGTAAATTCCTGCTTATCCACAGCAAAGGAAACATCATTCAGCGCTTTGGTGATATTCCCCTGATTTCCATATTATTTTTCCACATGGGAAACGTTAACAACACTCATATACTCACGTCCTCTCTACCCGAAGTATACAAAATATGCCGTTCCATGTGTAGGAGATTACCTTACGGAAATATGACAGTTCTGTAACCTTATACATGGGTAAATTCCAGAACCATGGTCGTTCCTTCCCTTCCTGATTGCGCACGCAGATCAATCTGCAGGAAGGTGCACAGCCTTTTACAAAGATACAGCCCAATACCGGTGGAATGATAATGCACCAGTCTGCCATTATCTCCGGTAAAGCCCTTGTCAAATATTCTGGGCAGATCATGTTCCGGAATACCGATGCCATTATCCCTTACCGACAATATGACCGTATGGTGCAGCTGCTGTATGCTCAGACACAGAACAGCCCCTTCCTTTCTCCGGTATTTCACCGCATTTTCAATAAGCTGGTTCAGCAGGAAAATCAACCATTTCTCATCCGTATACACCAGTGCATCCTCCTGGGGAAAGTGAATGGACACCCCGGCCTGTGTACATAAATATTTACACTGCAAAAGGGCCTCCTGAATGCATGAGGAAAGGGAAATCTGCTGAATACGGAAATCCTTTTCCACTGATTCACTGCGTGCATAAAAAAGCGCCTGCTCCACATAATGCTCCAATCGCTCCAGCTGCTGAAAAAGCTGGCGTTTCCGCTCTCCCTGCTGGTTTTCCACATAGAGCTTCATTGCCGCAATCGGTGTTTTGATTTCATGTACCCATTGTTCTATATATTCCTGATATTCCCTGTGGGCACGCTGTACCGCACTGATTTCCTCCAGCATGGATTTATTTCCAAGATACAGCAGCCAGCGGTAACATGCTTCCTCATGACTTCCACTTTTTGGCAGTACCTCATGCAGCAGATACCGCTTCTTTAACGCACCTGCAGTTTCATACAGTAGCCTTGCACGCCGTTTCTTTCTAAGGTAATCCTGTAAAAAATATACCGTAAAAAATAACAGCCATATGCTGCATACCAGAATGGACAATCCAGCGGACAAGCCTAAGAACACCAGCAGTGTGCTCTGCAGCAGAAACAGCAATACGATACCGGCGAATAGAATGCCATGATCCTCCAGATATTCATAAGCCTTCATATCTGATATCCCTGTCTGTGACGGGTAACGATAAAATCATCCACACCAAGCTCACGCAGCTTATTACGGATTCTGGTTACATTGACACTGAGCGCATTATCATCGATAAACAGCTTATTATCCCACAGATAATCAATCAGATCCTCGCGCGGAACAATCTCTCCCTTATGCTGAAACATGTAATGCAGAATTTTCACTTCATTCTTCGTTAGCTCTCTTGTTTTCTTCTGGAAACTGATTCTGCTCATTGCGACATCCAGAGTCACACCGTTGTGTGTCAGATTCTGATCCTTCCATTCATAGGAGCGTTTCAATAAGGCAGCGATTCGTGCAAGCAGGATGCTGGTATTATAGGGCTTAGTAATAAAATCGTCTCCTCCCATCTGCATACTGCATAGCTCATCCATATCCGTATTTCTGCTTGTCACAAAGATTACAGGCACCTTGGAAAAGCTGCGAATCTGGGAACACAGCGTAAAGCCATCCACCTGGGGAAGATTGATATCCAGTAATATAATATGCGGATCACATTGTCTGATCACATCGCAAATATCGCTTTGCAGATTCCAGCATACCGCCTCATAGCCCTGCTTCTCCAACAACAGCTGCAGCTCCTTGCAGATTGCCTCATCATCTTCAATTAGTAATATCGTATACATGTACACAGTCCCTCTCTTTTCAGCTTCATTATACAATAGCACACGGCAAAAAGAAAAGATGACCAAAGCCATCTTTCAATACTGTAAGAACTAGGCATCACCATAGGCCTTATTCACCAGCAGATGTATACCGCTGTAAATAATGGATATGACCGTCCAGATGCAGGTGGAAACAAGTGCACCAAACGTATCCAAATACACATCACTCATCGAGGAGGTCCTGCCTGTGAATTTCTGGTGATACTCATCGCCAAAGGCGAAGCAGAAGCAGATACCGACGGTAAACAGAAACCGCCAGAATTTGTTTACTCCCAATATGGCAAGTGTGATATAGACTCCGGCTGCCAATGTGAAATAGATGGAAAAATGCGCCAGCTTTCTGATATTGGCATTCCAGTCACTACCATAAGGTGAGTGCAAAATAACAAAGTATTTAATACGTTCACTCAGTGCAATACCTTCCTGTGATGTTTCCAGCTTGGTATTCACCTGTTCCTTGATTTTCTCCGTTACTACCTCACTGCGTTCATTGGAGACCTGTCCATCCTCGGCAGAAAGTGAATATATTGCGAACATGACGGAACCGCAGACCCCCAGGAAAATCAATGCGCAGAGGATGCGGATTCCCATATTCTTTTTCTTCTTCATACGGTCACCACCTTGTTGCCTTATTGTAAAACAAATGAGCCGTATGTGCAAGAAGATATAGTTAAATATAACAAAAATTTAAGGTTTCTCAGTTCCAATTACCGCATCCTGTTGGTTTACGTTTGAAGATGGTTTTCCCGGATATCCTGCTTCATCCCTTGCTTTCTGCATACGCAGCTTCATATCCGCTTTATTCTGATACATCGCTTCATCCGCACGCTTGAATACATTGGCGAACACCAGATCTGTCGCACTGTTATAAATAGCGATTCCCCGTGCAATCGAAATGCCCGTATCCGCAGGATTATGTCTGTTATACTCCTCGATTTCTTTTTCGAAATTTGCAAGCAGCTCTCGGTAATGAGTAAAATCATGATGCTCCAGAATAACGACAAACTCATCACCGCCAATACGATAGACAGGACTGTGTCGAAAGCATCTGCAAATAATTTTACAGGCATCCATGATGAGCATATCACCAAAATCATGGCCATAGGTATCATTTACATACTTTAATCCATTGATATCCAGCATGACGACCGCAAACTCCGGTCTACCAAGCTTCATTTCATTTTCCAGCCGCTGCTCCGCTTCCTGATAAGCCGCCTTATTCTTTACGCCAGTCAGGGAATCCCGGTAGGCAAGTCCATTGATATAGGTAATATATTTCTGCAGATGATTCACTGTTTGTTGGAAGCTTTCCGCAAGTGTTCCGACCTCATCCTTCGTCGGCTGTGTAAGGGATATACTTAAATCTCCCTCCGCAATTTTCTTTGCGGCAGTATTTAATTCACGCAGCGGTTTGATCAGGCGGCGCGTCATATATATGGTAAGTATAACAGCAATCAAGCCAATAAAAAGAACCGATATGACAATCTGCAGAATCAGTGTATCTTTCTCTGCATCAATCTCCCTGGACGGCGCAGTTACAACAAAGCGCATTTCATTTTTTAAGCTGCGAAAAGCCATTCGTTTATCTTCCTTATGCCAGCTATAGGAATACAGCTTGCTTCCGCTCGTTCCGGCTTCCAGTTCATTTACAACCTTCTGCAGACTGCTATCACTTTTTTCCATGGGCGTACCCATTGCAATCTCCTCATGCTGTACGATCGTTCCATCCTTATCCACCAGAAACGCATAACCACTTTCATACAGACTGGTAGATGCCACCAGCTTTTTTACAACGTCGAAATCAATATCCATGCCCACTACTCCCACTGTCACATTATCTCTGTAAATAGGTATGACATAGGATATCATTTGTACATTGATATTTTCATTCATATACGGACTCATCCAGGTTGCTTTTCCATTTTTCACTGGTATATAATACCAGCCGACATGCTCCACATCCTCAGGACTATACCCTGAAAAATCTGTCGGTGTTAACTTTCTGAAGCGCCCATCTAACGATGTCTTACTCCAGAATAATCCAGAGGTAGGCGGCGTTGTCTCCGGATTAAAGCGCACATATACAGCCAGGGCACCCTCTGTATTCTCTGCAGCATTTACTGCAGCTTCCTCCAGCTTTTCTGTATATGCTTTCCGATATTCTGCATCATTCATAAGCAGCTTTGCACTTACCAGCTGCGAATTTGCATAAACGGCTAGTGTATTCACAGACTGTTCAATACGAGAAAACAATGCGTTCAGCTCCTGTGTTTTCTCCATACATTGAAGATTCATGACCTGTGCGGAATCCCGTTCAACGACCTTTTCTGCATTATAGATACCAGCACCGCCGATGACGCAAGAAGAAAGGAGGACACAGCCCAGAATGAGTAGTATAAATTTTGTTTGAATTGATCGCATAATACATCTCTTCCTTTTCATATGAATACGCTTCATCGTATTCTCTCTTTTTTATTTCGTATGAAATCGCCGCGCTGTATCTATCGGGTTTTCATGCATTCCAGCATACCCAGGGTCATCTCACCCCAGCTGTATTGCGCCATATATTCACCATAATAGTGATTCACCGCTGCAGTATCACCACGTAAAAAATGATAATAGTCACAATCCACACAATCTACTGCGACTGCATATTGGTTTCGTCTTTTTATCAAGACCTGCTGCATACCAGCCTGCTTTAAGGTACGTGTCAGATCCGCAATCAGCGTACGAAGCTGGTTACGCAGTGACAGACTATCCGGACGCTCCTCCCACAAAACCGCACACAATTCTCCTGTCGTGACAGCAGCTCCCTTTCGATCAATCAGATATGCCAGCAGCTCCTTGCTTTTCATTCTTTCAAATTTCAGAGGTGTTTGATTTACAAACACCTCAAAATTCCCAAAACACTGAACACGAAGCAGACGGGATTGTTGAAACAGAGGCTGTTCTTTAATATATTGCAATTCCCTTTCGATATCCTCTTTGGATGCCGGCTTTAAAATATAGCCGGATACGTGCAAGTGAAACGCTGATACAGCATATTCACTGTATCCTGTTAAAAAAATAATAGAGGTGGCTTTCGAACCTTCCCTGATTTTTTTCGCAAGTTCAAGACCATCAATACCCTGCATTTGTATATCAAGAAGTGCAACATCACAGGAGTGTGTACAGATATATTGCAGTGCAGCCTGTGGTGAGGTGAATCCTTGTACCTCGGTGATTCCTTCTATTTTCTCCACTTCTTTTTTTATCGCTGCCAATGCATTTACTTCATCATCGACACATACAATTTTCATATGAATTTCTCCCTCGCAATACGGTAATTGAAGCATCTGTCATTCTGCATTTGTTATACGGAATAATTTCCTGCCAATGTTATCTGCCCTATATAACAGCTTTGATATCTTAAACATTCAAAAATAAATTTACTTGTAAATTTTACCATAGATAATGTATCAAAAGCGTATCACAGCGATAAAGCATCGGCTGGATTTTGGATTTTCTAATATACTGCGGTAGGACTTTCTTTACGCTTTATAAGGAGGAAGCATTAGTGAGATTCCATGACAGGAATACCATATAAGCTTGTATATTATATAAGGAAAGCCTTAAAAAGCTATTGGATAAAAATTTTTCTTTTTCCCGTTTGCTGTGAAAAATAAAAAATGTCTGGACAAGAGGAAGCCTACAGGATAACGGGATTCCCCTAATATCTTTGTATGATTATATATTACCAAGTACTTCTTTCCCTTCTATAAGGATGGATAAAAAAATACGCCTTGTGTATGAGAAGAAGGCGTATTTTTAGTCATGTATTACAACTGTAAATTATTTTGTTTTCTCGATGATTTCGATGAAGCTGTCTGCTTTCAGACTTGCCCCACCAATCAGTGCACCATCGATATCCGGCTGAGCCATGTATTCAACGATGTTGTTTGGCTTTACAGATCCGCCATACTGAACACGAACGTTTTCAGCAGCCTCGTCACCATACATAACACGTACCTGGTCACGAACGATACGGCAGCAGTTTTCTGCGATTTCAACAGAAGCGCTCTTTCCTGTTCCGATTGCCCAGATTGGCTCATATGCGATTACCATGTTTCCAACACATTTTGGACACATATCCGCAAGAGAACCAGTCAGCTGATCACGGATTACTTTTTCAGAATCTCCTGCATCATACTGAGCTTCTGTTTCACCGATACACAGAATTGGTGTAATTCCTGCATCAATCAGGCGTTTTGCCTTTTTGTTTACTGTTTCGTCTGTGTCATTGAACATTTCACGACGCTCAGAATGTCCGATGATACAATGTGTAACACCAACCTCCTGCAGCATAGGTACAGAAATTTCTCCTGTGAAGGCTCCACTGTCTTCCCAGTGGCAGTTTTCTGCAGCGATTACCAGGTTTTTCGCACCTGCAACAGCAGCAGACAGTGCCGTGTAAGGAGCACCAATACCGAATACAGCATTTTCACTTGCTGCAGCAGCATCTACAGCTTCCATGAATTCCTTTGTTTCCTTCATGGTTTTGTTCATTTTCCAGTTTCCAACAATAATTGGTTTTCTCATGTCTCGTTCTCCTATTTTCGTTTTTTATTATTTATCTGCGATTACAGCGATTCCAGGCAGGACTTTACCTTCCATGTATTCCAGGGAAGCTCCACCACCAGTGGAAATGTGAGAGAATTTATCTGCGAAGCCAAGCTGGATTGCAGCAGCAGCACTGTCACCGCCACCGATCACAGTTGTAGCACCTGGCAGCTCGGAAATAGCAGTACATACTTCCAGAGTTCCCTTAGCAAACGGTGCCATTTCAAACACACCCATTGGGCCGTTCCATACAACCGTTTTTGCACCAGCAAGTGCTTCCTTGTACAGCTCGATAGATTTTGGCCCGATATCCAGACCCATGTAATCTGCAGGGATGCTGTCATTGTCAGCGATTACTGTATTTGCATCTTCTGCAAATTTGTCTGCACATACATGGTCAACAGGCAAAATCAGCTTGCCCTCTGCTTTTTCGATGTATTCCTTTGCCAGCTCCACCTTGTCTTCTTCCACAAGGGATTTACCAACATTGCAGCCCATAGCCTTCAGGAAGGTATAAGCCATACCGCCACCGATCAGGACTTTATCAGCCTTTTTCAGCAGGTTGTCTACAACAGCAATCTTATCGGAAACCTTAGCTCCACCGATGATTGCGACAAACGGACGCTCTGGTGTATCAACTGCAGCACCCAGCATCTTCACTTCTTTTTCTACTAGGAAGCCCAGTGCATTTGGCAGAATGGATGCGATACCTGCAGTGGAAGCATGTGCACGGTGTACACTACCGAATGCATCCTCTACAAACAGATCGCCCAGTTTAGCCCAGTAAGCAGCCAGCTCCGGATCATTTTTGCTTTCGCCTTTTTCATAACGAGTATTCTGCATTACGACGATTTCCCCGTCATTCAGTGCAGCAACTGCGTTTTCCAGTTCTTCACCGCGTGTAACCGGAACGAAGGTAACCTTCGTATCAACCAGCTCACTCAGACGCTCAGCAACACAGCGCAGATCGTTCTTTGCTTTATCTTCCTCTGTCTTAACCTTACCAAGGTGGGACATCAGAATAATCTTTGCGTTGTTTTCCACTAAATATTTGATGGTTGGCAGAGCCTGAATAATACGGTTGTCGTTTGTAATCTTGCCATCTTTTCTAGGAACGTTGAAATCGCAGCGTACGATGACACGTTTTCCAGCAACATCTAAATCTTTTACAGTTCTTTTGGCCATAGTAAAATTCCTCCTTATGTATCGGCTTTATTATACCACCAAGAGCCTTTTTCGTAAACGAAATTTCACTTTTTGCGAAAAAAATCACAATTCTGAACGATTCTGTGAAAATCAAGCGGAAGCATTGGTTTTCTGTGTTTTTAAGCCAACTTTTATAGTATAATGAGAAAGAAGCAGATCATATAGTAAGGGAGCCTCATATGAACACGATAAAAGAAACCATGCAGGATCTCATGGATATCATAAAAAGATCCAAAAACAGTGATATGGAGCAGGAATATAAAAATTCACAAAGGCTTTTACTTCTGGCAGAGCAGCATCAGGATACCTATGCGCAGGCTTTTGCACACACCTACCTTGCGGATTACTATATTCTGACCAGACAGCAGGATATCTGTCTGCAGCATTTGCATGAAGCAATCTCATTTTCCGAGGAAAATCATTATGATGACCTTTTGCTTATATGCTATACGATTGCAGGCTTGTATTACAATTCTCATTTTGATGAAATCAGTGCTGTTCAATATTATATGAATGCCTATCATATCGCACAGGATACGGAAAATCTTCATGAGCAGATGGTGATTCTCAATAATCTCTGCGTCGTATTTATGCAGAAAAACGACATTGCAGAAGCATTGCGGTATATCCGAAGCGCCTATGAGGTATTCGTTAAGCAGCAAACACCGTTAAGGGAGCATGCACAGCTGATTGTGATTCTCAATCTGATCCAGCTTTATATACGAAACGGACAAGTACAAAAGGCTGTGGATATTTATGATGCATATTCCCCAGAGCTGCATGAGGAGCAGCCAGAGGGGATCCGTCTGCATGTTCTTCTCCTGTGTGAGCTATATCTGGCAGCTGCCTTTCACCGTGAGGACGAAATTCGCAGACTGTCAGATGCATTTGCATCCAAGCAGCTGCATCAGCATTTAAACCGCAATATGTATTTTTCTTTTTATAATGATATTTTTGATATCCTGTTAAACATCAAGGATAAAAAACGCTGTGAACGGTATTTACAATATATGGGGGAAATCTGTCTTGAGGATGATATCGAACAGCAGCTGCAGCTGCATTTAAGCTGGATCAATTTTGCGGAAGTTTTTCATATGGAGGATACCCTGATCAATTCATATAAGCAGTATTATCTGCTGCAAAAGCTGGTGGTGGATGTAACCAACAAGACCAAGGCGGAAAGCATGAAGGAAAAAATACTGATGGAGCATATGCTGGAGGAACAGGAGCGAATTGTTCGGGAGAAAAACGTTTTGGAAACGCGGGTCAAAATTGACGGTCTGACCGGTTTGTTCAACCGCAGCTATTTTAATACACTGTGTGATGTAATGCAAAAGAATCCGGATGTTACTTCCATCGGCATTATTCTGGTCGATGTGGATTACTTTAAGGAATTTAATGATTTGTACGGTCATTACAAGGGGGATGAGCTGTTGCGAAAGGTGGCACGCTGTCTGGATGAAAACGGTGATTCCCGCTTTTTTGCGGCACGCTATGGCGGTGATGAATTTATCTGTCTGTGTGTCAATACGGACAAGACGGAAATAGAAAGCTATCTGCACAGAGTTTATCAGGATTTGCTTCTTGCCCATATCGAGCATGCCAGCTCTCCGGTTTCATCGCTGGCTACGGTTCCCATCGGGTACTCCTTGTTTCTCAATGATGAGAGCTTTGATTTTGAAACATCCATCATGATGGCAGATACGGCATTGTATCAATCAAAAAACAGCGGCAGAAATAAGCATAGCTGCTGTTAAGTAACAATTTTTGTAATACCGTCAAAGCATATGGCGGTTTTTTACAATCCATTTGGCTGTTTATCCTGTATCATGATATATATAGTAAATAAGGAGTGTGTGTATATGATAGAATCACGTTGCGGTATCAGATGTAATAGCTGTGAATACAAGGAACAGATGGGATGTGCAGGCTGTATTTACATAAAAAAACCCTTCTGGGGGGAAGCCTGTCCAATCAAGGATTGTGTGGAACAAAAGCAGCTAACGCATTGCGGAGAGTGTGAAGCCTTTCCCTGTGAGCTTGCGAAGTCATTTGCCTATGATGAAAAGCAGGGCGATGGCGGAAAGCGTCTGGAAACCTGCCGCTGCTGGAAGGATGGTATGCCCGGATGACGAGTGCTGACTGGATCAAGGAAGCTATACAGGAAAAAGCGGGAGTGGAGATGGATTTCAAGCTGGAATGGGATGCCTTTCGTTTTCTGCTGTTTCATAAAATGTTCGCCATGCTTGGCTATAATAAGGAGAGGGAGCCAATTCTGACACTGAAGCTGCCACCAGAGGAAGGGGCCTGGTATCGGGAGGAATATGACTTTATAACTGAGGGCTATTATATGAATAAGGTGCATTGGATCAGTGTACGTTATGAAGAAACAGATCAGCAGCTGCTTGCGGAGCTTATTGATAAAAGCTATGAGCATTTCCTGCATACGCTGACGAAAAAGCAACAACAGCAGATTTATGAGCTACAGCACGGTAAATAGGATGCGGATGTTCAGAAATGGATATCCGCATTTTTTATTTCACTATCTTCTGCTTTTGTGTACAAGAGAAGGATATGCGTGATATGATACACAGCCGGATTTAGATATCCTCATATGTAAGTGAAATGAAGGTGTAGCGGCATAATAATGCATGCACCTGATAATATATGTAAAGTCTTTGAGGTATTACTTAGATACAGGAATCCTATTCGATTATTATATATACGGTTATGCTTCCTCTATCGAACCGGTTCCAATCGACGCTAGTGCTGATGCATAAATAGCACATAACTTAAATTGAGTTCCAACCCGGTTATATAATGGGTATCCTTATATTTTGTTATTGTTATGTTTCTATTGATCGTCTCGTGCTAAAACATTTATGTGTGGGAAGTTTAATCATGAAAAAAGCAGGACAGATTTATCTATCCAGCTTTCCTTGTGCTAAAACATTTATGTGTAACATGTTTAATTATGAAAAAAAGCAGGACAGATTTTGTCTATCCCGCTTTCCTTATATATATAATAATAAATTATTTTACCTTGGCATCCAATGTGTTATCTTTCACAACAACATCATGTGCCCCGCCCTCGACAATACTTGTAGAAGATACGAGTGTGATTTTGGCATTTTTCTGCAGCTCCTCAATCGTCAGTGTACCGCAGTTGCACATAGTATGCTTCACCTTGCTTAGTGTCAGATCGACATTATCCTTTAACGCACCTGCATAAGGAACATAGGAGTCAACACCTTCCACGAAGGACAGCTTCTTGCTTCCCCCCATATCATAACGCTGCCAGTTTCTTGCACGGGCACTTCCTTCACCCCAGTATTCCTTCATATAGGTACCGTTGATTGTAACCTTTTTGGTTGGAGATTCTTCAAATCTGGAGAAATATCTTCCCAGCATTACAAAGTCTGCCCCCATAGCAAGTGCCAGGGTGATGTGATAGTCATGAACGATACCGCCATCACTGCAGATTGGAACATAAATTCCGGTTTCCTTATAATATTCATCACGCGCTTTGGCAACCTCAATCGTAGCGGTAGCCTGTCCGCGCCCGATTCCCTTCTGTTCCCGGGTGATACAGATAGAACCGCCGCCGATTCCGATTTTTACAAAGTCTGCGCCAGCCTCTGCAAGGAAACGGAAGCCTTCAGCATCGACAACATTTCCGGCACCTACCTTCACGCTGTCTCCATATTTTTCACGGATCCATTTCAGCGTCAGTGCCTGCCATTCACTGAAGCCCTCACTGGAATCGATACACAATACATCCGCACCCGCTTCAATCAGTGCAGGAACACGTTCCTCATAGTCACGCGTATTGATACCGGCACCTACCACATAGCGCTTCTGATCATCCAGCAGCTCATTTGGATGCTCCTTGTGGGAATCGTAGTCCTTACGGAAAACGAATGCTTTCAGGTGCTTGTTTTCATCAATGATTGGCAGCTGGTTCAGCTTGTGCTCCCAAATCAGATCGTTTGCTTCACTCAGTGTACAGCCCTCATTGCCGTAAATCAGCTTTTCAAACGGTGTCATGAAGTCCGCTACCTTTGTAGCCGGATCCATACGGGAGGTACGATAGTCTCTGCTTGTGATAATACCGAGCAGCTTTCCCTCCGGAGTGCCGTCCTCTGTAACTGCCATTGTCGCATGTCCGGTTTCTTCCTTCAGATCCAGTACATCCTGCAAGGTCGCATCCGGACGGATATTGGAATCACTGTATACAAAGCCTGCCTTTGTCGCTTTTACACGGCGCACCATAGCAGCCTCATTTTCTATCGTCTGAGAACCGTAAATGAAGGAAATGCCTCCTTCTCTTGCCAGTGCACATGCCATCTTCTCGCCTGAAACAGACTGCATGATTGCGGATACCATCGGTATATTCAAAGACAGCTCCGGTTCTTCCTTGCCTTTACGAAATTTTACCAGTGGTGTTTTCAAAGAAACATTTGCTGGGGTACATTCTGTCGAGGAATATCCTGGAACAATCAGATATTCACTGAATGTACGTGAAGGTTCATTAAAATAATATGCCATTTTCACATCTCCTTTTCCATATTCAATTTTTTATAAACTTTCCCGATTAAAAATTGATATTTTAATACATTATAATGACATTCACTTTTGAAGTCAATAAGCTTTTGAAAAAATTTTCATGAATCAGAAGATGCGGTTAGAAACAGGGTCTTCATCGTGTATTTCTCATATATTTTAGCTGCTATAAGAGCTGTATCGTCAATCAGTATCATGTAGGGCTTTCCTCATGGAGCACTCACATATGGCAGCACAGCCTAGCAATCAATAATAATAGGATTCCACATGCGATGTACCATCCGCATCATGCATCACATACCGTCCGACGCGCGCAATAGCTGTTTCATAATAGCCCAGTACCTCACTGCGGGTCAGCTTTCCATCACATACCTGCAGGATTTCCTGCAATAAGGCAGCACAGGATTTTTCCATTGTTGTAGTTCCATATAAGAGAGGACTCGCATCGAAGTCCAGGTTATCCTTCATGATAGCTGCCGTTTCCCGATTTGCGGACAGCTTGATAACCGGAACGATCGGATTTCCGGTTGGTGTCCCGCGTCCGGTTGTAAACAGGACAAGCTGGCAGCCGCCTGCGACCATACCGGTGATGCTGATGGGATCATTGCCCGGTGTATCCATAATCACAAGACCCTTATGGTGAATCGGCTGTGCATAATCATAAACTGCCTGAATCGGTGCATGCCCGGATTTATAAATACAGCCCAGGGATTTTTCCTCCAGCGTAGTGATACCGCCAGCCTTATTTCCGGGAGACGGGTTGCGCTTTCGCACATCATCCTGTACCTGACGCATGGCATCCTCATAATGCGTGACGATTTCCAGTATCTGATTGGCTACCTTTGCATTGACAGCACGGCGTGCCAGCAGATGCTCGGCACCGATAAATTCTGTTGTTTCCGACAGGACAGCGGTTCCCCCTGCCTTCACTACTTCATCGCTCACTGCCCCGACTAACGGATTCGCCGCAAGACCGCTGGTGGGATCTGATCCCCCGCATTCGGTTGCTATCATCAGCTCAGACAAATCAGCCTCTACCCGTTTCATACAACTGGCGTCACTCACCATCTGCCTTGCACAGCGTACCGCCTCCTCCACCGTATGCAGCGTCCCTCCGCATTTCTGAATGATAAAGGTTCCCAGCGGCTTATCACAGCGCTTCTGTATTTCTTTCGTGACCAGATCCATCTGGCAGTTTTCACATCCCAGAGAAATCACAATCGTTCCATATACATTGGGATTGGCTGCCATCCCTGCTAACGCATGCAGGGTACATGCCTGATCCACCGGAGTCTGGGAACAGCCCAGCAGATTATGAAGGGTAACCGTCCCCTGTACCTGTTCGCTGACGATACGGGCGACATCACTCGCACATATACTGGCTGGCAGAATCAACACCTTATTCCGTATTCCTACACGGCCGTCACTTCTTCGATAGCCTGAAAATTTCATTGTGCTTCTCCCTTCTGTGTGCTGCTTCCGGCAACATTGTGTACATGGACATGCATCCCCCTTGCGATATTTGTGCTGGCAATACCAATGCATTCCCCATATTTCATAATGCGCTCCCCTGCCTGTATGTCACAGAGGGCTGCCTTATGGTAAATAGGGATATTCTCCATGACGGTACAGCTATGCAATGCAGCAGCTTCATCCATATAAATAAGCTGCTCTTTGGCTTTCAGCGGTTCCAGTAATACCGCAACGTTATCCCGTTCACTCAATCGTATTGCATTTTTCATGATATCCTCCCGGCAGGCATTGCCTGCTTTTCTATTGGAAAAAGGATGCACAACGCTTCATGCATCCATCCTCTTCCTCTTACCTATTGCAGGGAACGCAGTCTCTTCATGTTATCCGCATAACTGCCTTCCCCCTGGAACAGTGCACTTGTTCCCAAAACAAAGCCATCTACCCCCAATGCATGATACCTCTGTATAACCTCTGCAGAGCAGGCGCCATCCAGTACAATCCGATAGCCGTACTCCTGCTTCCTGCTGATTAACTCACGGATTTTAGCATCTATGCTTTGTATAAAGGACTGACCGGCAAAGCCGGGAAACACACTCATGATGAGAATATAGTCACAATGAGGAAGCAGCTCCTTTATCGTGCTGACACTCGTATCCGGATTGATAGCAAGACCGGCGAGCTTCCCCTGTGCACGGATATACATCAGTGTTTTCATTACCTGCGGTTCTGCTTCCGGGTGAATATAGATCAAATCTGCCCCCGTCTGCAGAAACCAGTCAACCTTATCTGCGGGATGCTCAATCATCAGATGTACATCCACCATGGCCTTTGTATGGGCCCGCACCGTTTTAACATCCATCAGCCCCATGGTGATATTCGGCACAAAGCAGCCATCCATCACATCACAGTGAAAGATATCCGCTCCCGCTGCTTCCAGCTCTTGTACTTCCTTCTTCAGACGGGCATAATCCGCACACATCATACTCGGACATAAGATCATACAACAGCCTCCTTCAGCAGGCGCAGGGATTCCTGCAGATGCATTCCCTTTCGAAACAGACCGCTGGTACCGCCTGTCAGTATATCGGCACCGGCTGCCGTTACCAACGGTATGGTACCTGCATGAATATTTCCGTCCGCCTGAATTCGTACAGACAACTGATGCTTCAGAATTTCCTCTTTCATCGTACGAATATGGCGCAAAGCATCCGGCTGCATCGTCTGTCCGGCATAGCCGGGCTGTACCATCAGCTTTAAAATCCAATCCACCTGCGAAGCCAGCTTCACGAAATCCTGAGGAACCTCCGTATCACTTCGCATAGCCAGAATCGGACGGCAGCCTGCCTGGCGAATCAATGCAAATATTTCCTCCAGATCATCCGCAATCTCATAATGCACGGCGATATAATCTGCCCCGGCCCTTGCGAAGGGTTCAATATAAGGTCGTACATGTTCTACTGCAAGATGTACCTCAACCGGCTTTTCACAGATCGGACGCAGCTTTTCCAGCATCAGATCCCCGAATACAAAGCAGTTGTTGAAGCAGCCATCCACAACATCGTAATGCACGAAATCTATATCCGATGCATTGATTTCCGCAATCGCATCCGCTAGATGCAGCAGATCACAGCAGGACAGGGATGCACTCACCAGTGTCCTGCGGCTGGACGTTACGCGGCGCATACTATCCAAACAGAATCTGCATGATGCAGATGTTGTCTCTGTTCTTTTTGATTTCATACAGATAATGCTTTACATGCTCGACAACAGGCTCATTCCCCTCCAGCGCATTGATTTCACAGAAGGTGGTAATTAAATCCTTATCCATTTTCGGCTCAGTCTTTCCCTGCAGCTCATCCCAGTAAACCAGGGCAGCCGCAGCGACAAACTCCAGAATGCGAGGGTCTTTTTCATGATCCAGCAGAATCTGCATCGGTGACATGATACGTTCTGTAGGTCCCAGCTTTCTGCGTGGTGCGCGTCCGTTTTTAATATTATAGTCCAAGATGCTCTTATCGCGGAATTTCGCAAGCGCACGGTTGGTAAATGCCTCCTGATCCTCCTTCGTAATCTGGAAGTAATCCTGTAAAGCGGGATTCAGCTCCTCCATCAGACGCATCATGACAGCATCAATATCCGGATCACAGGCTGCATCGCCATAGACCTCATAGCCCTTGATATAGCCGCAATAGGAAATAAGTCCTGCCAGGCAGTTATACGTATAAATTTTGCGCTTAAAGAACTTTTCAAAATTATGAATGGGAACCGCCCCTTCAAAATCCAGGGTATCCAGCTCATCTGCATCATATGGGAAATATGCTTCATTCATGGATAAAATATCCAGGCGGGTATCATGAACACTGACCGTGGAACAGAAGACTGCTGTCTGTGTTACCGTATAGTCCCCTTCAACACCGACTTCCTGCAGATGTGTACGCAGTACCTTTGCCGGATTGATGCCGTTTTCAGCAGTCAGAAATACTGTTTTCTTTGTTTTTTTGCACATTCCCTTTTTCACCTGCTGTGCCACATCCTTTAGATTTTGTTCTCCGGTTGCGGTTACAATGAAATCAGCCTCATGAATTGCCTGATCTGCCTCACTGGAATAGATCGGGTATGCATGAAAGCCGTTCACATAAATCGGTGTTCGGTCTTTTTTATAGAAATGAATGCAGAAGGCACGATCCTCACTTAGCATACGGATGAGCTCTTCGTTCTTATCAAGAAAGGTGATTTCATAATCCCGTTGAAACAGGAAGCGGGTCACATATCCGCGTCCTGTCTGTCCGGCTCCTATGACGACTGCTTTTTTCATACGGCATCCTCCCTGATCCAGCCTCTGCTTTTCAGATCCTCGATTGCCTCTTTAATCAGCAGTGCCACCTCTCCCTGTGGATCAATTTCTGATATTGTTTCCAGGATGTAGTCAATGCCCTTACTTTCCCGAATTTCCTTCAGGCGCAGTGCATCGCGATCCTGCGGATTGTCAAAGTACAGCGCTGCAGCAGCACCCAGTGCGATGGCCTTCGGCTTGATTCCTGCCGCAAGTGCAATTTTCATCGGGCCGATAAAGCGATCCTGCGGGCCCAGCTTACGGATGGGATCCCGTGCAATACGATCCACCAGATCGACAATAGCACGATCGGTATACTTCGCCTTTGCCGTTTTGGAGAATTTGATCTGACTCTCTTCGCTGATTCCCATTCCGTGAATCAGTGCATAATTGATTTCCTCATATACCTGATCCAGAATAGGCTCAATTTCCGGATCATTCGCAGAATCTGCCACATAGGTCAAGCCCTTCAGCTTTCCCAGATAGGAAACCGTCGCAACACTCGTGTTGTTGGTATAAATTTTCTGTTTCAGTAAATCACCAAAATCCGCTACAAACTCCACATAGTCCCATGCAGGAAGCTCTCCCCGGATACGATCCCTGTCAATCGGCAGGTAGCGCATGTTCTGTACCCAGGTATCCATTTCATTGGTAACCTTATCCGGATCCGGTGCACCCGTACCCGTACACATGATAACGGATTCACTGACACCAGTTACTTCCTCAAACAGCTTTTGTTCCTCAGCATTCAAATTGTCAAGAATCGCTTTCTTCAAATCCGTTGCCGGATCGATCCAGTTTTCGCACGTTACGATATTGGATACGTGAACTGCATGATCCTTCACCAGCTTTTTAAATGCTTTCGCCAGTGTTTCACCAACGTTGCCCATGTTCTTACCACCGCAAGCCGTAAACAGGAAATCCGCTTCCTTCCAGCATTCGCTTACTGCGTCAATATCATAAAACAAATGTGCCTGTACCCCTTCCATATGGGTATTCAGCTCCTCCGCTCCTAATACATGAATCGTATATTCCTTTTTTTCATTCAGCTTCTCTACCATTGCTGAGCTGGCATCGAAAAAGGTGATTTCCACACCATTGGCATGCAGCAGTTCACTGACAAAGCCCCTTCCGATACGCCCGGCTCCCAAAATCATCGCCTTCAAATGCGTCCCTTCTTTCTATATTATTTTTATATCTGTACATTTGTTAAAGATCCATCTATCTTCTCAAAAGTGCAGCTTCTTTTGTTTTCCTAAGACAGACAATGCCTGCCTGTTCACATTCACTCCCGTACACTGCTTCTATATATGCTATGCTTCATCATGCACAGCAATCATCCAGCATATCGTGCTTATGCTTCCTCCAGCAGCTTTATTAACGTATCCGTTGCCATCTCTACGGTATTGGATTCTGCTTCCACTGTACGTGATCCGATATGCGGCGTCAGTATAAAGCTGTCCATATGAATCAGCTCCTGAATCCAGTCGTCGGATGCAGGCGGTTCACTGGTGAATACATCACTTGCGGCCGCATAGATTTTCCTGTTTTTCAAGGCGGTATACAGCGCTTTTTCATCAATGATGCCTCCGCGGGCCGCATTGACGATGACTGCGGTTTCCTTCATCATGTCAAATTGTTCATCCGCTATCATTCCTCTTGTTTCCTCTGTAAGCGGTGTATGGATGGATATAAAATCAGCGGTTTTCAGGATATCCTCCACACTGCACTGCTCTGCGTTATACGTTTCCTTTACATCATCCGCAATCTCGTATACATCATAGGCCAGCACCTTCATACCGATGCCGTTTGCCATGCGGGCCACCTGCCGTCCAATATTTCCAAATCCGATGATACCGATGGTCTTTCCGGTCAGCTCACGTCCGGTTGGCTTATTCCAGCCGCCCTCGCGCACCTGCACATTGCTGGAAACCAGTCCCTTTGCCGCCGCAAACATCATGCCGATGGTTAGCTCAGCTACTGCATTGGAATTGGAGCCGACACAGCGTCCCACCCGGATGCCGCATTCCTCAGCAGTCTTTATATCAATATTATCCGTACCGACACCGAATTTCACGACTGCCTTCAGCTTTGTACATTCCCTTAACAATGCGCCGTCCAGCTCATCCACTCCGACGATAATGCCCGTGCTTTGCTTCGCATATTCCACAAAGGTCTCTCTTGGAAGCGGCTTTCCTGTATCATTGATATTCATTTCATATCCCAAGGCTTCCAAGCGCTTGGCTGCCTGTGCACCATAGGCCGCATATCCGCGCGGTGTTACCAGTATTACTCCCTTATGCATGCTACACAGTCCTTCTGCTTTCTTCCACAATTGCCCGCAGCTTTTTCGCATTTGCTGCGATATCCGCACTGCTTCCCTTTGTCAAAAGACCACCCAGTCCTACACTGTCAACACCGTTTTCAAACCAGGTGTGCAGGTTGTCAAAATTAGCACCGCCGCTTGCCAGAATCGGAATCTGCGGACAAGGCACCTTAAACACCTTGGCAAGGTCCGGGCCATAGTAATTGGAAATCGGAAAGGCTTTGATAAAGGAAGCTCCTGCCTTTAAGGCTTCTATCATTTCCGTATAGCTGGTACAGCCTGGCGCATAGGGAATCTGATACAGATTTGCCATTTCCTGTACCTCTTTGTTAAAGGTAGGCGCAATGATAAACTCTGCACCATCCATGATAGCCAACCGTGCTGTAGTCGGATCCAGAACCGTGCCGGCACCAACCAGCAGCTGGTCAGCGAATTTCTCTTTTAATGCGCGAATGACCTCACCCGCATTGTTATTTGTATAGCTGATTTCCAGTACATCTACACCACCGTCGATACAGCCCTGTGCAATTTCTATTCCGCGTTCAATGGTATCCACACGCACGATTCCCATTAAGCCTGTCTTTTTAATTCTGCAAATTGTCTCTGCCATCATAAAGCATGACCTCACTTTCTCACTTTTTTAAGCTATAAAGCTGACGCAAGCCTACAAACAGGGCGATACAGCCTCCTGCCGCAGCCGTCACAGCTTCTATGATATTGTGCGTCTGTCCCAGTGCCAGACAGAGAAACAAGCCCGCACCAATCAACAGAAGCAACACCGCCATAAGTAAACTATTGCCCTCCTGAACAGCTTTCTCCTTACGCCAGGTAATATTTTTCCCACCTGCACGATGCAGGGAGGGAAGTAATTTTTTATTCATCACAAGCAGCAGCGCCACATACAGCAAAAGTGCCAGCAGCACTGTGCCCGCAATGCTGTGAAACAGGAAATACCCTAAAATAATGCTGATGGAAATGGCATTGATTTCTGCGTGTTTCCACAGAGTTATCGCAAACTCCCTATTTTGCGGGAGAAGATAATACGCATGCTGCTTTTTGATATACAGCAGTCTTCTTCCTTTTGTATCTGTCCCTGTAAACAGCATCCATCCTGTCACCATTCTATCACCTCAATATCTAACTAAATATCCAGCGCCTTGCGCAGATTCACAATCGTATCCTTGGCTATATCACCCAGATGTGCACTAAGCTGATCCAGCTCCATGGAATTACAGCTGGAAAGCGCCTCCATCAGAAACGGCATATTGACTCCGGTATAGCACTGCAGCTTATGTGCTTCCTTCAGCTCATCGATAGCCACAGCCGTCATATTAAACGGAGAGCCTGCAAAGATATCCACAAATACCATGACACCGTCTCCAGTATCAATCGCCTCCACCCGTTCACAGATGGCTTCCTTTAAATCCTCGGGATTATCCGTCGGATACAAACCGATGGTTTCCACATCATTGGACATGCTGCCAAAGAACATCGCAGAGCTTTCCTTCAGCGCCTGTGCCAGGGGACCATGCGTTACTATTAAAATCTTGATCATACCAAATTACCCTTTCTGTTATTAAGAATATGAAAGAAACCTGTCAGGTTTCTTTCATGGAAGTGCTATCCAAGCAGTCCGACTGCCCCACCGATAAAGCCGATGATAAACAGAACAATCAGAACCGTTGTAATTTTCTTTCCCTTTACCTGCAGCCAGTATGCGAACAATGTCGTAACCAGAGGCAGGAAGCAAGGGAAAATCTTATTCATGATTTCACCAAGCTTCAGCGTACCGGTCTTCATTTCAATTTCCAAAACAGCACCAATGCTGACGTATTTTACAATCATGGCACCCAGACAGAACAGTCCGACAATACCAAGGAAGGTGGTGATTTTCTTGACAAAGCCGCTTTCCAGGAAACGGTCGATGGAATCCATACCCAGCTGATAGCCGCGCATGAACATGAAGTAGGTAATCGCAAAGTCAAGCAGTGTAACACCGATACCATATGCCCAGGCACCCCATACATAGCCCTGCATTGCCCAGCCAAGTGTAACACTCAGGATGATTGGCTTGATCAGACCGGCCCATACTGTGTCACCGATTCCTGCCAGAGGCCCCATTAAAGCAGTCTTAATTTCCGCAATGATGCTGGCATCCATATCGCCGGACTCATCATTGGCAAGACCTTCCTCCAATGCGACAACCATACCAGGGAGCACTGCACCCCAGCGCGGCTCTGTATTGAAATACAGCATGTGGCGTTCCAGACCTTCCACCATCTTGTCATGATTATTCGGATACAGCTTTTCAAAAATAGGCCCCATGATCCATGCAAGACAGCCTGCCTGTAATCGCTGATAGTTATATGTCATATGACTCGTCATGTGCCAGAAGAAGGCTGTTTTCTGGACATCGCGTTTTGTTAGTGAATGTTTTTCTGCCATGATTACTCAGCCCCTTCCTGTTCCGTGTCGTTATTGAAACCAATCTTAATCAGAATCACTGCCAGACATACACCAACTAGTGCATACAGCAGCAGATCGGTCATACCGGAGTAAGCCGCAATACCAAAGCCCAGCACGAAGAATGGAAGCAGTGCTTTTTTGTACATAAACTTCATCAGCATGGACATACCTAATGCCGGCAGCATTTTTCCAACTGCGCCCAGACCGTTCATTGCCCATGTCGGAATACTGTTAATCAACGTCTGAATATATTCACTTCCATATAATGCAATCAGGAATACCGGCAGCGCACGCAGTACCAAAACGATTGCCGGGCCGCCCAAGAACTGAATTCTGCGAATACCGCGCCAGTTCCCCTTGGCAGCAAGAGCATCCATCTTTACCGGCCACAGGGATGCAATCGTCATATAAGCGACATGCACATAGTTTCCCAGCAAACCGATAGGAACCGCAAACGCAACGGATGTATCAATGGACATACCGCCCTGTATCGCTACGAAGGTCCCAAGCAGACCTGCCCAGTATAAGTCAGAGGCATTTGCCCCTCCGGCTGAAATCCAGCCCATGTATGAAACGTTGATTGTTGCACCGATGATCGTTCCCTGTACGGGATCACCATAAATCAGACCTACCCAAAATCCTGCCATTACCGGCTCACGGAAAAAGTACCAATGATATGGCCCCTGAATACCGTTGAGCAGTGCAAGCAGCCCCATTAACAATGCTTGTACCATGAAATTTCCTCCTATTCATTGTCAATAATCTCTTACATCTCTTTGCCACATTTAAAACTGCTGGATTATAATCATCACCTCCATGTGATCGATTTATCGGATTCCGGCTAAAATTTTGCCAGAGCATCCTTAAACGGATACGGATTGTCTTCCGGAATCGGCTGCATAAATATATCCACGCCACCCTGATGCAAGACGTTCAGCTCCTCCGCCTCCGTTTTCGACATAACTACATTTTTGTAAATATTTTTCTTATCCCCGGAGCCTTCGATACCACCGACCTGCAATGCAGGGAAATGGATACCAGCCTCCCAGGCTGCCTTTGCCTGTGTTGTGTTTTTAAACAGAATCAGCAGATTGTTTTTCGGAAATTCGTTCGCTTTCCATTTTTCCGCAGCCTCTGCGACATTCCAGACGATAACCTTGACGCCGCTCGGTGCAGCACCCAGTAAAATTTTTTTCAGAATCGGACTCTTTGCGGAACGATCGTCGATAACGACAATGCTCTCAATTTCATATTTCGCTACCCAGCGGGTCATGACCTGCCCGTGAATGAGTCGGAAATCAATTCTTGTAAGCTTTAGGTTTTCCATTCTTCTTATCCTTCTTTCTAATGATTTCTAGCGATTTCCACAAATCGCTTCGCTCTTCTTGTCAGCTCCTCGTAATTGCCTTCCTCACGGCATTTTTTATCTACAAGCTGTGAGCTGATGCCTGCCCCGGCAAAGCCCAGCTCCAAATACTGTGCAAAGGTTTCCTCAGTAACACCAACAGTCGCGATATATTTGACATGGTGCAGCGGTGCATAGATATCCTTGCAGTATTTCAAGCCAAGTGTCCCTGCCGGAAACAGCTTGATGAAATCCGCACCGGCCTTATCTGCGGCAACGATTTCTGTCGGTGACATGCACCCTGGCATAGAAACCATCCCCAGAGCCAGCGTTTCCTTGACGATTTCCTCATCAAAGTTGGGAGAAACGATAAATCTGGCTCCGGCCTCATGTGCATTGTGTACCTGCTCTTTGGTTAGGACGGTTCCAATACCAAGGTATAGCTCATCCCCGAAACGTGTGTGCAGCCGCTGTATATTTTCCTTTACCTTTGCACACGTATCAGGATCCGATGGATCATAGGTGATTTCAAAGCAGCGGATACCGCCCTGAAACAATGCCTCCGCAAGCTTCATCAGCTCCTCCCCGTAAATGCCTCTTGTGATTACTACAATTTTTTCCTGTTTCAGCTTTTGTATTGTCTGTTCTTTGTTCATATGAGTTCCTTTCTATAAGCCGTTGATAATTTCCACCGGCCGCTCCCCTCTCTGCATACAATAGATGTCCTCCATTACCTTACGATTCATATTCTTCATACAGGTATAGCTATAAATAGCAGAGTGCGGTGTTATCACTGCCTGATCGCAGGTCAGCAGAAGAATATCTTCCTTAGTAACCTTCTTAATTGTGTTAGCGGGACTTCCGGATTTCAATGCATCAAGCACAGCTGCTTCATCGACCAGTGGCCCGCGTCCGGTATTGATAAGAATGGCGCGATCCTTCATCTTTGCCAGTGCTTCGGCATTGATCAGATGCCTGCTGTTTTCTGTCAGATTGGCGTGTAGGGAGATAAAATCGGATTCCCGCAGCAGCGTATCCAGATCACAGAGCTGAATTCCCTCTGCCATAACCTTATCCTTATCGGCATAGGGATCATATGCTAGGATGCGGTTGTGAAATCCATATTTCATAATCATCGCAAAGCGTGTTCCGATATGCCCGCAGCCAATGACTCCAGTTGTACAGCCGCGAAGCTGAAAGCCCATAAGCTCCTGGCGATCCTTGTTCCAGTTTCCCTCATGCACCTTACGGTCTGCGATCACCACATGCTTGGACACCGCCATAAGCAAAGCCGCCGCCTGTTCCGCAACTGCATCCAGCTCCACATAATTCTGTATATGGGTAACATATACGCCATGTCTTCGTGAGCTTTCCAAATCGACATTGTTGAAGCCGATACCATGACGGGCAATCAGCTTCACATCCTGGTTTCTGGAAAAAAATGCTTCATCGAAGGATGGGTAATTTCCCAGCAGCACATAGGTATACCCCTTTAGCCTGCTGGCGAGCGCTTCCCCATCCATATCCGCCGGCAGCAGCATTTTGTCGACCGGCCCGACGCGTTCCTCCAATTCCTGCAAATGCTTTGGAAACTCTCTGCCAAAGCTGGTAATATTGATGACTGCGATTTTCTCCAAATTCATCACCCTTCCTCTCCTGTACATGTTCTGACCACAGGCAGATGCTGGCAGAAGCCTTACACTACCCATCATATTGAAAACGCTTACGATGTCAAACGAGCGATTTTCACGCTAGTGTGTCACACGTTTTATGTTGCGATTTTTCGATTTTATCGACTTATTTTCATATAAAACGACATAGAAAGTCTGAAAATTACAGCATAAAAGCGGTTTCATTACAGTACTGTGTTAATTTTGATATAAAATGGCACAGTATTTAATCCGTAGTGTGTATTGCCGCGCAGGATTATGACACGAAAAAAGAGTGAAACCAAAATAGATTTTCACTCAAATCATATAAGATTACATTTTATCATTATTAGATATTCCTCCTAACTCTTGAACACACCACAGCTATAAAGTGCGGCATCCGCATTGATATCACCGATTACTTGACATATGCCATATCAGTAAATTTTCTGCTCGCTTCCTTTGCTTACAAGGATATGTTTAAATCAGCGTATATTTGTCCTTCAACTAAGCGTTATAAAAATGATCAAATAGTAGCCAGCTATATTATTTTTCAATAGCTTTTCAGCTTGATAAATGTTAATGAAACTTGCTACATAGCTGACAAAGAATAAAACTCAGCATATAATTCATACGGAATAAATACTGATACACCTTTTGCGCTCCATTGCTTTTTATAATTTAATCCATGTTATCTGGCCTTCTTTAGAATCACACTGATATTTACTTATATTCATTATATCTTGAAATTTTCATTTTTTAACACGTTGAACTAAGTGATAAATTTGAATATACAACCTGATAAAAAACACCGCTATGTTTTCATAAGCAGTGCTTTTTTATATATCAGCCTAACTACACAATCCGGTTCTGTTCCTCACCCTGCAGAAAGCATCTCAGATTTTCCGCAGCCGTTTCCATGATTCTGCTTCTCGCCTCTTTACTCGCCCATGAGATGTGCGGCGTAATCAGACAGTTATCACATTCTAAAAGCGGATTATCACTGCGAATTGGTTCTTCTCTCACCACATCCAGAGCAGCCGCGTAAATCGTACCGTTTTTCAATGCCTGTGCAAGATCAGCTTCGTTGATCAGCTTTCCTCTTGCATTGTTAATCAGAATGGCATTCGGCTTCATCATTGCCAGCGTCTTCTTGTTTATCAGAGAATCGTTCTCCTTTGTCAGCGGACAATGCAAACTGACCACATCACTCTGCCGCAGCAGCTCTTCCAGTGATACCCTTTTGCCACTTCCATCCTCCAAAGCATGGGCGTCATAATACAGAATCTGCATTCCCAAAGCCCGTGCAATTTCTCCTACCCGCTTGCCGATTCTTCCATAGCCGATAATCCCCATCGTCCTGCCGGACAGCTCCTGCAGCGGATATTCCCAAAAGCACCAGTCCGCATTGCGGGCCCATTCCCCTTCCTTTACCCGCTTTGCATGATGACCAATACGGGATGTGACCTCCAACAATAGCGCAATCGCATATTGTGCAACGGTATCCGTACCATAGCCCGGGACATTGCATACCGCAATGCCCAGCTGCTTCGCTGCTTCCGTATCTACAACATCATAGCCGGTCGCAAGCACACCGATATAACGCAGCCGGGGGAGAGCCTCCATCAGCTTTTTTGTCATACGTGCCTTATTTACAATCACAGCATCCGCATTCTGCACACGCTCCTGAATCTGTGCTTCATCACTTCGATCATACACCGTCAGTTCCCCAAGCCGCTCAAATGCCTTCCAGTCAAGATCGCCCGGATTTTCAGTATAACCATCTAAAACTACAATTTTCATATAACAAGTAAGGATGCTTACGCATCCCTCTCCTTTCCCTGACTTTATTATAAACCACTTTACAAGCTGTTTCGATAAATATTCTTCACATCCTCTGCCGACAGCGCTACATAACCGTTTACTGTCTGCTTTGCGGCATCCGCAGCCATGGCATCAAAATTTGTTTCATCAATACCGAGTTCCCCTAAGGATGAGCGCAGCTGCATCTGCTTGTAAAAGCCGCGCAGTCGTTCAATTCCCTCACGTGCCATATCCCATGGATCCATTTCCCGTACCTGCCAGACCTCCCTTGCGAAGCATGCGAACTTTCCTACAGTAGCTTCGCTCAATACATAGTCCATCCAGTGCGGTGTCAGGATGGCAAGCCCCTCGCCATGGGTTACAGAATAAAACGCGCTTAGTGGATGCTCCATCGGATGAACGCTCCACTGTGTCATATGCCCGAGCTTCAGCATATCATTGATTGCCCAGCTTGCCGCCCACATGAGATTGGAGCGTGCTTCATAATTATCCGGCTGCTGTAATACGATGGGCCCGTAGGTAAGACAGATTTTTAAAATCCCTTCCGCAAAGCGATCCTGCAAAGCTGCCTCCTTTCTTGCGAAATAGGATTCCATAGTATGACTCATAATATCCGCAACACCGCAGGCGCTCTGATAAGCATTCACACTGAAGGTAAAGCTTGGATCCAGAATTGCCGCCTTTGGCCGCAGTAGAGGATGACGCGTACCGATTTTCTCCTTCGTCTGTGGATTCGTTATCACTGCAATATGATCCATCTCACTTCCGGTAGCCGCAATCGTCAAAACAGCAATCACGGGCAGTGCCCGTTGTATTTCTTCCGGATGTGTCACAAGCTCCCAGGGATGCCGTGTACTGCACGCTGCGGCTGATATCACCTTGGCACAATCAATCGCACTGCCTCCCCCGATCGCTACAAGCATATCAATCTGTTCTCGTTGGCAAAGCATTACGCCCTTTTCCACCGTATGAATGGATGGATTGGGCTCCACACCGGAAAGCTCAGTATATTTTTTACCTGCTTTCTTTAGCTGTGCGACCGCGGCGTCATAAATACCGTTGCGCTGAATGCTTCCTCCGCCATAGACAAGCAATACCCGCTGTCCGTAGACCTGTACGATATCTGCGAGCTGATTCAGCTGTCCCTTTCCAAAATATACCTTGGTCGGGATATCATATATAAAATTTTCCATAGCCTCAGTCATAGAAGCCGGACATGATCTTTATCAATTCCTCAACATCTCCGGTTTCTCTCATCCTCCGTTGTCTGTTTTCTTCAAATTTCTGCAAATATTCTGCCTTTTCAATCACCTGATCAATCGCGGAAGCAGGAAATTTCACTGCTCCGTTTTCATCCATATGAATGATTTCACCCGGACTAACCTGCATGCCAAATACCTCCACTCCGGTATTTACCGCCTGAACTGCCCATTTGCCATGACCGGCAGTAACTCCGCTTATGACATACTGCATCTCTAACGGACGGATTTCATCCACATCTCTGCTTGGTCCATCACTGATTACACCAACACAGCCGGCAGAGCGCAGCGCAGTCATCATATTGCCGCCAAGCAATCCGTTCCGGCACTTGATTTCATCCGGCAAATCCTGCTTTACAATCAGCACGACCGGCTTTTTGACTGCCGCAACCGCCTGCAATACATCTGCAAATTTCAAACGGTCATAATTCTGATCCGGCAGTCCGTATGTACAGGTAACCGCATAACCAACCGTTCTTCCCAATTCTGGATACATCACCCTTGCCCTTTCATCCGTGTACCACTCCCCGCGCCAGGGATGATACAGCCCCAGACAATAGTCCTTGTCAGGATATGTCGCTACCACATTGGTGATGGACGGTGTATCAAACTGCTTCAGCTTTTCCAGCCTTTCATCTATGATCATATAGTCTTCCCTTTCCTTCTTATAAACCAAAGTATTCCAATATATTCTCAACAGCGATATCCGACATACGCTGAATCGCACCCGCACTGCTTGCGGCAATATGCGGTGTCAGCACGGTATGCTCACAGGCAATCAGTTCTTCATCAAAGCCGGGCTCCATAAAATGCACATCACTTCCATAGCCGTACAGCTGTCCTTTATGCAAAGCATCGTATAAAGCATTCCGGTCGATCAGCTTGGCCCGCGCTGTATTTACGATAACCGCATCCTTCTTCAGCCTGGAAAATGCAGCGGCATCCAAAAGCGGTGAAAATTCCGGTAGTGCAGGCAGGTGCAGAGTCAGAAAATCGGATTTCTCCAAAATCTCTGCGATATCAGCCTTTTGTACTCCTGTTTCCTTTAAAAATTCCTCATCGTACATACTGTCGAAGGCCAAAATCCTACAATCAAACCCCTTTAGCCTTCTTGCGACTGCTTTACCGATTGCCCCCAGTCCCAGAATACCGACAGTACTCTGATATAAATCCTTTGCGATCGGCTTTTTCCACACATGCCTGCGTATATTTGCATCACTGCGGGTGATGTTGTGACAAACAGACAGCATCAGTCCTACCGCATGATCCGCTACGGAATTCGTATTTGCATATCTGGCAATCCGCAGCGCTATTCCCTTTTCTTCCAGATAATCCACATCAATCTTATCCAGCCCCACGCCATACCGTGATACGATTTTCAGCCGGTCCGCATGATCAATGACATTGCGGTTAAAAACCTCTGTCCCAAGAATAACAGCATCTATCCCCTGAATGGCTTCTACCATTTCTTCTTCCGTAAGCAGTCTTCCGGTATCGTTCAGGATAACGGTAAAGCCAGCTTCTTCCAGTCTGCGAACCGGCTCCTTACTCAGCTTCCCAAAGGATTTGGATGTCACCAGTACCTTCATGCGCTTTCCTCCTGAATCAGTGTCTTCAGCTGTTCACGCTCCTGCTTGTAGTAATCCTTGAGTATGCGCAAATCTGTACCCAGAGCATAATCCCGCACCCCAAGCCTGTAATAATACTGTGCCTGTGCAGCATTTCGTATTTCCACACGGACACGCTTTCCATAACGCAGTGCCGTTTCAATCACATAGCGCTCTACCTCTGCGACCTCCTCTACATGCTCCTGTTTATCAAAGCCGGAATTCATAGAGTAATCCGCAGGGCCAAATTGCAGAAAATCAACCTCCGGTATCTGACAGATTTCCTCCAGATTTTTTACAGCCTCCACCTTTTCAATCATAAATCCCTTGACAATATCCTGTACATCACGGGCATAGTCCATCTGACTGGACAAATTTGCACTGCGAATCCATCTGCGGTTTACAAATCCCAGCGTTCCCCCTCCCGGTATTGCCGGTGTGATTGCCGCAATCGTTTCCCGTATTTCATCCGCACAGGTATGATCGGTAAACAAAACCCCTTCAAAGCCGGATGCAATGGCCTTTTGTGCCACATAAATACGGTTGTGATAGTCCGGCTTAATGATCATGGACAGCTGATGCAGCTCCGCTGCGCGTGCCATGCTTTCCAGATCGTATTGATCAAAGGGCGCATATTCCGCCAGAAATTCCACATAGTCATAGCCCCCGCTGCAGCCGATAATTTCCACAAGCTGTGCCCATGTAAAGTCAATACGTGTTGCTGTAATGATGTCCTGCTCCTGCAGTTTTTTTCTTAATTGATTGATCATTCAGTTCTCCTTTTCTCTCAGCAGATATTCATGTCTGCATAGAAATTCATAGATACCATCCTCATCATTTGTATATTCGCTCACCCAGTCTGCACAGTCCTGAATGGTTTGCTCTGCATTCCTCATGGCAACACCGATTCCACAGCCTTTTAGCATGCCGATATCATTGCCGGAGTCCCCAAATACCATAACATCCCGCAGTGTATGCTTAAACTGCTGCACATAGGCTTCAATCGCCTTATGCTTGGATATGTGACAGCTGCTAAATTCATATATATCCGGTTCCGCAAAATACCCCTTCACCCCCTGTATCTGATGCTGCTTTACGGCTTCCTCTACCATTGTACGATATGCTGAATCAAACAGCAGCATAACTCTGGGTGCACCCTGATACGAGGTATCCTTTACAGGATCAAATATGAGATGCAGATCATTCATTTTCATAATGGAATCCACACGTCCTGAGCTTCCTGTGGCATACAGGATATTAGGATTATGAAAAGCGGTGATTATTTGTGGACAGGTATGGAAGCAATTCACGATTTCAGCGATTGTTTCCGGCTGGATCAACCCCTCCCTATGACGACTGCCAGTATGTATGTCTATGGTATCGACACCGTTGTTCGCGATGACGATATCAATTACATCCTCCATTTCAAAGCGTTTCATCAGGGGCAGAATCGAAGAAGGTGCCCGTCCGCTGGCAATGCCGATTGTAACTGCAAAATGTTCTTTCAAATGACGCAGATAGTTGATTGTTTTCCTGGATGGCTCCTTATTGCTGTATAGCAGTGTGCCATCCAGATCACAGAAAATATAATAAGCCTTGTTGTACACAGCCCCTGAAAGATCCTTTGTCCCACAGGTGTCAGTATGCTGCCGTGCATTTTGCACAGCACTTACATTCAGGATATTTTGAGCCGCTGTAGCGGTATATACTGTTGAGGTAGCGGCTATATCCTTTCCCCTATTTCCCTTCACAGCCCAACAGCCGTATATAATGCTTAATCTTATTCTTAAAGCCTTCGGCCAGCAGCGGATAGAGCTGATAAACAGCATTGCCACTCAAATCCTCTTTGATCAGATTTTCAATAGCACTCCGCTTCAAATCATTGGACAGATTAACTTTATTGATTCCCTCTCTTGCACAACGTGCCAGATTTTCATCACCGGTACCACTGCCTCCATGCAAAACCAGAGGGATATCCAATGCCTCCTTCAGCTCATGCAGCAGGTCAAAATGAATGTTTGGAGTACCTTTATACACGCCGTGTGCAGTGCCGATAGCAACTGCCAGCGCATCCACCCCTGTCTGCTTCACGTATTCCACCGCTTCCTCAACTCTGGTGAAGGCCTGGTGTCCATCGGTATGGTATTGTTCACCGACGCCAACATGACCAAGCTCCGCTTCTACGCTGATTCCCAGGGCATGACAGATGCGTACCATCTCCTTCACCTGTTTTACATTTTCCTCAAATGGTAAAAGAGAACGATCGATCATGATCGAGGTATACCCGGCACGAATACCAAGAAGACAATCTGCGAAGCTCTTTCCGTGATCCAGATTCAATGCGATATTCACACGGGAACGCCTGGCAAGCTCCACAGCCAGATGTCCAAATGTCACCAGATCCGGATTCGCAACCGGTGTGGTATTCAGGATGATCCCGGTGTCTGTCTCCTCCGCTGCCTCTATTGCCGCACGCAGATTATGCTCATTATCTATATTGCACGCAGGTACCGCATAGCCCTCCTGCTTCGCTCTTTTCAACAGCTCATTCATTGTTACAAGCATAGGTATTACCTTCCTTTCCGTAATTGATCATGACGCGATACACGCCCGGTTTACATGCATATTCGAATGCTTCCTTACCCTGTGCAAAGCTGAACTCCCGATCAATGACCTTCTCCATATCGATCATACGATAGCTAATCAGCTTAACGGCCATCTGGTTATCCTCAATAGTTGGATTCAGGGTTCCGATAAATTCTATCTCCCGGCTGTGAACCTTACCAAAATCCACACCGATTGGCTCCTTGCTGTTTTGAGAGCTGTAGGCAATCAGTCTGCCATACGGCGCCAGCATATCAATCGCCTGTTGCCAGACCTCCTGAAACGGTATCGTATTGATAACGGCATCTGCACCAAGTCCGTCTGTTAGCTTTCTCAGCTCCTCATTGACATCACACTGCATAGGATCAAATGCATATGCTGCTCCCTCCTGAAGCGCCATCCTTCGTTTCTTTTCATCTGTTTCGCTGACAATGATCCGTGCTCCGCTCATCTGAGCAAGCTTCAGATGAAAATATCCCATGATCCCCATGCCGATAATTACAATCGTATCAGCGAATTTAATTCTTGCCTTACGGATACTGTGAATACAGCAGGCCAGCGGTTCCGTTAGTGCCGCATGCCGCAAATCTGCATCATCCGGTATGCGGATAACCTGCCATGCCGGTATGACCAGATATTCACACAGACCTCCCCCAAGGATATTGCCAGCCAGTAAAGCTCTTTGCGGCATTTCTTTTTTATGATTACACTGGGTACCTCTGCCGGAGCGGTCCAGCTCACATTGATTGCAATAACCGGACGTAAAAATTGCCTTATCCCCCGGCTTTACCCCAACAACCCCTCTGCCGGTTTTTATAATCGTACCGCTGCACTCATGGCCGCCAAGAAATGGATATCCGTAGTTTCTCGTCCCCTTGTATGTTCTGCGATCCACTGTACATAAAGAGCATACCTCCGTTTAAACAGCACCTCATAATCTCCTGCTTCAGGAATATCCAGCTCCTGTATTGCCAGCTTATCCTTTCCTTCAATCACCCATGCCTTTGCTTTTTCCATATGATTCTCCTCTCTTTCCTATGCAATAAGCAACACGCTTTATCATAGAAGCTATGTCAGTCTCACCTCCTGTTGTGACAGCTTCCTTTCTATTTCCTTATAAATACACCATCACCTATCATCATATTGAAAACGATTACAGTGTCAAATTGACACGAAAACACATAGTGTGTCACCATGAAATTGACACCTGCTCATATTCTTCTGCCTGTATAGTTGAAAACATTTACATTTTTTACGAAATCTTATCTAGTATGTACTTTCCTTATTATTTATGTTAATATTTTTTTATCTTGTGTGTTATTTTATAATGAAATATAACACGAAAAAGGAGTGTGGAATGTAATATATGGCTAAAAAAAGACGTGATTTAATCATGAACCTGGTCAGAGAATACACCAGTGAGGGTCTGGCGGATAAATCCTTCAGCTTTGAGCGGTGCAATGCCTTTGACATCGCTCTGGACTTAAAGCTGGATCGCTCCAATGTTTCCAGAATACTGAATCAGCTGTTCAATGATCTTCTTTTGATCAAGGTTGAGGGCAGACCAACACTCTATCTCTCCAAGGAGGTTATCGTCAGTGAGTATCATTTCAGTAATATCCCGCAAATTATTCCGAATAAGGATAATCTGAAAAACTTATTTGTATACGATGCAAGTGATACAAGCTTTTATAAAAAAGGAATGGATATCATCGGAAACGGATATGAGGAATCGCTGACTCCGGTCATCAGTAAAATCACTCCCGCTGTGTTCTATTATCAAAATAAACCATTGTTAATTGCCCTGCAGGGTGAAAAGGGCTCGGGAAAGAAGTACTTCTGCCGAAAGCTGTTTGAGCTGGCAGTAAAAAATAAGCGGATTCCAAAGAAAAGCAGAAGCTTTACCTTTGATTACCGCTCGATAACAGACAGCCTTACAACGCTTCGCCAGCAGTTGCTCGACCGTAATATTTCCATGGTGATTATGGAAATTTTCACACAGTTTCAGGAGAATGATATTTATCGCTTCTGGAATGACCTGAACAATTTGTGCATCAACGAGAATAAGCCTGTCCCCATCATGATTTTTCTCGTGGATCAGGGTGTGGAAAACTTTTCATATTTCTCACAGCTTACCCCCTATGTATCCCACTATCCGAATCTGAAGGAGCGCACGACGAAGGAAATGATTGAGCTTGTCCTGACCTTCCTGCAGGAGGAGGCTGTCAATCTGAATTGCCGTATTAAGATTACCGGCAATGCCATCGCTTCCTTTCTCAGTGCAGAGTATACCTATAATCTTTTTCAGCTTCGCAATGAAATCGTCTATTCTCTTTCCAATAATCTGTATTCCAGTGTCATAGCCAATCATGAGCCGATTGTCATTACCCATGAAAATATTTCCAAAAATGTGATACAGAACAAAAGCACAGATACTTCACTGGAGGATCATATCCGCATTACCGTTACACAGCTGTTACCGGAAATTATTGATATTTATCCGGATCAACCGTGTGAAACACTCGAAAATTTACTGCAGACACAGCTTAATGCAGGCATTGTGATCCCTGCAAAGCTGAAAAACATCATCGAAAAGGCAAAGGAAGATGTGCTGATGACACGGACGAAGCTGCTGGATTCCTCCTCCATAGAAATGCAGTCCAGGGTCTACCAGGCTCTGACTCCGCTGTTTACCAAGACCAAGCTGAAAAATGACCGCCAGATTCTCAGCAAGCTGTATATGCAAATTCAGCATATGCTGGATAATACCTTTGCGTATCATTTCCAGCTGGAGCATCTGGATTACAAGGAAACTGCTTATTCGCAGGAGCTGAGCGATAATGTGATCAGTACGGTGGAAAACAAGTTCAATGTCAGTCTTTTGAAGGTGTACAAGTGCTATATCCGTAATTTCATTTATTATGCATTGAAATCCATCAGTCAAAACACCATCATGACGCTGATTGTTTGTCATGGAGAACGGCTTGCGGAAAATTATGCACAGCATCTGAATCAGATTTTAGGAAGCCGCTGCTTCTTCTCCTTTGATTACAATCTGTATTATCAGACACACGATTTCCATGAATTCACCGATAAAATTTATAAGCTGATCAAATTTATAGATATAGGAAAAGGGGTTCTCATCGTAGGTGATAAGCCTCCCTTGACTACCCTGGATAAATCTATCATTTCCACACTGAATATCCCATCCTTTTCCCTGTATCCAGTATCACTGCCGCTGTTATATGAAACAAGTGAGGTGGTATCGCAGAAAACGATGCATCTGCTGGCACTGCTCAGTGATGTGGTAAACCGAAAGAAAAAAATCAAGGCGTTTTTGAATGATAAGAATCTGACATCCAAAAACGAACGGCAGAACAGCGATATCTTTCAACGGTTTCAGGCAACCTTCCCTACGATCAACATCATGAGGTCAAATGAGGCCTTGTACCGGGTATTGCAAAATATATGTGTGGAGTGCGAGCTGCCACTGTCTAACAGTCTTATTATCCAGTTTTTATTCCATGGGACCTGTATGCTGGACCGTTGTGTAAAGAAGCAGAACATCCGCTATAATTTATTGGAAAATTTCCTTATGGAGCATACGGAGCTGTTTCACATAGTGAAAACAAATCTGTTGAAAATACGTGATTTCATGACATTATCAATTTCACAGGAGGAAATCGCCGTGTTGTGTGATGTTATATTAAATTATCAGATGGAATATTCAGGTTTAACGGATTAACTACCGGTGTGATGCCGGTTTTCTTTCGTCTTAACTGAAAACTTGTAAAAATATCTAATATAATTTAGGATTTTCGACATTTCTTTTCGTATATAAGAGTGTAAGGAATAACCTTGCAGAAACGAGGAAATGTCAAATGAC
>ENA-OWPN01000181-OWPN01000181.1-human-gut-metagenome-genome-assembly--contig:-NODE-181-length-112076-cov-7.226627_pt1 | contig 112076 bp, 100 predicted proteins | sample MGYA00248266_ERZ651850 | MGnify/ENA primary metagenome ERZ651850 (study PRJEB26924, sample SAMEA4378296) | human gut metagenome | biome: human gut; feature: human-associated habitat; material... | reverse complement strand
ATAGTGATAGGTAATCCTTTGAAGTTATCGCCGGATTTTCCCCCACTCCACACCGGACGTGCGACTTTCACCGCATCCGGCGTTCCATCGGTTGTTTTCACAAGCATTTAATCAATCACCAAATGAAATGTTAGTTTTCTATTGCGGACAAACCAGCCTGCTGGCGCAGACTGTTCACTTTTAACATCAGTTCCTTTGTTGCCTTGATCGTGTCGGCTATCTCTTTTAGCTCATTCTTAGGACACTCTTGCAGGAGTGGAAGAAATCTATTATGGAACAAAATCATATTTCGATAGCGTTCCTTGCCGCCCAATTCTGCCGGTGTTTTCAGCCAGCATACTATGTCAGCCGCATTTTCAAAGAGTTCCCCACTTAGCGCACATTTTCCACGTTGAGCCGAGAATAGTGAAATCCTGCTGTCAGTAAGTTCTGTGCTTCGCCCCATAGACGGTTGATTCCTCAAACCTGATAGAACAGATGAGTTCATACTTAGGTTCGTGTGTATCAATGCCCGTCCCTCTACCGTGTAACTGCAAACCGCCGCTTTCTTTGCCATCGGTATCTTGTTCTTGATGTATGCGATAGGGTAGATAGGTTGGTCGATTCCAGATACATACCGTATCATTGCCGACTTTCCAAACCGTTCTTTTTCGCTCTCGGTCATTGCGCCGCCCTCTCGAACAAGTCTGCACCCGGTTTCTGTATTGAGCCGATTTGTTAAAACTGTCATGACCTGTCTGTGGATTTTCCTGCAATCAATGCTGATGCAGGTGGCAAGTTGAAAATAATTCTGTATTCCCAGAACCATTGAATTGTACAGCCGTATTTCGTCCAAAGGTCTTTTTCCCTCTGAAGGTCGGGCAATTCGTTTCGCCTGTTCCACCAGTTTTTGCCTTTCCAGTTCCAACTTTTTGTCACAGATATGAGATTGCACGATGTACTTCCTGCTTTTCGGTCTGACTCGTATCTTAAACCCAAGAAACTCTGAATAGCGTTTTCTAACATTGACTATCCTTGTTTTCTCTGGCGATACCTCCAACCTCAGCCTCTCGGTTATCCATGCCGTTACAGCCTCTTTCGTTCTCAAAGCGTCCTCTTTATTCCGGCAGAAAATTCTGAAATCATCTGCATATCTCACGATATACATTTCTTTCAACCCTGTTTTCCTCATTTTGAGGAATGCCTTGCTCCGGTCAAAAGTAATCGAGTTTCTGATTTTCCTCTCATACCCGTATTCCTTTACAAGAGGGTGGTTCTGCCATTGGCTCTCAACCCATTTGTCCAGTTCATTCAGCACGATATTGGCAAGCAACGGTGAAATGATACCGCCTTGCGGAGTGCCTTTGTCTGGAATGAGTGTAGTGCCGTCTGGCATTCTAATCGGTGCTTTCAGAATCCGCTTGATAATAAAAATCAACTGCTTGTCGTGTATTCCCATTGCCCATATTTGCCGCATTAGCTTGCTGTGATTTACGTTGTCGAAAAATCCTTTTATATCAAACTCAATCACATAATGCAGGTTCATGCGTTGAAGCATGGTGTAAGTTTTCTGCACGGCGTGTTCCACGGAACGGTTCGGGCGAAAGCCGTAACTGTTGTCGCTGAATTTCGCTTCGCAGATTGGCTCTATGACCTGTTTGATACATTGCTGTACCAGCCTGTCCCAGATACAGGGAATACCTAACGGTCTGGTTTTTCCGTTTGGTTTCGGAATGTCTTTGCGTCTTACCGGCTTTGGGCGGTATCCGTGCTGACTTCCTGTGACAATAAACCTCACTTTCTCTGCAACTGTTTCGGGCGGTAAACACCCGATGTCACTGATGTTTTTGTTGTCTGTTCCTGCTGTGTAGCTTCCTCCGTTTGCTTTGATGTTCCGATATGCCAGAAGAATGTTGTCCCGGCTCAGAATTAAATCCATAAGGTCGGTAAAATTTTCTCCCTCCAAACTTCGATGATAGAGTTCATCAAAAACTGGCTGCATACCGTAATACTCGGCATGACGTAAGTCATCTACACATAGAGTTTTGTTTTTCTTTGGCATAAGGCATCACCTCCTTTTTGCGAAAGTGACCCTTTTGGTCTTACTCGAATCCTTATGTTGGATTGAATAATGCCTGCTTATCTCAACCGACTTGTGGCCATTCCTCCGTAGCTCACATAACGCAAGCACATCATAGGTTCGACCACTACTTTTCAGCAGCAGTTCGTCTGCTTATTGTTTTTCGTCAGACTATTCCTTGCGGAATCTGCTGCCTTTCCTCGTTCCGATAGTTCTATCTGTTCATACATACCCGTAGGTTCCTGCTATAGACCTGTCGGCTTGCCTGTGCCTGTAACACAGCATGGTCGTTCGTAGGATCAATTTCTACTAAACCACACCGACTGCGCATTAACGCACCCACACATTTCTGCGTGGTCTTCTTTTAGACCTGTACATTCGCAGGTTCGTCAGTCCGCCCGCCAAAGCGAACATTCTAACCATAGGTATCTTATAGACTCTCGGCTTATAGGTAACACAGTCTGCCTCCAGACCGCTTTCGACCACTTTAGGCAGTGGTTACGGTTACTCTCAGCCTTTGTCATGGGGCTTCGTACACCAGCCATTACAGCTAATGCACGCCCATCAAGGGTAGGCGTTTCAGGGCGTTACCCCGTCATTCCACCTATCAGACTACCAGTTCTCCGAACAACGGAAAACCGTTGCTCGTGCGCAGACTTTTTACCGTCTGCGAACGAGTCGCACTGACCCAAAAGTCCTCACCGGATTGCTGCCCCTCTCCTTTTGTGTTGACTATGATTGTGTTGACGAGTTTCAAAATGTCCTTTTCGCTCCGCAGATAAGCAAATGGATTATAATGCATGGATTTTGCAAAGTTTATGGTGTTGAGGACTTTAATCTTATACTTGCCCCGCTTCAGCATCTTCCCACATTCCACTAAGATTGTGCCTTTCGGGTCAGTGACGCAATAGGACGAGTGCATCTGCATCAGGTTCGGCTTCACGAAAAATCTTGTTTTACCGGAGCCGGAACCGCCAATCACAAGAATATTTTTATTTCTTGCATACTTCGGTTCTTTCGGTCTGCCGGACATCATCAGACGCTCCGTAGCGGTCAGAAGAATATTATTTTCAAATACAGAATCCATATATGGCTCTATATCTTTGGCATTCCCCCACCGTGCAGAACCGTATTCCACACCCTGCCGGAATTTCTTGGCATTCTTCGCCTTATAATAAACAATGAATTTTAAGGCAACGCCTCCGGCGATTCCAATCAGCAAATCACTCAGAAAAAAACTGGGGAACGGATTGGAAAACATCCTGTCCATTTGGCTCATTACTACCATCATCTTGTCAGACGCATTACTGCCCTCTGCCACTCTCCATAAAAATGCTGCCTTATTACAGAAGTACCCGGCAAGCACATAGGGAAGATTCAGCAGTATCAGCTTTTTAACATCTGCACTTTTTGCTTTTTCCTTCAGCTTTTTGGGGACAGCTTTTAAATCTTTGGTAATGCCTGCTATGATATTACTCATAGGCTCTGCCCCCTGTCCTTATTCTTTTCCCGGCTCCGTTCTTTGTTCTGATCCTTTGATACCACATCCCGGAAATGCTTTAATTTCTGCCTTACAGAAGTCCTACTGTTCTTTTTCTCATTTCCATAAACAAATTCCTTAAATGCCTGTGCCACAGCATCGGCATCCCTGCCCTTGAAAAATACCAGGTACTTCGGTGGCTCGGTGGTCTTATCCTTTTTCACAGCAAAATCAACATTGTATTTACGAGCTACCCGCTCAAAGGATTTGATATTGCCATCTGTGATTTCAATGGATGAAGCACCTGCACCCTCGCCCACCAATTCCTTAACCGACACTTTACCATGCGTTTTCTGTGCCTGTTTTCTGCGATGATTTAGATACATTCTCATAGCAGACTTTAGAATATTGGCATCCAGCTTTGCAGCCTTAATCACAAGAGCGATTGTTTTCTGCGTTACTTCTTCCTGCATCTGTACCTCCTTCTTTCCTTTTTACTGCTGTTCCTTCAGGGCGGAACAAGCAGCCGATGTAGTAAATATTTCATGTTCTCTCCGTTCCGCTTCTGGACATCGTGTCCAAAAGCAATAAAAAAAGGGCAGCTACAAATCTTTCGACTCATAACTGCCCTGACGCTGTATATGTATTTTATTACTCAATTTTATGCCTGCTACAATCTATATTTTTCAAATTAAACCTCATACATTTCAAGCAATTCATTTAACGTAATATGAATCCCAACCTTTTCCAAATAAGAATGCCTTTCAAGATATAATTTTTTTAACAATACATCTGCACCTTTTCCATAATGAAGCTGATTATGACAGTTACTACACAAACATACAATATTCTCCTCCACATCTAATGAAATATCTGGAAATTTATAAGAATATGAGAGCGGAACCAAATGATGACATTCCATATATTTCTTTTCCGAATTTTTTCTTATAAATGACGGATGTTCCTTATTGATTTCGCACAGAAAACCTGCATGTAATAAGGCATTTAATGCAATTTGTCTATCTCTGTTATAAACTAATACACCATTTACCAGTTTTGGTTTCTGCCTCTTTCTAGCCTTTCCCAAATATTCATAATTTGTTTTATCAATATTAAGATAATTTATTTCATGTAGCATCTCTTGATCCGCTATTGCATTTTGTAATTTTTCTTCATTCTGTTTAATTTTCTGCAATTCTTTATAATCTCTACCATAAGGAATCCAATACTTTTTATCCATTTGATATTTCAGTACTGGTAAAAGCGGAAATATCCATACATACCACCTATCTCCATTCTCATCATCTTCCTCAATTTGGTAAGGCTCATCATGCTGAATCATTGTATAACCATATTTAAATTCATTATTTTTTTCTGCCCAAAAAAGATGCACCCTTTTTTCATCCCTATCAAGATAAAAAAGTTTATAGTCTATCTCATTTAATTTTGAAATATCAAATCTTTCTTTATACTTTCCTGATCCCCTAAGATGCAAAATATTTCCCTCTTCCCACAGGTCAAACTCCCTAATTCCCTGTGAGTAATCCAAAAACACTACCAATTCTTCCAAATTAACAATTCTATCTTCAGAATAAGGTTGCAAATAATAATCCAATATTTCTTTTCGCTGAGCCTGTTTCTTAGGACCTAAATATGTATCTTTATAAGGGTTAAACCTCATATCATTCTCATAATAAAAAATTGCATCTTCAAAACTCAAATTTTCCTCTTCATCAAAATAATTATATGAAGTTCCCTTTTCATAGTATGGTGTTTTATCATCTTTTTCATTAAATAAATATATTTCCTCATCTTCGATATTGGTATCGTAATTTATCCTCACTGTCACTAACTCCCTCTCCATTTATCTGGATAGTATTCTTCATATTATGATTTTTCTTGTATAATTTTGTTCCAAATTCATTTCTATTATACATCCTATTTATGCTATTTTCTACCCCAACAGCATGACCGTACACATATCTGCACGAAACATACCGTTTTCCATTGATACATTATCCAGCAGCAATGCCTGAAACAGCACATCACGCACATTTTCAAGCCGGAGTATCTTCTGTTCCTCCTCTGCCAGATATTCATATTCCACACCAGACTCCACCACAGACTTCCTTGCAGCTTCACAATGAGTAAATAAACCGAGGATATATTTATTCGACATGGGAAAAGCGTAGGTTTCCTGTCCCTCATATTGTATTTTCCATTTCTCCGCTTCTTCCTCCGGCAGACGGAACACGCACTGTACTGTTTCCATACAAACCCTGCCTGCATAATCCGGCTTTAATTTATTTTTGTATCTTTGGATTTTCCGGTATATCTCGCTTCGTTCAACACCAGTACGGGTACGCTTAAACTGGATTTTCCTGCACATCATATCCAAATCCATATACACGTTGTTTCCCACAAGATGCACCGTATACCCGCTATATTCTCCCAACCGAAGCAGATAGAAAAGCACCTCATTCAGCCATTCTTCCGATTCAATAAAATGAAACGGTTTTTCTCCAAATTCCAGCCACTCAAACTGCAATGGGCAGCTCCCTTTCTCTATCTCCCGTTCCATAACTCTTTTTACATCTCGTAATGATTCCATTTTGCTCCTTTCCGCTTCTGGACATCGTGTCCAAAAGCAATAAAAAAAGGGCAGCTACAAATCTTTCAATTCATAACTACCCTGACGCTGTTTTATTTCAGTTCTATTTCTGCCATTTTTGCAAATACTGCTTTTTGCTCTAAAAGCTCTTTCTGTTTTTCCTCCGGCAGACATTTGAAGATTTCCTCATATCCCATTTCCAGCATCGGCGTTCCCTTTGCGAAGAGATAGAGCCGGGTATCAAGCCATTCCTGCCATAAGTCCTCAAACATACTCTCACTGTCTGTATAGGTTATAACATCATTAAATCCATACTCCGGTGTGTAATATTGCAGCTTCACAAAACCGTACCGTCCTACATCCAATACCAAAATGCTTTCCAGCTCATACAGTTCTGCATAGGCTGCGGCAACCTTTTTGCACCGTTCCCGTTCTATGTCTGTAATGTAACTTTTCTCCACAGTTGCAAACCTCCTGTTTCGAGGCATCGTGCTGCCTCTTATTCAATCTTCCGTGTTTCTATTTCAAAAACACTTCCGTCCCTTGTTTTTATTGTAAAAATATTTGCGGCATCAGAGGTATCTATATCCTCAATCCCTAAAGCCACATCATTTTCATCTAATACTTCGTATAGCTGATCCTTAAACTCATTATGTTCCATAACTTTTTTACTCTCCTTGTATGTTTTATGGTGCGTACACGCACCATATTATTATATGTTTCATGCACTTAGAATACAAGTGTGGAAAGGAGCTTTCAGTATGATTAAATACGACCCGCTTTGGCGTACGCTAAAGGAAAAAGGAATCAGCCAGTACCAGCTTATCAAAGATTATGGCATTGATAAAGCACAGCTTCAGCGGCTTCGGCAGAACCTTGTTGTAAAAACGCTTATTTTAAACAGGCTTTGCCAGATACTTAACTGCCGGATTGAAGAGATTATGGAATACGTCCCGGATGATAATTAAAGGTGTTGTTCTGATTGATGAACAATGCCTTTTTCATTTTCGCTTTTCATCTGCACCTTTGGACATCGTGTCCAGAAGTATCACTGATTATCTTTATTATCTCCATCAGCACCATAACCATTCTCAGAATTACAACCACACCGCCAATCAGACCACCTACAATACAGTTCAGTGCCAGTATTCCTATACTTCCTGCAATTCCGAAATTTTTTGGTATGAGAATCATACACATTTTTCTGATCCCATAAGGACAGCCGACCAGTACCCAATACAGGAAAAAATCAAATCCTTCTGCTTTTCTGCAAATCGGATAACAGGTTATCATCCAAACTGCCAGCAACGATACCGGAAGCACAATTTTAACCAATATTCTTTTCATTCCAGCCACCTCCGTACATATCATGCTGTACCTCCTGCTGATAATAATGATTCATCGTTGAGGGTGCATTATAAAGAGCTGTTACCATATATGCCTTGATATTTGCAATTTTCGTAGTTGTTTCCTGCATACATCCTATCACATATTCCAAATGGGAGCTATTCAGTTTGAGGAACTTTGATTTTACAAGCTCATATGGATAATCATTTCCACCGATTTTAACAGTCTTATGCTTCACACATACAATCTCACAGATTACCTCATATAATTCCTCATACAGCCCTTTGTCCTGCCATCTGCCATATTTCATGTGATGTTCGTACTCAATATTCTCTTTGATAATTTCCATATAAGCATTGACATCTTCCATCACATCAATCTCCCGTTCCGGCTCACTTCCGGATTGATTGATAGGATTGATATAATTCCTATCAGTATTACTCTGATTAGTATGATTATAGTTAGTATAATTAGGGTCTGCTTTTTGAACTTCCGCAGGTTCAGTTATTGTACTTCTTGAAGTAAAATTTTTAGACTTCTGGAAGTCTGCTTTTTGAACCTCTTGAAGTTCAATTTCTGAACTTCTGGAAGTATAACTTTTAGAACTCTTGAAGTTCAAATCCTGAACTTCTATGGAAACATCAGTATTTGCAGGCGTTTCTTCCTCTGCTTCTCCTATTGTGGCAAAATTTTTCACATAAATAATATCTGGTTTGCCAAGTCCCCTGCGTTTTTTCTCGATCAATCCTATTCCATTATCGCTGTCCAGTTCTTTCATAATCTTAACACAGGTTGCCTTTGCACATCCTAAATCCTCCATGATGTTATCAATCGTATAAATGATATACGCCCGGTTCTCACTGTCAAGCCATCCGTTTTTCATGGACAAAGACAGCCTGTCAAGCATCAGACCGTACAGGAGCTTGGCATCGCTGCTAAGCCCCTTGAAACGCTCGTCTTTAATCAGCAACCGAGGAACACGATAAAAGGAAAACTGTTCTGCTTCAATCCCATAGTAATAATCAAACTGTATCTGTTTACCCATTTTACCGCACCCCCTTTACTGTTTCTTCTGCCATTCCTCCAATAATTGCAGGATAATCCCCTCAATCTCTTCGCTGGAGTATTCCTCTGAAAAAAACTGGCTGATTTTTTCAGACTTGATTGTAACTTTCCTCTCTTTCGGCTTTTCCTCGGTCAGTATCAGACGCACCATCGGCAGCGTCAGTTCGCCGCTTTTCCCATATTCCTTCAGCTTGGCAGACTGTACTGTGGAAATATTTGCTCCGCTTTCCTCAAGGATTACCAGCACCCACTGTTGTGCATCTTCCGACAGAAAGGAAATGTCAACACCCTGTACCAGACCGATTTTCTTTCTGTCAACCAACTCTAGCAGCTCATCGGACAGCCTTGCAAGCCAGATATACCTTTGCACCGTCTTTCCGCTTTCTCCGGCAGCTTCTCCTACCTCGTCAAGCGTATTTCCGTTTCCTTTTCTGCCCTGATGCTTCATAGCCTCGTATTTCATGGCATAAGCTTTCGCCTTCTCACTTGGCAGAATGTCCTCACGCTGAATGTTGGAATCCACCATGATAATCGTAGCTTCATCGTCTGTATAATTGCGGACTATCACAGGCATATCCTCTTTTCCTGCCCGTTCTGAACCTCGTTTTCTGCGGTGTCCGGCTATGATTTCATAGCCACCCTCTGCCCTCGGTCTTGCAATTCCCGGTACGAGCACCCCATACTTACTGATGCTTTCCGTTGTTTCTTCCATTTTTTCATCGTCCAGTACACGGAACGGATGATTTCTAAACTCATGCAAATCCGTGAGCTTGGCTCTGATAATCTGCTCTTCGCTCCCTGTCTTTTCTTCTGCATTTCCAAATAAATCATCATAACTGCTTAATTTTACCTTTGCGGCACTTCCTGCTTTACTCATTCCCAAGCACCTCCTCCGTCAAAGACTGATAAGCAGCGGCTACTTTGCCTTTCGGATCATGTTCGTAGATACTGACACCCTCTGCGGAAATCTCTGCCGCACGGACGGAAATGGGAATACTGTTTTCAAATATCCGCACCTTGCTACCGTAATTCTCCACCAGTAATGCAGTAATGTCCTTTGCATAATTGGTTCTGGCATCCACCATTGTCAGCAGAATCCCCTCAATCGTCAGCTTTGGGTTAATCTGCCTCCTGACCTTTCCAATCGTCTTAATAAGCTGCTGTAATCCTTTTGCCGGAAGATATGCCGCCTGTACCGGAATCAGGATACTGTCCGCACAGGCAAAGGCGTTTATGGTAATCATGCCGAGGGAGGGCATACAGTCAATCAAAATATAATCATAATTATCCTTTACCAGCTCTATGTAGGAACGCATCACAAGCTCCCTGCTCATCACATTTACAAGTGATACTTCCAGACCGGAAAGCTCAATGTTTCCCGGCATCAGGTCAATTCCCTCTTTGTGTTTCAGGATACCATAATCCGCTTCCATATCTTCATCATTGATGATATTGCCAAGTGCTGTTGCAAGTGTTTCCTCTAGCTTGTCCGGCTCTGTGAAGCCAAGACTGTCTGTCAGACTGCCCTGTGCATCGGCATCAATCAGCAGGACTTTCTTGCCATGTTTTGCCAGTCCTATACCTAAATTACTGGTTGTGGTGGTCTTACCCACACCACCTTTTTGGTTTGCGATTGCGATTATTTTACACATGATAGATTCTCCTTTGTTTTCTGCTATTTTTCTGCTACGTTTCTTTTCTTTACTTCTACATACGCCCTGTAAAATTTCTTCGTTCCCTTATTCGGATACATCTCGGAAAACTCCGTTACTTCCACTTTCGGATTCCTCTGCAAAATCTTTCCGAACCACTTAATATCATTCTTTGTTCCCATCAATCTGACTTTTAACATTAGTCTGTTCCTCCCAATAAGGCATACAGCTTATGGTTGTATGTGGCATATTCCGGATACCGAATCTGAATTGCCTGCCAGAAATATGGTGCATAAGCACAGCAGAATATTTCCTCCACCGTGTACTGCCTGCACTCGTCCACCTGTTCTTCTGCATCTTCATAATCGGAAACACTTGGTGTTCCATTGCAATACAGATTGAATGCCATTCTGACCACTCTCACACTTCCACTGGTCTGCCAGCCTTCGTGTAAACACTCTGTTATTACGCATCCTGTTTTGAAATCATAAATTCTGTAAACATTTCTTCTGGTATCATCGCTGATCCCAAGACAATAGCAGAGTGCCTTGTGGTAAACATCCTGATACCGGACTTCCTTTAACTTCTCGTAGTAGAATTTCTCATGTGCATCGCTGATAAAAATAATCTTTTCTTCCTTTTTGGTTTCTGCTCCTAACGCTGTACTTGTCATAATAGAACCCTCCTTGTGTTATTTTGATTTTGTTTTGACCATAACAACAGAAAAAGGACACTCTCCGTTTTATTGGAAAATGTCCTTTTAATAGCATTCAACTATTAAGTTTTGAAAGGTTCTGATTTCTAAAACATCCCTTTTCAGTCCATATTAGTCCACCGAATGACACAAATTTGATGTCAATTTGATGTCAAACACTCGATAAACTCATAAAAGTCTATGGATTTTCTGATTCTTAGTACAGCTTCGCACCTGCCGGAATCCGGTCATTCACCATGAGAAGATTTAATCCCTCATGTCCATCTTCCTCGTGTACTGCTGAAATCAGCATACCCTCGGAATCAATGCCCATCATCTTTCTCGGAGGCAAATTTACGATTGCAATCGCTGTCTTGCCAATCAGATCTTCTGGCTCGTAATACTCGTGAATACCGCTTAAAATCGTGCGTTTCCGGTCTGTTCCGTCATCCAGAGTGAACTTTAAAAGCTTCTTTGACTTCGGTACTGCCTCACATTCCAGAATCTTTACTGCACGGTAATCAGCCTTTGCAAAGGTATCGAAATCAATCATTTCTTCAAACAATGGTTCGATTTTTACGTTGGAGAAATCAATCTTTTCTGCAACCTTTTCCTCTGCCACAGCAGCATTTTCTACTGCCTTTTCAGCCTTCCCTTCGCCCTTCTTAGCGTCTAAGGACTTCATTGTCGGGAACAGCAGAACGTCCCTGATTGCCGGTGAATCCGTCAGCAGCATGACCATACGGTCAATACCGAATCCGATTCCTCCCGTAGGAGGCATACCTACCTCCAGGGCATTTAAGAAGTCCTCGTCCGTATGGTTGGCTTCCTCGTCCCCCTGGGCCAGAAGCTCTTCCTGGGCTTTGAACCGTTCTCTCTGGTCAATGGGGTCATTGATTTCAGAGTAAGCGTTTGCCATCTCCCAGCCGTTCATAAAGAACTCAAAGCGCTCCACATAATCCGGGTTGCCCGGCTTTTTCTTGGTCAGCGGGGAAATCTCCACCGGATGGTCCAGAACAAAGGTGGGCTGAACCAGGTGCTCCTCTGCAAACTCCTCAAAGAACAGGTTCAGGATATCGCCCTTCTTATGGCGTCCCTCGAACTCCACACCCTTTTCCTTGGCAGCGGCCCTTGCCTCCTCCAGGGTATGAATCTGGTCAAAATCAACTCCGGCATACTTCTTAACCGCATCCACCATGGTGATGCGGGCAAAGGGCTTGCCTAAATCCATCTCCACGCCCTTATAAGTAATGGTGGTGGTACCCAGTACCTCCTGAGCCACAAAACGGTACAGCTTCTCGGTCAGGTCCATCATCCCGTTGTAATCCGTATAAGCCTGATACAGCTCCATCAGGGTGAATTCCGGGTTATGTCTGGTGTCCAGACCTTCGTTGCGGAACACACGCCCAATCTCATATACCCTTTCAAGCCCGCCCACAATCAGCCTCTTCAGATAAAGCTCCAGGGATATGCGGAGCTTTAAATCCTCGTCCAGGGCATTGAAGTGAGTCTCGAACGGCCTGGCGGCAGCGCCGCCTGCATTGGATACCAGCATAGGGGTCTCCACTTCCATAAAGCCCTGGCCGCCCAGATATTTCCGGATGGCTGCCAGAATCCTGGAACGCTTGATAAAGGTATCCTTTACCTCCGCATTCATGATTAAGTCCACGTAGCGCTGGCGGTAACGCATATCCGTATCCGTCAGGCCATGGAACTTCTCAGGAAGCACCTGGAGGCTCTTGGAAAGAAGGGTTACCTCCGTTGCATGAATGGATATCTCGCCTGTCTTGGTGGTAAAAGCAGTTCCCTTTACGCCCACGATATCGCCGATATCCATTTTCTTGAAATCCTTGTAAGGCTCCTCACCCACGCTGTCCCTGGCCACATAGACCTGGATGTTGCCTTTTAAATCCTGTACATTACAGAAAGAAGCCTTGCCCATGACGCGTTTGAACATCATACGGCCTGCAATGGCTGCTTCCTTCCCCTCCCACTGCTCATAGTTATCCTTGATATCCATGCTGTGGGCAGTCACATCATATTTTGTAATCTGGAAAGGGTCCTTTCCAGCTGCCTGAAGCTCCGCCAGCTTATCCCTGCGCGCCTTCAGCACATGATTCAAATCTGTATCTGCCTGATTAACCTTCTGCTGTTCTCCCACGTCCTTAGCTCCTTTGTGTCAGATTTATGAAACCCTCTGGATTTCCAGCACCTTATACTGGATATCCCCTGCCTGGGTTTCCACGTCTACGCAGTCACCCACTACCTTGCCAATCAGGGCGCGGCCTACCGGTGACTCGTTGCTTATCTTATTCTGCAGGCTGTTGGCCTCAGTGGAACCAACGATATAGAACTCCATCTCCTCGTCATACTCCACATCCAGAAGCTTTACCTTACACCCGATATTAATCTTATCCAGGTCGATTTCATCCTCTACCACGACCTCTGCATTCTTAAGAAGCTTCTCCAGTTCCTCGATACGCAGTTCAATGTCCCTCTGCTCATCCTTGGCCGCATCATACTCTGCATTCTCGGACAAATCACCCTGCTCTCTTGCTTCCTTAATTTTCTGCGCAACTTCTTTTCTCTTGACAACTTTCAGATTCTGCAGTTCATCTTCGTACTGTTTGAGTCCGGCATATGTCAAAATATGTTTCTTATCTGCCATCTTACCCGCTTCCTTCCTTACATTCTTAATTTATGTTGATTTCACTTGAGTATCATTCTTAATGTCCACACATTCTGAGTATTATATAGGAAAATGTGTCCATTGTCAAGATTGGATTTTCCTGTCCAGAAGCTCTATGAATCCCTCCAATGTCTCCACCTGGTTGATTTCATTCCTGAGCGTTGCTGAGTGGGGCATTCCTTTTGTATACCAGGCCATATGGCCTCTCATCTCCCGCATGGCAACCCCCTCCCCCTTGAACCGGACCAGCATGCGCCCGTGCCTCAGAATCATGGCCTTTATCTCAGCCATGGACGGACCGGGCAGAACCTGGCCGGTATCCAGATAGTGGTTAATCCGGCCGAACAGCCAGGGATTTCCCTTGGCTCCCCTGGCCACCATGATGCCGTCGCACCCTGTCTCCTTAAGCATCCTTCCGGCGTCCTCCGGCGTAAAGATATCCCCGTTTCCGATAACAGGTATCCTTACAGCCTCCTTTACCCGGCGGATGATGTCCCAGTCCGCCTTTCCGGAGTAGTACTGCTCCCTGGTGCGCCCATGGACAGCCACCGCAGCAACGCCGCAGCTTTCCGCCATTTTCGCAAATTCCACTGCATTGACAGAGAGGTCGTTGAATCCCTTGCGGAACTTCACGGTCACAGGCTTTTTTACGGCCTTCACCATGGCAGTCAGCACCTCCTGGGCGCGCCTGGGATTTTTCATCAGAGCGGAGCCTTCGCCGTTGTTGACGATTTTCGGCACAGGGCACCCCATGTTTACATCAATATAATCATAGGGCCCTTCCTCCAGCCTGGCTGCAATCTCCGCCATAATATCCGGCTCCGACCCAAAGAGCTGCACTGCCGCCGGCCGCTCGGCCGGGTCTATCTGAAGCAGCTCCCTGGTATTCCTGTTGTTGTACAGTATCGCCTTTGCGCTGACCATCTCAGTCACCACGCATCCGGCTCCCTGTTCCCGGCACAGCACCCGGAAGGGCAGGTCCGTGACGCCTGCCATGGGCGCCAGTATTACATTATTCTCAAGAACCGTATTTCCAATCCTCAGTTTCATTTAATCTTCCCCGTCATCCTCTATATCTATGTCCTCGCCCAGGAAAAATGTCCTGTAATACAGTTCCAGCGCTTCCAGCATTTCTTTTTTCTCTTCCTGGTACTGCTTGATTTTAAGGACGCTTCCTATCTCGTCAAAGAGATAATCCGTTTCCTCTGAGGTCACCCTGAATTCCAGGTTTCCCTTTTCGTCAAATTCCATGGTCAGCACGCCGCCCACATCCTCTGTATAGAGCACGCACATGATTTGGAGCTCATCCCTTATGGACTGGGGCAGGGATTTAAAATCCTGGTTAAAATAATATTTCTGTTCATAGGAATTGGCTCCGCAGAGCACTGTCGTATCCTTCATCTCATCTCTCCACAAAAGTCCGCTGCCTGTGACAGGCGGCGGACTTTCCATTCTATCATTGTTTATGTTCTCACATTCCCGGATTAACGAATCAGCATCTTGGCTATCTCGTACTGCTCTTCCGGGATGTCCTTTGTCATGTTCAGGGCTTCCTGGATATCGAAATCCACAAACTCACCGTGCTTATAGGCTACCAGGCGGTTGCTCTTGCCTGCAGCCAGAAGCTCTGCTGCCTTGGCGCCCATGATGGAGGCGTATACCCTGTCCTTGCAGGTAGGCGTTCCGCCGCGCTGCATGTGGCCCAGGATGGTGGCCCTTGTCTCAATGCCCGTGGCAGCCTCAATACGCTTTGCCATGGAGCCGGAATGGCCGATTCCCTCTGCATTGATGATGATGTTATGTTTCTTGCCACGTCTGCGGTTGTCGATAATCCGGTTAATCAGGGCCTGCTCATTGCCGTCGTAGCGCTCCGGCAGAAGGATGTCCTCCGCACCGTTTCCGATGCCGCACCACAGTGCGATGTATCCGGCGTTGCGCCCCATAACCTCCACGATGCTGCACCGCTCATGGGATGTGGATGTATCACGAATCTTATCAATTGCTTCCATGGCCGTGTTGACAGCCGTATCAAAACCAATGGTGTAATCGGTACAGGCAATATCCAGGTCAATGGTTCCCGGAAGGCCGATTGTATTGATGCCCAGGGCGGACAGCTTTCCCGCGCCCCGGAAGGAACCGTCGCCTCCGATGACCACCATTCCGTCAATGCCATGCTTGCGGCAGATATCAGCGCCCTTCTGCTGGCCTTCCGCTGTGGTGAATTCCTTACATCTTGCCGTGTAAAGGATGGTACCGCCGCGGTTGATGATGTCAGACACGCTGGTGGACTCCATGTCCACGATTTCCTCCTCCAGCAGGCCTGCGTATCCACGCATGATGCCCTTTACCTTAAGGCCCTTATTGATAGCAGTCCTTACAACCGCGCGGATTGCCGCGTTCATTCCCGGCGCATCGCCTCCGCTGGTAAGTACTCCAATGGTTTTCACTGCCTTTGCCATAGCAATTTACCTCCTTGTATTAAGCACATGCAAATTCCGCCTGTGCTGACGTTGCTCTCAATCATTCATTCTCTCATCTATACCCAACGCTATTCTAATTCATTTTCCCCAGCTTTTCAAGACCTTTTTCTACGACTTTGACATTTTTTTCACCAAGTCCTTCTCCCAGGTCTTTCAAAAGTCCGGGCGTAACCTGGACATTCCAGTTGGCCGGAAGGACTTTCTTGGCCCTCTCCTTCTGGAGGTAAATGACCACCCGGTCCTTTCCCTCGCTGGACCGCAGGGAGGTAAGCAGACGCTGCTCCCCGGCCTGATACGTCTCCATATCCGGGAACTGGAGCCACAGCTCCTTAGATATGCTCTCAAAGGGAATCACCTGCTCGCACACCAGTTTTCCCACCGGGTCATCGCCAATGGATACCCTTCCTTTGATAAACAGCTTGGAGTCCTCGGTGAACAGTTCCCGGTTGGCCTCATAATCCCTTGGGAACACAATGACTTCCACAGGTCCCAGCAGGTCCTCCAGGGTGATAAATGCCATGAGCTGGTTGGTCCTGGTGGTCTTCACGGTCTTGCCTGCCACCAGCCCTCCTATCACTGCCCTGGATCCGTCCTCCACCCCGGCCTTGTCCGTCTCCTCATCCACAATAAACTGGGCGGAGGTGGCTGTTATATTCCTCCTCCATGTCTCCTCATAGTCGTCCAGAGGATGGCCGCTGATGTAAACTCCCAGTATTTCCTTCTCAAAAGCAAGAAGCTCATCCTTTGAGTATTCCCCCACATCGGGAAATGTAATCTGGAATTCATTCCTGTCTTCCTCACCAACAATGTCAAAAAGACTTAACTGACCCTCGAACATGGACTTTTTCTCCCTGGCCTTAACCTCCAGCATGGTGGGAGCCACGGCCATCTTCTGCCGTCTGGTGCCCGGCAGCGTATCCAGGGCGCCTGACTTGATGAAATTTTCCAGGGTCCTTTTGTTTACCTCCTTCATGCTCATACGCCCCACAAAATCCTCCATGGAACGGAAGGGACCGTTTTTCTCCCGCTCCGCCAGGATTACCTCTGTCACTGGTTTGCCCACGCTCTTGATGGCGGACAGGCCGTAGCGGATGGCGTCACCTGACACGGAGAAACCGCTTTCTCCCTCATTGATATCCGGCGGCAGCACGGGAATGCCCATCATCCGGCGGCAGGTCAGCACATACTCGGAAAATTTACTTACATTGTCCATGACCGATGTCATAAGGGCGGCCATGAATTCCCTGGGATAATAGTATTTCAGATAGGCCGTCTGGTAGGAAACCACTGCATAGGCGGCTGCGTGGGACTTGTTGAAGGCGTACTTTGCAAAGTCAATCATCTCGTCATAGATATGGTTTGCCGTCTGCTCGCTGATTCCATTGTCCACACAGCCCCTGACCCCTTCCTCCCGGTTGCCGTATACAAAGTTCCGGCGTTCCTTTTCCATGACAGACGTCTTTTTCTTGCTCATGGCGCGGCGCACCAGGTCGCTGCGTCCCATGGTGTATCCGGCCAAATCACGCACAATCTGCATAACCTGCTCCTGGTATACAATACAGCCGTAGGTGGGGCTTAATATGGGCTCCAGCTGAGGGCAGTCATAGGTGATGGAAGCCCTGTCGTTCTTTCCCTTCAGGTATTTGGGTATAAAGTCCATGGGGCCGGGACGGTACAGGGAGATGCCTGCTATGATATCCTCCAGGTTCTCCGCCTTAAGCTCCTTCATAAAGCTTTTCATCCCCGCGCTTTCCAGCTGGAACACGCCCTCGGTCCTGCCTGTTCCGATGGATTCAAGTACCTTTTTATCGTCAAAGTCAATGTGGTCAATGTCAATGGATATGCCGTAGTCCTTCTCGGCCAGCCTCACCGCGTTCTGTATGACGGTAAGGGTCCGCAGGCCCAGGAAATCCATTTTCAGAAGTCCCAGCTCCTCGATGGTGGTCATGGTAAACTGGGTGGTGATGGTACCGTCAGAGGCCCTGGAAAGGGGTACAAACTCGTCAATGGACCTGCTGCCAATCACCACCCCGGCCGCATGCATGGAGGTATGCCTGGGCAGTCCCTCCAGACGCCTGGACATGTCGATGAGATAATGGACCTGCTCATCCTCATTGTAGGCCTTCTTAAGGTCCGGGTTCATGGTCAGGGCCTTGTCCAGCGTCATGCCCAGGTCCCCGGGAATCATCTTGGCGATGGTGTCGCACAGGGAATAGGGCAGGTCCAACACACGCCCCACATCCCGGACAACGCCCTTTGCAGCCAGGGTACCAAAGGTTACAATCTGTACCACCTGGTCCTTGCCGTACTTGCGCACCACATAGTCGATTACCTCCTGACGCCGTTCGTAGCAGAAGTCAATGTCGATATCAGGCATGGACACACGCTCCGGGTTCAGGAAACGCTCAAAGAGAAGGTTGTAGCGCACCGGGTCTATGTTGGTGATTCCCAGCGTATAGGACACAATGCTTCCTGCTGCAGAGCCCCGCCCCGGCCCCACGATGATGTCCCGGGAGCGGGCGTAATTGATGAAATCCCACACAATCAGGAAGTAATCCACATATCCCATGGAACGGACAACTTCCAGCTCATAGTCCAGGCGGCTGCTCAGGGTGCCGTCATCATCCGGGTACCGCGTCTGAAAGCCCTCCCTGCACAGATGGTTTAAGTAGGTCCAGGAATCATAGCCCTCCGGAACTTCGTATTTCGGAAGCTTGGTAACCCCGAACTCAATCTCCACATTGCAGCGCTCCGCTATCATATGGGTATTTTCAATGGCCTCAGGCGCATAGGGAAACAGGGTCCGCATCTCGTCCTCTGATTTGCAGTAATACTGGCCTCCCTCATAGCGCATCCTGTCCTCATCCGCCACCTTCTTGCCGGTCTGGATGCACAGAAGGATGTCGTGGGCCTTCTCATCCTCGGCATAGGTGTAGTGGATATCGTTGGTTGCCACCAGCTTAAGGCCCGTATCCCTGCTCATGCGCATAAGGCCCTGGTTTACCAGCTTTTGGTCCGGCAGCCCGTGGTCCTGAAGCTCCAGGAAGAAATTGTCCTTTCCAAATATGTCCACATACCGGCCGGATGCCCTGACCGCCTCCTCATACATTCCCCTGGTCAGGTAGCGCTGCACCTCCCCTGCCAGACAGGCGCTGAGCGCAATGATTCCCTCGTGGTAGGTCCTTAAGACCTCGTAGTCCACCCTGGGTTTATAGTAAAATCCGTCCACAAATCCCTTGGACACAATTTTCATCAGGTTTTCATAGCCCCTGTTGTTCTCCGCCAGCAGCACAAGGTGGTAATACCGGTCCTCGCCGCTTACTGTCTCCCGGTCAAAGCGGGACCCCGGGGCCACATAGACCTCGCATCCCAGAATCGGCTTGATGCCGGCTTCCCTGGCTGCTTTATAAAAATCAATCACGCCATACATCACGCCATGGTCCGTGACAGCCATGCTGTCCATGCCAAGCTCCTTTGCCCTGGCTGTCAGCTCCTTGATTTTACAGGAGCCGTCCAGAAGGCTGTATTCCGTATGGACGTGCAAATGGGTAAATGCCATTCCCTATTCTCTCCTTATCGTTTCGGTATAAATTGCCGTTCGAGTAACAGTTTATCATAAATCCGGATAAAAGAAAAGAGAACCAGGCAAGTCCTGCCTGATTCCCATTATCTATCTCTCCAAACAAACGGACTGGTAGTTACTGGTTTTTCAGATACTTCTCAATTTCAGTTACAGCTGCCTCCTCATCCTTTCCGTCGGCTTCCACCAAGATGGATTCGCCCGCGGTCAGACAGAGAGTCATCATTCCCATGATGCTCTTGGCATTCACACGCTTTGCCTCTGCTTCCAGGTAAATCGCGCTTTCGTACTGACTGGCTACCTGCACCAACATAGCTGCCGGTCTTGCCTCAAGTCCTGATGCCAATTCAACTGTAATCAATTTCTTTACCATAATAATCCTCCTCATTCCTTTGAATGGTTCACAGCCCCTGATACGTTCCAATGGTCATGTTCCAATCTGGCCGCATCCTGACTGCCATTCCGGTGCCCGTACTGATTCGTACTTGATAAAACTATTGCAAACTTGATGTATTACGGTCCGGAAACTGCTGCCGCAGTTCTTCGGCCATAAGGCTTAACTTCCTCAAACGGTGGTTTACGCCTGATTTACCCACAGGCGGTTCCAGGGCCTCCCCCAATTCCTTTAAGGTTGCCTCCGGCCGTTCCAGCCGTATGCGGGCCATCTCCTGAAGGTTCTCAGGAAGACCCGAAAGACCGGCAACAGACTGGATGAAACGGATGTCCTCTATCTGTTTTACCGCAGCTGACACGGTCTTATTGATATTGGCAGTCTCGCAGTTGACCTGGCGGTTCACGCTGCCTCTCATCTCCTTGACAATGCGGATATTCTCCAGCTCCATAAGGGATACCGGGGCCTCCATCACGTTAAGGATGTCCACAATCTGGCTGCCCTCCTTGATATAGACTACATAATACTTCTTTCTCAGCACTATCTTGGCCTCGATATCAAAGGTGGCGATGATGTTCTTAAGCTGCTCCGCCTTAGGTTCAGTGGGACACACGATTTCAAAGTGGTAGAACTTCTCCGGGGCGCTGATGGAGCCGGCCGCCAAAAAGGCGCCACGTATGAAAGCCCGTCTGCAGCAGGCATTCTGAAGCACCACATTCCGAATCAGGGAAAGGTTTTCGCCGATTTCCCCCTGGGAATTGATGAGTTTCACTGCCTGCAGGACCTTGAGGGCTTCCTCATGTTCCCTGACTGCTACGATGTATGTCATGCTCCGCCCGGGGTTCCCCCCTCTGCGAATCGAGACATCAGTTCTTATATTAAATGTTTTTTTCAATAATGTAAAGTACTTTCTTGCAACTGCCACATTTTCCGTATGGATTTCAATCCAAAAATGGTCTGAAGCCGATATCTTTACCCTTCCGCACAGGCTCAGGATTGCTGCTGTCTCTGCTATCTGGCAGTGGCGCGCCCCAGGCATCTGCCTGGACAGCTCGTCTTTTACGTTGGAAGAAAATGACATGTCTGCTACTTCCTTTTATTGTCTTTGTCGATGTCCCTGTGTTCTATTTTAATTCCATATTCAGCCTTGGCAGCCAGATAACCGTAGAGGGCCTTGGCAACCGTCACGGAACGGTGCTTGCCGCCGGTGCAGCCGATTGCCACCACCAGCTGGTTCTTTCCTTCTTTAATATAACCCGGCAGGAGGAAATCCACCATATCATAGAGCTTGTCCAAAAACTGCGCGCAGGCGCCTCCCTGCATCACATAATCCCGGATGACCTGGTCCTCCCCTGTCAGGGGGCGCAGCTCCTCCACATAATAGGGATTGGGCAGAAAACGCACGTCAAAGACCAGGTCCGCATCCTCCGGAATGCCGTACTTAAAGCCAAAGGATAAAACCGTGACAAACATGTTGCTGTACTCCTGGTGTTTCAGGAATATCTTTTCCAGCTCCTGCCGCAGCTCCCTGGTAAGGAGCTTGCTGGTATCAATGATGAAATCCGCGTCCTTCTTAAGGAAGGCCAGCTTGGCCCGTTCCTTTTCAATTCCCTTGTCCAGCCTGCCTGTCCCGGCCAGGGGGTGGCTGCGGCGCGTCTCCTTGTACCGCTTAATCAGGACCCCGTCATTGGCGTCCAGGAACAGTATCCGGTAATCCATCCCCAGTTCCTTCCATCCCCTGAATATAGCATCCAGCTGGTTCAGTTCCTCGCCGCTGCGGATATCTATGCCCAGGGCGGCCTGGCTGATGTCGCTGCCGGCCGCTGCCAGCTGGGCAAATTTATCTACCAGGGATATGGGCAGGTTATCCACACAGTAGAACCCCAAATCCTCCAGCATTTTCAGTGCAATTGTCTTGCCTGCCCCGGACATTCCGGTTACAATTACAAGCTTCATCCATCCACCTCGGTTACGTATAATCGGCCTTGCGGTCAGAACTCGCCCCAGCGCTTGACTTCCATCTCAAGCTCCACGCCGGACTGTTCCATGACTGTTTTCCTGATATGCCCGCACAGGGCCATGACATCGGATGCAGTGGCGTTTCCGCCGTTGATTACAAAGCCGCAGTGCTTCTCCGATACCCTGGCTCCGCCCATGGCGTATCCCCTGAGACCGGCATCCTCTATGAGCTTTCCTGCAAAATATCCGCGGGGACGTTTGAAGGTGCTGCCTGCGCTGGGATATTCCAGGGGCTGTTTCTCCCTGCGCCTGTCTGCCAGTTCCTTCATCCGGGCCTCAATGTCTGCCCGGCTGCCCGGCTTCAGCTGAAAGGACGCCTCCAGCACCGTATATCCCCGGTCGGGAATACAGCTGGTGCGGTACCCCAGTTCCAGTTCATCCAGGGAGAGCTCCAGAACCTGTCCCTGATTCGTCATAACCCTGGCTGATTTGAGGATATCCTTCATCTCAGAGCCATAGGCCCCTGCGTTCATCACCAGGGCGCCGCCTACGCTGCCGGGTATGCCTGCTGCAAATTCCATACCGGTCAGGCAGTGGTCCAGGGCGGCCCGGGCCGCCCGGGCCAGCAGTTCCCCTGCCCCTGCATGGATGACAGTTCCCTCTGTTCTGGCATGGGACCAGTTTCCTTCCATGGCAATGACCACGCCCTTGATTCCCTTATCGCTGACCAGGAGGTTGCTGCCATTTCCCAGCACTCTCCAGGGAATACCATGCTCATTGCAAAGGCAGATGACCTTTCCCAGCTCCTCTTCATTGCCGGGGCATACATAGGCCTCAGCCGGTCCCCCGATGCGGAAGGTGGTGTGACTGCTCATGGGTTCCATGAAGCGGCACACCGCCCCCTCTGATACAAGCACCTCTTTCAACATATGTTCCAGATTCAAAATACATTCCTCGCTTAAGACTTAATTTTCCTGGCCCTTTCCAAGATTGGCCTGTACCCGGTTGTACAGCTCCTGGGCTGCGTTGTAGCCCATCTTCTTCTGGCGGTAGTTGACAGCCGCGGACTCCACGATAATAGCCAGATTACGTCCCGGACGGATGGGAATGGTATGGCAGACCACCTGGTTGCCCAGGAATTCCGTATACTGGTCTTCCAGGCCCAGCCTGTCGTATTCCTTGTCCTTGCTCCAGTCCTCCAGCTTGATAACCATGTCAATGGACTGGGTATCCTTAACACTCTCCACACCGAACAGGGTCTTCACATCAATGATGCCGATGCCCCGCAGTTCAATGAAATGCTTGGTGATGTCAGGCGCGCTTCCAATCAGGGTGTCATCGCTGACCCGGCGTATCTCCACCACATCATCCGTCACCAGACGGTGTCCCCTCTTAATCAGTTCCAGGGCAGCCTCGCTCTTGCCGATGCCGCTTTCGCCCATAATCAGGACGCCCTCGCCGAATACGTCAATCAGCACACCGTGAATGCTGATGCAGGGGGCCAGCTTCACATTGAGCCAGCGGATGATTTCTGCCATCAGGGCAGAGGTGGTCTTATCGGACACAAGGCAGGGAACGCCATAGTAGTTGCAGAATTCCAGCAGGTCCTCATCCGGCTCCTGGTCGCGGCTGAACACCAGACAGGGAATCTGGCTGGATGTGAGCTTATCGTACATCCGGCGCTTCTGTTCCTGGTCCATGGTATTAATATATGCCTGCTCCACGTATCCGATGATTTGAACCCGCTCTCTGTCAAAGTGGTCAAAAAATCCCGTAAGCTGCAGGGCCGGGCGGTTCACGTCCGGATGGGTCAGCACAATCTTGTCCGTGTCAATCTCCGGCGTGGTGTTTTTAAGCTTCATTTTCTCAATTAATTCCGATATGGTTACTCCATGCATGATGATACCCCCTTGACCTGGTTTTACTTCTCGTTTAACTTCTATCATACTATCATAATTTGATGCGGTTGTCATGTGTTTTTATCGCTGTCCTTCCAGATTCTGGAAGTCCGCTTCTGTCCCGTTCTCCGGGCCTGTGCTGGTGCCGGGCCGGTCATTATTCTGTGAAGGGGCCTGCCCGCTGGTCCGGGGGCTGCCCGTCTCCGGGTGGAAGAAGCGGTACACGGACTCAGCCGACCTGCGGTTCATCTGGGGCGTCTGCTCCAGGTCCTCCACGGAGGCGCTTCTCACTGCCTCTATATCCTTAAAATGGCGCATAAGGGCCTTGCGCCTGGCCGGTCCGATGCCGGGAATGTCATCCAGGATGGATTTCACCTGGCCCTTCCCCCTCAGGCTCCTGTGGTATTCAATGGCAAACCGGTGGGCCTCATCCTGGATTCTGGTGATAAGCCTGAATCCTTCGGAGTGACGGTCAATGGGCACCTCCACATTATTATAGTAGAGTCCCCTTGTTCTGTGGTTGTCATCCTTCACCATGCCGCACACAGGAATGGAAAGCCCCAGCTTATCAAGGACCTCCAGGGCTATGTTCACCTGGCCCCTGCCGCCGTCCATCATGATTAAATCCGGGAACCTGGTAAAGCTGCCAAGGCTTACGTCAGCCCCCTTTTCCTTCAGTTCCTCCGTCTCTCTCATGCCGTGGGAGAATCTGCGTGTCAGCACCTCATTCATGGATGCGTAGTCGTTGGGGCCCTGGACGGTCTTGATGCGGAATTTCCTGTAATCGCTGCGCTTGGGCCTGCCGTCCTCATATACCACCATGGAGCCCACGGATTCCACGCCGCTGGTATTGGAGATATCATATGCCTCCATGCGGCGGATTCCGCCAATGCCAATCAGCTCCCCAATCTGGTTCAGGGCTCCGATGGTGCGAAGTTCTTCTTTCTTAATCCGCTCCTTATCCTGGGACAGCACCAGGGCTGCATTCCTGGCCGCCAGCTCCACCAGCCGTTCCTTTTCTCCCTTTTTCGGAACCACCAGCCTGACCTTCTGCCCCCGTTTCGCAGACAGCCACTGGCTGATGACCTCCTCGTCCCCCAGAGGATGCTGGAGCCACAGTTCCCTTGGTATAAAGGGCGTACCCGCATAAAACTGCTTTACAAAGCTGTCCAGAATCTCGCCCTCATTTTCAGCCATGGCAGCCGATATATGGAAATGGTCCCTGCCTATCAGCTTGCCCTCCCGGATAAAGAACACCTGTACCACCGCGTCCTTCTCATCCCTGGCCATGGCTACAATATCCCGGTCCTCCATACCGCTGCTGGTAATCTTCTGTTTCTGCGCCACCTGCTTCACGCTGTTTAGCAGCTCCCTGTACTCAATGGCCCGCTCAAATTCCAGGCTGTCGGAGGCAGTCTGCATCTTTTCCTGAAGGCTCTTTATGAGAGGGTCGTATCTGCCATTCAAAAAGTCCAGGGCCTGGCCGAAATTGGACTGGTATTCCTCCCTGGAAATATATCCCTGGCAGGGGGCGTCGCACTGCTTGATGTGGTAATTGAGGCACGGACGCTCCTTTCCCGTATCCTTTGGCAGGTTCCGGTTGCAGGTCCTGATCCGGTACAGCTTGTGTATTAAATCCAGCGTATCCTTCACGGCCCCCGCGCTGGTATAGGGACCAAAATAACGGCTTCTGCCGTCCTTTTTCATATCCCTGGCAAACAGGAGGCGGGGGAAATCCTCACCCATGGTTGCCTTGATATAGGGGTAGCTTTTATCGTCCTTCAGCATGGTGTTGTACCGCGGCCTGTGCTCCTTAATCAGGTTGCACTCCAGCACCAGGGCTTCCAGCTCGGAATCCGTCAGGATGTATTCAAACCATGCAATGTGGGACACCATCTGTTCAATCTTTGCCGTCTTATTCCTGCTGCTCTGGAAATACTGCCTGACACGGTTTTTCAGGCTGATGGCCTTGCCCACGTATATAATCTCATCCCTGTCATTATGCATAAGATAAACTCCCGGGCTGGCCGGGAGTTTCTTCAGTTCTTCCTCTAAATCAAACAATACCTTTCACCATCCCTTTCATATGGCTTTATGCCCCGCTGTCCTCTGCTTCTGCATTCTCTGTGCCTGCCTGCTCTGCCGCCGCATCCCCGGCGCCTGCATTCTCCGCAGCAGCTCCGGCCTGTTCTGCGGCAGCCCTGGACTGGGCTATGTGCTCATCCTCTTTGGCGGCCGCCTCCGGGGTCAGCAGTCCTCCGTAGTGATAGCTGACCCCTGCGTCCCAGAGAATCCACTCATCGTAGCCTGCATCGTAAACAGCCTGTATCTGCTGTCTCACCTGTTCATCGCCATATTTAATATAATGCTCCAGATAGGAGGCTGTAAAGTCCTGAAGCCACGGCCTTACCACGGCCTGGGGCGCGTCTTCCTTTGCAGATGCAGCCAGAAGCTCCCTGGAACCATTCAGTGCATTTAATATTGTATCATAAGGCTGGGTATCCGGATACTCTATTCCAAAATTTCCCGGCCCGTAATGGGATGGATAAATCATGGGACATATATAATCCAGCTGCTCCGCCATGTCCTCGTATTCCTGGCCCACGGCAGCCGCATCCTCCTCGCTGCGCATGATGGTGCCAAACACATCAGCCGAAACAAAGAGTCCCTCCTTTGCCAGCTCATCATGTGCATAGCTTATGAATTCCGTTATTGCCTGGGTCTTATCACGCCCCTGTGTATCTGCATCGTCAAATACAACATCGTTCATGGTCCTGTCCACTGCAAACCGGATGTAATCGAACTGAATCTCATCAAATCCTGTTTCACCTGCTTTTTTCCCCACCTCGACCAGATAATCCCAGACTTCCCTCTTATAAGGATTTACCCATGCAAGGCCTTTATTATCCCGGTAAATCCTGCCATCCGCCACATGAAGGCTCCACTCCGGCTTCTGCTCCGCCAAATAGGGGTCCCTGAAAGCCACCACCCTGGCTATGGTATAGATTCCATGCTCCTTAAGCTTTGCCATGAGCGCCGGCATGTCCTGGATAAAAACCTGGCACGCCCCAATGTCATCCACGGTTGGGGAATCCATGGCATAGGTAATCCTTCCCTGGTCATCCTTTACATCAATGACCACTGCATTGAGCTCCGTCCTGTCTATCTCCTCTATGATTTTATCCATCATATCGCCGGTGCCGGCCACATAGGCGGACACATAGATGCCCTTTACCTTCACCGGGTTCCTGGGCGGATATGAAGAAATGGTGATGACGTCTGAATCGGCCGCCTCAGCCTCTTTCGTCTCCTGCCCTTCCTGTCCGGCCTGCTGCTGCGCTTCAGACTGGGCGGCCCCGTTCCGTGACCTGGTCATCTCCTTTGCCGGTTCATACCGGGAACATCCTGTCAATGCTAGGATTAATATGCCCGCTGCTATCCACCTTTTCATACGTAACCTCTGTCTTTCTCAATTATCTTATGATTCCTGGAAAATACCATTTCCATTCTTAATCTATATCAAAAAGGCAAATGCCTGTAAGTTCAGTGAATCAGACATAAACATCCGTTCGTTCCCACTATGATACCATATTCTTCCTGTTTTGTATATAAAATATGACTTTTTTGTTACAAATTCATTAATTTCTCCCACTTTTTGTAAATCTGTCCTATTCCTTCAGCCAATGAAAAACGCCCGGACAGCAGCTGTACGCCATTGTCCGGGCGCGCACCGGCCAGCAGCCGGAACGTATTTTACCGTAATCCATGAATCACTTTGCCATGAATCAATTTACCATGAACCAAATATGCCTAGGCCTCTGCCAGGTGTCTCTGAAGAGCAGCCCTTACAGCTCCCTTGCCGGCAATCAGCTCGGCAAAAATGCTCTCCACATATTCGCCCAGTCCTGCCTCGTACAGGTCCACTCCGAATATCCTGGCGTCGCTTAATATAGGCTGCAGCACCTGGTGTATATTGCAGGCTTCTCCTACCTTAACGCCCTGAAGCTTCTTTGCCAGTTCCTCATACATGGGGTCCGGGCTTACAGTAAAGGCATTGCCCTCATCATCCACTCCTAACAGATAACGGCACCATCCGGCCTGAACCATGGGGATGAATTTAAGGGACTTCACATCCAGCTCAGGTCTTGCCATATACTCCTTGATAGTCTCTCCGAAACGGATGGACAGCTTCTGGGAGGTATCGCAGGCAATTCTCTGGGGCGTATCAGGCATGAATGGATTTGGAACACGAATCTGTAAAACTTCGTCAATGAACTTCTCAGGAGAAAGGATGCCCGGATTCGTAACCACAGGAAGTCCTTCCTTATATCCAATGATTTCCACCAGCTTCACCAGGTCCGCGTCCTTCATCTCCTCGCTGATTTTGGTATAGCCCAGAAGGCAGCCATATACAGCCAGGGTGGTGTGAAGCGGATTCAGGCAGGTGCACACCTTCATGCGCTCCACCTTTTCAACCGTATCCCTGGTAGTGAACATAACGCCTGCCTTTTCAAGCTGCGGACGTCCGTTGGGGAACGCATCCTCAATAACCAGGTATTCGGCCTCCTCTGCATTTACAAAAGGAGCCACATATGTGTTCTTGCTGGTGACAATGCTCTCTGTATCCGTGAAGCCGGCCTCCTCCAGCATTTTCTTTACGCTGTCATCCGGACGTGGGGTGATTTTATCAATCATGCTCCATGGGAAGGAAACCTTGGCCGGATTCTCAATGTACTCCAGGAATCCCTTATCAGCCCTGCCGTTCTCCGTCCACGCCTTTGCATAGGCATCCACAGCCGCATACAGCTTATGGCCGTTGTGGGAGCAGTTATCCATGCTTACCAGTGCCAGAGGAGCCGCCCCATGGGTATATCTCCAGTAGCACAGGGCTGCCAGCTTGCCGATATAGCTGTCTGCCAGCTCCGGGCCAGCCTCAAAATCAGCTGCTACGTCCAGGCGGAAGGAGCCGTCTGCCGAAGTAATGCTGTAGCCTTTTTCCGTGATGGTAAAGCTGACCATCTGCAGGGTAGTGCTGGCAAAGATATCCTTCAGCCGGTTCCAGTCAGCCTTATCCTGACGGTCCACGGTCAGGGATTCCGCAAGGCTTCCAATCACGGTCTTCTCAATGGTGCCATTGGCTTTCAGCGTAACCAGGAGGCTTAAATCATCCTGAGGCCTGTATGCCTTCTTAATGATTTCATAGTCATATCCTTCAGCCACAATGATACCGGTTTTTTCCACCCCATCGTTCAGCAGCTTCTGCTGACGCGCTGCCGGAAATGCGCGGAAGATATTGCCTGCACCGAAATGCACCCACTGCGGGCATTCCCTGGTAGCTGCCTTCATGGCTTCCCTGTCAAATTTCGGAAGTTCTATTCCCGCTGCTTCCCACTCTTCCTTATTTCTCAGTTCACTGTCTAATAAATGCATAACCATTCCCTCCTGTGTTCGTTGATTTCATGATTTAATATTACCACCCTGAGGACGAATAATCCATATCCCTTTTTGTTCAATGCATTGCAAAACTTGCTGTCAGCATCGCCTGTTTTGTTAAAAACAATGGAGCCTGCATTTCACAGAGGGTTTCACACATTAAAAAAGACCAGCATCCGTGCCGGTCTCTCCTGATAATAACTGCTGAACTTCAAAAAATACTGCGTCGCTGCTGAATCACCGCTGATACTGTACCACCGCTGAAACATTGGAATTCTCTGTCTGGTCAAACAAATCATCCCCGTTAGCCGCCATTGCATTCACCAAAATCAGCGTCGCCGCAAGCATGGCCCATGCAAAGCCGCCCAGTACCTTCCTGACCTTCATTCTACTCTGCCTCCTGGATTCATAAGCCTGATAAATGAAAATTACATGCTTAGTTTCACTCCGTTATCCCATTATACAAACTTTCATGAAAAAAGCAAGTCCTTTTCCTCTTACACTGTCTTACATTTTCCTTAAAAGCCCTGTATTTCAACGTTCTTTCCTGCCTTAGAATTTTTTTCCAAAAGGGGGAAATAACCGGATTCCAGCGTTTATTAAATAGATTCTAAAGAAAATGAAGGGCAATGGGGCAATGGATTCTGTCCCTCTGATATCCATCCATCCCCTTCTCCCCTTACGGACAAATGGTATTTTTCACCTTTTTTGTAGGCATATTCTGCATATCCGGGAAATGAACCATTTTTTTAGGTAAACTAAAATTACCTTATTTTTCTAGTTACATAATATACACGTAAGAAAAGAGGATACACCGTGATTACATATGAACCCTTTTGGAACACGCTCAAGAATTCTGATGAATCCACCTACACCCTGATTTATAACCATAACCTGTCAAGCTCCACCATAGACAGGCTCCGGAAAAATAAACCTTTAAGCACCACGACGCTCAATGACCTCTGCCGCATCCTGGATTGCGATATCAATGACATCATATCCTATAAACGTTCTGAAAATGACCAGTTTCTTTAGAAGGGCTCCTTTCCCTTTTCTCCTTTTCACTGTGCGAGTCCCTTTTCAGGAAATACTCTGGACGGTATTATGAACCCATAGGAATTTCTGCTCCTGTTTATCACCCTTATTTTATAAACGGCTCCAAACGCTGTACCAGTACAGGTCCGCAAATCAATCCGTCCATTGCCTGCTCCGCTCTTAAAAAATATTCTGCAGACTTGTGACGTTCAAGGTCTTCCTCGCTTTCCCACCGTTCAATCCAGGCCGCAACACCGGATTCTTCCACACCAATCTCATAGCTGAGGCAGCCTGGCGCCCGGCGTGTCTCTTCCATCAATGCCAGAGCAATTTCCCGTAATTCGTTCATCTTACCGGCAGCAATACGGCAGCGGATGTGTAGACAAAACATAATCCTCCCTCCTTTATTCTTAATATTAAATACGGGCACAAGCAACAAAGTGATTCGGCGACACCTCACAAAGCGGAACATCGTATTTCATGCAGTCTTCACAGACATTGGGGCAGCGCGCAGCAAAACGGCATCCGGGCTTTGGATTGATGGGACTGGTCACCTCCCCTTTGATTACCCGTCTGAGTCTGTCCTCCGGCAGGATACTCGGTTTGGGGATAGAGCTTAACAATGCCTTTGTATAGGAATGCATAGGATTATCAAACAGTTCCTTTGACGGCGCCCGTTCCACGCATTGCCCCAGATACATTACCATAATGTCATCGGATATATGCCTGACCACGCTCAGGTCATGGGTAATAAACATATATGTGAAACCTCGTTCCTCTTGTAAATCCATTAATAGATTTAATATCTGAGCCTGAATTGATACATCCAGGGCAGAAACAGGTTCGTCACAAACAATGAATTCCGGATTAACCGCCAAAGCACGGGCTATACCGATGCGCTGTCTGCGGCCGCCGTCCAGCTCATGGGGATATGTATTCACCAGACGCTGCGCCAGCCCCACTACATCCATCAGCTCATGTACTCTGGAATCCCGTTCACTCTTCGTTTCACAGGTTTTACACACAAGAAGGGCTTCCGCAATCAGTTCACTGACCGTCATCCTGGGATTTAAGGAAGCATAGGGGTCCTGGAAAATCAGCTGCATGTTTAACCGCATCGCGTCCATTTTCCGCCTGCTCAGCTTCGTTATATCTGAACCCCCATATATAATCCGTCCGCTGGTAGGTTCCAGCAGACGCAGGACAGCTCTTCCCAATGTTGACTTGCCGCAGCCTGACTCTCCAACCACGCCCAGTGTCTTCCCCCTTTCCACCCGGAAACTTACATTATCAACCGCGTGTACCATTCCCTTAGGACTTTTAAAATACTTTTTCAACTCAATCGCTTCAATTAAAGGTTCAGTCACTGCTTTTCCTCCTTCATCTGGTCAAAATCCGGCGTGTCATACATATGGCACCGAATCATGTGGGAACCAATCCAAACCGGGACCGGGGCCTGTTTCCGGCATTTTTCCATACGCCTCTGACAACGGTCGGCAAATGCACAGCCCCGGTGAATCTGCGTCGGGTCCGGCATCATACCTGGAATTGGACAAAGCCTGGGGCTGTCGCAGTTGAGGTCCGGAATGGAGCCGAACAGGCCGCTGGTATATGGATGATGTGCCTTACCAACAAAAAGATTGGCAGTGGTGCCCATCTCCACAATTTCTCCGGCATAAATGACAGCTACCCTGTCGCATGTCTGAGCTACCACCCCCAAATCATGGGTGATAAGCATCATCGCAGTATTAAGCTTTTCCTTTAAATCACGCATCATCTCCAAAACCTGCGCCTGAATTGTCACATCCAGCGCCGTCGTAGGTTCATCCGCCAGAATCAGCTTAGGCCCGCAGACCAGAGCCATGGCGATGACCACACGCTGCTGCATTCCGCCAGAAAACTGGTGAGGGTATTCATGACGCCGCTCCGGACTGATTCCAACCATCTGAAGAACCTCATCCACCCGCTGATTCCGCTGCTCCTTTGACATTGAATCATCATGGATTTTCAAAACCTCTCCAATCTGCTCCCCAATACGGATCACCGGATTCAGGCTGGTCATCGAATCCTGAAATATCATGGCTATATCTTTTCCTCGTATTTGCCGCATTTCTGTCTGGGAGACTTTAGCCAGGTCTTTGCCCTCAAATAAAATCCTTCCCTGACAGATTTTCCCGATGCGCTCCGGCAGAAGACGCAGGATGCTCAGGGCCGCCGTTGTTTTCCCTGCTCCTGTCTCTCCCACAAGCCCAAACGTTTCGCCCCGGTTTACGCTGATGTCTAATCCCCTGACGGCGTGAACCACGCTCTCATCAGTGAAATAATCAACCGCCAGGTTTTGAATCTCAAGCAATTTGTCTTCCATAATCCCCTCTCCTCTCAGTTCTTTAATTTAGGGTCAAGCGCATCTCTAAGTCCGTCTCCCAGCAGATTGAGGGAGAGCACCGAAACAATAATCGCGCAGCCGGGAACCATAATAAGATAAGGATAATAGAGCATCAAATCCTTTGCCTCTGATAGCATTGCCCCCCATTCCGGTGTGGGAGACGGAACCCCCAATCCCAGATAGCTCAGAAAGGAGATATTTAGAATCGTTTTGGCCAGATTCAGCGTAGCCTGAACCACAATCGGTCCAAGAGCATTAGGAATAATATGTTTGACTATAATGCGCATATCCCTTGTTCCCAATGCCTTGCATGCTTCTATATACAGTGAATCCCGCTGTGTAATAATGGCGGAGCGGACAATTCTCGCAAACTGGGGCGTACTTGAAATCGCCATTGCGATTAAAAGATTCTGCGTCCCTGCCCCCAGAGCAGCCACAATAATCATCGCCATGAGAACGTGCGGTATAGCCAGGAATACATCCATAATCCTCATAATAAAGTTGTCTATTTTACCGCCGTAATAACCGGACACAGACCCCAATAAAATCCCTATTGTTACAGAAATAAAAATAGCCCCAAATCCAAGTGAAAGTGAAATGCGGGCACCATAGATAATCCGCGCGAAAAGGTCGCGTCCAAACTGGTCCGTGCCTAAAAGATGTCCGCTGCCAGGGGACAGCAGGCGCTCGGAGATGTTCTGTTCCAGGGCATCCACCTTATAATCCACCAGCAGAGGGGCGCAGAGTGCAATGAGAATAATAGCCGACAGTAAAAACAAGCCGAGCACAGCTGTTTTATTTTTGCGGAAGCGGTTCCATATCATCTGGATTTGACTTCTTTTTACAATCTGCTGCGCCGCAGTAATTTCGTTTGTCATATCAGTCTTCCTCTCAAGATTTTGCATACTGTGACCGGATTCTCGGGTCAATAAACGCATACAGTATATCTACCAACAAGTTCACAACACTGATTGAGATTGCAGCCAAAACCACAATGGTTACAACCGTCGGTGAATCTTTGCAGCGGACCGACGTAATCAGCAGGGTTCCCAATCCAGGTATTGAGAAAACGGACTCAGTAGCCATAGCTCCGCCCAGCATTCCTCCGAAGTCCAGGCCAATCAGCGTAATTACCGGAAGCAAGGCATTTCTCAGCGCATGGTTCATGATAACAGAGCCTTCACTGGCCCCCTTGGCCCGGGCGGTTCTGATATAATCAGAACGTATTACCTCCAGCATGTTAGAGCGTGTCATGCGCAGCAGAGATGCCGTCATTGCAATAGCCGAGGTAATTGCCGGAAGAATAAAGTGTTTCCATGAGCCGATGCCGATAGATGGAAGCAGGCCCAGTTTAAGAGCAAATACTACCATCAGCATAAGGCCCAGCCAGAAGGTCGGCATGGATGTCATCAGCATGGACAGAACCGTTATCACACGGTCCGGGATACTGTACTGCTTAACTGCGGATATGATGCCAATGGGCACTGCCACGCACACCATAATAATCATTGCCCAAAATGCCAGATTAATCGTAACAGGAATTCTCGGCCCAATCTCCAGCCATAAATCACTTTTCGTGCGGTAGGATATGCCGAAATCGCCTCGTACCGCCCCCTTTATATAACGGAAATACTGAACCAGTATACTGTCATTCAGTCCCAGTTCTTCCCGCAGCTCCGCAATTTCTTCCTGGGTAGCGCTGGCTCCCAGGGAAGCACTGGCCGCATCACCGGGAGTCAAATCCATAATCAAAAAAATCAGAAACGATATGCCAATGATAATCGGAATCATCATCAGAAGTCTTTTTCCAATGAATCTATACATAGGTGCCTCCTCTTTGAAAAATACCCCCTGTCTGTCTATTTCCGAAATATGCCAGCAGGGAGTATCCTTTTTAAATTTCAATGCTGCCGGACTGGATATCCGGTCCCGGGCGGCTTACTCCCAATACCAGTCAATGGAATACATGATGGACATGGAGTTAGCCGTTACCCCCTTTAGGCTGGAATTGGCCACCACGTTGGTGTAATTGGCATATAAAGGAATATAGGGGGCCTCGTCCCGGATAATCCCGGCAAATTCCCTATATGCATTCTCCATTTCCTCTGCGCTGGAGGCATCCCGAGCCGCCTCCAGAAGCCTGTCAACCTCAGGATTATTATATTCTGCATAGTTTGTCTGTGTCTGAATCTGCTCTGAATGACATAACTGAGGCATAAATGTTGCGTTATCCTGGGCCAGCAGGGAGTACATATTTATATTCATTTGATAATCGTGTTTGGTATTAACCGATTCAACCATGGTGGCATAATCCGTCACATTTAAGTCTACCGTGATGCCTGCTTTTGCCAGCTGACCCTGAAGAACCTGGGCAATATTGTAATAAATTGGCCGTTCCTGGGTCGTGTGCAGGCTTATAGTCAGACCATCCGGATATCCGGCCTCATTCAGAAGAGTCTTTGCCTTCTCAATATCGTATGCAGTATCCTGGAAATCAGAGGGGGTACCCTTGGCATTCCAGGCCAGAATGTTGGTGGAAACAGAGCCGTATCCCTGCTCACATGCCGTCAGAAGCTCCTCCTTGTTGATGGCATGGCTGATGGCCTGGCGGACGCGGATATCGGAGAGCACCTCATCAGTTGTATTCAGAGCCAGATAGTAGGTTCCGGCTATCAGCTCGGAATACAGTGACAGTTTGTCATTGGATTCAATGTTCGCACGATGTATCTCATCTACACTGTACACCAAATCAACCTCCCCTGTCTCCAGGGCAATAATAGCCGCATTGCTGTCATTTACGACCTTATACACCAAATCCTTAAAGGCAGGCTTATCGCCCCAGTAATTATCATATCGCTCCAATACTATCTTATCGCCGGTGGTACGGGAAACAAACTTAAACGGCCCCGTGCCAATGGGTGTTTCCAGTAAATCCACATTGGGGTCTTCCGCCGTTGTCTTGTCCAGAATCAGGGAACCCCGCGGACTGAACAGGCATTCAAGCGCCGCGCTGTTCGGCTGGGAATAATGCAGGGCAACTGTGTAATCGTCTATTACCTCCACATCAGTCATATATAAGTAATATTTGGACATCCGTTTATTGGCCGCATACCGGTTCAGAGTATATTCGACATCCTCCGCCGTAAAGGCTTCACCGTTATGGAAGGTCACACCTTCCCGCAGCTTGAAAACAATTGTCAGCTGGTCATCAGAAATCGTATACTCGGTTGCCAGGCAGGGCACATAGTTACCTTCGCTGTCAATCGTCATCAGATTGTCATAGATATTCACAAAAATCTGTTTTCCTGTCAAATCCGTGGATAAATCCGGTACCAGTTCACTGGGTTCCGTAATACCTACAATCACTAAATCGCGTTTTTCTGAAGTTTCTGCAGCAACAGACGGCTCAGAAACGGTATTGGCCGCCGTACTTCCCCCGGAAGCGGCAGCTCCGGTGCCATTCCCCCCGCACCCGGATACCATTCCCAATATCAGGACTATTGTCAATAACTTACTGCTTCTTCTCATATTTTGTTCCTCCTCCCAAACTTTCATATTTTCCGCCGCTCCAATCGGCTGCTTTTAACGGTGGAAACTCCCGGCTTCTCCGGCATCAAAATGGGGGTTCCATTTTAAATACTTCCACAGGACCATCCATCAGTTCACCTGCTGCTCTGTCAAAGGACTGAAAATAGGTCTGCGACTCATGAATATCCACGCTTTCCTGATTTTTCCAGCGCTCAAAAAAGATAAACGTATCCGTCTTTCCAAGCTCTGGTCCCATATCGTAGCTGATATTGCCCTTTTCCAGGCGTGTTTGTTCCACGGAAGTCCTGGCCAGTTCCAGAAATCTATCCCCGCATCCATGTTTTATATGGAACCGGACCAATGTACATATCATTGTTTTTTCTCCTCCCAACCGTAGATTTTCGTGCCTGCCAGCACCTTTTCACACCGCGCCATCATCTCATCAATAATCGCAGCCACCGGCTTGATGGAGTCAATCATCGCAACTCCCTGTCCCGCCAGAATCGCACCCTCATTCTCAATATCACCTCCCACAAAGGCTTTTTTTGAGGAACCACTGGTCATCTGGTCAACCAGCACAGCCGCATCCCTGGGCCTGTACTCCGCCTCAGCCTCCAAAACACGTTTTGCCAGATTGTTGTATATCTGACGGCAGGGTGTGGCTGTGGTGGAACCGGTAATCACCGTATCCATATCCCCGGCAGAGAGCAATGCCTGCTTTGCCTCACTGCTGATATCCGCCTCCTCTGACGCAAGAAAACGCGTACCCATTTCCACTGCCTCCGCTCCCAAGCAAAAGGCAGCCGCCATACCCCGGCCATCTACAATTCCGCCGGAAGCTATAACCGGCGTCTCAGTTGCGGAGACAGCCATGGGAACGAGAATCATGGTGGACTGCGCTGTGTTAATACCACCGCCTTCCCAGCCCTTCACAATAACGGCATCCGCACCGGCCAGGCTCACGGTTTCCACGTCCTGTCTGGTAAATACCTTGGCAATAATCTTTAATCCCAGCTCATGCCATATAGTAAAATATTTTTTGGCAAATTCAAAATCCACATCCTGCAATGCATCCAGATGGATTACCGGCGGCTTCTCCTCACGAATCAGCTGGGTCAGCGCGTCCAGATTCTGGTCCTTTGCCAAAATAGCGTTGAAGCCAAAGGGCCTGTCCGTCATAACTTTTACCATGCGAATCTGCCGGCGGATAAAATCATAATCAGCAAACGCAACACCCAGAACGCCCAGGCCTCCTGCCTTCGACACAGCTCCAACCAGAGGTGCCGTTGCAGCCCACGCCATAGGGCCCTGAATAACCGGCTTTTCAATTCCCAATACTTTGCAAATTCGGTTTTCTCTCATCTCACATATCCTTTCTGCTGTTAACCGTAATCTCTCGATAGCTTTGTGTGATTTCCGTTATAGCTCTTTCCGCCGGCAAACGCTCCCCGCTGGAGCCGGAGGCATACCCCACCGCGTCTGTCCGTTCAATGGACGCACCGGCGGTCGCTGCATTGTAGAACGGGTTTCCATGGCTCAATACCATCACCTGCGGGTTGACAGCATGAGCAGCCTCACAAATCTGCTGGACCTTCTCAACCGCCGCATTCAGTCTTTCCTCCGGAGAGACTCCCTGAAATTCAGGTCCGTCATCCAGAATCATGGCGCCCACAGAGTCCGCTCCGGCATCCGCCATAGCTGCCGCTTCACCGGGTGAAACTGCCCATCCCAGTGTAAACATGCCGCGTCCACGGGCCTTTGCAATCAATGCAAGCTCCCGTGAGAAACCCAAACCCGACTGCTCCAGGCGCTTTGCAAACGCGTCTCCATAGATACCGGCAAATGGTTCATTCATCACACCGCAGCAGTTTACTGACTGCACGGCATCCAGAAGCCGTTCCAAGTCAACTGACGGGTCATGGGCTCCTAACCCTAGAATAATTGGGGTATCGCGTACCAGAGGCGCAATCTGTTCTGCGGCCTCCAGCGTAATCGCATTCGCATCGTAATAGGGCAGGGTAAAAATCATCGAAGGCAATCCTCGCATTCTCAAAACAGCGGTAGAATACACGGCAATCAGGTCCGCCCCTCCCCGCTCTCCGCTGACAGCGCTCAGGCCGCTGCCGCTGCCCAGCATCAAAATACTCTGATTCTGCCTGATGCGCTCCTGCAGCCGCCGAATCACCTGTTCTCGTTTATAATTGATGGACAAACGAATCACCTTTCCTCTGATTGTTTATTTTATTTCAAGGAAGCGGGACTTCCTTTAATGCCTGAACTGCTTGGCGTATTGGTATTTCAATGGGAATCCGCTCTACGCTGGAAGCGCCAAGAAAGCCTACGGATTCCGTGTGATTGTATATATATTGGGTATCCTCAGGGCTGGATATGGGTCCTCCATGGGCAAACACAATCGTATCCGGACTTTTCTCCCGCAACGCGGCAGTCATAGCATTGACACGGTCGGCGGCAGCCTCAAGCGGGAAATCTTCCGCGGAACGGCAGCCGATGCTTCCGCCCTTAGTCAGTCCCAAATGGACAATCATCACATCCAAATCCGCCTCCCCAATCAGACGGGCTGTATCCTCGTCATAGCAATAGGCCAGAGTATAAAGACCTGCCTTCTTTGCCAGAGTCAGGGTTTCAATTTCTTTTTTCACCCCCATTCCGGCAGCCTCCAACTGTCTGCGCACAATGCCATCCAGGCAGCCAGTGCCGTGAAAGTTCATGACAGCAGAAAATCCATAGAATTTCAGCAGTTCCAGAAATGGACGCATCTCACGGGTGGGGTCACTGCCGGATATTCCTGCAATAACAGGGGCCCGTTCAATTCTGGGCATCACCCGGCCGGCCAGCTCCAGCACTGCGTCATTGGCATTGCACAGCGCAATATCGCCGGAAGAGGAGGAATTGCCGTCCATACGCAGCATTCCGGAATTATAAATTCCAATCATATCCGCCCCGCCCAGTTCAGCATAACATCCGGACATCCCGGTGCCCGCCGCTGTAATAAGTACCGGATGACCAGTTGCCAGTACATCGGAAACAAGTGCTTTAACATCTTCTCTGGTATAATATCTGGACATTTTTCATCCCCCTATTCCAATTTAGTTAATGTTTGACTGCGAAGGCTCCGGACATAGGCCAGATTCGTATGACTGCCCTTCTGCCATCTGCCGGCCAGCATCTCGGTCAGCAATTCCGCCATAAGCTGCGAAAATTCCCTGTCATTGATATGACGGTCCACTATAAGGACCTCCAGATTCTGGTTTTCTCTATCCTTCAGCGTATTCTCCAGGCCGCGGCAGAATGAAATGCTTCTGGCCGACACCTCCGGTCTCTTTTCATCCCCAAGCCAGAGCACCCCCGGCTTCCCCTCCCCGTTGTCCTTACAATCGTTGGCGCACCATCCACGCATGGGAATACACAGTACCGTCGGCGCACAGGCCGGATTAATGCGGCGGGCAAATTCACACCCAATCTCGTATGCCTCCTGAGTATTGATTCCATAGTTAACCACGGAAGCGTTATGAATATACTTCCCCCGGGTTCCCGCTTCCTCAATTAAGTGCCGCGGTACAGGTTCGTCATCCTCAAACAGAAAGAAGTCTGCCCCTCCCAGGGATATTACCTGAGGAATTTTACATTCCGCCGCACTGCGCAGCCTGGACGGCCCCGCGGTATCGCGTGTGCCATAGAGGTCGGAAACCACCTCATGTGTGGTAATGTCCAGCACTCCGCAGAGAAGCCCCTCCCGAATCATGTCCTCAAACGACCTTCCTCCGGAGCCGGTGGCATGATGAATGATTACATCGTATCCATTTTTTTCCATGTATTGGGCAGCATTTACCACACAGGGAGTGGTGACGCCGAACATCATGCAGCCCACCAACGGCTTATTTTCCTCTGGGTCCGGTAATGGAGCTCCCGCCATTCCTACAATAGCGCCAGCTGCATTGCTCAGGATTTTGCGGGTAACCCGATTCAGTCCGGCTTCCGCAACAGAGTACATTACACAGATATCTCTAGTTCCGGCATATGAACGCAGCTGGCCGTTGATTGTGCTAAGCATCATTTTAGGAACGCCTATAGGTAATGCCCGCATTGCCGTGGCTGCAATTGTCGCGCCCATAGAGCCCCCGAAAGCTATAATGCCGTCGCACAAGCCTTCCTGATTCAAACGTACTACTGTCCGTGAAGCGGCCTCCGCCAATGCCTGGGCGCGGTGACTGCGGTCCATCTGGTAAAACTGCTCCATTGGAAGGTCCACTGCCTTTAAAACCCGGGATAAACCGATATCAGCCCATCCAACCTCACCCCCCACACTCAATTCCAGAATGGCGGGACTGCCGCCGGCAGCCGCCACACGGCTTGCCAAATACTGTATCTCTCTGCCTTTGGTATCCAGAATTCCCGCTACAATAATATTCGGAGCTGTCATTGTGTTCCTCCGCTGCGAATTGTGGTCATTTTAAATCGCTGTGCAGCTTCCTTAATCGCTTCCTCCACCGGAAGCCGCTCAATGATGGAGCCGCCCAAAACTCCCACTGCCGGCGTTTCCTGGTAAAACCGCTTGGTGGAAGACGCAGATATCACCGGTCCTCCGTGGATAAGCACAAACATGGACTGTTCTTCCGCTTTAGCGGCCTTTGCCAATTCTTTAGTCAGTGTGATGGCCTCGTCTTCCGTATATGCAGATTCAATTCCGATGGTCCCGCCGGAGGTAACGCGGAAATCGCATACCAACACATCTGGTCCTGCCCGGCCAATCAGCCGTGCGCCGGCCGTATCATATGCATAGCCAACTGTAAAAAAGCCCATTTCCTGTGCCATATGCAGGACCTCTGCTTCCCGCATAACCCCCATCCCTGCATCCTCAAAGTCATTTCGTTCACGGTTGATGAAATATCCTGTAGAAGGGGAATTGGCCACCGCAGATACTCCCATCTGATGCAACGATTTCAGCAGGTAATGGGAATCAATTGTGGGGTCGCTTGCACTGATTCCTACACAAACGGGAATATTTTTTACATGAGGCATTATCTTTTTCGCCCTGGCCAGAACCTTCTCATTCGCATTGGCATAAGGCATAATCGCAGCAATAGAGGAAACAGCATCCACCCGAAACAGACCTGCCAAATCAATGCTAATCATATCCGCGCCGCCGGCTTCTGAAAATTTTGCTGTGATTCCCATTCCTACGTCCGCCACTACAATTGGCTGCTTCCGTTTTATACACTGCTCAAGATTCGCCCGGATTTTTGTTCTGCTAAACTGTACCGCCATCTCTTTTCTCCTTTTCTCTCGTTATTTTTCAGGATATCCAAAAGCTTTAAATGCCGCTCTGAGTTCCTGATACTGATTTGCTGCGTCCCCAGGTGACAGTCCGTCTACAACTGCCTGTACCGCCTGCCTCATGGCAGTCGCTCCTGCCGTGGGCCCCATCGGATGACCGTGTATTGCTCCTCCTGCCCCCAATATCATATCCATGCCGTTTTCCTGCACATAACGCCAGACAGTACCCGGATGGACACCGCCGCCAATGACCGGCATGCAGGGCCGTATACTGCGCAGCGGAAGCACCAGTTCATGAATCTGCCGTATATACTTTGAATATTCCAGAGGATATCCACCATAAGGAGTATTAACCACCTGCATATCAATACCGCTAAGACGCGGAAGACGCGCCGCCGCAATGGGACTGCTCATGCCGCTTTCTATTCCCTCATAAAACATTCCCGCACCTGCGCAATGTCCCAGTATAGGCACAGGACACTTTTCCGCAACCTCCTGGACAACGCTGTACCCTACAGCGGCAAAATTAATCATGATTGCCTGAGCCCCCGCATCCAGCACCGCATTCAGGTTATCCAACACTCTGCCGGCCCCATCGGTTATATTTACCGCATAGAGACTCTGTTTTCCGGTTTCCTCAAATGCGGCTTTGGAAGCTTTCTGATATGCTCTCACCCGGTCTGCCGGCCGGCTGAATACCGTGCTGCCCAACAATTCATCGTCTTTAATGATATCCAACCCACCCTTAGCCGCTTTATAGAATATCTCCGCCCCCTGTTTCGGTGTAATACCTGTACATGGCTTAATCATGCTGAGAAGCAGCGGTCTGCCATAAACTCCAGTTATACTTCGAATCCCCTCTATACCGAACTTGGGACCGCAAAAGGAATCCAGCATACGGTCCGTGAATTGCAGGTCAACCAGTTTAGCCTGGCTGGAAGTGGAGGCGTCATTGCCCAATAGCATTGTCAGCAGCCCAGGAAGCCCCTCACCGATGTTTTCACTCGGAAAGGCCAGTTGAATAAAATAACTGATTTCATCTTCCTTTCGCTGTGTGGAAAGCTCGCAGGGAGGGCAGTCCAGAATACGTATCACACGCCCCATATACCGTTCCTGCATCTCGTTCGTGATTCCAGGAATTTTAACCCAGGTACCAACAGTCTGGCCAACGGCAAATTTAGTCGCTTTACCCATCACATCTGTATCCCTTGACAGTTTCATGTAATAGGTTGCCAGAAGAAAATCCCTTAATTGTATTTCCTCCGGCAAACAAAATAACTGCATATCCAACATTAAATACCTCTGCTCCGAAACAATACCACGCTGTCCGGCCAAAGCACCGGCAGGCCGAAGCATGTTTCATCTTTTTTGTATCTGTCAATTTACTCCTTACAATTACAAGTTTACAAAATATCCAAAATATGTACAATATTGAAAAATTTTTCATTCACTTTATCCAAATTATCCATTCAAAATAACTTTTTATTTTATCTGCCATCATTTTTTTATCATCTGTATCCAACACAATTATTGTTATAATCTACCATGTAAAAACAACTGCAAAAAAGTTTCGTCTATGGAATAAAATGGAATTTAGGTATATTGACATATAGTCTAAATAACGACTATAATTTAACCAATAAAGGAAAGGGGTAATGCAATGGCGTCAAACTCATTTGAGCAATCACTGAATTTAATTATAAAAGCAGCTCATCTGCACTATATTCAATCGCTCTCCCAAAGTGAAATCGCAAAGCAATTGGATATCTCGGTTCCCACTGTATCCAGACTCATAAAAAAAGCCAAACAGCACGGTATAATAAAGTTCGTGATACCGGAAGCCTATTCCGAGTGCCTGATACTGGAAGATTTTCTCCGCAGCACACTGGACATTCGGGACGTTATTGTCTGCCCTGCACGGTCGGACACTGAAAACATAAAAAAGGATGTGGCTCTGGAAGGTGCCAGATATCTGCAGCGCCTAATCACAGAAAATGATACACTGGGCATCGCCTGGGGACGCACTATCCGGCTGCTTATCAATTATTTAAATCCATGCCTGAAAAAAAATGTCCCGTTTATTACTCTGCACGGAAGCATCACAGAAAGCGACGCAGAACTGGACCCGGCTGCGCTGTCAAATCGTATCGCCATGTCATTCGGAGGAGGCAGACATATGCTCTATTCAGAAGGACTGTTAAGTGATTGCACGGTTCTGGAAACACGCAAACAGGAGGTCCAGGTCAAAAAAGTCCTTGACTGTTTCAAAAAGTGCACAATCTCAGTCAGCGGGGCAGGCTCTTTTTATCCATTTCTGGATTCCCCAATTCCAAAAATGCTGACACCGGAGCAGATTAGTGAACTTGCATCCCTGGATGTTTACGGTGATTTGATGCTCCATTTCATCAACAAGGATGGAAATGAATGCAACAGTTCCCTGAAAAACAGCCATCTGGGAATTGATTTGGAAACCTACAAAAAAATCCCCACTAAAATCATCGTGGCCGCCGGAGCCTTTAAAGCCCGGACCATCAGAGCCTTTGTCAAAGGCGGATATGTAGATGTGCTGATTATCGACCAGACGCTGGCCCGGGAACTGACCCATCAGATTAAATCCGCAATAGACGCCGATTGAAAAATTTTTCTTTATTGTGTTCTCCCTTTTTTCCTCCTATAATGAGCTTGCATACAGCGCTGTATTACATACAATTTAAAGGATTTTAATGGGAGGTTCAAAATGGAAAACCAGAAACGGATTGTAGATGGTCCCAGCTTCGGTTACTCTCTGTTTGTCATGTCCGCCGTGTTTTTCAGCATTATGTACCCCGCACTGCGTTGGGGGGCAAAAATCAATGCGCTTTTCCTAATCGGCTGGGCTGTGGCCATACTGCTGTGTATCCCTGTGGGGGCTACCTATAGGGAACTGGAGGCCGGTCTGATTGTCAACTGTTCAAAGGCGATTGTACCAGCCATGATTGTGTTGTGTGTGGGTGCGCTGGTAGGAACCTGGAATGCAGCCGGAACCGTGCCTGTCATCATCAGTTTGGGGGTCCGGTCAATCTCACCACAATTTTTTCTTCCCACAGCATTTCTTCTATGCGTTATAACCACGCTAATCACCGGTACCTCCTGGGGAACCTTCGGTACTGCTGGTCTGGCGCTGGCTGGTATCGGTGTAAGTCTGAACATAGACCCGGTTGTTACGGCCGGCGCAGTCTGCGGGGGCTCATTTTTCGGGGATACAATCTCCCCTTTGTCTGACAGTCCAAACATAGCAGCCGCTGTGTCCGGTGTAAACCTTTTTACAGGTATCCGCCATCAGGCGAAGGTTACTATACCATCTGCTCTAATCTGCATGGCATTGTACTTTTTTGCCGGTTTTCAATACAGGGGCGGCGGCACGGACAATTCCCTGATTCGGACTGTTGTCTCCTGTATTGATGAAAATTTCAAAACCGGTATGGCTTCATTTCTTCCCATGCTTTTTGTCATTGTGCTTCTTGTTTTTAAAATGCCTTCCATACCTGCGATTTTAGGCGGCGGTATCTTTGGCGGGGTGGTAGCGTACCTGTATCAAGGCGTCTGCCCGGCAGATATTATCTCCTACTTTTGGAATGGTTATCGGATTGATACCGGTGTTGCATTTGTCGATACATTGCTCAATCGTGGCGGAATAACCAGCATGACCAACACGGCAATCATGTTCTTTTTTGCATTCGGCCTGTTCGGAATTCTGAATGCAGCCGGTATTGTAGATGCTTTTGTGAAACCGATTGTCAACCGCCTGCATTCCAAGCTTAGTCTGGTTGCTGCCACCGTGCTTATGTCTGTCTTAGGCACTCTGGTCGGAGCTTCAATGAATTTCGCCTATGCCTTTGCCGGAAATATCATGGCGCCAGTCTACGAAGCCCGCGGTCTGGAAAAAGAAAATTTGATGAGGGCACTGGGTGTGGGATGTACCGCTATGACAGTACTGATTCCCTGGAGCTTAAGCGCTGTTGTGGCCTCAGAATTTCTGGGTGTCACCACAACTCAGTTAATCCCTTATAATTTTTTTGTTTTTGTTACACCCGCTGTTCTGCTGCTGCGAACATGGTCTGGCAGCGATACAAAATGGACTTCTGAAACAATGGGAATTACACCTCATTCAGATAAATAATGCGGCAATTCCGTTTCCAGCCGTTCAAGCCTCAAAAAAAGCCCTGGAGGAAAATCCTCCAGGGCCGCCCGGCTTCACAGTTCCATAAAAAACCAATACCTCATATTTCCTCAATCAGTTCAATGCACACAGCATAACCTAACGGCTCCTTGACACAATGGCAGAAGCCATGTCCACCACCGCCTCCTTTTTCTCCCTGGCATCATCCTCCCAAAGTTCATAGAACACCCCTTCCTGTTCCCAGGAAATCAGTATACCGTGGATATCGGAATTTTCCACTGTCTTTCGTATCGTCAGTACCACCGGGCCATCCTCTCCTGCCAAAATCTCACGCTGTTCCATCCCCTGCTGGTCCAACACATAATTTTCCGAAGGTCCTCCTGCTGCCTCCAGGGAAGCCCACGCAATGGCATCAGACTGTGTGGTTTCATCATGAAACAGAATCTGTATGGTATTATCATCCTGCTGAATGAAGGATGGGTCACTGCATAACCCCTGGTCTTCCGGCAGTTCCAGGCGCAGAACAGGGCCTTCTGCATCTTTCTGGTTCCGGGCGCTTTCTGATTTAAGTGTATGTTCCGATATGGTCTCATCCTTTGTCCCGCCTTCTCCCGGCATCTCCTGTCCCGGCGCCTTGCTTACATCTGTCCCCTGTATGGATGATTGGACGCTCCCGGTTCCCTGACCTGATGACCGGAGCGCCGCAGTCCCCTGCTCTGCTCCTGTGCCGGATGAACATGCGCTGAGATTAATGCCTGCCGCGGCGGCTATCATTGTAACATACAAAATAAATTTCTTTTTTCTCATATTGCAGCTCCTTGCATCTTTTTATCCCGTTCACCTACAGGATACCATATTTTCGCATTTCATGCTTTACTTTTTTCGCCACAGCGGCAATCTCATTCCCCACTCTTCCGCCCCCGGAATCCCGATATTAAAAAGGCCGCCCGGAACCATTCCGGGCAAGCCCTGACATTCATCATACGAGCGCTGACTTATTCATATATAAAACCATTTAATCCATAGACAATCCCATTTCCGGAACAATCTCCTTCCATCCGCATCCCCGGATGGGAACCATATACCCTTGTGGTAAAGACCTCCCGGCCTTCGTTTACAAATAGTTCCAGTGAAGTGGTGTCTGAAAAAATATGCAAATCCGTAAGCCGCTCCAGCCGCACGCTCCGTCTGGTCCTGCCGCTTCCGCTGCCTCCCATATCCAGGGTCAGCAGGCCATTTTCATAGGATAAAATCACATCCTCTCTGACAGTCAGGCACATGTTATGGCAGGTTACAAAGGATATGCATCCTTCAAACACAAGCCCCGGCTCCACGCCCTTTGCAAGCTCCCCAAAATCGTAATCCCTTCTGTCCCTGCGAAGCTCCCGCATCTCCTCCAGAGGCTGCTGCAAAAGGCGCCCTTCCCTCATACGGAGCTGCCGCGGCATGGTAAGGGCATGCTGCCATCCGGCCTTCACCGTTGGATTGGTGTAATCCGCATCCGGAATCCCCATCCAGCCGATTAGAATGCGCCGCCCCCTTTCATCCAGAAAGGTCTGGGGCGCATAGAAGTCAAATCCCCTGTCCACCATTCCAGGCAGCTGGGATTTCAGTTTGCAGGTATTTTCCCTGAAATCATAGTCCAGGCAGAAGACCGTACACTGATGCACATTCTGGTACTCTGTACCCATCGGCTTCACGCCCTGGGGACAGCAGACCAGACAGAGCTGCCCGTCCAGGGAGAACAAATCCGGACATTCCCACATATAGCCAAAGTCTTCGTCCGTAGTAATTCTATTAAAATACTCCCATTTTTTTAAATCCTTTGACCGGTACAGGAGGACCATTCCCTTGCTGTGCACATCCCTTGCCCCCAGTACCATATAATAAAACTCCCCTTCTTTATACACTTTAGGGTCCCTTATGTGGCAGCTCATGTCAGCCGGGTAATCGTCATGATTCATCACCAGTTCCTTGGCAGAAAAATGATATCCGTCCCGGCTGGTAATATGAATGGTGTTGCTCACCCGGCCGCCCATGATATAATCGTAATCATCCCGGTCAAACAGCTTCACATTGCCTGTGTAAAAATAGTGAATGGTCTTGTCCTCCACATAAGCTGAACCGGAATATACGCCATGGGCGTCCATGTCCTGGTCCGGAAAAAGAACCGGCTCCTCCTGTTTATAATGGATGAAATCCCGGGTGGTATAGTGACCCCAGAGCTTAATCTCCCCTGTAGGCTCAAAGGGTGTATACTGATAATAAATATGGTACAGTCCCTGAAACTGGCAGAGACCATTGGGGTCGTTCAGCCAGCCGGTTTCAGGCATCAGGTGGTAGGCCAGGCGGCGGTCATCCGCCTTGACCCTTTCCCTGTACTCCCTGTTCTTCCGGTACCATGCTTCATAATCCTCCCTGCGGACCTTTTCATATTTTTTCAAGCTTCTTCCTCCTTACCGCTGCCATGTTTATTCTGTCTTCACTGCCTTTACCGCCACATCTCCGGCATCTGCCTGTTCACCCGGATATACGGTCACATCCAGATTCCCGCCCTCAGGCAGAATCATCATAGTCTGGGGATTCATTCCCTTTTCCCGAATCAAATCCAGGTCAGCGGCAATCAGTTTATCGCCTTTCTTAACCTTATCTCCCTGTGAGACAAAAGCCTCAAATCCCTGTCCATCCAGCTGCACTGTATTGATTCCGATATGGATGAGCACCTCCACACCTGTCTCAGATGTGATTCCCACTGCATGCTTTGTGGGAAACAGCAGGCTTACGGTACCATCGCACGGCGCACACACCATACCCTCCGCCGGGTTAATGGCCACGCCATTGCCCAGGGCCTTGGATGCAAAAACCGCATCCGCCGACTGCTCCACATCCAGGACCTGGCCTTTCATTGGAACGTAAAGCTCGGTAATGGTTTCCCGGCCCGCCGCTGCCGTCTGAACCGCTTCTCTTCCCTCAGCTTCTTTCCCTTCCGTTTCTCTTCCTTTTGTTTTACTTCCCGTCTTTTTCTCCGAACCGTCCTGCTGGTCAAGGGCAAACTTTTTCCAGAACACCATGGTAAGGGCAAAGGAAACGCCCATGGACAAAATGATTCCAATAGCAAAATTCATATAGTGGTCAGGCTTCATGGAGATAAACCCCGGAAGTCCTGCCGCGCCCAATGCCTGGGCCAGAGTCTTGGTGGCCGCCAGATAGGCGCTGCCTGCCGCTGAACCGGCCATGGCTGCATAAAATGGATACTTCAATTTCAATGTAACGCCGAACATGGCCGGTTCCGTGATGCCTAACAGGGCAGAAATACCGGAGGCGGAACAGATGGATTTCATCTTATCATTCTTTGTCATGAGCAGCACTGCCAGAACCGCTGCTCCCTGGGCCACATTGTTCATGCTTGCAGTTGAAAAAATGAAGCTGCCGCCCGTATGGGCGCTGTCAGCCAGAAGCTGGGTCTCAATGGCAATAAAGCTGTGGTGCATACCGGTCATGGTAATAGGGGCATACGCAAACCCAAAGAGAGCTCCGCCCACAGGCCCCAGTGTATTGTACAGCCATGTGATGCCGGCCGCCAGCAGATTGCCGGCCTCCCTGAGCACAGGTCCCACGCAGATAAAGGTCAGGAAAGAGGTTATCAGGATGGATAAAAGAGGTGTTGTCAGGTTATCCAGCCAGGATGGCGTCACCTTGTGCAGCCGCTTTTCAATATTGGCAAGTATCCATGAAACAGCCAGAACAGGAAGTACAGTTCCCTGATATCCGATGGCAGCTATCTGAAAGCCGAAGATATCCCATACCGGCGGCTGTGCCAGACCAATCTGGTATGCATTCAGCAAATCCGGGTGGACCATAATCATGCCCATAGCAGCACCCAGGAACGCATTTCCGCCAAACTTCTTAGTGGCGCTGAAGCCAATGAGTACCGGCAGGAACGTAAAGGGAGCGTTTGCAAAGGTATTGATGGCCGAAGCCAGTCCCTGCCACACGGGATACAGCTCAATAATGGACTGCCCGTTTATAAGCGGGGAGGTCAGCAGGTTGTTAAGTCCCATGAGAAGACCGCCTGCCACTATGGCCGGAATGATGGGCACGAAAATATCGCTGAGCATTTTAATAAAACGCTGGACCACATTCCCCTTTGCTTCTTCTTTTTCCTCCGGCTTTTCTTCCAATGCCCCCAGCTGCTTCTGTACTTCATCGCAGACCATATTCACCGTACCGGAACCAAATATAATCTGGAACTGGGATTGTGTGAGAAACACACCTTTTACCCCTTCCAGGTCGCTGATTGCCTCCTCGTCCCGCAGCTCATTGTCCCTGAGCTGGAAACGAAGTCTGGTGGCACAATGGGTAACTGACTTAATGTTGCTTTTTCCGCCTACGTACTGAATGACCAGGCTTGCTGTTTTTGCATAATCCATCCTATTACCTTCCCCTCTTCTCAACTATGTTTTCCTACACGTTTTGGTATCGGTTCCATACTTATATAATAAGACTTTCAGTCCCAAAAGTCAATATTTTGTTGGCACCGGTTCCATTATTCAATGTAAAAAAATAGATTCGAAATTTGTGCACTTTTCACAATTTCTCTTCTATTTCTTCCTATACACTCGAAACCCCTTTATTCTTTCACGCTCCCGCCTTCAATCATCCTGTAATCCACTATCTGTTTTTTTGGCACCGGTTCCTGATGTATCATCTTCAAAATGGTCTCCGCCCCCAGATAGCCCAGACCGTAGGAGTCAAATCGCAGGGTTGTCAGTTCAGGCTTTAACAGGGTACTCTCGTCATATCCCCCGAAGCCTGCCACGGAAACATCCTCAGGAATTCTCAGCCCCCGCTCTCCCAGAACATGGTATGCCCCAAAAGCCAGGCGGTCCGTGGCGCATATGATTGCATCCACCGGGCCCTGGTCCAGGATTTCCTCTGCCATACGGATTCCGCTGGCGTAGCTGTAATCCCCGGTGGCCGTTACCACATCTTCCACGCCGCATCCATTCAGACCGTCCAGCACACCCTGCTTACGGTTGATACCCACAGCCACATCCAGAACGGATACTCCCATGTATCCAACCCGTGCCGGGCCGGCCTTTCCCACACGGATTCCCATGGCTTTTCCCGCCCCGTAATCATCGTGGACAATGCAGATTCCCCCGTCATGGTCCTGGGCCAGCACCACCACAGGCACAGGACTTCCCTGAATCAGTTTTCTGTGCTCCTCTGTGATGGTAATGGCGCTCAGTATGATACCATCCACCTTCAGCGTAATCAGTCTCTGGATGTTCTTAAGTTCCAGGTCCACGCTGTGGTCTGAATCCTTAATCAGGGTTTCATATCCCTGCTCCCTCAGATAACGTCCAATGCTGGTCACCACCCGGCTGGAAACTTTGGAATTAAGGGTAGGAAGAACCACCCCAATCACATTGCTTTCCTTGGCCTTTAATCTGGCAAACGCATTGGGCTCATAGTTATACTCCCTTATGATTTCCTGAATCCGTTCCCTGGTGGATTCCTTTACACTGCCTCCGTTAAAATATCTGGATACCGTACTCTTGGTAACCCCTGCCATATTGGCGATATCATCCATGGTAATGTTTCTTGGTGACATTTCCATCCCTTCTCTTTCATTTGTTGTCAGTCCCGGGAATACGACAGACGCAGTCTCCCAGCATACCCTGTATATCGGGCATTCGGACAGCTGCGTCTGCTTACCTGCTATCTCTTAATTATTAGTATATCAAAATTGAGGCATTCTGTCCTCTGTTATCGCAAAAATACCCCGGTCTTTTTATATCGAACCTTTAAATAACCTGGCTTCCAAAGGGCATTAACGCCAGTTTCGCCAATTTGAACTGCTGAAGGCCAAAGGGTATGCCCACTATGGTAATGCAAAGCAGTACCCCGATAATGGCTGACTCAATGGCCAGCAAAAGACCGGAAACCAGCAGCCAGATAATATTAAGGAGCAGGGATGCCGCTCCCCCGCCGTAGACCACTTCCTTTCCAAAGGGAAAGAAGCTCAGACCTGCAAATTTAAAACACTGAAGCCCTACCGGTATTCCAATAATTGTTATACACCACAGGCAGCCTGTCAGCAGCCAGGATAAGCCGCTAATACATCCGCCGAATATAAACCACAATACATTTCCAAGGCATCCCATATACGTCACCTTCCCTCCTGTTCTGTTTCCAGGGTCTGCTGCATCTCCCGGAGACGTTTCCGTATGCCGCCCACCTGGCGTCTGGCCTCTCTTACCTGGTTCAGTGCATCCCCTATCTTGGACTGTACCATCCAGTCAGCTATGATACCGTCAAAAAAGTAATCGGCAAACGTCAGGAAACTCCCCACATCCATCTTCAAATCCCCGGTCAGGTTCACATCCAGCAGCTCTTTCTTTAGTCTGCGCAGATGTCCCCTTGCCACATTCATAGCTGCCTGGGCATCGTCCATACGGTTATGCTTGAACATGGTGCTAAAGAATCCTCCGCCCAGCATATCCCATATTCCCCAGCTGCTGGCCTTCTGCAGCTGCTCTTCCGCCTTTTGCAGGCTCATGGATGCCATATCCGCCGCCATTAAGGCCTCATTGATTTCTTCTTGTCTGCTTTTTCTCTCCATCCTGTTCTCCTTTCTGTGGTAAACAATACCTTGCATTTGTGCGGGGCAGGTATTACCGCCAGCTTTGCATCAGAGAAAAAAAGACCTTTACAGCGGCTGCCTGCCACAATAAAAGTCTTGCACATTTCATTTTATACGGGTGCCCATGGCACCGAGATGACGATTTAAAATCCACCTTCCGGTGGTTCGCTACTCCCTTTTATTGGGATAAATTATAGCATGCTGTATACTGAATGTCAAATAACATATGCTGAAGAATCTATTACGTTTTTCTTATCTGTATTTTCTTCCAGTCCGGACAGGAAGTCAGCGCCAGCTGGTTTTAATGTCTTGCCGAAACAGAATTCTGATTTTTTTGTGAATCACGGTACAGGAGCAGAATTTTAAGGTTTATTTCAGTTTCAGCTGTTAAGATGCAGGAAAGATGCAGGAACAGGAAATGCATTAAAAAAGGAGGTATGAATATGCATATGCTGAAAGGATTTTCCGCTTTTTTATCAGCCCTGCTGGTTCTGTCAGTGCCCACAACTTCGCTGGCTGCAACAGGAACAAAAATCAGCAATGTATCACTTAAGATTTCTTCTGAAATTGAAGCCGGGGACAGCGGCAGCGATGTGACTGTCACCTCAAGCTCCAGCAAATTCAGCGTGGAGGACGTAGAAGTGACCAATGAACCGGATGATGAATGGGAAGACGGCGACAAGCCCAAAATCAAGATTACACTGGAGGCCGGCGATGATTACTACTTTGCATCCGGCTTTTCCAAAAGCAATGTGTCCACCAGCGGCGACGGCGGCACAGTCACCTCGGTAAGCCGCAGCAGCGGCACTCTGATTGTATATGTGACCCTGGATGCGCTGGAGGACGAAGACAGTGATTACGACCTGGATGTGTATGAACTGGAATGGGATGAAAGCAGCGGCATTGCCAGCTGGGGCGAAAGCGGGGATGCCAATAAATATGAAGTCCGACTTTACAGAGGCAGCAGCTCCGTGACTTCAGTCCTGACCACCTCCAATACCAGCTATGATTTTTCCAGCTACATTACAAAAAGCGGATACTATACCTTCAAAGTACGCGGTGTCTACAATTCCTCCAACAAAGGCAGCTGGGAGGAATCCGGCTCCTGGTATGTATCATCCGATGAAGCCGGTAAAATCAGTTCCGGCAGCTCCGCCGCCAACGGCTCCGGCCCCAGCAGCAGCGGAAACGGAGCCTGGCTCAGGGACGGCACGGGCTGGTGGTACTGTAATGCCGATAAAAGTTATACGGTCAGCAACTGGCAGTATATTGATGATACCTGGTATTACTTCAATGAATACGGATATATGGTCACCGGATGGGTGTATTGGAACAGCCAGTGGTATTACTGCAGCACCAGCGGGGCCATGCTGACCAATGGTACAACTCCGGATGGTTATTATGTGGGCAGCGATGGGGCCTGGATACAGTAAAAAAACTCATTCACATAAGGTAAATGAGTTTATTAATGCCAGATATAAACCGGTATAACAGCCGCCGTGAAAATTTGGACCTGTTGGCAAACGTCTGTTAATTGAACATATTCTAATTAATGAAAGGACGGAAAAGGCTGGTAAAAGAAGGGAGACGTACTACGTTTACCAGCCTGCTCGTTTTTGTATCTTATTCCATTTTACGTTTCCATTTTAGAACGGTAAATATCTCCTTTACCCCATGTACAGTGCAATTGCATGACCCTAATGCAATCTGCAGTGCCCCAAAATCTGGAAATCTCCCTATTCGATATCATCCTGAGGATATTTTTTTAATATCCAGAACTTCATCAATATATAATATGTTATTCCGCCTACGCCAAGTGCAACAAAAAGCGCATAGTCAGAAAAAATCAATCCCAAAATTATTGAAGGGATAAAGACTATTAAAGCCGCCGGATTATAATTTTTGTAATAGGTATATTGTCCGCCCACCTTATATAGCTCTGTAACATTTATTTTTCTCTTCCGTATAAAATAATAATCACAGATTATAATACCGATTATCGGCCCTAACATACACGTTATAACCAAAAGAACTGTGTTGATTTGGTCTGCAAATACCCAGGGGCGGCAAACCAGACCAATTACGCCAGATATGATAACAGCCTTTGCAAATGTAAGTTTATGCGGGAAAATATTAAGCAGCACATAACCCGGAGGCAGGAGATTCTGCCCTGTATTTGATGATATCTGCGCAAACACAACAAATGATAAAAGAACTAATATCATGATAATAGGATTATCTGCGAAAACCGTTGTCATGACATTAATAGGATTCCATTCGCCAGTCGCAATTCCACTAACCATTCCAACAGCAGTAAATCCAACCATTGGAACAATTAATCCAATGAACTGAGACCACATACTGCCACTATTAAGTGACAAAAATGGAGTCTTATTTGTCACAGCGTTACCTACTGCTTTAGGACGTTTCATAAACCGGGTAAAGTCAGAAATATTAACTGCCATCGTAATCTGTACTCCAGCAAATGTCGTGATTGCAAGAAGCAAGCTCATACTGCCATTGCCAGGCTGATTAAAAATGTCCCAAGTAATATTATATTGGGTAATTAAATAATACAGAATATATCCTGTAGTAATAGTAAGTACCGGAGTTGCAACCCAATCAAACTTAGCAATTGCATTAATGCCTAAAGCCGTATTAAGAATTTGAGCTGCTCCAAAAAGGATAATGACGACAGTAAGATTATCAAAACCAAATAAATATTTTAAAATTGCATTGATAGCTGCACTCCCCATCCAAGTCTGGAAGCCAAACCAGTAAATAGCTGGTATTGCTCGCACAATACCTGGAAAGTAAGCGCCACGATATCCGAATGGTGCCCTCATATATACGGAATATGGAATTCCATGTCGAAGTCCAATGTCCCCAGTCAAAACCAAAAAAAGCCATACAACAAGATTACCTACAGTAACACATATTAGAATTGTCAAAGGTGAGAGTGTTGGAAACATTTGTGCACCTGATATGAAAGAAACCAACTGTACATAAAACCCAACACACATCATCAGAAATGTAACTGAAGTAACATCCCTTTTACTATCTGTTGATGGAGCTAGTTCAGGATTATCTAAGTATAAGTTAGCCTCTTGATTAATTGTATCCTCTGTATTAACTTTCATATAAGTTCCCCCTTTCGTCTGACTTAAACCAGCAAATGCTTAATCCAAAATCGGCGCATGCCTTATAATCTCTTTTCCTGCTATCATCCCACTGTATACTCCGTTTTCAATTACAGATTTACCTCCTACAATCACATCAGTAAACTTACCCTTCATTTTCATACCTTCAAAGGGCGTATAATCTGTCATCATATGTAATTCAGATGTCGTCATAACATATTCAACCGAAGGATTAATCAATACAATATCTGCATCTGCACCGGGTGCTATAATTCCCTTATTTGGATATATACCCATTAATTTTGCTGATTTGGAAGAACATAAACGGACAAATTCATTCGCACTTATTCTCCCTTTGGAAACACCTTCTGAAAACATAACAGGACCTCTTGTTTCAATACCGGGGAGTCCATTTGGCATTTTAGGAAAAAAGTCCTTATATACCAGCTTCTGCTCTTTCGTATAAGCACTGTGGTCACTACTCACAATATCAGCCAGGCCATCATTAATCATTCCCCACATTTTCCTCACATCTTCTTTGCTACGTAACGGCGGACTACATACGAAATCCTGTCCATTTTCTCTGGAATAGGCTTCATCTGTTAATGTAAGATAATGAGGGCATAATTCAGTAAACACTGGCAGCCCCCTATTCTTTGCATATTCGATACTATTTCGAACCATAGAAGTTGTCATATGAACAAATAAAGTAGTAGCCCCAGATAATTCAATCATTGGTAATAGATTAGATACCTCCATCGCCTCTGATAATGGCGGCCTGCTCATCATGTGGTCATATGGAGTTGTCTTTCCATGTGAAATTTTCTCATCAATCAGTGCATCAATATATGGTGCACTTTCGGAATGAATCAATGCAATGCCATTATGCTTTTGCACTTCATTCAATACGCGGTGTATACCTATGGAAGGCAGCATAACTGACGATTTATATATGGAGAACATTTTTACTGATGGTATTCCGTCAGACAGCATATCAGATATGTCATGTATGGACTGTTCATTTGCCCTGGTAATTGCAGCATGAAAAGAATAGTTAACAGCACAATGGTCCTTTGCGAGATTCCTGGTATTTTCCATCGCTGTAAGTGGACGTTCATCACCAACTGGTATTGCAAACATTATAATAGATGTGGTACCTCCAAAAGCAGACGCAACAGTGGCATTTTCCATGGTATCTGTTGTTTTGAATTCTCCCATTTCCATATTGATATGTACATGAGAATCAACAAGACCTGGCACTACAAGTTTGCCGGAGGCATCAATGGTCTTTATCGAATCCGCAAAGTAACTGCTGTCACCAATTGCTATGATTTTCCCATCTTTTATAGCGATATCTCCATTAATAGTTGCATCTTCGTTAACAATACTTCCATTTTTAATAATTAAATCAAGCATATATACCCCTCCTGTTATTTTTGTCGACCGTCGACCGTCTACATCTTTAGGGTACATTATATTTCAGGCAAATTCAATATACAAAAACATTAAAGTTTTAACTATTTTTTGTACAATTATACCAAGTCATGATACAAAAATAGAGAATATCCCAAGAACATGGAGTGGTCCTTGGATATTCTCTATTAAACTTCTTAAATCAATTATTCTTGTACCCTATTCTTGTACTGACTTTTATAAAATTCATAATCATGAATGGCATGTTGTCTCATGCATTCTTCAGCTTTATCACCATCATGCTCACACAATGCATTGTAAATTAATGTATGGTCACTTATGTAGCTATCATCTTGGTGATACAAATAAAACTCATTAATCCTTGCAAGCGTAATTAATGCCATATTATTCTCGATATATCGTTGAATATGATGATGCTTGCAGGCATATATAATCAGCGCATGAAATTTGGAATTCAACTCAATAATTTTCTGATAATTCTCTTTTGTATGTTTTCCTTTAAGTTTTTCTGTCTGAACCAAGCAATCCTTCAGATTTTCCAGAGTACTGCCATCAATACGTTCTGCTGCCAATCTTGTCGCAAAAGGGTCCATTACAATCCTGCATTCATATGCCTCAATTGTAGTCTGGTAATCCATTGGATTTACAATAATCCCCCCATTGCTGGGTATAAGCAGTTCATCTGCGCAAAGCATCCTAAGTGCCTCGCGAATAGGACTTCTACTTATATGCATTTCCTTGGCCAACTGACTTTCTATAATTTTAGTACCACATTTAACTTCACCAAATATAATCTTTCTTTTAATATAGTCATATACTTGTTGATGCAATGCCTGGCTTCGAACAATACCCTCATCTCTGAATTCAAACATATTTATTTGGAAATTGGAGAAGTCATATTTCTCCAAAATCTTTCCTCCTACACATAACTATTTCGTTATTATATCGTGCTTACTAATAAAAAGCAAATTTAAATGATATCATTAATAAAGAATACCGAAATTAACATCCCCCACCTATTCTACTGTATATAAATATACCACCTATTGGCATTATAATCAATTATTTAAATTATCTTGCAGATAAGTATTGACGCCGGAATAATCTAAAGCCTTCCGGACTGCTTGGGAATGCCTCAGACAAAAAGACATATATACCAAAAATGCAACAGCTTACGTCATATAGAATGCACCTAATCCTATGAGACATAAAGAGAATACTGCAAGAGGCAATTACCCATGATGCGGGCACACCGCTTGTAAACACCGTGTACCATGTATATATAATCAGTGCCATAGCAAAAATTTGATAGAAACCAGCAGACGCTTAACCATCAACCGTTGTCTATAACAGGGACTTTAAATTATATAAGAAAAAAGCAGCCTATTAGGCTACTTAAAAATCCAAAGCATTTTTATTTAATTATAATCGGGCAACTTTCCGGTAAGTTCTGGACAACTACAGTTAAGCGATATCCGAAAAAACCTTCTTGTTATATACTTAGTCAATGGAGCATACGGGATTCGAACCCGTGACCTCCACACTGCCAGTGTGGCGCGCTCCCAGCTGCGCTAATGCCCCAACACTCGTAAATAATACCATAAATCCAGATGAAAATCAAGTACTATTTTTCCAATTATTCATACTTTTTGAAAACTTCTTGAAAATTGACAACCGCATAATAAAATGTTAAATCTGTCTCTTTTAATCCTTAAGGAACTTTATTCTTAATTTAGTTTCTGCTCAAACTTTAGTCACAATTTCCATGTATACTCTTTTTCATAACAAGGAATTACTCCTTTTGACATAGATTTCTCTCATACTCAGCCGGCATAATTCTATTATGCCGGCCCCTCTCATATTACGGTATATTCTGTACCTCTTTCACCCTATTTTCCTCATCCTATTTTTCTCACCGGCAGTCCCGGACCGCCTTCGCATCAAACGGTATCCATTCTCCGTAAACATTGGTTCCGGGCTGAGAAGGCAGAGATAAAATGACGATATTGTATATACAGACCCCTAATATAATAAAGACATTTACAATCGCCACGATAAAAAGGAGAAAATGGCCTGACGGACCCTGTATCTCATTCAAACCGCCTCCGTTATACACGCTGAGAGCTCTCAGCGCCAATCCATTTAGAAATACAATAGCAACCACTATATTTACCACAGTTGACGCCATTGTTACAAATACTATGGCGGCAACCTGCTTTCCGCTTCTGCCCGTATCATGATATCTTCTTACAGATGCCGAAATAAATGGAATAACGGAAACCAAACCAAATATATCGTAAAATAACCGGTTTGGAATAAAGGCAAGGCACAGGGCAATGATTATATACCCCAGAACCGCCCACCAATATCCGGCTCTTGATAACCGTCCTCTGAACCTTAAACCATTGCGGTACAGATTGATTAATGCCAAAACAATACGTTTCATTTTTATGTATCACATCCTTCTTATTTTTCACAACTCCAAGCCTGGCTTTTCTTTTACCTCGGACTGACTGTTGCTACTTAAAGTATACGCCACCTGAAATTACAACGTCAATCTTTTTATGGCATTTTATGGATACTGTTTCCCGAATCTCCTCCGTGAATCCAATTTACCGGATAAAAAACAGAGCGCCCGCAAGCGCCCTGCATGATTTTATATGGAACATTATTCACAGCTCCAATCAATAACAATAACTGTGATATCGGGTCCTCAGGTATTCTCCCCTGCCCTGTCTGCCTCCTGACTGCCAGACCACGTTCCCCGGCAGGATACTTCCATTTTCCAGAAGCCACTTTGCATTGGCCCAATTGCTTGCCGTGGGTTCACGGTAGTAATTACCATCCCTGGTGCAGGAATACTGCCCCGGTGCAAATACAACTCCTTTGATGGTACCGGGAAACTGGGGATGATTCACCCGGTTCAATACCACGGAGCCCACCAGCAGCTGCTCCTCATCCGGGCAGTTCTGCGACTCTCCGCAGATTACATGAGCCAGTATATAAAGGTCCTCTTCTGAATAAGAAGGACGCCGTATCTCAATTCCTGACAGACATTTTGTTTCAATATATGCATGTCCTGCCTCTGTTGTTATCATTGACCAATCGCCGTATTCCCCCAAAACCTCAAAGGATGTATTCAGTAATGCCTGGTCCAAAACCACTGCCTCTGTGCTGGGTTCCTTATAAATATTGATTCCATCCTGATTAGCAAATTTGATTGTCTTATGGGCCGCATCCCGAAGGGCTGTCTTGAATTCATTCACCACACCCTGTGCGGCGAGTACCATATCTGTCCCCTTTTCTTCTGCCTGCGCTGTCATAGGCACTGCCAGTGATATGGTCAGGGCCATGGCTCCCAATATAACGATTCGTTTCATAATTTACTCCTTAAAATGTTTGAACTGCCCTGAGTCAGATACCCGCCAACTGCCCATGGTATTTATTCTCTATTATATTCTGTCCCAAATTTAGCAATCCAAACATATTTAAGGTAATGATTGGTAAAAAAAGACCGCCACATAGTGACGGCCCAGTTTATTCACGTATCAGCCACCGGCCTGCTTCCCGCAGTAATATATCCCTTTTGTTCTCCGTGACGCCTTCTGCCACCTGGTCTGCCAGCTTAGACAGCGTGTTTCCAATAGAGCTGTCCGGCGCATAACCAATCTGTATCAAATCACTTCCATCAATATCTAAATCCTTAATGTGAAACTGTCCGGCCTGCTCCATTGCCTCATCAAGAAGGGCCTCCAGACGGTTGATTCTGGCCAGCCGTTCAGACAGGCAGGCAGGATTCTGGCCGCTCACGTCACACCGGCGTACTTCAAGCAGCCGCCGGAACTGTTTTTCTCCCAACCGGTCCAGCCATGTCCTGATACTCCTTCGCTTTTCGTGAAGGTCAGCGTCATGGTATTTTACCAGTTCCACTACTGTATCAATGGTCTGCTCATCAAATTTCAGCCGTTTCATCACCAGATTGGTAATCCCGGCACTTACAGGTCCATGTCCGTAAAAATGCCCTCTTCCGTCTTCATCTTCCGTATAGCATTGGGGTTTTCCAATATCGTGAAACAATACGGTCAAGGCCACAATGGTGTCATCTCCTGCCGTTTTAAGCGCCTCTGCCGTATGCTTCCATACATCATATACATGGTAGGGATTATTCTGTTGAAATCCGCACATGGTTCTGAGTTCCGGTACCAGGGTAAACAGGATATCCTCCCAGTTATCCCCATTCAAAGTCTGGGCTTTTGTCAGCTCCCATCCTCTGTGTTCCAGTTCCCTTATGATGCAGGCCGCAGATACCGGCACATCATGATTACAATTCACCTTTTACCACCCTCTCATTTACGCTGGCTGCAAAATCATTGATTTTCCTGATATCCGGTTCTTCCGGCAAGGATGTGTTTTTCCGGGCATAATCCAGGCGCTTTTCATATTCATCCACCATCTCAAAAAACTCCGGCACAGGCTGCCTGTTTTCATCCAGATACCGGCCATTCCTTATATCCATAAGAAGGTCGTGTTCCTTTTCCCGATAAGTCACAATCTGTTCTTTCTCCAGGATATCCAGGCACATCATGTAAAGACGGATGAGATGCATCATATGCTTGCCCAGCTTACCATGGCCGATGGCATTCTGATTCCTCTTTCCCACCTTTGCATAGGATTTTACAATGCTTTGCATCTCTGACCACAGACATTTATAATCCCTCAGGGGATAATGCTTCAGCGTAATGTCCATAAATATCTCACTATCATATTCTTCCTGGACGGCTTTGTCAATATACAGCTTAATACTGTCCTCCGGCATATAAAAATACCGGTTCTTCCAGTCAAAGGAGGCATGCTCTATGGTTTTCAGTATGTGTCTCTCATTGTCCGCCTGTCCCACAAGGCGGGCAGCCTTGTTATCCAGCCTGCGCAGCTGTTGGTTTGCATATCCCCCAAAGGAATAGACCGCCCTTTTGGATAAGAATAAGTGGGCATGGTCCAAAAGCTCCCTGCCCACTGGCGATAGGTATAAATAATGTTCTTCTCTGCTGCCCAGCATTTCTATCGTATTCGGATTACAATTGGTCAGAAGGGGAATCAGCTTATGAAAGGCATAGATAGTGGTATCAGTATCCTGGTCTGTTACCTGCCCGAAATCCTCATGAATCAGGATTTCCCTCTTACTGTTCAGGGCGCACCCGCGAATATCAAGGTCGCTGGTATCTGTGCTGGTCCCGTAGGCATGGCTTCCTCCCAGTGTCAGCAGTATAACATGACGGCCCAGGTGCGCATCCGTTCTTAAAAAATCATATTCTTGGGTCTGCAGCCTCTCTTTTATTTGTCCTAAGGTCATACAATACTCCTTTTTAGTATCATTTATGCCATTATAGCAGGACTGGCGGATGAAAGCAAACCAATTACACCTATGGGACGGATGATATGTACTGACAGCAGCGAAATCACAGGTATCTGCTTGTTGTTAAAAGTGAAACGAGTACCCGCATCTGCACTCAATCTCACCTGTATTATAAATCTCACCCTTTAAGCGCTTTATATGGGCCTTTCTTCCACAGAGAGGACATACAAAATCCGCCTCACCGTATCCGTCTGTGTTCTGTAATGCCTGCAGGGATGCCCTTATGAAACAATATAGGTTTTCAATCGTCACCTCCTGTTCCAGGTTAATCCCGCAACCATTTTCCATTTGTATAAAACCACCTTTCTGTTTTATCATGATGTCAGGTATTCTTTGATACCCATTCTCTTATATAGCGGAAATCAGTCCGCCCTGGAATGGGTTTCTAATAACAGCCTTAAAAATCCTGTCTCTGAAAACTATGTCTGCAAAAAAGCTATGAGAACGCTTGCTGCAAGCCTGCCGGCACCGGCATCCCTTTCTTTGAAAAATCCAGGAAGGACACACTGTAAAATCCAATCTCTTCCTCGTCTGCCTCCCGGGCCTTATACCAGATATCCAGTGCCTTCTGAACCGTTATCTCTATATCATGGTAATAATAGAGGTTAGCACTGGTATGGGTCACAACATCTTCAATCAAAAGCCTGGCATCCTGGTTCTCAAATAACACTTCATTCAGATTGTCTTTTGTGATTTTCATATGGCTACCTCCTGTATTTTATGATTCTGCTTCAGAGATTGACTCCCTAAATTCCGTTTAAGAACATATGTTCTTTTATAATTCAATCATATCACAAACATATGTTCGTGTCAAGATTGAAAACAAAACTTAGGAATGTCCCACCGGAATCATGAATCAATCATACATGGCCAGCCATGCACATATATTGTAAAAACATAACATATGAGGCTTTTATGCAAACCATAACCCAACATATCCTGACAGACCAGATGGATTACCAGGATTCTATTGTGCTTAACTGTCAGATTCGTTACCCGCAATTTGATGCTTCCTGTAATCAGGAAGCCATACAGACCATAAACCAGTATTATGCCACACAGGCAGCCGAAAAAGGCAAATACTGCCGGACCGTATTGTATCCCCAGGCGGCCGAAGAAGCAAATTACAGCCGCGTCCGGAATTTTCCATTCTTTCCATATGAATTTAATGTAAGTTATGTGGTAACTTATAACCAGGACTGTATTTTCAGTCTTTATACAGAGCAGTATACATTTACAGGAGGAGCTCATGGCTCCACACTGCGGACATCTGAGACATGGGATGCTGAGTATGGAAAACAATTAACACTCAGCGACTTTTATCAAGACAATCCCTCCTATATCCAGGATATCCAGAATTGGATTCAGTTTGAGATTTCGGAAAGGCTGAAAGCCAACCCCAGCACCTATTTTGACAATTACCCTGAACTCCTTCGCAATTCCTTTCATCCGGAAAATTTTTATCTGACACCAAGGGGGATTGTCATTTACTACCAGCAGTACGATATTGCCCCCTATTCCAGCGGCATACCGGAATTCCTGCTGCCATTTTCTTAACAGCTTACGGATAATCTCCGGAGAACTTCCGGAAGCCATGGCAATTCCATCTGCCTGTTGCTTAACCAGGTCCCCAGTGCTATAATTACATGACAGCGGGACGTTCAGTCCCAAAATCACTATACAGGAGGACCTGCCATGAATTTCACTTATCATCCAAATCAGATTGCCCTATATGATGAACAGGATAAACTGCTGGCTGAGGTAACATTTCCGGACACTGCTGATGGCGCAGCAGATATCAACCACACCTTTGTGGACGACTCTCTCCGCGGCCAGGGAATCGCCGGCAAACTGATGGAAGCACTGGCAGAGCATCTGCGCTCCCAGGACAAGAAAGCTGTTCTGACCTGTTCCTATGCTGTCAGATGGTTTGAAAAGCATCCGGAATACAAGGATTTAATCAAATAGCCCTTCATCCCTGCTGCCCTCTCCCATAGGGGCACATCAAAATCAAGCAATTAAAAAAACGGCATTGTTTTTTGTCTCTGCCGTTTTTTGATTGCACGTTATTCTTTATCATGTTCAGAAGCCGTCTCTAACTGCTCACCGCCTCAAACCGCATGCGCTGCCTGATTTCCGGATACTTTACCCTGTCCACCTCAGAGAAAAACATTTCTGCCGGTCTGGCTAAGGTTCTGAACTCTCCGTACAGCGCCTGATAGATGACCAGAAGTTCTCCTGTCTCAGTATGGTGGGCCATATCCCTGACAACATAAAGGTAACGGTTGGTTTTCTTTTCCCCGGCAGATAAGGTCTCCCGCTTAAAATGCCTGACAATTGTGCCGGGGCCAATTCCTGTGTGTTCATTCTGCTTATTCATCCCTGTTCTCCTGTCATATATTATTGTTCTTTACTGCGGTCCCTTGTCAAATCATAGCTTTCTCCTATCATCCGCCTGATGTCCTCCTCCGGGACACTGCCATCCAGTATCACTGTATTCCAGTGCTTCTTATTCAAATGATATCCCGGACGCACACCGGAATATGCCTTGCGCCAGAACTCAATCCACTCAGGCGCGCATTTCAGATTAATGCAGACCTGACCCTCCCTTCTGTATATCCAGGCAAATACCCGCTTGTTGGACCGGTGGCGTATAACAGTCCACTCATGGTCCCGGAAGGGGTAGTCTTCATATACGTCTTTATAGGTAAGACAGTATGTAATCAAATCTTTTTTTGTTCTCATTTTCTCCTGCTCCTTAACCAATCATCCAGCCTCTCCCAGCCCTACATTCCTAAATTATATCAGATATAGCTCTATAAAACCATACTCTGAAACACGGAGCGCAGAAATGGCCTCCTTCCTCCATTTCCGCGCACCGCATGTCCCAATCCTAATACCACCGCACCATAGGCAGCTCATTGTTTGCGCCCTTGCTCACCAGTATCTGGTGAAGGTCAATGACTCCATTGTGGAAGGTAGCTGCGCAGGAGCACAGATACAAATCCCACATCCGGACAAATTCCTCATCAAACATGTCCTTTATTTCCGATTCATGTTCCTTGAAATTCTTTTCCCAGCACAGCAATGTCCTGTTGTAATGGTTTCTCAGGTTCTCCACATCCAGGATATGGAAATCATGTTCTGCCATCAGGGAAATAATTTCCCTGAGGCTGGGAATAACCCCGCCCGGAAAGATATATTTCTTAATCCAGGGGTCACCTGCATGTTCCTTCTGGCTGCTGATGAAATGAAGGAGAAATACGCCGCCCGGATTCAGCACCTTGTCCACGCAGTCCATAAACCTGCCGTAGTTTTCCCTGCCCACATGCTCCACCATTCCCACGCTGACCACGCGGTCAAATTTCATGCCGCTTTTCGGCAAATCCCTGTAATCCATGAGCTGCACATTTAGAAGATGCTCCAGTCCTTCCTCTTCTATGCGCTTTTTAAAGCCCTCATACTGCTCCGTACTCAGGGTGATGCCGGTTCCTCTGACTCCGTATTCCTTAGCGGCCCTGATTAGCAGAAATCCCCAGCCGCAGCCCACATCCAGAAGGCTCATGCCCTGTTTCAGCGCCAGCTTCTTCAGAATATAGTCCGTCTTGTTCACCTGGGCCTCATAGAGGGAATCATGTTCCGTCTTAAAATATCCGCAGGAATAATTCATGGTTTCGTCCAGCCACAGCTTATAAAAATCATTGCCGATATCATAGTGGGAAGAAACCTCCATCTGCTGGTTCTTCCTGGAATTAGAGGGATGAAGAAGTTTCCTCAGATGCAGGCTGTTCACGGAAAAACGGTCCATCTGCCCCAGGAAATGGTCCAGGGCCTCATACAGATTCCCCTCCACCTCCAGTTTGCCCTTCATATAGGCTTCTCCCAAGGCCAGGGAGGTGCTGTCCATCAGCTTCTTCACCGGTATGGTTTCCCTGATATCAACGGCAAACATGGGATTGCCGTGGCCTACCCGGTCTTCATGGTCCTTCCATTTTACCAAAAAGGGATAATCTGTAAATCGGTTCAGAAATTGAACCATTGCCTTCTCTTCTAACATACTGGTATCACACATCCTTTCTTCCAGTATTATCCCCTTCTGGAAACAGAATATACAAAACCCCGGGGAGCCTAAGCCCTCCGGGGTCCATATTTATCTATCAAATATTCAATTCTGACTTAGATTAGTCGTTGCCGTACAGTGTAACCAGCTTCTCTAAGTAAGCGTAGCGCTCCTTAGCTTCTGCCTCGTTACGTGCAAACAGCTCAGCTGCTCTCTCAGGATTCTTCATAGCCAGGGACATGTAACGAACCTCGCCCTTTAAGAAGTCCTGATAGGTCTCAAGCTTAGGAGCCTTGGAATCCAGACTGAACTTCTTCTCAGCTGCAGGATTGTAACGGAAGTTGTTCCAGTAACCGCACTCTACAGCCAGCTTCTCCTCTGTCTGAGCCTTGTCCATGCCCTTCTTGATACCATGGTTGATACATGGAGCGTATGCAATAATCAGGGATGGTCCCGGATAAGCCTCTGCCTCGGCAATTGCCTTAACAGTCTGAGCCATATCAGCGCCCATACAAATCTGTGCAACATACACATAACCATAGCTCATTGCAATGCTGGCCAGGTCTTTCTTCTTAACATCCTTGCCGCCTGCAGCGAACTGTGCAACAGCACCTGTCTTGGTAGCCTTGGAAGACTGGCCGCCTGTATTGGAGTAAACCTCAGTATCGTATACCATGATGTTGATGTCCTTACCGGATGCCAGCACGTGGTCTACACCGCCGAAGCCGATATCGTAAGCCCATCCGTCACCGCCGAATACCCACTGGGACTTCTTAGCCAGGAAATCTTTATTCTTAACAATATCTCTGCAGACATCGCAGTCAACGCCGTCCAGAACTGCAACCAGCTTATCGGTAGCAGTGCCGTTGAGAGCGCCGATGCCAAAGGTATCAAGCCATTCCTTGCAGGCAGCCTTCATCTCGTCGGTAGCCTTCTCGTTAGCCATTACGCTCTCAACCTTAGCCTTTAAGCCGTCTCTGATTGCGTTCTGAGCCAGTAACATACCGTAACCGAACTCAGCGTTATCCTCGAACAGGGAGTTGTCCCATGCAGGACCCTGGCCCTTGGCATTAACGGTGTAAGGTGTGGATGGTGAGGAGTTGCCCCAGATAGAGGAGCATCCTGTTGCGTTGGCAATATACATCCTGTCGCCGAACAGCTGGGTAATCAGTTTTGCATAAGGAGTCTCGCCGCATCCTGCGCAAGCGCCGGAGAATTCAAGCAGAGGCTGTCTGAACTGGCTGCCCTTAACGGTGTTCTCTTTGAACTTAGCCAGAACTTCTTCCTTGATAGGCAGGGACTGACCAAAGTCAAAGATAGCCTGCTCGCCAAGGTTAGCTTCAAGGCTTTCCATAACCAGAGCCTTGTTGCCCTTCATGCCTGGGCATACATTTGCACAGGAGCCGCATCCCGTACAATCCAGGGCAGAGATGGTCATGGCAAACTTGTAGCCGGCCATACCTGTCATATCCTTCATCTTCATGTCTGCAGGTGCCTTGGCAGCCTCGTCGGCAGTCATGGCAACCGGACGGATTACAGCGTGAGGACATACATATGCACAGAAGTTACACTGGATACAGTTGTCCGGATTCCATACAGGAACCTTAACAGCAATACCGCGCTTCTCGTATGCGGAGGAACCGGATGGTGTGGAACCGTCTGCGTACTCTGTAAATGCGGATACAGGCAGGGAATTTCCTTCCTGAGCGCTTACCTTTGTCTGAATGTTGTTAACAAAGTCAACTACATCCTTTCTTCCCTGGGTTACAACTGCATAGTCAAGACCCTCGTCTTCGCAGTTCTTCCAGCTGTCCGGAACCTCTACCTTGTGCATGCCCTTAGCGCCTGCATCGATAGCAGCCCAGTTCTTCTGAACAACATCCTCGCCCTTGCGGCCGTAGGTTGCCTTTGCAGCAGCCTTCATCAGCTCATTTGCCTTCTCAGCAGGGATGATGCCGGTCAGCTCGAAGAATGCGGACTGAAGAATGGTGTTGATACGTGTTGGGCCCATGCCGGTCTCAATACCAATCTTAACACCGTCGATGGTGTAGAAGTTGATGTTGTGGTCAGCGATGAACTTCTTAACCTGTCCTGGCAGATGCTTCTCAAGTCCTTCCATATCCCATGGGCAGTTCAACAGGAATGTACCGCCGTCAACCAGCTCCTGAACCATGTTGTACTTGCGTACATATGCAGGATTGTGGCAGGCAACGAAGTTAGCTGTACGGATTAAATAGGTGGACTTGATTGGGCTGTGTCCGAAACGCAGGTGGGACATGGTAACGCCGCCTGACTTCTTGGAGTCATAATCAAAGTATGCCTGTGCGTACATGTCTGTATTGTCACCGATAATCTTGATGGAGTTCTTGTTTGCACCAACCGTACCGTCAGCGCCCAGACCCCAGAACTTACAGTTTGTGGTTCCCTCAGGAGTGGTAACTAAAGGAGCGCCAATCTCTAAGGACAGGTTTGTAACGTCATCCACGATACCAACGGTAAACGGAGACTTGGTTGTGTTCTCGTAAACAGCTACAATCTGAGCAGGTGTGGTATCCTTGGAACCCAAGCCGTAACGTCCGGTCAGAATCTTAACCTGGTCAAACTTGCTTCCCTTAAGAGCAGCAACAACATCCAGGTACAGAGGCTCGCCGATGGCGCCTGGCTCTTTTGTTCTGTCTAATACGGAAATAACCTTAACGGTATCCGGAATAGCGTCAATCAGGGCCTGTACACAGAATGGCCTGTACAGACGAACCTTAACAACACCAACCTTCTGTCCCTGCTTTACCATGTAGTCAATGGTCTCCTCGATGGTGTCATTGACAGAACCCATGGAGATGATGATATGCTCAGCATCAGCAGCGCCGTAGTAGTTGAACAGCTTATAGTCAGTGCCAATCTTGGCATTAACCTTGTCCATATATTCCTGAACAATTGCAGGAAGAGCGTCATAGTATGGGTTGCAGGCTTCTCTTGCCTGGAAGAAGATGTCCGGATTCTGAGCGGAACCTCTCTGGCACGGATGATTTGGATTCAGTGCATGCTTGCGGAAAGCATCTACTGCGTCCATGTCAACCATTTCCTTTAAGTCCTCGTAATCCCAGGTCTCAATCTTCTGAATCTCATGGGATGTACGGAAACCGTCAAAGAAGTTGATGAATGGAACCTTGCCCTTGATGGATGCCATATGCGCAACAACAGTCAGGTCCATAACTTCCTGGACGCTGGACTCGCACAGCATGGCGCATCCGGTCTGGCGGCATGCGTAAACGTCGGAGTGGTCACCGAAAATAGATAATGCATGGCTTGCAAGAGCACGTGCAGATACATTGAATACGCCTGGCAGCTGCTCGCCTGCAATTTTATAAAGATTAGGAATCATCAGCAGAAGACCCTGTGATGCTGTGTAGGTGGTGGTCAGAGCACCTGCTGCCAGAGAACCATGTACAGCGCCTGCTGCACCAGCCTCAGACTGCATCTCTGTAATCTGCACTTCACGACCGAAGATATTGGTTCTTCCGTCAGTTGCCCATTCGTCTGTGGCTTCAGCCATAGGTGAGGATGGGGTAATCGGATAAATAGCCGCTACATCAGTAAATGCATATGACGCATGTGCTGCTGCATGGTTACCATCCATGGTTTTCATTTTTCTTGCCATTTTGATTTCCTCCTACAAATAGTGAATATGTAATGGTATACATGTAAGTCTGCCCCGGACCCTGGCATGTCATAAACACGCTTCGACCCTATGCAGACTGACCTGTCTACTATTATAGCAATTATTTAACAAATTGCAAATGCTTAATCGAAATTACGGCAAAAAATACAATGTCAATTTTCAAAAATATATAAAGTGCAACAAAAAAAGAGAAACCCTTGTTTAAGGTTCCTCTTCTTTTATCTGCTCATTTTATTCCGGTTTCAGCGGTGCAATCACCGGATTATCCCCGCCCGGCCCTGCTGCCGCAGTCTCGGAGGGCTGGGGCGCCTGGGTGGGATTAGGTGCTGCTGCAGGCGCCGTGGTGGGCGCTGCCGGCTGGGTCACTGTGCCTGGTCCGTTCTCCTGGGAACCGCTCCCGGAAGGTATGGCCGCCGTCTCATCTCCCGGAATATAGCCGTCCGGCATTCCGTCAATGATTGGCGTTGTGGTTTCTGTGGAAAGGGTGGTTTCCTCAGGCGCCAGCACCACGCCGGTGGTATTGCGGCGGATAACAGGGGCATGGCCCTTGTATGTGGTCTTATGGTCCTGCTCCCTGGAAATTTCCTTTCCGTCCTTATATACTACCTTGTAAGTAATCCACCTGCTTCCCTTGCTGCCTGCGCTCTTCTGAATCTCAACTCCCGGCTCAAGGGTCTGGTCCTCCTCATAGGTAGGCGCCGGCGGGTCCAACTCCTCCACTTTCTCGGATACCAAATCCAGCTTTGTTCCCTCCTCCAGAATGGGGATTCCGTAGATGGAAACCGTCATTTTCTGGTCAGCGTAGCTGGCCTTGATGCCGATAGAGGTACTGGATGTGTTCCTGAATCGGAAATCAGGCTGTTCCCAGCTCACCGTGGCATCCTGGCCCGGTGTGATATAGTTGGGTTCAAAGGTATGGGAACGCCGGAAGGTAATGCTCTCCTCTCCCAGGCCCGACCGGTAAACAGCATTGTACAGGGTGGTGGATACCTGGCATACGCCTCCGCCGATTTCCTGTACCACTTCCCCGTTGTTATAGGCTGCCGCTCCCTGGTACCCCTTTGCCTCTGTCCTCTGTCCCACTGCGCTGTTAAAGGAGAATTCCTCTCCCGGATGCACCACTGTGCCGTTCAGTGCCTCCGCAGCCAGCCTGATGTTGGTGTTTCGGGCCTTGTTGGCTGTTGTCTTGGTGGTAAAGGTGCTGATGGTTTTATACTTTTCCTTGGCAGCCGCCGCACTGATATCCGGCGCTGTCTCGCTTCCCGCAGCTGTGATGGAGGCATCGAACTTCTTGTCCTGCAGTGCTTTCAGTATGTCTGCCGCCAGCTTTTCCTGGTCAATGGCAAAACCATTCTCTTCCCCTGCAAACACAAAGGCGCCCTTTTCCTTGTCATAGCTGTCAATGGAACCGTTTTTGGCTTTTTTATTCCATTTGGCCGCGCAGCTTTCCGCCTCCTTGGCAGCAGCTTCCTCCAGCCCGTCCATGCTCAGTGTATAACTTTCAGCCGGTTCTCCGCTGTAGATTTCATCCAGCAGCGCATCCACCTTTTCCGCCGCAAGGTTCGTTACCTCGTATGTATCCCCGTCATAAGTAACCGTCATGCTCCATGGGTATTCCTTCAGGATTGCATTTCTGGCCTGGTTCTTGGACATACCGGTGATGGTGATTCCGTCTACCTTGACTTCCTTCATGATTTCCGTCTCAGTCGTTTCTTCCGTGGTATTATCCGGTTCGCTTCCCCCGGCTCCCCTGAACTTCATGGCCAGTGATACGCACGCAATTAAGATAATAAGGATGACGCCGGCTATGGCTATCTTCTTATAATCCGGCCCCTTCTTCCTTCTGTGAGGGCTGTTGCGTCTGGCTGTCTGGGCCGCATTCATCCTGCCGGCCTGTCCGGAACGGTAGGAATAAGAACTCCTTGAACCGCTTCCTGACGAACTGCTTCTGCCTGTGTTTCTGGACGTTCCCCGCCCCGTGCCTTTATCTGAACCCCTGCCCCGGCTTCTGCCTGCTGAGGAACTTCTTCTGCTCTGATTGTTCTCTAACTGATTCATTCTGTTCACCTGTCATCTCTGCCTATGGATTTATTCACAGATTGTAGTATAACATACTTTATGTAAAATGGAACCGTCTTTTTTGTTTTTTTCAGCCCAATTTTACTTATTGTGAATTTCATGTTACTATATATAAAGTAAGTATTATTAAATTATTAAAAATCAATTACAAGCCTTTTCAAGGTTTTTACATCCTATGATTCGGAGGTCACATCATGTCTTTTGTTGATTTACACGTCCACTCAAATGCATCCGACGGCACCCTGCCGCCGGAACAGGTGGCGCGCCTGGCCCATGAGGCCGGACTCTCTGCCATTGCGCTGACGGACCACGACACCACGGCCGGAGTTGCCAAAGCCATGGACGCAGGTAAGGAACTGGGGCTGGAAGTGGTGCCGGGCATCGAGGTGTCCAGCAGCTTTAGGGACCATGAAATCCATATTCTCGGACTTTTCGCGGACACGGCTTCCCCCTCCCTTCAGGCTGCCCTGAAGGACTTCCGCCTGCGCCGGGACCAGCGAAACCGGGAAATGCTGGAACGATTTGACGCCCACGGCATCCGCCTTACCGCCGAAGAACTGTGCGCAGGGAACCCCGACACGGTCATCACCAGGGCTCATGTGGCAAGGGCCCTTCTGGCAAAGGGTCTGGGCCCTGATTTGGACCATATTTTTAAAAAATATCTGAAATACGGAGGCCCCTACTGCCCTCCAAAGGAATTCCTTCCCCCGGAGGCAGTCATGGAAGCCCTGCTGGACAGCCATGCATTTGTGGCCCTTGCCCATCCCTTCCAATACAAACTGGGGGACAGGGCCACAGATGAACTTATCGCCTACCTGGCCGGTCTGGGCATGAAGGGCCTGGAGGTATACCATTCCTCCCACAACCGCCTGGAAAGCGCCAAACTCCAGGTAATGGCCGCACGGCACGGTCTGCTTCCCACAGGCGGTTCCGATTTTCATGGAAGCAATAAACCAGATATTTCCATAGGGACAGGCCGGGGCGGCCTGCGGGTATCCTCCCTGCTGTTAGATGCGATAAAAAACACCCTTTAAACCCTGTATTTTTATGAAAAATCATAATTGCCCTTCCCCCGCCCTTCTGTTATAATCATATATGTTAAAAAATTAACCAGCCTTTTCCATTTCAGGAAAAAGCATACAAACACAGGAGGATATGCCATGAAGATTCAGAATATCACAGACGTAGAAAAGTTTTTCTCTGTCATTGACCAGTGTAAGGGAACTGTGGAGCTTGTATCTCCGGAAGGCGACCGCATCAATCTGAAGTCCAAATTAGCCCAGTATCTGTCTATGGCCACCATCTTCTCCAACGGATATATCAAGGAATTAGACCTGGTTGCTCATGAGAAGGAAGACATCGAGCGTTTAATCAAATATATGTATCAGGGAGAATAAGCCTAAGACAAAAGCCTGGAATGACAGGCAGGCGTTACAGCCAAGAGCAAAGCCCGGAACCGCATGGCGGCAGGTTCCGGGCTGTTTTGTTTTTCTGTATTAATATTGTTTTCTGTGTTAATATTATCATCCGGTCCTCTGACCCTATCCGCTTTTAATCCCGCTTCTCCCGGTCCGCATCCTCCTCACAGGCAGGGCCGCATCCTGACTCACAGGCAGATATTTCCCCGCCCTTCTTACCAAGACGTCCGTTGACCCCGTCCCTCAAAAGGGCATACAGCACGGAGCACAGCGGAATAAATATAAGCATTCCCACAATCCCCATCATACTTCCGCCCACAGTCACGGCTACCAGCACCCATATGGACGGGAGCCCCACTGAATTTCCCACCACATAGGGGTATATCAGGTTTCCCTCAATCTGCTGCAGCACAAAGAAGGTAATGGTGAAAATCAGGGCGTCCATGGGATTTACCATAAGCATCAGAAATACGCCCACTGCCAGTCCCACAAACGCACCGAAAATAGGAATCAGGGCCGTAAAAGCAATGAGTACCCCAATCAGCAGACCATAAGGCAGACGTATGAGGGTCAGCGCCACAAAAAACATGGTTCCCAGTATCACAGCCTCCACACACTGTCCTGTAAGAAAATTGGAAAAGGTGCGCTCTGTAAGGGCCGTGATATCCAGAATCCGCCCCACAACCGGTTCCGGCAGAAATGCCTCCAGCACCTTCTTCATCTGCCTGCTCAGAGTTTCCTTCTGCAAAAGAATATAGATTGCAAAGATAAAACCAATCAGGAAGGAGGATACGCCGCTGACAATGGACACAGCTGCCGAAAAAGTGGTATTCAGCATGGTACCTGCCCCGTTCTTTAAAAATGCAACCATGTTCTGGAACACTTCCTGCCAGTCCACTTCCATCTGGTTCATATATTCCAGTATCTGGGGATTACTGGCAAAGATGCGTTCCGCCTCATCCCGTACCCCTGCAAAGAATACGGGGATGCTGCCCTGGAGATTCAAAAACGTCTTAACCAGCTGAGGCGCCACCACAAAAATGACCAGGAACAGGCCGCCAGTGACCAGTAAAATAGTCACCACCAGGCTGACAGGCCGCCTCAGCCTGCTGCCCTCTCCAAATACAGTCAGATGCCTCTCAATATTGCGCATGGGCACGTTTAAGATGAAGGCTATGGCCGCCCCCAGAATAAAAGGCCAGGCAATGTGCATCAATCCGGCTGCCACATCGAGCAGCCGCCTGTAATTGATACCCGCCACCACAACCACCACGGTAAAGACAATCAGTCCTCTGATTTTTTTAATTGTATCGCGATTTAATTCCATTATACCATCCTTTATATGTCTGTCTCTTCCAGGAACGCCGCCTCAATGGCTGCCCGCTCCGCCCGGAAGGTCCCCTGGGCCATAAGGCTGCTGCCTCCGCCCCTGCCGTTCAGACGGCTGTTCAGGGCTTTGCTGAGCGCCCGCATATCCATCCTGCTGCTGCCAAGGGCATAGTGATATTCCCCCTCCCTGTCGTTTCCGGAACAGACAGCAGCCACTCCCGCCTTGTTCTGTTCGTAGAGAAGGGTGGCATACTGACGGACCTGGACCGGGTTTAAATCCTCCTCAAATACAATCAGGGGGTCTGTGCTCTCCCGGAACTGCGCTGCCTTCAGCGCCATCAGGCTGCTTCCCAGCTTTCCAATCCGGAACTCCTTGTCCTGGCTGTCGTTTTTAAGCTTCTCCACTGCATCCGGCACCTGGACCAGCTTGGCTGACAGCAGGTTGGAAATCCTGATTTCATCCTTCAGCCTGTCCCTGTAATCCAGCAGGGCCCTACGGCCGCAAAGCATGGACAGGCGCACGCCGCCCTTGTAATGAATCATGGTCCTTATCTTAATGATGCCCACTTCTCCGGTGTTTTCTACATGTGTGCCGCAGCAGGCGCACACATCCCCGCCCGGCACCTCCACAATCCGCACCAGACCGGACAGCTCTTTCTTGCTTCTGTACTCCATGGTCCTGAGCTCGTCCCCAGTGGGATAAAGCACCTTTACAGGAACATTGGCATAAACCAGCTCATTGGCCTCGTCTTCCAGACGGTCCAGGTCCTCCGGCTCAAGAATGCCGTTAAAGTCCACTGTCACTTCCTCGGCTCCCATGTGGAAGCCTACATTATCGTAGCCAAAGCGCCTGTGCACCAGCCCGGACAGAATATGCTCCCCTGTGTGCAGCTGCATGTTGTCGTACCGGCGCTGCCAGTCGATTATCCCTTCTGCCAGGGTCCCCTCATCTATGGGCTGCGCCAGTTCATGAATCACCTGGTCCCCCTTTTCATGGACGGACAGAACGGGAATCCCGTTTAAGGTTCCTGTATCATAGGGCTGCCCCCCTCCCTCCGGATAAAAACCAGTCTGGTTCAGAGTCGCAAGCCAGGTTCCCTTCCCGCTTTCCTCACAGTGTTCCACGGTACACATAAACGATTTTACATAGGGTATCTGGTAATATAATCTGCTTTTGTCCATTCTCAAAGCCTCTTTTCATTTTCATCTGCTGTCCCGGCCCGTGTCTTCCTTCCCTTGTCCGGAACCGGCGCACGCAGTATCGCGTCCGCGGCACGGCCCCTGGCCTTATCATGCCTGCGTTGCAGCGCCTGCCGACATTATACTATATATACCATCCTTGTACCAACAAAAATTTTCTAAATTTTATCAAATTGTGGAAACATGAGCAAGCAGGGCCTCATATGATACAGTGTAATTAAACTTTATATGGAGGAACTAACATGAGTGATGTAGCAGCAACAAACTGCGGTTGTGACTGTGGATGTGGATGTGGAACAGGAGGCAGCGGATGCGGATGCAATATCATCTGGCTTATCCTGATTCTGTGCTGCTGTGGAGGCGGCGGTGGCTTCGGACATAGCGACTGCGGCGGCGGTTGTGGCTGTGGATGCAGCTGTGGAGGCGGATGCGGAGACTTTATCTGGCTCATCTTAATCCTGTGCTGCTGCGGCGGCGGTGGCGGCGGCTTCTGCTGCTAATTCCCACCTCTAAGAAATCCTTCACCAAAGAATCAAAGGAACAGGGAGTGCTTCATCACTCCCTGTTTTTTCTTGCAGGGAAGCCGGGCTTATTTGCCGGCCTCGCCTGCCTCCCCGTGTGAAAACGGACTTTTTGTGCCCCGGTTCTTTCCTCCATACCCCTTTCTTCCCTGTCTCTGTTTTAAGCACTCCTCATCTATTTCATATACTGCATTTCCATCTATAATCAAACGGCTGTACATGGATTTCACTCTCCTTCCATACTTATAATATATGCAGTGTCCATGCTTTGGCTCATTGCACCGGAAAATAAGTGGCATGTAACAGGCCCCTTCCGCATAAATTGGAATCAAAGAAAGAAAAGGCTGGTGGAAATACATGAATCCATCTGATGACTATAAACTGACCGACCTGGACTATCTCATAGGCGACCACCATCTGCAGATGATTAAGGCCTCCCTGCCCTACCTGGGTGTACCTGAGCAAAAGGCCATCTCCCTGTTTGTCAAGGCTCAGGAGCTGCGAAAGACAGTGGAACTCTTTGAGACAGAGGAGGTAGCGTCCATGGGCATCTGCTCCCTGGAGCGTCCTCAGGGAAACGGTTCCCTGCGGGACCTGCTGAAGGCCATCCGTCCATATGGAAATCCCATGGAACAGGATATGATTGACATGGCCGAAACCCTGATGGAAGGCCAGACTCCCATGGAACAGCTGCGCAGGTTCCTGACGCCGGAGCAGCAATCCCGTTTTGAAACCATGGAAATGATAGTCACTGCCATGCAGGCCATGGCCTAGTACGGCTCATCACTGAAACCCACTACAGAAAGGACTACATAATTATGGATAACAGCTGGAAACAGGACCCCAGGCTCAAGGCCATGAACAAAGATAAGCTGGCCATGCTCACTGAATTTGCGGAACGGATTGAGCACTCAGACAAAAGCAACATGATGGAGGCATTCATGGCCATCAACATGGAGGCCAGACAAAAAGGCGTACAGTTTAACGACAGGGAAACAGACTTATTAGTCAACATCCTCAGCGCCAGAATGCCTCCCTCTGAGAAAAAGAAAATTGATTTGTTGAAAATGCTTTCCAAAAAAATGGCAGGGCCGCGCTGATGCGCCCCTGCCTCTGCCTTATGGAAATTTCCATTATTTTAACCGTTCCATATCCGGGGCAATAACAATCTTAGTGCGCTCTGTGGCTGACTGTACCAGCTCCTTCGCCCTTTCCTGAGGCAGGCGGATACAGCCTGCGGAGCCGTTGTCCCGGGTCGCGGTAAAGCAATGAAGGAAAATAGCCGACCCCTTCCCTGGCTCGCAAGCTTCATTATAATCCAATGCCAGGGCATAATTATAGTAAGGGGAGGAAGCCGCCATGTTCTCTGCGGAATTCCAGTTCTTTGCAACCTGTGATGTATTGACCAGTTTGTTATAATACGGGCTGGCTGAATCATCCACCCAGTAATCGCCTTTCGTGATTTTATGGTAGGGAAGAGTGCTTCCCGGATTTTCCTTAAGACCAAAGGCCATGGTAAATCCGTATGTACCGGCAGGCGTGCTTCCATCTCCCTCCGCCTTCTGGTCTGTAATGCCGTTCCTGCCTGCGATACCGGCTTCCTTCCAGGCCATCTCCCAGTCTTCCCCTGACTTCTTATAATAATAGACATCTGCGCTGCATCCGCCGGTGCCCACTACCACCACCAGCTGGTCCGCATCCTTTGCCCCTTCCAGGTTCATGGGCTGTATGACTCCGTTCACTACTGCCGCCTTTGCCTCTGCTTCCTTTGTCTCCTCCGGCTCTGCTTCTGAAACAGCCTGTACTCCCGGCCCGCGGTCCGCCGGATTCAAAGCTGCCCCGGCTCCTGTGCCGCCCGCTGCAGCCAGGGCCGTAAGGCTGCCCGCAGCCGCCATAACTCCTGCCAATACCAGCGCTGCCGCAGCCCTGCCTGTCTTTCCGTATATTCCGTTCTTTCTATATTCCCTGCTGTCTCCGCCTATTCCGCTCCTATGTCCCATCACTGCACCTCAATCTCATGTTTTATCCATTTCCTATTATAACCTGCAATAACAGCAAATGTTATTTCTTTTTTCTTACATTTCCCGGAACAGACAGCTGAATGGCCGCTGCCGCTGCCCCCATATATCCCATGCTTAATCCATACACAGCCCATTCATAACCATGTGCAAAAACGCCTGCCCAGCCCATGGTGAATGGCTGTGCAGGCATTCTGTCATCCCCCGGAAATAAGGGAATCCTGTTTATTTACACACAATATTGATAATCTTTCCAGGCACATAGATTTCCTTTACCACATTGCCTGTCAGCTTTTCCTTAACAGCTTCCCTGCCTGCGGCAATGGCCTCTTCCCTGGAGCTGTCCGCACTGATGCTGATGACAGCGCGGGTCTTTCCGTTAATCTGGACAGCCACTTCAATCTCATCGTCCTTCATGGCTTCCTCATCGCATTCCGGCCACTGTGCATGGAACACGCTGTCGGTACCGCCTAACTGCTGCCACAGCTCCTCTCCGATATGGGGAGCAAACGGCGCCAGGAGAATCACGAATGTCTTAAGAGTCTCCCTGTCGATTCCGCCTTCCTTCCTGGCCAGCTCAATCAGCTTATTGTTGTACTCCATGAAACCGGAAATCACGGTGTTGAGACTGAACTGGTTGAAGCGGTATTCAATGTCATATACCAGCTTGTGGCGCAGCTTTATCATTTCCTTGGACGCCTTCACATCCTTGTCCCGGTTGTCCATTACCAGGTTCCAGAAACGGTTCAGAAAACGGGATACGCCCTCAATGCCCCGGTCATCCCACTCTGCATCCAGCTCCGGCGGTCCCACAAACAGCTCATAAAGACGCAGGGAGTCACAGCCGTAGTCTCTCACCAAATCATCGGGAGACACCACGTTGCCCTTGGATTTGCTCATCTTGATGCCGTTCTTTCCTGTAATCATGCCCTGGTTGAACAGCTTCTTGAAAGGCTCGTCAAAATCAATGGCGCCGATATCGCACAGGAACTTGGTGTAGAAACGTGAGTAAAGCAGATGGAGCACCGCGTGCTCCACGCCGCCGATATACATATCCACCGGAAGGTACTTGTCCGCCTTTTCCCTGGATACCAGCTCTTCCTTGTTGTGGCTGTCCACATAGCGCAGGAAGTACCAGGAAGAACCAGCCCACTGAGGCATGGTATTTGTCTCCCTCTTGGCCGGAGCGCCGCAGACCGGACAGGTGGTGTTTACCCATTCGTCAATACCGGCCAGAGGTGATTCGCCGGTTCCCGTAGGCTGATAGCTCTCCACCTCAGGAAGCCTTAAGGGCAGCTGGTCCTCAGGCACAGGCACGCAGCCGCACTTGGGGCAGTGAATGATGGGGATGGGCTCGCCCCAGTAACGCTGCCGTGAGAATACCCAGTCCCTCAGCTTATAATTGACTGTCTTGTGGCCAAATCCCTTTTCCTCTATCATGTGGGGTGCTTCCTTTTTAAGGACAGCTGACTCCATTCCGTTCCAGTCCCCGGAATTAATCATGATGCCGCTGGCCTCGGTATATGCCTCGGTCATGTTCTCGATTTCCCTGCCGTCCTTTGCAATTACCTGTACAATAGGCAGGCCGAACTTTTTGGCAAACTCAAAGTCCCTGTCATCGTGGGCGGGCACGCACATGATGGCGCCCGTACCGTAATCAGCCAGTACGTAATCGGACAGCCAGATAGGCGTCTTTGCACCATTCAGCGGGTTGATGGCATAGCTTCCGGTAAACACGCCGGTCTTATCCTTGGCCTGCATACGGTCCACATTGGAGCGCATGGAAGAATCGAAAATATATTTTTCCACTGCTTCCCTTGTCTCATCGGTTGCCAGACTCCTGGCCAGGGCGTGCTCCGGCGCCAGCACCATGAAGGTGGCACCGTAGAGGGTATCCGGCCTGGTGGTGTATACCGTAATCTTCTCATCACGTCCGTCAATAGGGAAATCCACCTCGGCTCCGTAGGATTTACCAATCCAGTCAGTCTGCATCTTCTTGACCTTCTCAGGCCAGTCCAGCTTATCCAGGTCATTTAACAGGCGCTCAGCGTAAGCAGTAATCTTAAGCATCCACTGGCGCAGGTTCTTCTTGGTAACCGTGGTGCCGCAGCGCTCGCAGCAGCCATTGACCACTTCCTCGTTTGCCAGACCGGTCTTACAGGAGGGACACCAGTTAATGGGGAATTCCTTCTCATAGGCCAGGCCTTTTTTAAACATCTGTACAAAAATCCACTGGGTCCACTTGTAAAAATCCGGGTCCGTGGTGTTCACTTCCATATCCCAGTCATAAATCGCAGCAATCTGCTTAATCTGACGCTTGATATTCTTAATGTTTGCCTCTGTGGACTTAGCCGGATGGACGCCCATCTTGATTGCATAATTCTCAGCAGGAAGGCCGAATGCATCCCATCCCATGGGGTGGATGACATATTTGCCCTTTAACAGCTGATACCGGCTCCAGACATCTGAAATCACATATCCTCTCCAGTGTCCTACGTGAAGGCCGCTGCCTGAAGGGTATGGAAACATATCCAGACAGTAATACTTTTCCTTCCTGCCATCGTTCACATTGATGGGCTTCTCTTCCCAGTTCTCACGCCACTTTTTCTCAATGGCGCTGTGGTTGTACTGTGTTGCCATAATCTCATTCCTCCATTGGTTATCTAAGGGGATGATTCCCCTTTATCCAGACAGCATACCGGCCCCGCATATTTTCCGGATAAAATACAAAAGCCCTGCGCCTCTACTGCTAGAGACGCAAGGCTATATATCCCCGCGCGGTACCACTCTGGTTCATGCTATCTGACGCATGCACTTAATCCTCTTATAACGGTAAGGTCTCCGTCCTGTCCTACTAGTCCCCGGACCCCGGTTTCCGGCGGTCCATCCCCGTTGGGGCAGGCTACTCCAGGGCCAGTTCAACAACCATCCGTCACCGGCTCACACCAGCCGCCGGCTCTCTGCATCCATCCGGTTATCTACTCTTCCCTATCTGCGTATTTGCACTGACTCTTAATTTAACATATTTCCCAGACAGTGTCAACTGTTACCAGACAAAAAATCCCCTGCCGCAATCTCTGACCAGGCGGCCTTATAGGCTGTCTTGGAACGCTTTGTCTCCCTGGAACGTCTGGTTGGCCTGGCTGCCCTGGCCCATTTGGCCGGCGTCTCACGGCGGGAGGGCTTTGCCGGTCCCCCGATTCGGGCCTGGTCCGTAAACATGACGCAGTATCCGTCCAGGTCCCTGACCCATCCCTTTTCAAACCATCCATACTGGGCGCCCTCAAATCCATATACCGCATCCTCGTAAAGATAGGCCGCCGGTCTGCCGTCAAACAGGTAGATATGTTCCCTGTCACTGTCAATATACGCGGCAGGCATCCCGTTTCTGTCATACAATGTCATACTTCCATTCTCCCTATTCATTTTCACTCACTGCACCTGTGTATGCTCACATTGGCTTCATTATACTACCGGGCTGTTTGAGATTCAATGTGTTTCTTAACGGAATTCTAACGGTCCCTTCTCTTGCCATTCCGTTTGTCCTTATGTTAAGCTAAAACATATGTGTTAACATAAATAACGGACAACAGGAGGTAATTTATTGAATCAGAAGCTAAAAGAAAAAATCACAGAATCCTTATCATCTGTGCTGCCCGTTACCTGCATTGTATTAATCCTTGGAATCACCATTGCACCCATTCCCCTGGACCCTCTGATGCTGTTTCTGGCGGGGGCTGCCTTCCTTATTATAGGCATGGGGTTCTTCACCCTTGGGGTGGACATGGCCATGATGCCCATTGGAGAAAAAGTAGGGGCGCAGCTGGCCAAGGCAAAGAAGCTTCCGGTCATCGTCATTGCATGCATCATCATCGGGGCCATGGTAACAGTGGCTGAACCGGACCTGCAGGTCCTGGCCAGACAGACACCGGCCGTGCCGGACATGACGCTCATCCTTGCAGTTGCCGCAGGAGTCGGTTTCTTCCTGGCACTTGCATTCCTTCGCTCCCTCTTCGGCTGGAGCCTTTCCCACATCCTTCTGGTCTGCTACATCATTCTCTTCATCCTGGCCTTCTATATTCCGGGTGATTTTCTGGCTGTAGCCTTTGATTCCGGCGGAGTGACAACAGGTCCCATAACGGTCCCCTTCATCATGGCTTTGGGTGTTGGTCTTTCATCTATCGGCCAGGGGAAAAATGCGGACAGCGACAGCTTTGGACTGGTATCCCTCTGTTCCATTGGTCCCATACTGTCCGTCATGATTCTGGGGCTTTTGTTCCAGTCATCTTCCGGCGCCTATGAGCCCATGACCATTCCTTCCATCAGCAATTCCCAGGACCTGTGGCTGGCCTTCCAGAGCGAACTGCCCGAATATGCAATGGAGGTATTTACGGCCCTGTTCCCCATCCTGGCATTTTTCCTGCTCTTTCAGGTGTTTTTCCTGAAAATGCGCAAACGCCAGGTAGTAAAGATTCTGGTGGGAATGCTGTATTCCTATATCGGGCTGACCCTGTTTCTCACAGGTGTAAACGTGGGCTTCATGCCCGCAGGAAGCTATCTTGGAAAACAGATGGCGTCCCTTCCCTATCGCTGGATACTGGTGCCTGTGGCCATGCTCATCGGTTTTTACATTGTCAAGGCAGAGCCTGCCGTACAGGTACTGAACAAGCAGGTGGCGGATGTAACCGGCGGTAGCATATCCGAGAAGACCATGATGACCGGACTGTCCATCGGCATGGCCCTGTCACTGGGGCTATCCCTGTTCCGGGTCATCACAGGGCTGCCTCTCATGGCCTTCCTTCTTCCCGGCTATGCCCTGGCCCTGGGTCTTTCCTTCGTGGTCCCCCCGGTCTTCACCTCCATTGCCTTTGACTCAGGAGGAGTTGCATCCGGTCCCATGACAGCCACCTTTCTTCTTCCCCTGTGCATGGGCGCCTGCGAAGCCCTGGGCGGCAATATCCTGACCGATGCCTTTGGCATCGTGGCCATGGTAGCCATGACACCTCTCATCATCATCCAGCTCATCGGCCTGTTTTATGAGCTGAAGACCCGCAGGGAAAAAGCTGTTTCCAGACATCCTGTGGTGGATATGAACCAGGAATTTATAAATTTAGAGGAGGAGCCTTATGAGCCATAACAGCATAAAGCTGGCAGCCGCCATCGTAAACCGGGGAGCCGGTAACAGGGCAGCTTCCATATTCCATACATACAACCATGAAATACTGCTGGCAGTCAGGGGACACGGTACAGCCAGCTCGGCCGTCATGGACTGTCTGGGGCTGGATGAGCCTGAAAAGGACCTGGTCCTGGGCCTGTCAACCCAGTCCGGCGCAGACCGTCTGCTCCATGCCCTTGGCAGGGAAATGGAATTCTACAAGCCTGGCCACGGCATCGCGTTCACCCTGTCCCTTACAGGCATCAGTCTCGCCGCCATGGACATCCTGAGCCGGCACAAAGACCAGGATGCCAAAAATAACGATACCGCAGAACACAAGGAGGATATCCCCATGGCAAATGCCCATTCCTATGAATTGATTGCTTCCGTTATCCACACCGACCTGGCCACGCCGGTCATGGAGGCTGCCAGAAAAGCAGGCTGCCAGGGCGGCACCCTGATAAAGGCCAGGGAAATAGGTACCGATGCCAGCAAAAAGCTGTTTGGCCTGACCCTTTCCCAGGAAAAAGCCATACTGCTGATTCTGACTCCCACCGACCTGAGACATCCCATACTAAAGGCCATATGTGAGACCGTGATGAAGGAAACCGGCGAACATGCAGTCGCAATTTCCCTGCCCGTGGATGCAGTGGAGGGACTGTCCAATTAATGATGGCAGAAAAAACCGCTTTCTTTTTAGGATGAATCCTTTATAATAATACTATCAAAGGAAAGCAGGTGCATCGCAATGTACATTGGTGATTTACATATCCACTCCCGCTACTCCAGGGCAACCAGCAAGGAACTTACGCCGGAGCACCTGGACTTATGGGCGGGTAAAAAGGGAATTAACATCCTGGGCACGGGAGACTTCACGCATCCGGCCTGGAGGGCGGAGCTGGCTGAAAAGCTGGAGCCTGCCGAGCCGGGACTTTATATACTTAAAAAGGAATATTCCTTACAGCGCCCGTCCATACCGGGCCAGAGCCGTCCCCGCTTTGTCATCAGCGGGGAAATCAGCTCCATTTACAAGAAAAACGGCCGTGTGCGCAAGGTACACAGCCTTATCCTCCTGCCCAGCCTGGAAGCGGCCGAAGTCCTTTCCAGGCGGCTGGAAGCCATCGGCAACATACATTCGGACGGACGCCCCATCCTTGGGCTGGACTGTCACGACCTTTTGGCCATAACACTGGAGGCATGCCCGGATGCCATCTATGTTCCGGCCCACATCTGGACCCCGCATTTTTCACTGTTCGGGGCATTTTCCGGTTTTGATACCATTGAAGAGTGCTATGAGGAGCTGACGCCCCAGATTCATGCCCTGGAGACAGGACTGTCCTCGGACCCGGCCATGAACTGGAGGCTGTCCGCCCTGGATTCCTTCCAGCTCATCTCCAACTCTGACGCCCACTCCCCTGCCAAGCTGGGCAGGGAGGCCAGCCTTTTTGACATTCCCATGTCCTATGCAGGGCTCTACGGCGCCATACAAAGGGGCGAGGGGCTTAAAGGCACCATTGAATTCTTCCCTGAAGAGGGAAAATATCACTTTGACGGCCACCGCAAATGCCATCTCTGCCTCAGTCCCTCCCAGGCCAGAGCATATAACGGCATATGCCCTGTCTGCGGCAGGAAGCTGACCACGGGAGTGCTGCACCGGATAGAGCAGCTGGCTGACCGGGACGAGGACTTTCTGCTGCCCCAGGGACGTCCCTTTGAGAACCTGGTGCCCCTTGGGGAGGTCATTGCCTCTTCCGTGGGTTCCTCTCCGTCCAGCGTAAAGGTTTCCAGGCAGTATGAGCACCTGCTGGAGGAGCTGGGCAATGAATTTTATATCCTGCGTCAGGCCCCCCTGGAGGACATCCGCCATGTGGCCGGTTCCCTGACAGCAGAGGGCATACGTCATCTCAGGGACGGCAGGGTCCAGTGGAGACCCGGCTATGACGGCGAATACGGGACCATGCGGCTGTTCCAGTCAGCCGAGCTTGACAATGTGGAGGGGCAGCTGTGTATGACCTTTGAGACAGCGGCTCCGGATTTACAGGAAACAGCGGGCCAAATCCAATCCGTTTCACCGGTCCAGAACCAACCCGGCGCAATAATCCGGGATTTGCAGGATGATATAAACGGACTGCCAAATGCAGACACAGCTTCCTCCCGTGAAACAGCCGTCTCAAGCATACTGACTGTTTCCGCGGCCGCCCCTGTGCTGAACCAGGACCAGCAGCAGGCAGTGGAATCCGTATCGCCGGTAACAGCCGTCATAGCCGGTCCCGGAGCCGGCAAGACAAAAACACTGGTATCGCGTATTGAACATCTCATTGGAGAGCGTGGTGTAAAGCCTTCTGAGATTACAGCCGTGACCTTTACCAACAAGGCAGCGCAGGAGCTGACCCAGAGAATCCGCCAGGCACTGCCCGGCAAGCGCAGCCTGAACCAGATGCAGGTGGGCACCTTCCATTCCCTCTGCTACCGGCTGCTGGCCCAGGCCGGGATGGAGCTGTCCCTGGCAGACCAGGGCCAGGCAGAGGAATGCGCAGAGGAAACCATAGCCAGCCTGGAACTGACCTGTACGTCCAGGCAGTTTCTCACAGCCATATCACTGCACAAGGCAGGGCTGTCCCCTGGGGAAGGCTCTGCTGGCATGCCGGAACATACAATACAGGAATCCGCCTTTACTCTGACGCCGGAAGCAGAGGCCAGGTACAAGGAGGCCCTGGACAGCCGGAAGCTTATGGACTTTGACGACCTGCTGCTCAACATGCTGCAGCTCCTTGAGCAGGAGCAGAAAGCAGAATACAGGAAACAGCATTTTTCCTACCTGCTGGTGGATGAATTCCAGGACATAAATCCGGTCCAGTACCGGCTTATCAAGGCGTGGAATAAGGGCGGACGGGAACTTTTTGTCATCGGCGACCCGGACCAGTCCATTTATGGTTTCCGCGGTTCCGACAGCCAGTGCTTTGACCTTCTGGAGCAGGATTTCCCGGGAACCAGCACCATACGGCTTTCCACGGGTTACCGTTCCACGCCGGAGATACTCTCTGCCGCCCTTCCCCTCATTTCCCGCAATCCGGGCGGTGAACGCAGACTTGGGTCTGTCCGCCCCCATGGCTGTCCGGTGCGGCTGGTGACAGCGGAAACCAGCCTGTCGGAGTCCATCTTCATTGCCAAGGAAATCAACCGCATGGTGGGCGGCATCGATATGCTGGACGCCCACAGCCAGACACCCGGCCCGGGGGACACAGCCAGAAGCTTTGCAGACATAGCCATCCTCTACCGCACCAATCATCAGGCCCGCCTGCTGGAACAATGCCTGCAAAAAGAAGGAATCCCTTACGTGGTGGCGGGAAGGGAAGATTATCTGGACAATCCGGCTGTCCAGGGCACCATCTCCTTTTTCAGCGCCCTGCTTAAGCCGTCCGGAATAGATGGCGATACGCTGCGGCTCTGCAGAAAACGCATTTCTCCTTCCGCTGATTACAGAGGTCTGGCAGAAGCTTTCATGCCCAGGCTAAAAAAGGACAGGCCCTGGAAGCTTCTGGAGGACTGGATTTCATGCCTGGGACTGGGCACAGACAAGTCCATGGACACCTTTGTGTGCATGTCCTATTTTCACAAGACCATGGAGGATATGCTTAACACACTGGTCTTCGGACAGGCACACGACCTGAGGCGGAGCGGCCAGGACTCCTGCCCCTCCGATGCAGTGACCCTTATGACCCTGCATGCCTCCAAGGGGCTGGAATTCCCGGTAATCTTCCTCTATGGCTTAAAACAGGGAATCCTTCCCCTGAAAACCGGCAAGGGAACAGTGGACCTGGAGGAGGAACGGCGCCTTATGTATGTGGGCATGACAAGGGCCAGGGACGAATTGCTTCTCACCACCTCCGAGGAACCCTCCCTGTTCCTGGAGGAGCTTCCCAAAGAGGCCTGCCGCAGTGAAAAGGCCCAGGTTCCCGGCAGCGGAATGAAGCAGCTGAGCCTCTTTGATTTCATGTAAGCGCTTCTTTTCCTTTAAGGCAAAAAGACCTGATACACGCCGCATAATGGCTGCATCAGGTCTTTTTACATATTCACATGTATCAGGAAACCGGAATGGCAGTACCGGGCATCCTATCTCTCCGACATAGGCACATAATCCATATTGTCGCCTACATACTTGGTTGCAGGACGCATGATACGGCCGTCATACAACTTGTTCTCTATATTGTGGGCCACCCAGCCCACAACGCGGCTGCACACAAACAAAGGGGTGTACAAATCCCTTGGAATCCGCAGCATGCCGTATGCAAACCCGCTGTAGAAATCCACATTGGTAGGAAGGGCCTTGCCCTTGATTTCTTCCATGACTTCCTTGGCAATACGCTCAAAACGCATGTAGAAATCCAGCTCTTTTGTATGCTTCTGCTCCTTGGCCACCTCCATGCAGCAGGCCCTCAAAACCTCTGCACGCGGGTCGGACACCGTGTAAACCGCATGTCCAAAGCCATATACAAGGCCGGAACGGTCATAGAGCTCCCCGGCCATCAGCTTCTCCACTGCCTGGCGGATTTTCTTGTCGTCTGCATCATAACCGCCGGTTTCCGCAAGCACGGCGTCCATCATCTCCGCCACCTTAATATTGGCGCCGCCGTGGCGCGGACCCTTAAGGGAACCGATACCGCCGCTTACAGTAGAATAAATGTCAGTGCCGGTGGATGCAATCACCACATTGGTAAAGGTGGAGTTGTTGCCGCCGCCGTGGTCCGCATGAAGCATGAGTATGGTATCCAAAAGGTTTGCTTCCTTGGACGTAAATTTCTGGTCCTTTCTCAGCAGGCTTAAGAAGTTCTCGGCTATGGAGTACTCCGGATTTGCGTAATGGATAAACAGGCTTTCCCTGTCATAATAATGTACCTTGCTCTGGTAAGCATAGCAGGCGATGGAAGGAAGTTTAGCCAAAAGATTGACGCCCTTGACCAGGGTCTGGTACACATCAATATTATCCGGGTCGTCGTCATAATTATACAGGGTAAGCACTGCATCCTGAAGCTTATTCATAAGGTTCTTTCCCGGAAGGCGCAGCAGGTTCATTTCCACGAACTCATCCGGAATGGTATAGCAGTGTCTCACCACATTGCAGAATTTCTCCAGTTCAGCCTTCTTTGGCAGATATCCGAACAGCAGAAGGAAACAGGTCTCCTCATATCCGAAATGGCTTTCCCCTTTTCCCTTTACCAGGTCCAGGACATCCACGCCCCGGTAGAGAAGCCGTCCGGGGATAGCCTTGATTCCGCCTTCTGCTTCCTCATATCCCACAACGTCGGCCACCCTGGTAAGGCCTATCCGCACACCGGTTCCGTCCTCATTCCTGAGGCCCTTCTTTACATTGTACTCTTTATACCATTTATTAGGGATATCCGTGTAATTCTGCGACTTCCCATAGAACTGTGCAAGAAAACTTTCCTTAACCATGTGCCTATACTCCTTTCTCAAACATCCCCATCAGTGTCTGCCCCTGTTATAATTAATCAGGCATCCGGCCTTAACGATTTCCCGTTCCTCAGCCGTCATATCCGCAATATATAAATCCAGGGTCCTTATGCTGCCGCCCTCTTTTCCCAGCACATAAGCCTTGATATTCTTTAAATCGCCGTCCAGGGCCTTCCTGATGCCCGGAACATAGATATAATCCCCCACCTCGAAGCAGGGCTCTTCCTCCATCTGGAAGGGAACCATGCCCCAGTTCATCACATTGGAACGGTAACGCTTGGTGGCGTACTCCCTGCAGATATTGGCCAGGCCGCCGATGACTCTCTGGCAGCTGGCTGCCTGCTCCCTGGCCGAGCCGTCGCCGGGCTTCACCGCGTAAATCATGCCGCCCACTTCCGTATCCTGGACCGTCACATTTTCATTTCCCTCAATGCCGTGAATGGCGTCAAACAGTTTTTCCAGAACAGGCTCCAGCTCCAGCTCCTTTGCCGCGCCTTCCTTTGTCCTGGCCTTTTCCAGTTTATCCACCTCCTTGGCCCTTCCCACATACTCCGGGTCCCTTCTGGACAGGGTGAATTCTGCCAGTCCCAGCGGGTTGGAACGGTAGGATGAGGTTTCGCCGGAAGGAATCAGCTCATCCGTGGTGGTCACAGGGTCCATGATTTTGGAACATACCTTCAGGAGGATATTGTCTGCCAGCGGACTCATCTCCGGCCAGTCCTTAATATTCGGTCCATAGACCAGTTCCTTTTCCCCGTCGCCTTTGTTGTATCCCATGTATACACGGTTCTTATAGGAAATGCCGTCGAATTCATACTCAGGCACACTGTCCCAGCCATCCAGCTCCCATGCGGAGGTAAGCTTTCCTCCGTTGGCCGCTGTGGCAGCAATGGAACGCGCATCCATCAGGGCAACAGCAGCCATCTGGCCGTTGCCTGGTTTGGAGCCTTCCCTGTTGGGGAAATTCCTGGTGGTATGGCGGATACTGAGACCGTTGTTGCACGGCGTATCGCCTGCGCCGAAGCAGGGTCCGCAGAAGGCAGTCCGTATGATGGCGCCTGCGTCCATCAGGTCGGACACAGCCCCCTTCTTCACCAGGTCAGCAAAAACAGGCTGTGAAGACGGATATACTGCCAGGGAGAATTCGTCGCAGCCGCAGTTCTTTCCCTTTAATACACGGGCTGCTTCCATCACGTTGGAATAGGTGCCTCCTGCACAGCCTGCAATGACTGCCTGCTGCACCATGAGCTGTCCCCCTTCAATCTTATCCCTCAGAGTAAAGGACGCCTTGCCGCCCGATACCTTGGCTGCTTCTGACTCCACCATGCCCAGTATGTCGTCCAGATTGGCCTTCAGGTCATCAATCTCGTATGTATTGCTGGGGTGGAAGGGAAGGGCTATCATGGGCTTTACCGTGGAAAGGTCCACATATACGCAGCCGTCATAGTAAGCCACATCCGCGGGAGCCAGCTCCTTATAATCGTCCTCCCTGTGGTGTTTGGCCAGATAGGCCCTGGTATCCTGGTCCGTCTTCCATATGGAGGAAAGGCAGGTGGTCTCCGTGGTCATAACATCCACGCCGTTGCGGTAATCCGTTGTCATGGAAGCCACGCCGGGGCCCACGAACTCCATTACCTTATTCTTTACATATCCGTTCTTAAACACAGCTCCAATGATAGCCAGGGCAATATCCTGGGGACCGGTTCCCGGCTGCGGGGCTCCGTCCAGATAAACTGCGATAACGCCCGGATATGCCACGTCATATGTATCCCTCAGAAGCTGCTTTACCAGCTCGCCGCCGCCTTCGCCTATGGCCATGGTTCCCAGGGCTCCGTAACGGGTATGGCTGTCGGAGCCAAGAATCATCCTGCCGCAGCCTGCCATCATCTCCCTCATGTACTGATGAATGACCGCAATATGTGGCGGAACATAGATTCCCCCGTATTTCTTCGCTGCGGACAGGCCGAACATGTGGTCATCCTCGTTGATGGTCCCGCCTACCGCACAAAGGGTGTTGTGGCAATTGGTCAATACATAAGGAATGGGGAACTTCTCCATGCCGGAAGCCTTGGCTGTCTGTACAATACCCACGAAGGTGATGTCGTGGGATGCCATGCTGTCAAACCGCAGCTTCAGATGTTCCATGTCACCGGATGTGTTGTGGGCCTCCAGAATGGAGTAGGCAATGGTCCCTTTCCTGGCAGATGCCTGGTCTGCATCCCTGCCGGTCAGTGCCTTTACCTTTCCGCTCTCTGATTCCGGTACAATTTCAGTGCCGTTAACCAGATAAATACCGCTGTCATACAATGATACCATTTCATTACCTCCTGGTGTCTGATTTTATGAAAAAGGGCTAGGCTGTGGATTTCCGCCTGCCCCCTTACATTCGTTGGTTATTACTATAAAACAAAATATTTGATTTGTCCAGCATTTTTATTGTAGTTGCCACAGCTTTTGTGTTGTGGTCTATGTTGACACTGCCATGTCCGCCGCTGTCACATGCTAATACTTTATCACATCAAAGCATCCGTGTAAATCACCAATTTAATATAAACAGGCCGATGCATATGATAAAATACACAATCATCCCTATATTGAGAAAGGCTGTCTTAAATGCCCTGCCCTTTCCCAGGGGCCATTGTCCCGGATGGAAGGTAATCTGCCGGCGGTACACAATGATAAGGGTGATGGCGGCAATAAGGCAGGCCAGCATAAAAAACAGATATGCAAGTATCAGGATGGAGGAGCCTGCCGTAACCAGCCACCCCATATCAACTCCCAGGATATGTTCTATCTGCCGTATCATCCACGGCCCTCTGGTCAGTCCCTGGGCTCCCTTTGACAGCTCCACCGTGATAACGCCGCCTAACAGGTTAAACAGCATATGGAACCCAATGGTGTATCCCACCTTTCCCGTCTTTGCATACACATAGGCCCATAGAAGCCCTATGCCAAAGGCATAAAAGAACTGTGAAAAATTGCCGTGGGCCATGCCGAACATAAGGCCGGACATGATGACGGCTGCCTTCTGGCCGTATCCCAGCAGACGGTCCATGACCATCTTCCTGAAAAAAAGCTCCTCCACCACAGGGGCCATAATAACCGTTGTCAGCAGATTGACCCATACGTTGGAATTGCGGATCAGCTGGTCCAGCTCTGCGGAATCCGGCCCTGAGGGCTGTAAAATCCCGACCAGCCTGCCCAGAATGTTTCCCGCCAGCCCGATTCCCATTGCAATGACAAAGAAAGCCGCAAATCTGCCGAATCCCCACTGTTCCTTCTGGGGCGAACCGCACTTCGGCACCAGCTGAAGCAGTCCGGCCACCGCCGGAAAGGCCACCAGGTACATGGGCAGGGACGACATAAGCATCCGCCCCGTAAATCCGTAAAAATCAATGAAATCCCCCAGCAGGGAATTAAGCAGCCCCACCAGAAGTATGGCCACCACCTGGGCGGCCAGGGTGAGCAGCATGAAAGCTGCCGCCGCCAGCCCCACATGTGAAAACTGCTTTCTCTGGCGCCGCTCCATAGCTGCTGCCTGCTGGGAATCCGGCCCGTAAGGGTCCTGTATTTGCGGGTCCGGCCCCCAGGCCTTTTCCCGGTTTTCGTTATCGTATATCATAGGCAATATCCAGTCTCCTTTATTGGAACTTATACAGCACTGCTCTGGTTCTGCCGCCATACTGTACTGTGCAGGAACTGCCGGGGACAGTCCTTTTTAGTGTTGCAATTGCAACAAAAAAGTATTATGATATTAAATATCATACCATAAAAGATAGCAGGGTAAAAGAAACATGACAGAATATTTTCAGAAAAACCTATTTAAAGACATTTCCATTGACGAATATAAAAAACTTCTCAGCTGCCTGGATGGAAGGACAAAACAGTTCAAGGCAGGGGAGACCATATGTGATTACGATGAAGGTTTCCATGAAATCGGCATCATAGGGAAGGGCAGCGCCTCGGTGGTCCGCTACGAATACAACGGAGCCAGGACCATTCTGGAACGCCTGGGCCCCCAGGACATCTTCGGCCACCTTCTGTCCTGCGAAGGCAGCGAACATGCAGGTATCAGCGTTGTCTGCGACACCCCCTGTGACATCCTTTTCATCCGCTACGCCACTATCAGCTCTCCCTGCACCAAGTCCTGCTCCCACCACCACCAGCTGACCCAGAATCTGCTGGACCTGATTTCGGAGCGGGCCCTAAACCTGAGCCGCAGGGTGGAAGTCCTGTCCCAGCGCACCATCCGGGAAAAACTCATATGCTACTTTATGCAGCTGGCCGCCCAGACCAAGGCCTCCTCCTTCAGTCTGCCCTTTACCATGGTGGACCTGGCCGATTACCTTTCCATTGACCGCAGTGCCATGACCAGGGAACTGAAACGTATGAAGGAGGAAGGCCTGATTGAGATGGACAAGCGCTGTGTCCGCCTATTCCTTTAATGTTTTTTCAATCTGCCGGGCGCTCATGGGGCGCCCAAAATAAAATCCCTGTATATACTCCATTCCCAGCTCCCTTACAGCCTCATACTCCTCTCTTGTCTCCACTCCCTCCAGACACACCTTCCTGCCCACATCGTGGCACAGGTCTGTGATGGAGCGGATAAATGTGGCATTAAAAAGGTCTGAGGTGATTCCCTTTACAAATCCTTTGTCAATCTTCACCACATCCACCGGGATGTTTTTTAATGAAAACAGGGAAGAATACCCCACTCCGAAATCATCCATGGCAATCTTTACCCCAAGTTCCTTCATCTGAGCAATCATGCGGAGGGTATCCTCCTCCGCCTTAGCCAGGTATGTTTCGGTCAGTTCCATGATAAGCCCGGACGGCGCCAGATTGATTTCCTTCAAAGCTGCGCTGAGGCAGGATATAAAATCCCCCTGGGTAAGCTGGATATAGGACAGATTCACACTGATATGGAAATCCGGCCTCAAACGGCTCCATTCCAGGCACTGGACCATGGCATGGCGCAGTATCCACTGTCCCAGAGGAATAATCAGGCCGCTCTGCTCCATCAATGGGATGAACTCACCCGGAGACACATCCCCGTACTTGGCGCAGTGCCATCTGGCCAGTGCCTCGGCCCCGCGGAGCCTGCCTGTCAGGGTTTCCACCTGGGGTTGATATTGGATGGAAAACCCGGCAAATCCACGCTCCACGCTCTCCCGCAGAAGCTCCATCAGCTCCAGGCGCCGTTCTCTGCTGGCCAGGATATCCCTGGAAAATACGGTCATCCGGTTCTTTCCCATAATCTTGGAATATTCCAGGGAATAGTTGGCGCGTTTAAAGAGTTCCAGATAATTGCTTCCATCCTCCGGATAAGAAGCATATCCGGCCGACAGGGTGCAGAAATACTTCCTTCCGCCATACTCCTGCTGCTTACAGAAATTCTGCTGCAGCTTGTCAAATATCTGCGACGCTGCCTTTGCATCCCCGCCCAGAAGGAGGATGCCGAACTCGTCACCGTCCAGCCGGTAGAGCATGGCATTGTGAGGCAGCATGGACGCCACCTTTTGGGCCGTAATCCGAAGAACCTCGTCCCCAAAAGACCGGTCATACAGGTCATTGATATTCTTAAAGGAATCCATGTCCAGAACCATAAGGCCAATGGTATCCATGCATTTGCGGTCTACCAGGTATTTCTTGATATTTCCCTCAAATTCGTATTTGTTGTAAAGGCCGGTCATATGGTCAATCTGGTTTTTCTTGCCCAGGTTGCTGATCATGCCTGCAAATAACTCCGGCTGCCCGTTCTCATCCCTGAGCATCTTGCCCCTGCACCGCAGCCATACCCATTCCTGCCTCACATTCCTGGCCCGGTACTCTATGTTATGATACTCTTCCCTTCCGTCTGCAATGCTCTGATTGCTCTCTAAAAAATATGCCTCATCGTGGGGATGAATCAGCTGTCCCCAAAAGGCAGCCGCCTCCCTGACCACCTGGCCCGGCAGGCCGAACTCCTCCACCATGGCCTGGGGATACCGGAACACCCCGGTCTTCATATTTCCCACAAAAATATAATCGTCCGTACTGGCGGACAGTGCTTCGCAAAGGCGTCCGCCGTCATATTCAAAGGTTTCATCCTTGTCCCCGGATTCCTCTGCAAGCCTGCGCTTCGCCCGTTTTATGTGGTAGCCCCTCTTTTGTATGTACATCTGCTCATCAGCCCTGGAAATAATATCCTCCACAGAGCCCATATCCCCGGGATAGACTTCCGTGATTCCATAGCTGAAGGAGACATCGTACGCCTGAGTCAGGTGGCTTCGTTCCTGCCTGGCCCTGTTCAGAAACCGCCTCATGCTTTCGTCCGCCGCCTTTATATCACGTCCGTAAAATACCATAACAAACTCGTCGCCGCTGAGACGGTACATAAAGTCCATCCTGCCAAGACACTCTTTGGCAATGGAGGCCACATACCGGAGCAGCCTGTCCCCTTCGCTGTGTCCGTATTTATCATTGACTGATTTCAAATCATTGATATCATACAGCACCACGGTCACTATCTGATTCTCACGGCCGCCCTGATTCAGCGCCTCTATGAGACGTTCGCTTCCTCCCCGCCGGTTTAACATCCGTGTCAGCTCATCGGTGCGGGCTGTCTCTGAAATCAGGTCATATTCCGTCATGTCCACAGAATTCTGGACATGATATACCTTTCCCTTCCACTGAATCAGGCTGTCATAATTCCTGTATTTCCTGCCGGTCAGGGAATTCGTCTCACGCCAGACGCAGACTTTATCATCCTCCATCTGTTCCAGCTGCCTGATTCTGCAGTAAGGGCATCTCTCATCCATGTCCTTTTGAAGTACCCTCCAGCAAATGCAGCCTTCAGGCGCCTTGAGTCCGAAGGTTTCCTTCATGGTCTTATTCATATAAAGGATTTCATCCGTTTCTGCATCCGTTATATAGAAATTGGTGTTCATCTGGTCCAAAACAGCTGCCAGGAATGTATCCTTAAATAAGTTTTGCTGTTCTTCCATCATTAAAAAATCCTCTTTACAGTATTTGAACGCTCTTCCCTTATTGTAAACTCTTTCCAGATGATACACAAGGGGTAAATCAAATAAAAGGCGCCTCTTCCCAGGTTTTATGAGGGAAGAAGCGCCGGCCTGCACCTTATTCTTCTATGACAGAAAACATATCTTTTCCAACTCCGCAGATAGGACAAACCCAGTCATCCGGAATATCCTCAAATGCAGTTCCAGGCTCAATCCCGCCGTCCGGGTCGCCTATCTCCGGGTCATAGATCCATCCGCATGGGTCGCATAAATATTTCTTCATTATCATTTCCTCCTTGAATTAACACATTATTTATCTCGGTTTTGAATCATTTCCTTTGATGTCATTACTATATCATAACTATTCCTGTTTTTCTGTGACATTTGCAACATTTCTAACTATTTTTGATATAATATTTAATTTGCCACATTTTCCAGGAAACATGCATGGAAACAGCTGCCCAAAATAACCCGGGCAGCTGTGATATTTAATTTTATTCGCCGTCCTTAGCCGCGGCCCTGGCTTCTATCTCACGCTTCTGCACATCACCGGGTGCCTGCTCATAGCGGCTGAATTCATAGGAATAATCGCCCAGACCGCCTGTCATGGAACGCAGGTCCGTATTATATCCAAAGAGCTCGGACATAGGGATATCAGCCTCAATGACCTGCTTGCCGTTGTGGTTGGAATTCATGCCCAGCACGCGGCCTCTTCTGCGGTTTAAATCGCCCATGACATCACCGGTAAACTTATCCGGAACAGTGACCTTAAGGGAGGCAATGGGTTCCAGAAGCACTGGATTGGCTTCCATGAAGCCCTGCTTGAAGGCAAGGATGGTAGCCATCTTAAATGCCATCTCCGAGGAATCCACCGGATGATAAGAACCATCTAAAAGTGTAGCCTTTAAGCCTACCACCGGATAACCTGCCACCGGGCCCTTTAAGACGCATTCCTGCAGTCCCTTTTCAACAGCAGGGAAATAGTTCCTGGGTACGGAACCGCCGAATACCTTTTCCTCAAATACATATGGCGTCTCCAAATCGCCGGATGGCTCAAACTCCATAATAACGTCACCATACTGTCCGTGACCGCCGGACTGTTTCTTGTGCTTGCCCTGTACCTTTACTTTCTTGCGCAGGGTCTCGCGGAATGCGAACTTAGGCTGGCTTAAGGTCACATCAACCTTATAGCGGCTCTGCAGCTTGCTGATTACCACATCCAGCTGCTGGTCGCCGATACCGTATAACAGGGCCTGACGGTTCTCAGCGTCATTGACCACCTTAAGAGTCAGGTCTTCTTCCATCATCTTGGCCAGTGCTGTGGATACCTTATCATCCTCGCCCTTGTTCACGGCCTTATATGCCATGTATGTGTATGGAGTGGAGGTCTGGGGCTTATGGTATACGATGGGTGCTGTGCGCACGGCCATGGTATCGCCTGTCTGGGTCACGGTCAGCTTTGCAACGGCACCGATATCGCCTGCCCTCAGCTCCTGAACCTCAATCTGGTCCTTGCCCCGCAGGATGTAGAGCTTGCCAATCTTTTCCTCAGCATCCTTGTTTACATTGTACACAACCGTGTCGCCCTTAAGGGTTCCGGTACAGATTTTCATCAGTGAATACTTGCCGATGAATGGGTCCACAATGGTCTTAAACACTCTTGCGGACAGGGATACATCGTCGTTGTACTTGGCTGTAAAGCGCTCGCCGGTGGAAACATCCACGCCGATACACTCAAAATGATCAGGTGACGGGAAGTATTTGTCAATGGCCTGCAGCAGAACCTTAAAGCCCTGGCAGTTAATGCCGGAACCCATCATGACAGGTACGATGTCCCCCTCAATTACATGGGTTCTAAGCGCTGTGGAAATCTCCTCCTGGGTAAACTCCTCTCCCAGGAAATAACGTTCCATATATTCTTCACTGGTCTCGGCAACAGCCTCGATAAGGGCATCCCTGGCAATAGTCAGGTTCTTCTGGACATAATCCGGAATCTCGCACTCTTCATAATCACTTAAATTAGTGAAACGGCGTCCGCCCATCTTTACCACGTTGACGAAACCTACGAACTTTTCATTCTCACGGATTGGCAGCTGGAACGGAGCAATCTTACGTCCGAACTTAGTTTCCAGCTTAACCACAAGCTCACGATAGCTGGCATGGTCATCGTCCATATTTGTGACGAAAATCAGCCTGGGCAGGTTGTACTTCTCGCACATCTCCCATGCCCTTTCTGTACCAGGTTCAATACCTGCCTTACAGTTGACAACAATAATGGCTGCATCGGCAACACTGATGGCCTCCTCAACCTCTCCTACAAAATCAAAAAATCCCGGCGTATCCAGAAGGTTAATCTTAATTGGCCCGTCCTCTCCCTCATATTCCAGAGGAATCAGGGTTGTGGAGATAGAAAACTGTCTCTTGATTTCTTCCTTGTCATAATCGCTGATGGTGTTTCCGTCCGGCACCTTGCCCATACGTTTTGTAACACCAGTCAGCAGCGCCAATGCTTCCGCAACGGTTGTCTTACCAGCGCCTCCATGTCCAAGTAATACAACGTTGCGGATTTGTTCAGTTCCATATACGTTCATAAACTTCCCTCCTGTTCATTAAATTTAAGCCTATGCGTATATTTTACTAAATTTTTCAGAATTTTTCAAGCATTTTATATGATTTGCACAACATTCTTTTGAGCTTTCCGGAGGAATATCTGCGTTTCCTTTTAAATAAAGGAATTCTGCCTGGTTTCCAAATCAATAATTCTCTTTTCTCAATTCAAAATAGCTCTGGGCGTATTTGCAGACCGGACATACCTCCGGCGCCTTCTTTCCTATTACCAGATGTCCGCAGATACGGCACTCCCACATGGTTTCCTCCGCTTTCTCAAAGACCTGCTGCATCTCCACGTTGTGAAGCAGCCGGCGGTAGCGCTCCTCATGGGACTTCTCAATGGCTCCCACTCTCCTGAAAAGCTCTGCCATCTCAGGAAATCCCTCCTCGTCTGCGTCCTTTGCAAAGCGGTCGTACATGTCAGTCCATTCGTAATTCTCTCCCTCTGCGGCTGCAAGCAGGTTCTGGGCCGTGGTGCCCATATGTCCCAGTGCCTCGAACCAGAGCCTTGCATGCTCCTGCTCATTTCTGGCTGTCTTTAAGAAGATTTCCGACAGCTGGTCATATCCTTCCCTCTGGGCAACCATTGCAAAATATGTATACTTGTTTCTGGCCTGGCTTTCCCCTGCAAATCCTTCCATCAGGTTTTTCTCTGTCTTTGTGCCTGCATATCTGCTGCCCGGATTCTCTGCCTTTTCCTCCAGCTTCTCAAATACGGAAGCCGGCTGACGGCATACGGGGCAGGTAAATCCTTCCGGAAGCTCTCCTTCGTGAATATATCCGCAGATTGTACAGCGGTATTTTACTGAACTGTTCATATTCTTTCCTCCTAAATCCTCACTTCTGTCTTTATATGCGGTGTGCAGCATCTGTTCCGCCAGACTGCTTAATGGTTTCTGGTAAAATTCTTTATAGAGTTCTATGATTTCCCGGTTTTCATGGCTTGTGCGGAGCTCCATCTCCCCATCCTTCCGGTAAAGGCCCTCAGTCCGTTTCCTGCGCAGCTCATCGCCCTTTAACAAGGTACCCTTTGGCTGTCCGCCTCCTCCGATGCATCCTCCGGGACAGGTCATCACTTCGATGAAATGATATTCTTTGTCCCCCTCCTTCATCCTGTCCAGGAACTTTGAGGCTGCCTTAGTGCCGTAGATGACCGCTATGTTTAGTACCAGTCCGTTTATGGTCAGCTGCGCCTCTTTCACATCCTCCATTCCCCGCACCGGTTCCAGCCGGAAAAGGGATGAGGGCGCTTTCTCCCCGGTGATGTATGCATAGGCGGTGCGCAGTGCCGCCTCCATGACACCCCCTGTATTGCCGAAGATAACCCCGGCCCCGCTGGCCTCGCCCATCAGACGGTCAAAGGAAGAATCCTCCAGTGCGGCAAAATCAATGTTTTCCTCCTTTGCCCACTTTGCCAGTTCTCTGGTGGTAATTACATAGTCCATGTCCCGCATGCCTTCAATGCCCAGATACCTGGCAGCTGCATTCATTTCTTCCCGCCGGATTTCAAATTTCTTGGCAGCGCAGGGAGTGACGGCCACATTCACGATACTGGCGGGGTCAATGCCCATCTTTTTGGCAAAATATGTTTTAATGGTAGGTCCCTGCATTCCAATGGGACTTTTGGCAGTGGACAGGTGGGGCGTCATGTCCGGATAGTAGGTCTCCACATACTTAACCCAGGACGGACAGCAGCTTGTAAACTGGGGTAGAGGCCTGTTTTTCTTTGTTATCCGCTCAATCAGCTCGCTGGCCTCCTCCACAATGGTCAAATCCGCTGCGAAATTGGTATCAAGCACATAGGAGGCTCCCAGCCTCCTGAGAAGCGCCACCATCTTTCCCTGGACAAAGCTTCCGTCCTCCATGTCAAATTCTTCTCCCAGTGCAACCCTTACAGAGGGAGAGGTGCTGAAAATCACAATCTTCTCCGGGTCGGAAACCGCTGCCTTTACATCCTGGTACTCATATGTTTCCGTAATGCTGGACACGGGACAGACATTGGCGCACTGGCCGCAGTTGATACAGACTGCCCGGCCTCCTGTCTGCTCCAGCATGTAGGTTTTGTGGACTCCTATATAGTCCGTACAGATATCCCTGCACTGGCCGCATTTAATACAAAGGCTTTCGTCCCTGCATATGGACGGATTGTTTTTCTCAATGGGTACGCGCACATTCATTGGTAAATGATTCATTTGAACCTCCTGAAGTAATAAAGCATAGTTTATTGATAACGATAATAATTACTATTTTTATTTTACCATATATTTCTATTCTGTCAAGAAGTTTTTCTGCCATTGATTTACCAATTGCGTACACCCTGTATATGTAGAAAGCGGACCTTTTCATAAATATAAGAATCCAGAGGCCGCATGTATGCATCGTAACTGTGGGCCGCAACCAGAATCTCATCCCCGGCCACGTCAACAATCACAGGGCTGTGGTAATATCCGTTCTTATTGCCCAGCTGCACAATGTCCCCCGGCTCCACGCCTCCTTTACCGGTCTCCGCCCCATAGGGGCCCACTGATTTATTTCCTGTGAGGAAATTGTAAAGATACCCGACCCCGGTCCAGCTGGGACTCCGGTTGGAACCGCTGCTGTAATACCACCCCATGGTCGGGGTATAGTTCATAACGCCGCTTCCGGCATAAATACACTGGGACGCAAAATTGGTGCAGTCCCCTCCCATATGTTCAAAATCCAAATACCGCGGATTCCTCCCCTTTGCCCACCGCTTTGCATACTGCAGCACGGCTTCGCGGTGATATCCCACTTCTTTTAGCATCTCATGATTCCTGTTCTGACTTTGTATTTGTTATCTATCATATGACAGCACCCGGTGGATTAAGCATCCTTTGTTGTTCAGGAATGATTCATCCGCACTTAAAAGCGTAAAAGTTTAACGTGATAAAGTATTGACATTTCCCACAGAGTCGCTTACACTATTACTGCATATGAATCATTCTGAAGAATTAAAACCATGGTCCATACAATTTTAGTATTTATAAATTCGCATAAGGAGTACTGAATTATGATTATCATCATGAAACCCAATGCTTCTGAGGAAGCAGTCAAAAAGGTAACAAGCCTCATTGAATCCAAGGGACTCACAGCCCATCTCTCCAAAGGTTCCCAGGTAACCATCGTAGGTGTCATGGGCGACAAGACCAGGCTTTTGGACACCAACATTGAAATCAGCGAAGGCGTTGACAAGGTAGTCGCCGTCACGGAGTCCTATAAACTGGTCAATAAAAAATTCCATCCCGAGGACTCTGTGATTCCCGTGGGCAACACCCATATCGGCCCCGGCACCATGACGGTGATGGCAGGCCCCTGCGCCATTGAATCCCAGGACCAGCTGATGGAAACCGCATACGCCGTGAAAAAGGCAGGAGCCACCTTCCTGCGGGGCGGCGCCTACAAGCCCCGCACATCCCCCTACTCCTTCCAGGGCCTGGAGGAGGAAGGACTCAAATACATGAAGGCTGCCAGGGAAGCCACGGGACTGAATGTAATCTGCGAAGTCACCAGCGCCCATGCCATTGAATCGGCCGTGAACTATGTGGATATGCTCCAGATTGGGGCCAGGAACATGCAGAACTTCGAGCTGTTAAAGGAGGCTGGCAAATCCGGCATTCCCGTATTGTTAAAACGCGGATTGTGTGCTACCATTGACGAGTGGCTCAATGCAGCTGAGTACATTATCTCTGAGGGCAACCCCAACATCGTCCTGTGCGAACGGGGCATCCGCACTTACGAGACTTCCACCAGAAATACCCTGGACATCAGTGCTGTTCCTGTCATCCGCCGGAAGAGCCATCTGCCCATCATTGTGGACCCCAGCCACGCCACAGGCGTCAGGGCTTATGTGGAGCCTCTGGCAAAGGCAGCCATTGCAGTGGGTGCGGACGGCCTTATGATTGAAGTACACCCCTGCCCTGCCAAGGCGCTGTCTGATGGTCCCCAGTCCCTGACCTTTGACGCCTTTGAGCAGCTGATGAGGGATTTGGCTCCATATGCAGAGCTGTCCGGCCGGACCTTTGAGGCACGGTAACCAAACATTGCGGCACTCTCGTTTCAGGGAGTGCTTTTACATATGCCCGGTGCGCATCCCCTGCTTTCACGGCATCCTTTGATGATATATTAAATCCGGCGCATCCGGTCCCCGCATTTACAGGAGGAGATACCATTATGGAAAAAATGACCATGACTGATTCCACCATCGCATTCATCGGACTGGGGCTTATAGGCGGCTCCATTGCCCGGGCCATCAAGAAAACACGGCCGGATATCCGTATCATGGCCTATATGCGCTCCCGTTCCAGGCTGGAACAGGCCCGGGAAGAGGGAATCGTGGATGTGATTCTGGATGGGATTGATGAGAACCTGAGGGAATGTGACCTGATATTCCTCTGCACTCCGGTGGAGTACAATGCCGGCTATCTTTCCGCCATACGGCCTTACCTGAAGCAGGGAGCCCTGATTACGGACGTGGGCAGCACAAAATGCGGCATCCATGAGGAAATCAGGCGGCATGGTCTGGAATACTGCTTTGTGGGCGGTCATCCCATGGCCGGCTCGGAAAAGACCGGCTATGAAAACTCCACGGACCATCTGCTGGAAAATGCCTACTACATCGTCACTCCTCCCGAGGGGACGGACCCTTCCCGCAAGGAGGGACTGAGTCCCAATGCCGGACGTATCGTGGCGGTGGCGGAGACCATCGGAGCCATTCCCCTTGTCCTGGATTACAGGGAACACGACAAGGTGGTGGCCGCCATCAGCCATCTCCCGCATCTGGTGGCTTCCAGCCTTGTGAACCTGATTAAGGACCACGACACTGCTGACGGAACCATGAAGCAGGTGGCTGCAGGCGGTTTTAAGGATATCACCCGGATTGCCTCCTCCTCCCCTGAGATGTGGGAGCAAATCTGTATGACCAATGTTGCCCCCATATCAGACATCCTGGAAGCATACATTGCGTCCCTGAATAAGGTGCTGGAGGAAATCAGGGAACATAAGGGCCAGGATATCTACAGGCTCTTTGAAACCTCACGGGATTACCGCAATTCCATTACAGACAGGGCCAAAGGTTCTGTGGAGCCATCCTATGAATTCACGGTGGATGTAAGCGATGAGGTGGGCGCCATTTCCACCATATCCGTGATTCTGGCTGCCAAGGGCATCAGCATTAAGAATATCGGTATCAACAACAACCGCGAACGCGGCGAGGGCGCATTGAAAATTGCCTTCTATGACGAGGCATCCATGGAAGCCGCATGGCAGAGGCTGGACAAATACAAATACGAGATGTTCCGTATGTAATCCGGATAGAAAGGTTAGGTAACAGATTATGGAATTTAAAAGAGCATCCCATTTAAAGGGCGAAGTCAGGGTTCCGGGAGACAAATCCATCTCCCACCGGGCCGTCATGTTCGGCTCCATTGCGGACGGACTTACGGAGATACACAATTTTCTCCAGGGGGCGGACTGCCTGTCCACCATTGCATGTTTTGAAAAAATGGGCATTGCCATAGAAAATAAAGGCGGCCGGGTACTGGTCCGCGGCCGCGGTATGCACGGACTCAAGGGGCCGCAGGATATCCTGGACTGCGGGAACAGCGGCACCACCACCCGTCTCATATCCGGCATCCTCTGCGCCCAGGACTTTGACGTCACCCTGACTGGGGACGAGTCCATCTGCCGGCGTCCCATGAAGCGTATCATGGACCCTCTTTCCATGATGGGCGCCGACATCACCAGCGTAAGGGGCAATGGATGCGCTCCCCTGCTCATCAGAGGACGTCAGGTCCACGGCATCCGCTATGATTCCAGGGTGGCATCCGCCCAGGTCAAATCCGCCATTTTACTGGCTGGTTTATATGCAGACAGCCCCACCAGCGTAACTGAACCATATGTCTCCAGAAATCACTCAGAACTGATGCTGCGGCTCTTTGGCGCTGAGGTATCCACGGAAGGAACCACGGCTGTCATAAAGCCTGCCCGGGAGCTTCATGGCAATCAGGTCATGGTGCCGGGAGATATTTCCTCCGCTGCCTATTTCATCGCCGGAGGCCTTATGGTGCCCGGCTCGGAGATACTGATACGCAATGTGGGCATCAATCCCACCAGGGACGGAATTCTGCGTGTATGCCGTGATATGGGCGCGGATATTGAGTGTTTGAACGTCAGCAGGGGAACAGGGGAACCAACCGCTGATATCCTTGTACGCCACGGCAGTCTTCACGGAACCGTTATAGGCGGCGCCGTCATACCTGCCCTGATTGATGAACTGCCCGTCATTGCCGCCATGGCCTGCTTTGCAGAGGGAGAGACCGTTATCCGGGATGCAGGGGAGCTGAAGGTCAAGGAATCCAACCGGATTGCGGTCATGGTCCAGGGCCTGTCAGCCATGGGAGCCGATGTAACAGAGACAGAGGACGGTATGATTATCCGGGGCGGCCATCCTCTCCGCGGAGCTGTCATTGACAGCCGAGGGGACCACCGTATTGCCATGACCTTTGCAGTCACCGCACTGTGTGCAGAGGGCATTACAGAGATAAAGGACGCTGACTGTGTCAATATATCCTATCCCGGCTTTTACAGCGATTTAAAAAAGCTGACCCAGGAATAGGCAAAACCGCATCCATCCCGGAATGAAACAGGGATGGATGCGGTTTTTGTTCTTCTGTTACTTTGCCATCTCGCAAAACTTTGTGCTGTGGTCCGCCACCACGATTTTAAGGAGCTTGATGTCGTTCTCCATGGCGGCCTGCTTCTGTTCTGACTCCTGATACCTTTTGGCAGCAGGCACATAGTTCTCAGCCAGAAGCTTAATATTGGGTATGAGCTGGTTTTCAATGATTCCGGCTGTCTGCTCCTGCTTCTCCCTGATATCTGTCACGTCCGCTTCTACACGGTCCATTCTCTCTGTCAGCGAGAGAACCTGTTCCTTCAGTATAGTAAGGTCTGCACTGATTGGCGCCAGTTTTACATCCAGTTTTTCATCCAGTTTCTGGTCCAGTTTTTGCTCCAGCTTTTGCTCCAGCTTTTCTTCCAGCTTAATTTCCAGCTTCTTTTCCAGTTTTTCCAATTTTTCATCCAGTTTCTCATCCAGTTTCTTATTCAGCTTCGTTTCCAGCTTCTCTTCCAGCTTAGTCTCCAGCTTCTCATCCAGCATACAGGATATAGCTGATAATAACTCTTCATGATTCAACGATTTCAACCTCCCTCTTTCTTTTTATTATAATCATTTTCCAGGTCCGGTTCAATATGTATCTCTGTTCGCAGCCCCATTTGCAGCCTCATTGGCTCCGCTGCCATTGGCATCTTCTTATAGGCATCACCTGTCTCTCCTGTGTAATTCTGAACATACGTTTACATGTGATTTCATCAGCCGAAACGGCCGGATAGAATAGTAACTTTGGTCTGCATACCGGAATGCAGCAGATTGCCGGAATATCCGAATATATCCGGCAGAAGTAGACTTACTATAGCAAAAAAGGAAACCCATGTCAAGACAGGATTTCCTCTTCTGCATCTCCTATATGTTCCGTTCTTTCTCTCCCCGGAGTTTCATTTACTGCTGCCCAAAACCAGGCAAACAGTAAAACCCGCACCGGCCGTAAAGCACACTCTGACACGTCCTACCCCAGCGCCACATCCAGTATCATCATCACCACAAATCCAACGGCAAATCCAATGGTTGCCACATTGGAGTGTTCGCCCTCTGCGGACTCCGGAATCAACTCCTCCACTACCACATATATCATGGCGCCTGCTGCAAAGGACAGGAAATACGGAAGAACCGGGCCCAAAAACTCGGCCAGCACCAGCATAAGGACAGCGCCTATGGGCTCCACCACCCCTGACAGCATACCGTAGACAAAGGCCTTTCCTTTCCCGGCAGCCTCCTTAAGGGGCAGGGATATAATGGCTCCCTCCGGGAAATTCTGTATGGCGATACCCACGGACAAGGCCAGGGCCCCTGCCATGGTGATGGTGCCGTTCTGTGACAGAAGACCTGCAAATGCAACGCCCACTGCCATTCCCTCCGGTATATTGTGGAGAGTTACTGCCAGCACCAGCATGGTGCTCTTTTTCCAGCTGCTCGCTGGTCCCTCCGGCTGGTCTGTGTCAATATGCAGATGCGGTATGATTTCATCCAGAAGAAGCAGGAAAGCAATCCCCAGGAGAAAGCCCGCACCGGCCGGTATGAACGCCAGCTTGCCCATATGGCTGCTCATATCCATGGACGGAATCAGCAGGGACCAGACCGAAGCCGCCACCATAACCCCTGATGCAAATCCCAGAAATGCCTTCTGGACACTGGGCCTCAATGCATTTTTCAGAAAAAACACACAGGCCGCCCCTGCCGTTGTCCCGATAAAGGGAATCATGATTCCCGCAAATATACTGCTCATCTCAATACACCTCTGTCATTTCCTGAGTCCGGTCCTCCTTTTTACAGGAAGCCTTTGAGCTTCAGATAGTCTTTTATCAGCTGAATCATCTGGTCATAATCAATCCGGCTGGCATTGATGGGTAGGTCGTAATTCTCCATATCCATCCACTCCCTGCCGGTAAAATAGCGGTGATACTCTGTCCTCTCCTTGTCAATCCGCCTCATCCTGCGGAGGGCTTCCGCCTCATCCACCTTATCCACATCCATGACCCTGCGGATTCTGGTGACCGTATCCGCATACACAAAGATGCGCACCAGATTATCCATCTGGTCCTGGAGCACATAGTTGCCGCAGCGGCCTACGATGATGCAGGTTTCAGAGGCCGCCAGCCTGCGGATGACAGACGACTGGAAACGGAACAGGTTCTCCGGCGATGTGATGTTGGGGCCGGCCTTATCCGGCTCTGTCAGCTCCGGCTTCATACTGGTCACAATGCGGTACAGCAGGTTGTTTCCTGCCTTTTCGTCAGCCAGCCTGAAATACTGTTCGCCTATGGCGCTGGTCTCAGAGGTCATCTTAAGTATCTCTTCATCGTAAAAATGAATGCCCAGTTCCTCGGCCAGGCGTTTGCCTGTCAGCCGGCCGCCGCTGCCGTACTGGCGCTCAATGGTAATTACAAAATGCTTGTCATTCATAATGAATATCCCCCTTACTATACTATGTCTATATGGCACATCCCCATGGCGCTAAGGGCATTGTCGTGACTCCGGGGAGTCACCCCTGCACAGCAGGCCCTGTCCACCTGTATGGAGGTATCGGGAACCGCCGCCTTAATCAGCATGGCATTGGATATGACACAGATATCCGTACACAGGCCGATGAGTTCCACAAAGTCATACTTCCCCCGGGCCACATAATCCGCCAGTTCCCTGCTTCCAAAGGTATGCTTCTCAAAGCGGATGCCCGGTTCATCCTTAAGCCCCGGTACCAGCTCCCAGCCCGGCGAGCCCTTGACACAATGGACAACAGGAAGCTTCTTTCCTTCCATGGTATCCATATAATCTTCAAAATGTGTATCCAGGGTAAATACCACCTCTTCCCCTGCATCCCGGTATGCCCTTACCTTATCCAGCACATGAGGGACAATGGCCTGGGCCTCAGGGCTTCCCAAAGCCCCGTCTACAAAATCCTTCTGCATATCCACCACCACAAGTAACCGGCTCATGGAACGTTCCTCCTTGTTTTTGAATGCAAACCATTCCTTTTCACACCTACAGTCTACCACATTTCATCAATCAATAAAAGTTCTTTTACACTTTTGTGCGACATTACATGACTTTATATGAATTTTCAAAACACTCTTGACAAATCTATTTTATTGTATTAAGATACGGGTTAATAAAATAAACCGCAGAGAAAGAGGAGTAAGCTATCAAAGCGTTAACACAGAGAGCCGCAGGCGGTGGGATTGCGGTATAGGGCTGGCAGCTGAATGGACTTTTGAGGGCGGTCTTGAAGGATTACAGTATCTGTAGGGACCGACGGATTCCGCAACCGTTATACATGCGGCGCATATGTTGGTATGTGTAAAGTGGACTTTTTAGTCAATTTGAGTGGCACCGCGGATTTCATTCGTCTCAATCGTAGCATAAGCTATGATTGGGACTTTTTTTATTCCGTCCTTATTTAAACGGCAGCCCTATCAGGAAGTCCCTTATCCAACGGCTTTTTTATCATCCAAATAGAATGTTGAAAACAGGAGGAAACAAAATTATGAAAAAAACAATTGCAATGCTTTTAGCTGCAGCCTTAAGCGCATCCCTTTTAACAGGCTGTGTCACAACTTCCCAGAATACCACTGAGGCCCGGCCCTCAGAAACTGACGCCCAGGCCGGAACCGAAGGCAAGACCGCCCAGGACACACCGGCTGACGGTTCCTCCGCAGCTCCATCCTCCGCAGACCCATCCTCCGGCAGCACAGTCTCTTCTGACGGCTCCTCCTACACCATTGGCGTGGGACAGTTTGCTGAGCACGGCTCCCTGGACAACTGCCGGGAAGGCTTCATGGCCGGGCTGGCAGAGGAAGGAATCGAGGAGGGCAAAAACCTGATTGTGCTTTATGATAATCCCCAGGCAGACGGCGGTACGGCCAGCCAGATTGCAACAAATTTTGCCGGCAAGGGCGTGGACCTGATGTGCGGCATTGCCACCCCCATGGCACAGGCAGAATACGGCGTGGCCAAAAAATCCGGCATCCCGGTTATTTTCACCGCTGTAACCGACCCGGTGGCCGCAGAGCTGGCCAATGCAGACGGTACTCCGGTAGGCGAGATTACAGGCACCAGTGATAAGCTGCCTGTGGAAGCCCAGCTCAAGATGATTCGGGAGATTCTTCCGGAGGCCAAACATATCGGCATCATGTACACCACCAGCGAAGTGAATTCCGAATCCGCCATTGCAGAGTACAAAGCGCTGGCGCCCCAGTATGGTTTTGAAATCGTGGACACAGGCATCTCCTCTTCCGCCGACATTGCCCTGGCTGCCGATACCCTCATAAGCAAGGTGGACTGTATCACCAACCTGACCGACAACACGGTGGTTGCCTCTCTCCCCGTTATCCTGGATAAGGCAGCTGCCAAGAATATTCCTGTATTCGGCAGTGAGATTGAGCAGGTGAAGATTGGCTGTCTGGCCGCTATGGGACTGGACTACATTGAACTGGGCAAGCAGACAGGCAGGATGGCTGCCCAGGTGCTGCGGGGCGAGAAAAAAGCCAGTGAGATGAACTACGAAACCATCAAGGAAGCCGCCTTCTACGGCAATACGCAGGTAGCCGGGAATCTGGGCATCACTCTGCCGGAAGATTTGACAAAAAATGCAGCCGGGCTGTTCACTGAGATTGCCCAGTAAAGCCCTATCACCATTATCTGGAGGAATATCATGACAACGATTATTTTAGGTATCTTTGAAGAAGGCCTGGTGTACGCCATCATGGCCCTGGGCGTATACATCACCTACCGGATTCTGGATTTTCCGGACCTGTCCGTGGACGGGACCTTCCCTCTGGGAGCCGCCTTTACCGCTACCGGCATAGCAGGTGGTTTTATCCACCCGGCTGCAGCCCTTCCCCTCTCCTTTCTTTTGGGAGCCCTGGCCGGCTGCGTCACCGGACTCATCCATGTCAAGCTGAAGGTCCGCGACCTGCTGTCGGGAATCATTGTCATGACCGCCCTCTACTCCATTAACCTAAGGGTGGCGGGCAAATCCAACCTGCCTATTTTCAGCAAGGACACCATTTTCAGCAATCCCTGGCTGGAGCGCATTATTCCCCAGGCCCTTAAACCCTGCACCGTGACCATCATCCTTCTGGTAATTGTCCTCATCTGCAAGCTGCTCCTGGACGCTTACCTGAAAACCCGGTCCGGCTATCTTCTCCGGGCCGTGGGCGACAATGACCTGCTGGTCACCTCCCTGGCCAAGGACAAGGGCATGGTGAAAATCATCGGCCTGGCCATTGCCAATGGTTTTGCCGCCCTGGCAGGCAGCGTGTACTGCCAGCAGAAGGGATTTTTTGAAATTTCCACCGGCACCGGCACCATTGTCATCGGCCTGGCCAATGTCATCATAGGCACTCAGCTGTTCAAACGCTTCGGCTTTGTGAAGTCCACCACGGCCGTTATCATTGGTTCCATTATCTACAAGGCCTGTGTATCCCTGGCCCTGCTCCTGGGCGATTTAAGGCTTACCTTTGGAAGCATCACAGTGTCCTTCCCGGTGACAGCATCGGACTTAAAGCTGATTACATCCGTCCTGTTCCTTATCATCCTGGTGGCAAGCTCCTCCAGGGGAAAGAAGGTGAAGAGCCATGCTTGAGCTGAAGCATATCAATAAATATTACAATGCCGGTACAGTCAATGAAATGTGCCTGTTTGAGGATTTCAGCCTGACCATAAAGGACCATCAGTTCGTGTCCGTGGTGGGAAGCAACGGCTCCGGCAAGACATCCCTTTTAAACATTATCTGCGGCAGCATCCCCCTGGACGAGGGACGAATCATAATCGGAGGAAAGGATATCACCCGGATTCCTGAATACAAGCGTCAGCGCCGTATAGGACGCGTTTATCAGAATCCGGCCATGGGCACCTGTCCTACCATGACCATACTGGAGAACATGTCCCTGGCTGACAACAAGGGAAAGGCCTTCAACCTGAGACCGGGAACCAACCGGCAAAGGCTGGAATATTACCGCGAATCCCTCCGCTCCCTTGGGCTGGGCCTGGAGGATAAAATGGATGTGAAGGTGGGCGTCCTCTCCGGCGGGCAGCGCCAGGCCATGGCTCTTCTCATGTCCACCATGACTCCCATTGAGTTTCTGATTTTAGACGAGCACACTGCTGCCCTGGACCCCAAGACGGCTGAGACTATCATGGAACTGACCGGAAAGATTGTAAAGGAGAAGAAGCTGACCACCATCATGGTCACCCATAACCTGCGCTACGCCGTGGAGTATGGGGACCGCCTCCTGATGATGCATCAGGGCCGCGCCGTGGTAGACAAAGAAGATAAGGAAAAACAGGCGCTCTGTATTGACGACATTCTGGAAAAGTTCAATGAAATCAGCATTGAATGCGGAAATTAGACCGGAGTCAAGACCACCGGCTTAGCCGGTGGCTTGCTCTGCCCCTATAAGGGGCTGTTACCTGCTTGCGCCCGGAAGGCGCACTGAAAAGTCTGCCTGCTGCACCACAT